>Ga0209806_1002971_pt1 | contig 10320 bp, 11 predicted proteins | sample GraSoiAngelo_152_FD_186166 | JGI IMG/M metagenome (GOLD analysis project Ga0209806, IMG submission 186166) | Grasslands soil microbial communities from the Angelo Coastal Reserve, California, USA - 14_1009_12_30cm (SPAdes) (version 2) | ecosystem: Environmental > Terrestrial > Soil > Grasslands ... | reverse complement strand
GAGGCCGGGGTGATCACTCCGGTCAACAACTGCCGGCGGCCGGTCGGCGGCCGGCGAAAGCGTGACGAAGATTTCAATCGAGGGCCGACTCGGCGCGAGCGCGAGTCTACGGCGGCGGCGAGATGGTGAAGGTCTGCACGCTGTCAGAGGAGTCAGTGTAGTAACCGGTTGTGGCCCCGGGTAGAAGAGCGATCCCGCGGGCCACGTCGACCCCCCAGTACTTAGACGAGGCGATTACGGCGGGGGCGCTGCCGACTGGGTGGACTCCGCCATAGCCGTCGAGCACATAGGCTGCTCCACTCGGGTCCAGGTCGTACGGAATGATCGTCCGCGCAATATCCCAATTCGCCCAGTACGGAAATTCAGAGCTCGAGAGAGGCGCCGCATTGCCCCACGGGTGGACACCGCCATAGCCGTCGAGCACGTAACCGGAATCGACACCGTTGATCTGTCCGACGTAGTCGACGGAGCGCGCGATGTCCCAGTTCGTCCAGTAGCCGGTGAGGTGCGGGCTTGGATTGAGCGTCGGCCCGATACTCGCACTGTAGAAGGGATGCAACCCGCCCCAACCGTCGAGCACATACCCGGACTCGCAATCGGCGCGGAGCGCAAGGCCTCGCGCGATGTCCCAGTTCTGCCAGTACGCAGTACCGGTGACGGAAGGCGCGGTGCCGAGCGCGTGGACTCCGCCATACAGGTCGAGCTCGTAACCGTAGTTATCCCGACCTGGGCACGTGGCGACACCTCGCCCATAGTCAATGCCCCAGATGGGCGACGCGCCCTGGCCGCTGATAGTGGCCCCGCCGAAGGGAATGACCTGGCCGCTTCCAGTCCCGATGTAGCCCGAAGTACTGGTGACCATCGATACCGACCGGCCCGGTCCGATTGGCACCCGGCCCTGCATGTACGAGTAGAGCACGTAGCAGGGGTCAAAGCTCCTACCCCCCGAAGGGACCCCGCCTGGAGAAATCGGACAGCCGGGCGTTGGCCGGAAGACGGGCTTTTGGGGAAGGTAATTGTTTTGGCTGGACAGATTGCCTGACGAGTTGTACATGAATTCAACGTGGGCGCCAAAGCACCCGTTGGTTGACACATTTCCGATTTGATTCCCAGCGCTGACGTGATGCCACTTACCATCGGCGTACTGGGCCAACGCGCGAACGTGTCCAAAGCGCACAACGGCAGGCGTCCGGTCAAGAGTCTCGACGATGTTGCCGGGCGTCCAGCAGTACTGGCAGGCGGGGCAATCGTGAAATTGAATCGAGCCTGACTCTGGGGCGTTAATGACCGTTCCCGCGACAAGCGAGACATCCACCCCATATTCCCCTGGTTGGTTGTTGGAATAGTCGTACTGCGTTGAGAATCCCATCACTTTCCCATTCGGTTTCCACGGTGGCGCGGCACCGCCTGCGGCCGACACAGTGATGCGCGAACCAGGCACCGTTGCCGACACCATCGCGAACAGGGCCAGCGACAAAAGGACAGCGACGAGACCGCGGCCTCGGCGACCCATTCCCCCTTCTCCCTCCAAATCGGCCGCTTCGGTGTTGTCGTGTCGAGCGGCAGGTTGGTGCCAGCTTAAGAGGCCATCGATGCCGTGTCAATTGGCAGTCAGCCGCGCACAAGTTGATGTATGGGCCCGGGTGGCCTCGATCCACCGACCAGCCGATTATGAGTCGGCCGCTCTGACCAACTGAGCTACGGGCCCTGAGGGCTGAGTCTATCTAGACGCGTTGAGGCGTCCGCAAGCCGCCAGGTTTGAACCTCCTGGATACGTGGAATTTCCATGCATCCACAAATGTTGACGCTGGAGGTGAGTTGGTGATGGTTGCGTTGGGGCTGTTGATTCTCCGCGTGGTGATCGGACTGATCCTCGCGGCGCATGGCGCGCAGAAGCTCTTCGGTTGGTTTGGCGGTCCGGGCATGACCGGCTGGACCGGCGCCATGAACCGAATGCGCATCCGTCCGGCAACTCCGTGGGCCTGGATGTCCGCCCTGGCCGAGTTCCTGGGCGGGATTGGCCTTGCGCTCGGCCTGCTCTTCCCCCTGCCAAGCGCCGCCATCGCGGGCTCGATGCTGGTCGCGATGATCATCGTCCACCTCCCCAAGGGCTTCTTCGTCACGAAGGGCGGCTACGAGTTCAACCTGGCGATCCTGGGCGCCGTCGCGGCTCTCGCCCTGAGCGGTCCGGGCGCCTACTCGCTCGACGCCGCGTTCGGTATCCGCTTCCCGGAGCCCGTCTCGGTGATCGTGGTGACGATCCTGGTGATCGCCGGCGTTGCGGTCGCGCTGCTCACGCGCGCGCCTCATCCCGTAGCTGAGAACACGCCACAAGTCACGTAAGGGACGGTCAGGCCGGGCCGATCACCTCGACCTCGTTTCCGTCCGGGTCGTCGACGTAAAAGGTCCGGACGCCCTTCAGCACCGGATGGATTCCGTGCCGCACTTCGACGCCCGCTTCGATGAAGCGGTTCTCCAGCTCGTCATACGAACGGCGGTCGACTCGGAAAGCGAGGTGGTGCAGCACCCGCTTCTCTTTGTGCCGAGGGAAATAGTCGGACGGGTGCGGGTGCGGGACCAGCACGATCATCTCCGGGATCCCGCCGGGCTTGGCGACCATCAGGAACTTGTTCGGCATCGTGGGCGGCGACATGATCTCGAGCCCGAACTGGTCGCGGTAGAACTGCAGCGCGGCCTCCATGTCGGCGACCCAGAGCACGATTTCAGCCAGGCCCTCTACCCGGCTCATGCGGCGACGCCCGACACCATTGCGGCCAGGTTAGTCTCTCGGACTCGCGGCGGGACCGAGCAGCCCGGCGCCAGCAGCAACCCCCGGCCGCCGGTCTCCTCCATCGCCCGGCGCGCCTCCGCCTCGATCTTCGGCGGCGGGCCATAGATGAGCGTCGCGCGCTGACTCAGTCCGCCCATCACTGCTCGACCTGAAATCTCCCGGCCTTCCGCAAGCGATGGGTTGCCCTGGTTGTGGATCGACCAGCTCACGACGTGGGACGGCAGGTCGCGCGAAAGCCCGAAGTTGAGATTCGAGCCACAGAGGTGGAGCACGTTGAACCACGCATCTTTGGGTAGAGCCTGCAGCACCGCCAGGTCGTAAGGGAGGACGAGGTCGCGGTAGACGTCCTCCCGCATCACATTGCGACCGGCGTAACCCGAGATCGCGTAGAAGATCCCCGCGGCTCCCGCGCCCACCGACCGGCGGCTGAAATCGAGCAGGCCCGCCGCGATCCGGTCCAGCGCCGGTCCAACGAGCTCGGGATGCTTGCGCAGCTCTCGCACGATGCGCGACTGCGACTTGCCGACGAGGTATCCGCCGACCGTGATCGGGCTGAAGACCGTCTGGATCACAGGGATGTCAGGACCCAGCTCGCGCGCGACCATGGCCATGGATTCGACCTGGTCGTCGAGTGCTTTCGGGTTGACCAGCTCGACCGACGACCACGACTCGAGGTCAGGAACGGCCGGCTTGATGAGGATCGGGGCGCGAAGGCGATGTCCCGACGGGTGATACACCGACCCGAACGCTTCCGCGAAGCAGCTGGCGCGCGGCTGGAACTTGACGAAGTCCCAGCCGAATCGACGCGCCCGCTCCACGGTGATGGCGGCGAGCGCTTCGGGCGACCACTCCTCGTGATACGTATGGCCCCAGGCTCCGACGGGCGGCCGGTCGGCGACGTCCATCGCCAGCGCGGCTTCCACGCGTTCCTTGCCGGTCACGAGTTCGAGTTTAAGCTGGACCTCGTGACCGACATCGAAGGTGAAGCCGCACGGCTCCGCGCGGCGGCCGAGGCCAGGCCAATGCGACTTCCGGTCAATCGAAAGGTCGACGAGTCGCACCACGTGGTCACATCCGACGGACTTTCCGTCTGGTACACGATCCAGGTGTCACCCCACAGCCGCATCCAGGAGGCGATCTTCGAGCGCGGCGACCGCCTGCCGTCGGACGAGGAATGCCGGCGCTGGTTGGACCTCCTGATCGTGGGTGCGAAGGCGACCGAGGCGCCCGGTTTCCCCGGCGCGATGACGCGGCGCTTCGAGGCTTTCGAACGCAACCCGGAGCTGGAGGCCCCGATCGCCTGATGGCACTGCCACGGGCTGTCATCGAAGAGCTCCGTCGTGTCGTCGGCCGCGAGTCGGTGATCGACTCGGCCAACGACCTGCGCATCTTCGAACGCGACGGCTCGATCGAGGGAGCGATGCCGGACGCGGTCGTGCTTGCGTCCACCACCGAGCAGGTGGCCGGCGTGATGAAGGTCGCGGCGCGGCACCGCATCCCGGTTGTGCCCCGGGGAGCCGGCACCGGGCTTTCCGGCGGCGCGGTGACGATCCGCGGCGGCATCGCGCTGCAGGTCACTCGCATGCGCGGGATCCTCGAGATCGATCCGGTCGCCATGACGGCGCTGGTCGAGCCTGGCGTCGTGAACCAGGAGCTGTCGCTTGTAGCCGCACAGCACGGCCTGTTCTATGCGCCAGACCCTTCGAGCCAGAAGGCCTGCACCCTCGGCGGGAACGCGGCCGAAAATTCGGGCGGCCCTCACTGTCTCTACTACGGCGTGACGACCAACCACGTGCTGGGGATGGAGGTGGTGCTGGCCGACGGAAGCGTGCACTGGGTCAGCGGGGACGCGCCGGACCGAATCGGCCTGGACCTCTGTGGAGTGCTCGTCGGCTCGGAAGGAACTCTCTGTGCCATCACGAAGATCAAGGTCCGCCTGCTTCGCATCCCGCCCAGCATCGCCACGCTGCTGGCGGCCTTCCCCAGCATCGAGTCCGCGAGCCAGGCCGTGTCGGCCGTCATCGGGCATGGAATCGTGCCGGCCGCGCTGGAGATGATGGACAACGTCACGGTGGGCGCGGTCGAGGCGCATTACCACGCGGGTTATCCCACGGACGCCGGCGCGGTCCTGCTGGTCGAAGTCGACGGCATCGCAGAATCGACCCGCGAGCTGACGGCCGCGATCAGCAAGATCCTTGCCGCGAACCAGGGCTACGCCATGCGCGAGGCGCAGACTCCCGCTGAGCGGGAGCTGCTGTGGGCGGGCCGCAAGGGCGCGATCGGCGCGCTCGGCCGCATCAAGCCCAACTACTACCTCCACGACGGCGTGGTGCCGAGGTCGCGGCTGCCGCAGGTGCTCTCCGCGGTCGGAGAGATCGGCGAGCACTACAAGCTGCCGGTGGCGAACGTGTTTCACGCCGGAGACGGCAACCTGCACCCCAACATCCTTTTCGACCTCCGCGATCGGGACGTGCTGGATCAGGTCGAGGCGGCCGGCGAGGAGATGCTTCGCGCCGTCGTGGAGCTTGGCGGCGCACTGTCTGGCGAGCACGGAATCGGGTTGGAAAAAAGCGCCTTCATGCCCTGGATCTACAGCGAGGACGACCTGAACGCGATGCATCGCGTGAAGGACGTGCTCGACGCGGACGGCATCCTGAACCCCGGCAAGATCTTTCCCGACCCTTCACGCAGGCCGGTCCACCTCGCCGGTCGCACCGGGCTTGCCATCGAGGCGAAATGGTGGTGACGGATCCGACGGTCGAAACGCCGGCAAGTGCCGAAGAGCTGGCGCGCCTGCTGCGTGAAGCGGCCGCCGCGAAAATGGCGGTGATCCCGGTCGGCGGTGGCAGGGCAAGCGGAATGGGCGATCCGCCCGAGCGAGCCGACGTGTTGTTGCACACGACTCGCCTGGACCGCGTGGTCGAGCACTCGCAGTCCGACATGGTGGTGAGCGTCGAGGCGGGAATCACGCTGGAGGCCCTGCAGTCGGAGCTGGCCAAAGCGGGACAGTTTCTTCCGCTCGATCCATTTCACTCACCCGGCCACACAGTCGGCGGACTCCTGGCGACCGGGTGGACCGGGCCTCTGCGCTTGCGTTTCGGGTCGCCGCGCGATTTCTTGATCGGCATCAGGGTCGCGCTGCCCGATGGCAAGCTCGCCACCGGCGGCGGACGCGTGGTCAAGAACGTCAGCGGCTACGACATGATGAAGCTGCACTACGGCGCGCTGGGATCGCTGGGCGTCATCGTCGCCGCCTCTTTCAAGGTGTTTCCGAAACCGCTCCATGACGTAACGGTCTCGAACGAAGGTGGTTGGGAGGCGGCGGAGACGGCGTTGTCGACCCCGCTCGGCCCGTCGGCGGTCGAGCTGTCCTCCGACGGCACCGTGCTCGCCCGCTACCTGGGGAGCCCGCAGGCGGTCGACCGAGTGGTGTCTGGGCTCGAGTGGGACGAGGCCGAGGAGTCCGTGTGGGAGAAACACTCGCATAGCGCGCCTGAGACATGGGCACGTATCACCGCGCCGCGCTCGGCGCTGCGCAGGCTCGTGGGCAGTTTGCCCGAGCACGATCGCTGGTGGGCATCGCCCGGTGTGGGGATCGCGCACTGGGTCATTCGCGCGGATGCGCAATCGGTGCGGGACATGCGGGCCAAGGTCGAAGCCGCCGGCGGCACGCTCGTGATGCTGGCCGCGCCCGAGGGTTTCATGCGCGAGGTCGGCGCGTGGGGGACCGCGCCAAAGACGATCGACATCATGCGGCGCCTGAAAAAGGCGTTCGATCCGGACGGCGTGTTGAACCCTGGGCGGTTCGTGGTTTGACAACCCCTTTTTCCCGCCTGTCCGACGACGACCTCGCCACGTGCGTCCACTGCGGCCTCTGCCTGGATGCCTGCCCGACGTTCCGCGTCACCGGCCTCGAGACCGAGTCGCCTCGCGGCCGCATCTACCTCATGACGCAGTGGAAGCGCGGGACGCTGCCGTTCGACGAGGAGCAGGTGAAGCACATCGACCTCTGCCTCGGGTGCCGCACTTGCGAGGGCGTCTGTCCGTCGGGCGTGCCGTACGGCCGCATCATCGAGGCGGGACGAGCCGACGTCGAGGATCAGCGCCGTCCCTCGTTCAAGCGGGCGGCCAGCCGGACCGCTCTGCGCCAGCTCGTGGGTCATAAAGGTCGCCTGCGCGCGGCCGGCGCGGCGACACGCCTGGCGCAGAAGCTGCGCCTGACGTCGGTTTCACGATCCGGACGCATGCTGCCCAGGCTGGGGCCGCGATTTCAGCCGCCGGACGGGGACATCGCGCCCGCGTTCGGCGAGCGAAAGCATCGCGTCGCATTTCTTGTCGGTTGCGTGATGCCGATCCTGTATCCGCAATCGCATGACGCCGCGGTGACGTTGCTCCAGCTCGCGGGATGCGAGGTGTGGTTCCCGCATGACGAGCAGTGCTGCGGTGCGCTGTTCGCGCACAACGGCGACCTGGAAGGCGCCCAGCGCCTGCGGGACGCCAACACTCGCATGTACGAGGGCGGGGAGTTCGACGCCTTGATCGTCGACTCGGCCGGTTGCGGCGCTCACCTCAAGGATTTCTATCCCGCCCTGAAGGACCGCGTGAAGGATCTCAGCGAGTGGCTGGCCGAAATCGGGTTGCCCGAGCCGAAACGCGAGGTGAAATTGCGCGTCACCTACCAGGACGCATGCCACCTCGCCCACGCCCAGCGGATCAAGAGGCAGCCGCGCGAGCTCATCCGATCGGTCCCCGGCGTCGAGTGGGTCGAGATGCGCCACGCCGATATCTGCTGCGGCGCCGCGGGGCTCTACAGCACGCTCGAGCCGGGAATGTCGAATCGCATCCTGCAGGAGAAGCTCGACGACCTGACGGCAACGCGGGCCGACGTCGTCGCGGTGGCCAACCCGGGCTGCCAGATGCAGCTGGAGTCCGGCCTGCGACAGCGCGGCTCAGAGATGAAAGTGCTGCATGTCTCCGAGCTTTTGGCGCTCGCGTATTGAGCCTTTCGCGGGGGTCTGGATCAGCCCCTCCGGCGCTGCGCGCCACCTGCGGGCCAAGCCCGTTTAGGACGCGGGGCCGCGCCTATTGATTGCCCCATGAATGGGGAGGAGCCCTAGTTAGATTTTTAGTTTCGGCAGCACTGCTGTTTTCGTGACGTCGACTTCGACTCTGGCTACTGCCAGGGTGACGTTGTCCGGTGCGCCCAGCTCGCGGCATCGCTCGATCACACGCTCGGCGCCGCGATCGAGGTTGCCGTCGCGCAGCAGCAGGTGTCCCATCTCCTCGACGCCCACACCCGCTGTCTCGACGCCGTCGCTGCAGAGCACGATCGCGTCGCCCTCTTCGAGCTTGATCTTGTCGGTGAACGGCTGGATCTGCTCCCAAACGCCGACCGCGCGCGTCAGGCGGTGCTTGAGCGGATGGTTCGCCGCCTCCTCGGGCTTGATCAATCCAAGCCGCACCTGCTCGGCGGGCCATGAGTGGTCTTGCGAGATGAGCTTCGGCAGTCCATTGCGAAACAGGTAGGCCGGGCTGTCGCCCACGTTGAGCAGCGCGATCTCGCCGGAGCGAATCGCGGCGATCACCATCGTGCTGCCCATGCCGCTCCAGTCGGGGTTGTCGCGGGCCGCGTTGAAGACCGCCGTGTTGGCATCCTTGCAAGCCCGCTTCAAGCGCTCGACGTCGGGGCCCTCCTGGCCGTCCTCGGCAAGGACGGTGGTCACGGTCTTGACCGCGATCGAGCTCGCATGCTGACCGGCAGCATGGCCGCCCATGCCATCGCAAACCACTATCAGCGTGTCCAGTCCGGCCTTGTGCCGCCAGACCGCGACCGAGTCCTCGTTTTCCTCTCTCTCGAGACCGGGATCCGTGGCCCACGCGATACGTAGACGCATCGTGCTAGATAACGAGCCGGACCAGCACTAGGCTCCCAGAACCGCGAAGTGGACCGAGTTCTGGCCGACCGTGAGCCGGTCGCCGTGGTTCAGCTGCTTCTCCTGGACAGATTCGCCGTTGACGAACGTCCCGTTCGTGCTGCCCAGGTCGACGACCCAGAACTGCTCGCCGCGCCGCTCGAGCCGCGCATGGTGCCCGCTCGTCGCGGGGTCGCGGAGGATCACGTCGTTGTCAGGTGAGCGCCCCATGCGAAGGGCGTGGTCGCCGGCGCGGTGGGTATGCCCTGCGTCCGGACCGGTTTCAATCGTCAGCTCGGCTTGCGGCCCGGTACCCGCGGCCGCCGGCGGGCGGGTCGGCATCGCCATCGTGTCGGGCACTGAGGGCGGAGCCGAGGGCGGCGGCTGCCAGGCCGGCATGAGCGTGGTCGGCTCGCGCTCAGCACCTCCCAAACCCGGCGGTGGGGCGACCATCGTCGCGGCGACATCCATTCCAGCCGGAGGCGCCGACCAGGGAGCCGGGACCGGTTCGGCGACCTCGGGTTCGACAGGCGGAGCCTCGACCGCCGCTTCTTGAGCGCGGGCGCCGGCCGCCAGGTCCGCGTCCGTGGAGGCGGGGGCGGCAGGCTGTGCAGCCGGGGGTGCGGCGGCGGACCACACCGGCGCCGGAGCGTTCCACGGCGGCGGCGCGGCCTCCATGGGCCTCGCCGGCTGGGGGGCCGGAGGAGCGGGCGGTGGCGCCGCGGGTGCTCCCCACGCTGGGGCCGGCGCGGGGGGTGCGCCCCACGACGGAGCGGCCGGCGCGGCCGGTTCCTCGGTCTTGGGGATGTCCCACGCCGGGGCGGCGGCCGGCTCACTCCACGCGGGAGCCGGAGCCGATTGGCCCGGGCTCGCGGGCGCCTCCCAGGACGGAGCAACCGTGGGCGGCGATGACGTCGATGCGGCCTGCGGGGCGCCCCAGTCGTTGTTGGTCGGGGCCGGAGGCGCGGCGGGAGCTGGCGGATTCCATGAGGGCGCTGAAGGCACGGCCGGCTGCGCCGCGGGTTCAGGCGGAGGCGGTGCACCCCAGGAGGGGGCGGGGCCAGACGGCGCGGGGGCCGCCGATGGGGCGGCGGCGGCGGCCGGCGCACCCCACGAGGGCGCGGGCGCGGACGCGGGCGGTGAGGCGGGCGCCGGCGAGCCCCACGTCGGGGCGGCGTTCGGGGTCGCCTGGACAGGTGGCGCGCCCCACGTCGGGGACGCGGCGGGTGGCGCAGCCGGAGCCGGAGCGGCCGGGGGTCCGCCCCATGCCGGTGCGGGGCCCGAGGGTGCGCCCCACGACGGCGACGCCGACGCTGGAGGCGAGGCCACCGCGGGCGAAGCGGGCGCGCCCCATCCAGGCGACGGCGGAGCCACCACGGTCGGAGCGATCGTGGGCCGAGCCGGAGTGGGCGGAGCCCACGTGGCGGCGACGCCCGCGGTCTGGTTGGCTGGAGCCGGCGGCCGAACGGGTGGCGCGGCCTTCTTCTTACGCCGGCGACGCGTCCTCAGGTAAAAGATCGCGGCGAAGATGGCGAATACCGCCAGGATGATGTCGAGGATCAGGCGATATTCATCTGACATGCGGTGGGGAGCCTCCCTTCTCGCCTAGACGGCCAT
>Ga0209806_1002969_pt1 | contig 10322 bp, 11 predicted proteins | sample GraSoiAngelo_152_FD_186166 | JGI IMG/M metagenome (GOLD analysis project Ga0209806, IMG submission 186166) | Grasslands soil microbial communities from the Angelo Coastal Reserve, California, USA - 14_1009_12_30cm (SPAdes) (version 2) | ecosystem: Environmental > Terrestrial > Soil > Grasslands ... | reverse complement strand
TCTTCGGAGTCGCGGCCCTCTTGGGTCTGATGGCCTTCGGCTTGATCGGTTCCATGCTCATGGGTCCCACCCTCTTCCTCTCGGCCGGAATTCTGATCGCCGCGGGCCTCTGGCAGGTCACGCGGACGAAGGAAGTCTGCCTGTCCCACTGCACGTCGCCGACGGGGTTCGTGCTCCAACACTGGCGTCGCGGCCGCGTCGGGGCCATGCGGATGGGGTTTCGCCATTCCATGTACTGCATCGGCTGCTGCTGGCTGTTCATGCTCGTCCTGTTCATCTCCGGGTCCATGAGCCTACTTTGGATGGGAGGAATCTCGATCGCCATTTTCGCGGAGAAACTCGGCGTCCGGACCCTCTTGTTCAGCCGCGTGATCGGTGTGATCCTCGTCGGGCTGGGAGCCCTCGTGGCCACAGGCGCTCTCTTCGCCATCTGAGACTAAACGTCCCGCTCACGCTCCGACCTATGCCGCCGCCTCCGGCATCTCCCGGATACGACGGACCGGTGAGAGGAGGACCCAGAGGAACGAGAAAGCTCCTCCGATGAGCCCGACAATGATCGCGTTCCGGACTCCGATCAGGTCGCCGAGGACACCGCCTGTGAGGGCGCCGAGCGGAAGGGTTCCCCAGACGATCGTCCTCATCGTTGCGTTCAGACGGCCTTGCAAGCGAATCGGGACGATGGCTTGGCGGAAACTGACCTGGTTGATATTGTAGAGGAGATTGCCGACGATTGAGACGAAGAACATCGCGGAGATGGCGGGGAACGCAACGGAGCCCGTCACAAAGGGGAGCGGGAGCATCGGGATCGAGAACAAGATCGCGCCCGTGATGATCGAGGGACCCACGCCAATCCGCTTCGCGATTCGGCTCGAGGTCGCCGCGCCGACGATGCCGCCGAGCGATCCGACCGTGAACAGGATCCCGAGGCTGAACGGCGTGAAGCCGAGGGCATTCTTGAGATACAGGATGAGGAGGGCCGCAAAGACCGCGCTCGAAAAGAAGTTCGACCACGCGGTGCACGCGGCGATGAATCGCAGCCGTGGCTCTCCGAACACCACATGGAGGCCTTCCCGGATGTCCGCGAGGACGGATCGACGTTCTGCCGTGGGCGGGACGGTTTCTCGCTTCCGGATTCCAATCAACGTGAGGGCGGAGAAGAAGAACGAGGCGGCATCGAACAGCATGGCGATGGGCGCGGTGAACCATTCGATGACGGCACCGGCGACGGCCGGTCCGCTCGTTCCCGCGATGGAATTCGTCGTTTCCAACTTGCTGTTCGCGTCCACGAGCTGGTTGCGTTCGACGAGGGCCGGAAGGTAGGCTTGGTACGCGACGTCGAAGAAGACGGTGAGGATTCCGATGAAGAAGGAGAAGACGTACAGATAGGTCATCTGGAGAAGACTCGCGAGTCCGAGGAACGCGATGGTCCCGATGATCGCTCCGCGTCCGAGGTCCGCAAGAATCAGGACGGACCGCCGTTGCCGACGATCGACCCAGACACCAACCAGGAGGCCGAATAGGAGGAAAGGAAGGGTCCCCGCGAAGCCCAGCAGTCCGTTCTCGAACGGTCCTGCGCCGAGGACATACACCGCGATGACAGGGATCGCGAGCCCCGTGAATTGGTCTCCCAGCCGAGACACGGATTGTCCAAGCCACATCAGCATGAAGTCGCGATGACGCCAGAGGGGGGCCGGCTTGGCCATGTAGGCCGCCGGCAGGTGCCGCCCAGATAAGTAGCTTCGCCCTGGCCTCTCGGGCCTCGGCTCATTCGCGCTTGCCAGCGAAAGGGTTAAGCGTGGGACGTGTATACATTATGTAGATACATGCTTGCGAAGGTTCGTCGGTGGGGCAATGGATTGGCCCTCCGCGTTCACAAGGAGGATCTGGAATCGGCCGGGGTCGCCGAAGGAGATGTTGTCCAGATTGAACTGACGCGCCGACCCGACCGCGGCTTGGACTTGAAAGGCCTCCCCACCTTCGAGGACGAGGATCCGAGGGCGAGTCTGCGTCACGATCGTTACCTGTACGGGTGACCCGGTGCAGGTCGCCGACACGAGTTTCCTCTATGCGCTCTTCTCAAAGTCCGACGTGTTCCACGGGAATGCTCGGAAGGGCGCCGCATCCGCGGACGCCATCCTGGTACCGAACGAGATTTACTCGGAGACGATCTCCCTGATCCAATATCGGAGGGGATTCGGCTCGGCCCGCGACGCGGGCACTTGGCTCCGGTCCCAGAGAAAGATCCAAATCCTCGGTTCGTCCCCATCCCTCCTCGACCAGACCTGGGGAATTTACCGGTCCGCGCGGGGACGACTTAGCTATCCCGATGCGGTCGTCCTCGCCTGGTGCTACGAACGCCGGGCGAGTCCCCTTGCGTTCGATCAGGTAATCCTTCGACGCGCGAAGAAGCGCCCGTCGGGGGACCGTGAACGTTCATAACCCGACGTCGCTATCGGAGGCCGGCGGACCATCATGGTGAAGATCTTCCTCGACACGGCGGATATCGATGAGATCCGCGAGGCGGCCTCTTGGGGCGTCCTGGACGGCGTGACGACGAATCCCACGCTCGTCGCAAAGACAGGCCGGAAGTGGTCCGAGGTGATCCAGGACATCCTCGCCCTCGTCGACGGGCCGATCAGCCTCGAGGTCACGACGACCCAGGCGGACGAGATGATCAAGCAGGGCCGCCAGCTCGCGAAGCTCCACAAGAACGTGGTCGTGAAGATTCAGATGACGATGGAGGGCCTCAAGGCGATCAAGGCTCTCTCGTCCGAAGGCGTCCGGATCAACACGACGCTCATTTTCTCCGCGAACCAGGCGATCCTCGCGGCGAAGGCGGGGGCGAAGTACGTGAGCCCGTTCATCGGACGGCTCGACGACATGGGCCAGGAGGGAATGCAGGTCATCCGGGAGATCGCCGAGATTTTTCGGAACTATGAATGGGATTGCGAGATCCTCGTGGCGAGCATCCGACATCCCCTCCACGTGATCGAGGCGGCGAAGCTCGGCGCGGACATCGTCACGCTCCCCTTCGACGTGCTCAGGAAGATGACCCAACACGCCTTGACCGACGTCGGCCTGAAGCGATTCTTGGACGATTGGCAGAAGGTCCCGAAATAGGACTGGATCGCATCCATGGGCGACCTGGGGTCGCTGCGTGACCTTGCCCTTCGAGTCAGATTTTCGGACCGGCGCCGTTGTTGAGCCGATCCGCTACGACCCGAAGGATCTCGTCCGCGTCGAACGGCTTGCGGAGGAGGGTGATGCCCTTCCGACGCTCGTCATCGATCTGCTCGTACACGTACAGGTAGGCGGTCATCAGGATGGCGGGAATCGGGTGGTTCGCCTTCCGGGCGGCTTCGATCAGCTCCACGCCGTTCCGGCCCGGCATCTGGAAATCCGTGAGCATGAGGTCGATTCGTTCCGACTCGAGAACCCGCATGGCCTCGTCCGCGTCCGCGGCCGAGACCACGTGGTAGTCTTCGGTCGACAACAGGTCCGCGATGTTCTCGCGGATCCCGACGTCGTCGTCCACGACCAGGATTCCTGGGCGTCGTCCGGGTTCCGAAGAAGCGTTCGTACGGGCCCTCTCGCGCCTCTTGGACGCGTCGGCAGGGGTGGTTCTCGCGGTCAATTATGCTTGACAAACCCCCGGATGCGCTGGGTCCGGTTACGGACCGCGGCGAGGACTCGGTGCTTGTTTTGGCAGGAGGACCGTGAAGGTCGAACCCCTCCCGACTTCCGAGGAGACCGTGATGTCGCCACCGTGCGTCGCGACGAAATTCCGGCTAATCGCGAGCCCCAGGCCCGTTCCCTCGCCCTTCTTCTTCGTCGTGAAGAAGGCCTCGAAGAGCCGCCGTTGGACGTCTGGCGGGATTCCGGTCCCCGTGTCGGACACGGTGATCGCGACCAGCGGGCCTCGGTCCTCCAGGCGGATCTTGACCCGGCCGTTCGACGTGGCCTCGTACGCGTTCTTGATCAGGTTCACGAAGACCTCATGGATGCGGAGCGGGTCGAGGGTACAGACGACCGGCTCCTTCCCGAGGTCCGTCTCGACCACGACTCCGGGTTTTCGGAACATGTCCGACTGGTCGACCGCGGTGCGGACCAGGTCGGTCAGGTTTGTCTCCACCGGATTGATCGCCCCGGGCCGCGAGAATTTCAGGAGCTCCTGCGTGATGCTCGCGGCGATTCGGCCCTGGATCGTGATCTTCTTCAGGCGCTCCTGGACCTCCGCATCGGACACCCGGCGGGAGATGCTCGCGGTGAGGAGGGAGATGTTCGTCAGCGGAGTGTTGATCTCGTGGGCGACGAAGGAGGCGAGGCGCCCCATGGAGGCCCACCGTTCACTCTCGAGGAGCTTCCGCTGCATCTCCTGGAGATTCGTCACATTCCGAACGCTCACGACGAGGTAGGGCTGTTCCTCAGGGGGATGGACGACCTGGGAGGTCAGCTGGACGTTGATCTTGTGGCCTCCCACTCCGCGCCAGGTCTCGTCGTACAGCTCGGTGGTTCGGTGGCCTGCGAGGCGATCGGTGAGATACCTATCCATGACGGACACTCGCTCCTCCGGGATGAATTCCGCGAGTTTGTGACCCACGATCTGGCCCCGATCGCGGCCGATCAATGCCTCCCCCGCGGGGTTCACATCCAGAATGCCGCCTTGCGTGTTGACGACAAAGATTCCGTCCGGAGCGGAGGCCACCAGCCTCCGGAATTTCGCCTCGGACTCCGCGAGGGTCTCCTCGGCCCGCTTCCGGTCCGTGATGTCGCGCACCACGCCTGTGAGGACATGCTCATCGCCCAAGGTGTGCTCCCCGATTGAAATCTCCAGGGGGAATTCCTTCCCGTCTTTCTGGTGCCCCGGGAGCTCGAGGCTCTCCCAGCTCAGCTTCCTCTTCCCCGTGGTCAGGTATCGCTGGATGCCGGCCTGGAGCCGATCCCGGAACGATTCGGGCATGATCATCGTGAGTTCGTTCCCGATCAGCTCGTCGCGCGTGTAGCCGAACATGCGTTCAGCGGCCTCGTTCACGTACTGGATCCGACTTCGGTCATCGATCGTGATGATTCCATCCGCCATCGTCGACGCGACGGTCCGAAAGCTTTCCCCGCTCGCATGGGCGGCCGCTTCGGCCCTCGTCCTTCCTGCCACCGCGCCGCCCAGGGTTCGGCCGTACCAAAGGAGGCCGATCAGGGCGCCGGCGATGGGAAGGACAAACAGGGTGGCGGCAAGCAATTGCATGGCGCTGAATCCGGTACGGAGTCCCTGGACCGCGATCAGTCCGACCAGGAGGACGAGCAAGGCTCCGAGGGCGCCGATCAAGATCCAACGGGCCGCTGCCCGGCTCACGATGTGCCTCAGGATTCGTCGGTATCTTCGCGGCGCAGCCGGTCGGACTGTCGAGGCGTCTCGAGTCAGTCCACTCGGCTTACTCATGCCAGCCACTCGCGGAGGCGGTGCGGTCTAGCGACGAGCTGGAACCCTGGCCCGAGAAAGTGCGGAGCACGTTACCTCGTCCATCGACATCACCGGCTTTATAGGTTGCCCAAAGAAGTTCCCATACCCTGCCAATTCCGTCCAAGGGGTCGGGATGGGGCCTTTGCGGCCATCGATCTAACGGAAGTTGGACACGTCGAAGATCGGCGACGCCGATTGTTAGACTCTTTCCGAATCGAAGGGAATCGTTCATGAGCCCATGGTGCCATGGCTTTAGTCGATGGACTCTAGCGGCGGCAAGATCACCCTGGACCAGGAGAGCTTCCGGGCGCTCGCGTCGGATGTCCGGGTCGAGGTGTTGAAACGGCTCGACGCCCGTCGGGAGACGGTCACGGACCTGAGCAACCTCCTCGCCCTCAGCAAGCCGACCCTCCTAGAGCATCTCGAGAAACTGCAGAACGCAGGCCTGGTGAAGCGCATCGACGAGGGTCGCAAGTGGATCTACTATGAGCTCACGGACAAGGGACGGAAGATCCTGCACCCGGAGCGCGTCGCCATCACGTTGGCGCTCGGAGCCGCCGTCGTTCTCGCCGCGATCGGCGCGTTCTACCTACTCTTCGCAACCACCTCATACGCGGGTCAGACTCCGTCGACATCGGGCCCTTCCATGATCGAGGGGACGCCGGTCAGCTCCGGCGTCCTCGGAGTGGTCCTCGTCCTGCTCTCCCTGGGCTCCGTCGCGGCGGCCCTCGCCCTCCGATTCTATGGACTGCGACGCCGGACGCGCTTCTTCGAGCAACTGGGTCCGGCCTGAGCGGCGCGCCTTCCCACTCTCCGGGAAATCGTTATGAGCGCCCAGCGCCTTCGCGCGGGTGTGCTCCGGCTTCGCCGCGAAAAGTTCGCATGGTCGGTCCCACTGCTCCTCGCCTTGGCCGTCGTCATCGTCGCGGCCCTCGCCTTCAATCTCGCGAACCTGGACACGGGCGGCGAGTCGATCCCGCAAACGTCCACCCCCGCCCAGCCCGCGTCGCGCGTCGGAGTCTTCTTCCCCGATCCGATCGCGACGACGATCCTGACCATCTTGTTCGCCTTCTTTCTCGTCGGAAGCGTGATCCTCCTCGTCCGCAGCCGCAGAAGCACGGACCATCCGGTGAAGGCCTTCACCTGGTGGCAGGTGCTGGCGCGCGCCCTCGGGATGGCCCTGTTGGTTGCCGTCCTCGTCGGGTGGCCTCGGGCGATCCAGGCGGTTCGAGAACGTGCCGGGACGGAAGGGAACACCACGACGGCGGACGCTGGGACCCTGACGACCGTCTGGCCTGCCGCCGCGGGCTGGCCGGTCGAGTTGTTCTTGATCGTCGCCGTCCTCGCCGCGGTCGTGTGGCTCGTGTACCTCCTTCGCCGAGGCGGCCGCCCCGAGCCGGAGTGGGATGCCGCATTCCCGGTGCCGAACGCCCGTCAAGCGGCCGTCTTCGCGGTCCAGGCCACGATCCACGACCTCGAAGCGGGCGGAGACGTCCGCGCGACCATCCTCGTCTGCTTCCAGCGGTTCTGCGCGCTCCTCGGGGCGCGTGGATTCACCGACCAGGAGGCCCTCACGCCTCGCGAGCTCGAGCGGCTCGCGGTCGACCGATTGCAGGTGTCCCGCGGGGAGACGGGAAATCTCACCTCCCTCTTCGAGGAGGCCCGATACAGCGAGCACGCGCTCGGCGAGCCGGATCGGGCGCGCGCGATGGACTGCCTCGGTCGGATTCAGGCGGCGTTGGAGGCGTGAGGTGCGTCCGAGGGATTTTTCCGCGACCGCGGATGCTCGTTCGTCTTCCGGAGACCGCATGGTCCGTGTCTCCTTCTCGAGTGCGGCCCTGGTCCTGATGGCGGCGGTCGTCGTGATGATCCTCCTATACTACGCTCAATTCAGTGGCTCTCTCCAGTGGGGCCTCGGACTCGCGTTCCTCGGGATCCTCGCGGCCCTCGCGTGGCGTCAGGTGTTCCGCGGCACCTCGGAACCGACCCCCCTCGTCCTCCCTTCGGCCCCGGACGCGTACGAACCGGGAGAACTGGACATGGCCGCAGCCTCCGTGCGCCGAGCGACCCGAGGGCTGCGGTACAGCCAGGTCCTCGTGACCTCACGGGCGCGGGCGGCGTTCCTCGACCACGCGCGCCTGTCGCTCGGCCTCGCGCCCGAGGCGATGCGCGAAGTGCAGCAGGAACCGGACGCCCTGCTCCGACTGTTCGGTGACCCCGTCCTCGCGGACTTCCTTCACATCCATGCCGGAGATCTCGACGGACGATACGCCTGGGTGGTCCGGGCCCGCGAGCGCGGCGGGTTCACGCGGAAGTTCCGGGAGGTCCTCGCGCACATGGAGGCCTGGCGGTGAACCTCGCCGCCGTGGCCGACGTGAGCGGATCGCTCCTCGATGCCGTGGAGCGCGTGATCGTCGGCAAGAGGCCCGTCCTCGAGCGAGTGCTCTGGGCGATCCTCGGGGACGGGCACCTCCTGATCGAGGACGTGCCCGGCCTCGCGAAGACGCTGATCGCGAGGTCCTTTGCCGCGGGCCTCGGACTCTCATTCCGCCGGATTCAGTTCACCCCGGACCTCCTTCCCGCGGACATCACCGGTACGTACGTGTACGATCGCAAGACGAGCGACTTCGTCCTCCGCCGCGGCCCGATCTTCACCCATCTGCTCCTGGCGGACGAGATCAATCGCGCGCCGCCGAAGACGCAGTCCGCCCTGCTCGAGGCGATGCAGGAACGACAGGCCACCCTCGAGGGGGAGACGTTCCCACTCGACCGACCGTTCTTCGTGATTGCGACGCAGAACCCGATCGAGCACGAAGGCACCTATCCACTCCCCGAGGCCCAGGTGGACCGGTTCCTCCTCCGGATCGACGTCGGCTATCCCACGCGGGAACAGGAAGTGGAGATCCTCGAACGTCGACGAAAACGGCGTTCGGACGACGCGACGATCGAACCCGTGACGACGCCTGACCAGGTGCGCGCCTTGCAAGCTGTGATCGAAGACGTCCACGTCGATCCCGCCGTGGAAGGCTACATGGTCGACATCGTCGTGGCGACGCGGGGACACAGCCAGGTCGAGGTCGGCGCGAGCCCGCGTGGGTCGCTCGCCCTCCTGAAGGTCGCGCGGGCGCGGGCCGCGATCGCGGGCCGGGACTTCGTGACCCCGGACGATGTGAAGACCGTCGCCGGGCCCGCGCTGGCCCACCGGCTCATCTTGAAACCGGATCCCTGGATCCGCGGGGTCCGGACGGCGACCGTGCTCGCCGACGTCCTTGCCCAGGTGCCCGTGCCGAAGGTGCCGTGACATGCGGACCCCGCTGTCGAGCGGCCTGGCCGCCGCCTCGATGGGCTTCCTCCTCCTCGGCCTCGCCCTCCGGAACTGGCAGGTCGTGCTCCTCGCGTTGCCTCCGGTGATCGTCCTCGCCCTCGGATCCCTGGCCCCGCCCCCGAGGCCGCGCATCGTCGCGGTTCGCTCGCTGTCGCGGGAACGGACGGACACGGGCCGCGAGGTCGACGTGGAGCTCCTGATTCGAAACGAGGGAGGGTCCCTCGACCTGGTCGAGATCGCCGACATCCTCCCGCGCGAGCTCGTGGTGATCCGAGGGACAAACCACGCGGTCGTGTCCCTGGAGAAGGCGGGCACGCTCCGTCTCGCCTACACGGTCCGCTCGCAGGTGAAGGGGGACTTCGTCCTCGGCCCGGTCCGCGTCCGGTCGTTCGATCCGCTCGCCCTCGGCGCCCACGATGTGGCCCTCGACCTGCGCTCCCCGCTCGTCGTCGCACCCGCGATGGAGGACCTGCGACGGGCGCAGCTGCAACCGCGGCGGACCCGGCCGTGGTTCGGGCAGGTGCCCTCGCGTCGGATCGGTCCGGGCACCGAGTTCTGGGGCCTCCGGGAGTACGTGGCGGGGGACGAGGTGCGCCGGATCAATTGGAAGGCGTCCGCGCGCCTCGAGCGACTCTTCACGAACGAGTATGAGGGCGAGCGCTCCGGGGACGTCGTGATCGTCGTCGACGCCCGGCGCGAATCGTTCGTCGGCACCGAGGCGGACAATCCGGTCGAACATGCGGTCCGAGCGGCATTGGGGATCGCGGACCGGGTCCTCGCGGCGAAGAATCGAGCGGGCCTCATCGTGCAGCGTCAAGTGATCGACTGGGTCCCGCTCGCCTTCGGACGGAAGCAGCTCTACCGGATCGTGGACCACCTGGTCCACGTGAAACCGGGAGGAGAATGGCGCTTCTCTCACGTGGCCCTCGTCCTTTCGCGGTTCTTTCCGCGGGACTGTCTAATCGTCCTCCTCACGCCGCTCCAGGACCGTGACGCACTCACCGCGGTGATCGGACTCGCGGCCCGCGGGTACGACGTCGCGATCGTGTCGCCGTCCGCCCTCGAGATCGAGCGACGTCTTCGGGCGGATACGGAGGAGGACCGCATGGCATACCAGATTCTGGCCATGGAGCGCGCAAACCGGGTCGCGCAGCTGCGCCGCGTGGCACAAGTCGTCGATTGGGATCCGGCGACGCCGTTGGCACTCGCCCTACGGAGGATGACCGCATGGCCACGTCCCGCTTGATCTCGCCCGCGCTGCGATACACGCCGCTCGCGGTCCTTGCCCTCCTCGAATCCTGGGTCGTTTGGGATCTCCTCGCCGTCCCGGATCGCCGTTGGATCGCGGCCCTATCGCTTCCCTTCGTGGTCAATGTGGCGTTTCTGGTCCTCTCCCGGGCCTCGCATCGACGATGGGCGCGATGGATCGGGCTCATGGCCCTCGGGACCACATACGTCGTCATGCACGCGTTCGTCCTCGGAATCCAGTTGGTCCCCGCCCTCCTCTTCGTCTCCGTCCTGATCGGGCAGGTCGAGCTC
>Ga0209806_1002968_pt1 | contig 10325 bp, 9 predicted proteins | sample GraSoiAngelo_152_FD_186166 | JGI IMG/M metagenome (GOLD analysis project Ga0209806, IMG submission 186166) | Grasslands soil microbial communities from the Angelo Coastal Reserve, California, USA - 14_1009_12_30cm (SPAdes) (version 2) | ecosystem: Environmental > Terrestrial > Soil > Grasslands ... | reverse complement strand
GAAGAACGTCATCTGCGCGAGCGCGACCCGGTCGAAGAGCGTGATGAGCATCCCGCCCAGGATCACGCCCTTGAGGCTGCCGGCGCCGCCGAGCACGACCATGCACAGCAGCATGATCGACACCTGGAACTCGAACGCGCCCGGCGTGATGGCCTGGAGCTTCGCGGCATAGACCGAGCCGGCGAATCCCGAGAATGAGGCGCCGAGCGCGAACGCCAGGAGCTTGGTCGAGACCGGGTTGACGCCGGTGCAATCGGCGGCCGTCTCGTCCTCGCGGATGGCCATCCAGGCGCGACCCAGGCGCGAGTCGCGCAGGCGATTCATCGCCCACAGCGACGCGGCGCCGATGATCAGGATCAAGAAGTACCAGGGCACCGGGTCGGTCTCGAAGGGGACGCCCGGGAAGTACGGACGGCCGATCGGGTTCACGCCGTTCTCGCCGCCGGTGAGGTTCAGCCGCTCGACCGGCCGCCACGAGCCGAGCTCGATCGTGATGTCGCCGAGGTTCCGGATCGCGACCGGGATGATCTCCCCGAAGCCGAGCGTGATGATGGCGAGATAGTCGCCGCGCACGCGCAGCGTCGGCGCGCCGATGGCCACGCCCAGGAGCGCCGAGACCGCGGCGGCGATCCAGATGCACAACCAGAAGCTCCAGGGATGGCCGTAGAACGGTGAGCCGAGGACCGGGGAATTCAGGAGCCCCATCGCGTAGGCGCCGATGGCGAAGAACGCGGCGTACCCGAGGTCGAGCAGCCCGGCATAGCCGACCACGATGTTGAGGCCGAGCGCCAGGAGGACGTAGATCATCCCGTCGGAGACCGCGTGCACCGTCTGGAAGCCGAGGACGCGGTCGACGAACGGATAGACCAGCAGCGCGGCCACCAGCGCGCTCCAGCCGAGCCCGCGCTTCACGAGCCGCTCACACCTTGTCCGAGCTCCGCTCGCCCATCAGCCCCTGGGGACGGAAGACAAGGACGAGGATGAGGATTGCGAAGACGATCGCGTTGGTCCAGCGGGCTGAGATGTACTGGTCGCTCCACGCCGACAGGAAGCCGATGAAGAGGCCGCCGAGCGCCGCGCCCGGCATGTTGCCGATGCCGCCGAGCACCGCCGCGGTGAAGGCGCGGAGACCGGCCTGATAGCCCATCCACCACATCCCGATGTTGTAGTACATGCCCTGGATGACCCCGGCGGCGCCGGCCAGCGCGCCGCCGACGCAGAACGTGAGCAAGATGGTCCGCTCGACGTCGATCCCCATCGCCTGCGCGGTCTCGCGGTCCTGCGCCGTCGCCCGCATCGCCTTGCCCCAGCGGGTGCGCGTCACGAAATAGTTGAGGCCCACCATCAGCGGGATCGTCGCGCCCACCACGAGCAGGTCCTTGGTGGTGATGAAGACGGCGGAGTCGACGCCGAACCACTCGCGCAAAATGTCGACCGACGGAAACACGTCGGGATACGCGATCGGCGCCGGCCCCTTCCAGAGGAGGGCGATGTTCTCGAGCATGAACGACACGCCGATCGCGGTGATGAGCGGGGCCAGCCGCGTCGAGCGCCGCAAGGGCCGATAGGCCAGGCGGTCGATGGCCACGTTGAGGGCCGCGGTCGTGAGCATGGTCAGCGCGAACACCAGCGGCAGGATCGTCACCAGTTGCCAGCCGACCAGCGTCTTCGTCACCCCGAGCAGCGCGAACCACGAGAGCGAGATGAAGAGGCCCAGCATGAAGACGTCGCCGTGCGCGAAGTTGATGAGCTCGATGATGCCGTACACCATCGTGTAGCCGAGCGCGATCAGCGCGAAGACGGCCCCGCGGGTGAGGCCGTTGATCGTCTGCTGGACGAGGACCTCCCAAGCGTTCACTTGGGGGGCCCCGACATGGCCCCCCAAACCCCCCAACGCTCGGACGCGCCCCGGCACGGCCGTGGCGCGCCTCGATTTGGCGGTGCGGTGTCGGGGGGCCCCGAGATGGCGGCGGCTACGCTCCCGGGAGGGTTGTCGCGCCCCGGCGGAGCCGGGGCGCTCATCGACATTCTGCGTGCTCCGGGGCCCTATTCGAGGATGGTCTCGAACTGGAACTTGCAGCCGATCGGCCCGTCGGCCTTCACGACCTTGAAGCCGGACATGGTGTCGTAGTCGACGTCGCCGTTCTCGTCGAAGTTCCACTTGCCGTTGATGCCGTCGAAGTTCTTGGTGGCGGCGATCGCCTTGCGCACCGCCTCGCGCTTCTCGGTGACGTCCTTCGCCTTCTCGATCGCTGGCGCGGCGCGGCGGATGCCCTCGATCGCCACGCGTCCGGCCTCGGCCGCGTAGAGCGCGTAGGCGGTCGGCTCCTTGCCGAACTTCGACTTGTAGGTTTCGTAGGTCTTGGCGCCGACGCCCCGCATCTTCTCGAACGGCAGCCCGGCGAACGTGACGCGCATCTCCGTTGCGAGCGCGGCGTCGCAGGTGGCGCCCTTGAGCAGCTCTTCCTCGAGGAGCCCGTCCGGCCCGACGAAGCGGACCCGCGGCGCGACCAGACCCACCTCCTTCATCTGTCGGATCACGACCTGGGCGCCCGTCTCGATGACGCCGCCCATGTAGACGAGGTCGGCGCCTGACGCGCGGATCTTGGTGAGCACCGGCTTCTGGTCCGGCTGCTTCCAGTCGATGCCCTCGTTGGCGACGACCGGCAGCCCGAGCTTCTTGGCCATCACCTCGAAGACGTCGGCGATGCCTTTGCCGTAGAGCTCCTGGTCGTTGAGGATGTAGACCTTCTTGGCGCCCAGGCGCTTGGCCCACTTCGCGCCGACGGCGCCCTGGATGTCGTCGGCCGGCACCGGGCGGAAGTAGTTCACGAAGCCGCCGGGCCGATAGATCTCCGGCTCGCCGGGCGCCGCGCCGCGCTTCTTGGTGAGGCCGGGATACGTGTTGGCAGGCGTGATCTGCGCCATATGGGCGCGGTTGTTGATCGGGATCGAGACCTTGGCCGCTCCGGAGTTGTAGGTGCCGATGTAGACGATCGCCAGCGAATCACCCACCGCCTTGTTCGCATTCTCGGCCTCGACCGCGCCGTCCCACTTACCCGTCTGGGGCGAAGCGTCGTCGAGGTTCACCACTTCCAGGCAGTAGCCCGCGACCACGCCGCCCGCTTCGGACACCGCGAGGTCCACGCCGTTCTTCATGCCCGTGCCCTCGGGGATCATCGCCCCTTGCATCGGCCACGACGTGTAGAGGCGAAGCTTGCCCTTGGGACACGGCTGGGCGTCGGCGCTACTGAAACCGATGACGAAGCTCAGCAGCGCGACGGCGACGGCAGCGATTCGGAACGGTCTCATGCTGGTCCTCCCTGCTCGGCAGTAGGATGCGGCCCTCGATGGGGACGGCGGGTATGAGACTATGGCACCTCGGCAGTTGTCAACGCTCGCGCGACGGCCCGCGAGATGGACGATGAGGGGGAGTCGAGAGGGATTGAGCGCCGAACACGTGCAGCCCCGGATCATCTACGAAGCCAAACCAGGGTCGCCGCTCGAGGTCGACCGTAATTTCTACACGCGCCTCGCGCGCGCCGACGGCCGCCGGCGCGTCGAGCAGTTCGTCGTCCCGCGGCGCTCCGGTCGCGCCTGGCCGGTACGCGCGGGCCAGATCTTCCGCATCACGGCGGTCGAAGGACCGCAGGTGGCGGACCTCAACGTGTGGAACCTGCACAACCCGCGCGAGCGCTTCTGGGCCTCGCGCACGCGCCAGCTCCACAGCGCGCACGTCACGACCTTCGACCGGCTGTGGTCGTGCCTGCCGTACCTGCGCCCGATGTTGACGATCACCGGCGACAGCGTGCGCTACGGCCGCGACGCGGACGGCGCCGGCTGTCACGATCTGCTCGGGACCCGTTGCGATCCCTACGTCCACAAGCTCCTCAACGGGGAAGAGTTCGATCTCTGCTGCCACAGCAACCTCGTGCGCGCGGTGGCGCCCCACCGGCTCACCGAGCTCGACGTGCACGACGTGCTGAACGTCTTCCAGGTCACCGGCCTGACGCCAGAGGGGCGCTACTTCGTCAAGCCGAGCCCGGCGCGGAAGAGTGACTTCCTGGAGTTCTTCGCGGAGATCGACGTGCTGTGCGCGATCTCGGTGTGTCCCCACGGCGATCTCTCGGTCGCGGTGTGGGGGCCCGACGCCGGCGATCCGCTCGCGACGTGCCGTCCGCTCGGTGTCGAGATCTGGGAGCCGCCGCCCGAGCTGCTGAAAGGCTGGACGTCGCCGGCGGCCTCAGACTACCGCGGAGCTCACGGCCTGCAGTGCGCGCCGCAGGCCGTCGCGGGGCTGGGGCCCCGCCGGCCGCGGCGCGGCGACAAACCGAGGGGCGCCTGATGTCCGTGGAGCTGATCCGCGAATACTGGAGCTACCACCACTGGGCGAATCGCCGGCTCTACGACGTCGTCGCGGCGCTCGGCGACGACGCGGCCGGCCGCCCCATCGGCAAACAGTTCAGCGAGCCGTCGCTCCGTGCGATGCTCGTGCACATGTATGGCGCCGACTGGTTCTGGCTCGAGACGTGGAGAGGCCGGCCGCCCTCGTTCACGCGCGGCGATCCCACCTATGGCCTCAAGGTCGGGACGCTCGGCGAGCTCCGGCCGCGGTGGGACACGCTCGAGGCGGAGCAGCTGCGCTTCCTCGGTGGGATCACCGAGGCGGACCTCTGGCGGCCGCTCGAGGGCAAGACGCCGGAGGGCCGCACGTTCAATCGGCCGTTCGGGATGCTGCTGCTGCACGTCCCGACGCACGCGGCCCATCATCGGAGCGAGCTCGCCACGATGCTCACGATGGTGAGCGGATCGCCCCCCGACACCGGCATCAACTCCTTCTATCGCGAGAAGTCCGCGGGGGCCGTCTGATGGCCGAGCTGGTCACGATCCCGGCGCGATCCGGCAAGGCGGCACGCGCGAGTGCGGGTCAGCGCATCAAGGTCGTCAACAGCCACGGCACCCAGGTGGTCGATGCCTGGGCGTTCAACGCCCTCGACCTGACGGAGTGGATGTCGATGGAAGCGAGCCGCGCCTCGTTCATGAAGCTCGCGGCCTCTGTCGGCGACACATTCGTCACCAACCAGCGGCGTCCCATCCTGACGTTGATCGAGGACACGTCGGGCGGCGCCCACGACACCCTCATGGCGCCGTGCGATCGATGGCGGTACGGCCTGCTCGGCGTCCAGGGATATCACGACAACTGCAAGGACAACCTGAACGCCGCGCTGGCGAACCTCGGCGTCGTCATCCGGGCCACGCCGCCGTCGTTGAACCTGTTCATGAACATTCCGTGGACGCCCGACGGACAGCTCGCGTGGGGTGAGCCGGTATCGAGCCCCGGCAGCTACGTGGTGTTCCGCGCGGAGATGGATCTGGTCATCGCGCTGTCCGCATGCCCGCAAGACATCCTGCCGATCAACGGCAAGACCGGTCGGACCCGGGAAGCCCACTTCCTGATCGAGTAGATGGGGACGCGTGGTGCTCCCCAAGCCGGCGAGATCGAGGTCAGCCCGGCACGCAGGGTCGATGATGCGCTGATTGCAGCCTTCGATCGGTTGATCCCACAGCTTTCGCGGAGCGCAGCCGTGCCGACGCCGGACCTGATCCGCGAGATCGTCGAGGCCCAGTCCAATACGGTCCTGATCGCCAGAGACCAACGGGACGACGGGCGCATCGTCGGCTTGCTCACATTAGTCGTCGTCCGGATCCCGACGGGCGTACGGGCTTGGATCGAGGACGTGGTAGTGGACGAGGCGGTCAGAGGGCGTGGTGTGGGCGAAGCTCTGAGTCAGGAAGCTGTCCGCCGTGCCCTTGCGCTTGGTGCTCGGACCGTTGAACTCACGTCGAGGCCTTCGCGGGAGGCAGCAAACCGCCTCTATCAGCGGCTCGGGTTTGTCCGGCGCGACAGCAATGTGTACCGCTACACTCCGTGACGGGTTGAACGATCCGGAGTGCTGCAGCAGCTCGAGCTTGAGCACCAGCGGGAAGGGCGCGAGGCCGAAGTCGGCGCCGGCGAGCTCGACGATCGGTGTGACCCGTACGTATGGCGCGATAGCGGCGGCGACCTTCTCGATCGACTTCCGGTCGACCCGGCTCGACACGATGCTGACGGGGCCGTTCAGCCGACGACGAGGCAGCGCCGTCACCGTGTGGCCGGCGAGCGCGTCGGCAGGAACCTCGACAGAGCCGAGGCTTCGGAGCCCGCCCTCGGTGCCGACGAGAATGCGTGGCTCCATACCTCGCATGGTACTCCCGTCTGGTACTCCCGTCGGGGCCGCTATGTTAGCATCGCGGCGCGATGCCGATCCAGCGCAGCGTCGAGCGATTTCTCACGACGCATACCGGGAGTCTTCCTCGACCCCCGGACCTGATCCGGATGATGTTCGCAAAGGAAGAAGGCGTGCCGGTCGACGCCGCCGCGCTCGGTGCGCGCATCCGCGACGCGGTGGCCGAGTCCGTGCGCAAGCAGGTCGACGCCGGCGTCGCGATCGTCAACGACGGCGAGATGAGCAAACCAAGCTACGCGACGTACGTCAAGGACCGCCTGAACGGGTTCGGCGGCGCTAGCCATCCGCTCCAGTATCGAGACCTCGTGGATTTCCCTGAGATGGCCAAGCGGGTCTTCGGCGATCCCGGCCGCTCCCGGCGCCGCACGCCGGCGTGCGACGGGCCGATCAGCGTGCGCGACGCGCGCGCGGCCGAGACCGACGTGGCCAATCTGCTGGCGGCGTGCGGTCCGTCGGGGGCCGAGCACGCGTTCATGTCGGCCGCCTCGCCGGGCGTCATCTCGCTCTTCTTCCGCAACGACTACTACCCGAGCCACGAGAAGTACCTGTTCGCCATCGCCGACGCCATGAAGGGGGAGTACGAGGCGGTCGCCCGCGCCGGCGTCGACTTGCAGATCGACTGTCCCGACCTCGGGATGGGCCGGCACATCCAGTTCGCCGACCTGAGCCTCGACGAGTTCCGCAAGATGGCGCGCCTGCACATCGAGGCGCTCAATCACGCGCTGGCGAACGTGCCGCCGGAGCGATCGCGGCTGCACGTGTGCTGGGGGAACTACGAGGGGCCGCATCATCACGACGTGGCGCTCGGCGACATCATCGACGTGCTGTTCACGGCGCGGCCGAGCGGCCTCTCGGTGGAGGCGTCGAACCCGCGGCACGCGCACGAGTGGCGATTGTTCGAGCGTGTGAAGCTGCCACCGGGCAAGGTGCTCATTCCCGGCGTGCTCGACTCGACGACCAACTTCATCGAGCATCCGGATCTGGTCGCCGAGCGCATCGGCCGCTACGCGAATTTGGTCGGTCGCGAGAACGTCGTCGCCGGCACCGATTGTGGCTTCGGCACCTGGGTGGGTCAGGCGGCCGTCGACCCCGACATCGCGTGGGCCAAGCTCGCCAGCATGGCCGAGGGCGCGCGCCGCGCGACGCGCGAGTTCTTCTAGCTCATGGCCGAGCCGAAGGCTCACGCGTTTCCCCTGATCACGGCCGAGGCGCCGGGCGAGCTGCGGAAGCGTGTCGGCGTGCCAGCGCGGCGCCCGGCGCCGTACATCGAGGTCGCCACGCGGGACGCCGTGCGCCACTGGGCGGCCGGCATCGGCGACCGCAATCCGTTCTGGCTCGAGGCCGGCGTGGCGCCGCCCACGATCCTGTTCGCGCTCGACCGCATCGTCTCCGGCTACGTCGGCGGCCTGCCGGGGATCCACGCGATGTACGGAGGCACGGACTTCCGCTGGCAGCGCCCGATCCGGATCGGCGACACGATCGTCGGCGCGAGCGTGCTGCTCGATCTCGTCGAGAAGCCGTCCACGTTCGCGCGCCGCGCGATCCAGCAGATCTACCGGACCACGTTTCGGAACCAGGCGGGCGAGCTCGTGTGCGAGGCCGACTCCTGGTGCTTCCGCACCGAGCGTGACACCGCGCGCGAGCGCGGCAAGTACGGCGCGGCCGAGCCGGCGCGCTACACCGAGCGTGAGCTCGCGGCGATCGCGTCGGCGTACCGGAACGAGGAGATCCGGGGGCGCACACCGCGCTACTGGGACGAGGTGACGGTCGGCGAGTCGCTGCCGCTCGTGGCGAAGGGACCGCTCACGGTGACGTCGGTCATCGCGTTCGTCCAGGGGTGGGGCAGCCTCTACGTACGAGCGCACGGAGACGCCTTCGCGATGTTCGAGCGCCATCCGGCCCTCGGCATCCCGAACGCGTCGGGGGTGCCCGAGCCGCCCGAGCGCGTGCACTGGGACGAGGCGATGGCGCGCGCCGTCGGCGTGCCGGGGCCCTACGACTATGGTCCCGAGCGCGTCGCGTGGCTCGGACACCTGGTCACCAACTGGATGGGTGACGCCGGGCTGCTGCGCCGACTCAACGCGCGCGTGCTGCGCCACAACCTGATCGGCGACACCACCTGGTGCCGGGGGACCGTGACCGGCAAGGAGCCCGGCGGCGTCGTCCACCTCTCGCTCCACGCGGACAACCAGCGGGGCGAGACGACGGCCTCGGGCATCGCCACAGTCGTCCTGCCCGAGCGGCCCGCGCGCGCCTGAGCGTGTCGCGGCTGCTCGAGATCCGCAGCTATCCCGAGGCGCTCCGCGCCTTCCGCTGGGACGCGCTGTGGGACATCTTCGACGGTGATCGCGAGCGCCTCAACCTCGCCCACGAGTGCGTCGACCGGCACGTCGAGCGGGGAACCGCCCTGCGCATCAAGCACGCGGACGGACGGACCGAGGAGCCCAGCTTCGGCGAGCTCTCGGCCTGGTCGTCGCGGTTCGCGAACCTCCTGGAGCGTCTGGGCGTGCAGCGCGGCGACCGGGTCGCCATCATGCTGGAGCCGTCGCTGTCCTTCTACGGCGCGCTCTTCGGCACGCTCAAGCGCGGCGCGATCGCGGTGCCGCTGTTCACGCTCTTCGGGCCCGACGGGGTCGCGCTCCGCGTCGACGACTGTCGCCCGCGGGTGCTGCTCGTGGAGCGCGAGGCCGAGCGCTGGCGCGCGCGGTTCCCCCATCTCGTCGTGCTGGGCGCCGACGAGGTGGACGAGCGCCTGGCCGGCGAGCGCGATCGCTACGCGCCGAGCACCGGGGCCGGCGACCTCGCGGTGTTCCAGTACACGTCGGGCACGACCCGCGCGCTGCCGGCGGCAATCCGTCACACCCATCGCGCGGTGATCACGGTGATGGTCGCCGCACTCTACGGCGTGGGCCTCGAGCGGGGGGACCGGTACTTCTGCCCGTCGTCACCCGCGTGGGGCCACGGCCTCTGGCACGGCACGATCGCGCCGCTCGCGCTCGGGATTCCCGTCGGCAGCTACGCGGGAAAGTTCCACGGCGCGCGCGTGCTGGAGGCGCTCGCCGAGTTCGAGATCACCAACCTCGCGGCGGCGCCCACGGTGTACCGGATGCTGCGTGAAGCGGGGCTGACCGCCGCCGGCGCGCGCTCGCTGCGGAAGCTCTCGTTCACCGGCGAGCCGATGGACTCGGGCACGTTCGAGTGGCTCGAGCAGACGGTCGGCCGGCGCCCGTGCGGCATGTACGGCAGCACCGAGGTCGGCGTCATCATCGTGAACTATCCCGGCTTCTCGGACTTCGAGGTGCGCCCGGGCACGCTGGGCAAGCCGGCGCCGGGCTGGGAGGTGGCGATCGTCGGCGACGACGGGCAGCCGCTCGGGCCCGGTCAGCCCGGCGAGATCGCGGTGCGGCGCAAGGGCGCGTGGTTTCCCGTCAAGGATCGGGGCTGGATTGACGCGGACGGATACTTCCACCACGGCGGCCGCTCCGACGACGTCATCATCTCGGCGGGCTGGACGATGAGCGCGGTGGAGATCGAAGACGCGCTGCTGAAGCACCCCGACGTGCGTGAGGCGGCGGTCGTCGGTGTCGCCGATCGGCGGCGCGGCCTCGTGCCCAAGGCCTTCATCGTGTCGGATCGCCGCGACCCCGAGCTCGCCCGCGAGCTGCAGGAGCTCGTCAAGACGCGGCTCAGCCAGCACGAGTATCCGCGGCTGGTCGAGCTGGTGGCGGAGCTGCCGAAGACGCCGGCCGGGAAGACCGACCGGAATGCTCTGCGCCTACGGGCTCGCGTCGCTCCCGACGCTCTCGAGTAGAGAGATCCGCCGCTCGATCGCCGCGATTCCCGCCAGGGCGCGAATCCCCTCGGCCCGCAACATGCTGATTGGACCTTCAGGAGGGCGCATCATCCACCTGCTCTGACGCGGGCTTCGGCTTGACCGAGCCCGCCCGCGGGCGCATAGTCTGCCATCACATGCCGTACCCGTAGTGTCCCGTCGAGCTCCGTCCTGGTGTGAAAGAGCAGCGTCGCGCGGTCGGCGTG
>Ga0209806_1002965_pt1 | contig 10326 bp, 10 predicted proteins | sample GraSoiAngelo_152_FD_186166 | JGI IMG/M metagenome (GOLD analysis project Ga0209806, IMG submission 186166) | Grasslands soil microbial communities from the Angelo Coastal Reserve, California, USA - 14_1009_12_30cm (SPAdes) (version 2) | ecosystem: Environmental > Terrestrial > Soil > Grasslands ... | reverse complement strand
GTCAACGGCCTTTGCTGTGGCCCTTGTCGCGATGCTGTTTGAGCACCGTACGGGCCGCAACTTCCTCCTCTCGGCCTTTGTAGCGGCCGGACTTCTTCGCCGACTGCAGATCGACGCCGAGGGAAGCAGGCGCTATCAGCGCGAAATCGGGTCGCGCAGCAGATCCTGAATGAGCGCATGCAGCAGTGCCGTGCGAGCCGGGATCTCGGACACGACGATGTGCTCATCGTCCGCATGAGCCCCGCCGCCGACTGCGCCGAGTCCATCGAGGGTGCTTGTGCCGATCGCCGCCGTCAGATTGCCATCGGACCCGCCACCGACCTCCACCGCGTGCAGATCCCCCATGCCCAGGCGTGCGGCGACCGCCGAAGCGCGGTTGTACAGCTCGCGTGCACGTTGCTCCTCGAGCGGCGGCCGGTCAGGGCCACCGGTCACAACCAGCCGCGCGTCGGGCGAGACCGGATGCAGTGCGTGCATGGCCGTGTCGATACGCTCCTGCTCGGCGATGGTCCGAGCCCGCACGTCGACGTGGAGCGCTGCCACCGGCGGCACGACGTTGATTGCGATCCCCGCTGACGCAACCGTCGGCGTGACCGTCGTTCCAAGCGCGTGATTGGCCAGCGCCTCCACGGCAATGACAAGCCGCGCGAGCTCGGCGAGCGCGTTGACGCCTTTCTCCGGCTCCAATCCCGCGTGCGCGGCGCGCCCGGCGATCTCCAGGTGGTACAGCGAGATGCCTTTGCGTGCAACCTTGACCGCGCCATGCTGACTCGGCTCCAGGACCAGCACGGCATCGACCCGCCTGGCGAGATCCTCGATCAACGCGCGCGAGGTCGGTGACGCGATCTCTTCGTCGGAGGTGAACAGCATCTCGACTCCAGCCCTGTCCTCGAGCGCGGCCACGGCGTGGAACCCCTGGACCAGCCCCGCTTTCATGTCGAAGATGCCTGCCCCTGTGGCGCGGTCGCTGGACACCGCAAACGGCCGTGCTGCCAGCGTGCCGACCGGCCAGACCGTGTCGAAGTGTCCGAGCAGCGCCACCCGCGGCTCTCCGAACGTCCATCGAAGGTGCACACGACCGTCACGCTCGATCCAGGCTGGTGCCTCGCCGAGCAGTGCATTGCCGATGTCGTCGAGGACGCGCGCGCACCGCCGACAGGCCTCGATGTCGTTGGATGGCGACTCCGCCGCCACCAGCCGCTGGAGTGACGTCAGCATCGTGTCGCGCTCGGCGGCGAAGCGGTCGATCGCCGAGATGGCGCCGATCGGGTGCACGCGCCTACGGTACGCCCGGCAGGCCACCACACGATTCGCGAGTTGCACCACGCGCGCGCCGACCGTGGATCTGTTGCGCGCTCGCTAATCTGCGAGGGTGCCGTGCGATTGGCTGTTCGTGGACGGGTCGAGCCACATCTTTCGTGCGTACTACGGGGTGCCCGCCAGCGTGCGATCGCCGGACGGCCGATCCGTCAACGCCGTCCAGGGAATCATGGAAACGCTGACCCGTCTGATCACGACACGGCAGCCACAGCACATCGCCGTCGCAGATGACGAAGACTGGCGCCCGGCGTGGCGCGTGGAGCTCATCCCTGGATACAAGGCCCATCGCACGGCAGAGCCGGTGCCGCCCGGACTCATTCCGCAGCTGCCCGTCATCCACGAGTTCCTTGGCGCGATCGGAGTCGACTTCGTCGGCGTGCGGGAGTACGAGGCGGAGGACGTGATCGCAAGCTGGACCGCCAAGACCTCCGGCACCGTCGAGATCGCGAGCGGTGACCGTGACCTCTTCGCGCTCATCGAAGACATGCGCGTGCGTGTTCTGTACCCGGAGAAAACGGGGCTGGCCGTCGTCGATGAGGCCGAGGTGAGCCGCCGCTATGGGATTCCCGGGCGCGCGTATGCCGACTTCGCGATCCTTCGCGGCGATCCGTCGGATGGCCTTCCGGGGTTGAAGGGCGTGGGGCCGGCATCGGCGGCTCAACTGATACGCAGCCACGGCGGCGTGGCGGGGGTGCTACGCGACGGCCGCGTGGCCGATCACGAACTCGGCGAGGCTGACCTCCGGGATCTCGACGTCGGGGAAGCGGCTGCGGAAGATCATGCCCAGGACCCGATCCGCGCGTTGCGCTCCAGCAGGTTGCGGGCAATCGAGCGGCGCTGAATTTCGTCGGTGCCTTCATAGATGCGGTAGACGCGCACGTCTCGCATCACCCGCTCGATTGGCAACTCCTTCGTATAGCCGGTGCCGCCGTGGATCTGCAAGACCCGGTCGGCGACCCGCCAGATCATCTCGGCGCCGGCCAGCTTCGCCATCGAGATGGCGTGGCGGGCATCGCCCGACTGGTCGGCCCGCCAGGCGGCGCTCAAGACCAGCCAGCCAACCTCCTCGATTTCCACCGCGCTGTCGGCCAGCATCCACTGGATCGCCTGGTAGTCGGCGATCGGGTGTCCGAACGCGATCCGCTGGCGGGCGTACTCGCGTCCCATCTCCAGCAGCCGCTGCGCCTGGCCGACGGCGCGCGCCGGGATCAACAGGCGGCCCTGGCCGATCCACGCCATCGCCAGCTTGAAACCGCTACCCTCCTCACCCAGCGCGTTCTCGGCCGGTACCCGGACATTGTCGAACTGCAGCTCGGCCGGCCCCCAGGAACCCATGGTTTCGATCCGGCGGCTGGTCCAGCCCATCTCCCGGTCGACGAGGAAGGCGGTGACGCCGCCCTTGTAGCCCTTGCTCTTGTCGGTGACGGCAAAGACGATCGCGAAGTCGGCCTCGCAGCCGTTGGTGATGAAGACCTTCTGCCCGTTGAGAACCCAATCGGTCCCCTCGCGGACCGCCGGCATCTTGATGTTGGTGGCGTCCGAGCCGGTGTCCGGTTCGGTCAGCGCGAAGCAACTCTGGCGCTCGCCCTCGATCGTGGGGACGAGGTAGCGCTCGCGTTGGGCCGGGGTGCATTGATAAAGGATGTTGTCGGCGCTCCCGCCGTAGACGAAAGGCACCAGCGCCTGGGCGGTCTCGATCGTGATCAGGGCCGTCATCAGGTAGCCGAGGTTGGCGCCGCCGTATTCCTCCGGCGTCAGCAGGCCCCAGAGCCCGGCCTTGCGGGCCGTCGCCTGCAGCTGACGGAGCGTCGAACGGTCAGGGAGATGCCGTCCCTCGAGCTCGGCACGCTGGACCCGCGCTTCCAGCGGCACGAGCTCCTTCTGGACGAACGCGCGCACGGTGCCGAGGATCATTCGCTGTTCGTCGCTGAGTGAGAAGTCCATCCCGCTCCTAACGATCGTTCGGTCGAATTGTCATTATTATGGCAACAGGGGCAACAGCATGGAGAAAGCCGAGCAGGTGGCGGCGGCCACCGCCAACGTCAGGGTCGACCAGGTGCTGGAGACGGCGACCCGGCTTTTTACCGAGCGTGGCTACGACGCCGCCAGCATCCGCGATCTCGCGGCCGCGCTGGCGATGCGGCCCTCGTCGCTCTACCATCATTTCGCCGGCAAGCAGCACATCCTCTTTGCCATCTGCTTCGGTCTGCAGAGCGATTTCAATGCCGCCGTCATGCCGCTCTTCCGCCAGGACAAGGGGCCGGTCGAGACGATCGAGGACGTGCTCGGCGAACACATTCGCTTTAGCCTCGCCCGGCGGGGAGAGGTCCTGGTCAACACCCGCGAGCGGCGGAGCCTACCGCCCGACCTGCGCGCGCGGGTCGACCAGCTTCGCCGGGATTATCGAGATGCCCTGGTTGGGGTGATCGTCGAGGGCCGGCGACGGCGCCTCTTCGACGTGTCGGATCCCAAGGTCGCCGCGATGGCGGTCTTCGACATGGTCAACGGGATGTTCCAGTGGTTCCATCCGCGCGACGAGGCGGACCGAGAGCGGATCACGCGCGCCTACGTGAAGGCGGCGGTCGCCCTGTTGCGAGGCTGGGAAGGCGGATATACTCTGACGAACGCTCGTTAGGGAGCTGAGGGCAAGGGTTGGAGCAGCCGACGCTTGACGTCGCGAACCTCACCGTGCGCTTCGGCGGCGTGCTGGCGCTCGACCACGTCTCGCTTCGGGTGGATGCCAACGAGATTCACGGCATCATCGGTCCCAACGGCGCCGGCAAGACCACCCTCTTCAACGCGGTCTGCGGATTCGTTCGCCCCCAAACGGGCACCATCCGCTACCGTGGCGAGCCGCTGCTCGGCACCGCGCCCCACCAGCTGGCGAAGGTGGGAATCGCCCGCACGCTCCAGGGACTGGGTCTCTGGCCGGGCTTGACCGTCCTCGAGAATGTCATGGCCGGCGCGCGGCTTCGTCCCCATTTCGTTGCCTCGTTGCTCGCCATGCCTCGGGCGGACCGGCAAGAGCGACAGGTTCGCGACCAGGCGGTCCAGGTGCTCGACGAACTTGGGATTGCCTCCGTTGCCGATACGCGCCCGGCCGCGCTGCCGTACGGCGTGCAGAAACGCGTCATCATTGCCCGCGCGCTGATGGCCGCCCCCGAGCTGCTCCTGCTCGACGAGCCCGCCAGCGGGCTGTCGGTAGGCGAGATCGAGCGCCTCGCCGAGCTGGTCGGACGGCTCCGGCGGCGGATGAGCGTGGTCGTCGTCGAGCACCACGTCGACCTGGTGATGGCGATCTCGCAACGGATCACGGTGCTCAACTTCGGTCAGGTGATCGCGTCGGGCACGCCCGATGACATCAAGGGAAACCGCGCGGTCAGCCTCGCCTACCTGGGGGAGGACGTGAAAACGGCGGAGGGCGGCCTCGGTGCTTGAGATCGTCGACCTGACCGTCGCCTACGGACCGGTGGTCGCGCTCGAGCGCGTCTCCTTCACCGTCGCTGAGGGATCGATCACCTCGGTGCTCGGCGCCAACGGCGCCGGCAAGACGACCCTGGTCCGCACCATCTCGGGCCTGGTGCGGCCGCGCTCTGGTTCTATCCGATTCAACCAGAAAGAGATCTCGCGGCTGGCGCCCGAGGTGATCGCCCGCCTGGGCATCGGTCATGTGCCCGAGGGCCGGGGCGTGCTGGCCGAGATGACGGTCGAGGAAAACTTGCGGCTCGGCGGCCTGTGGCGCGATCAGAACGATCGGCGTGCATCACTGGCCGAAGCCTATGAGCTATTTCGGCCGCTCGCCGAGCGCCGGCACTTGCCCGCATTCACGCTGTCGGGTGGCGAGCGCCAGATGCTGTCCATCGCGCGCGCGCTTTCGGCGCGGCCGCGGGTGTTGCTGCTCGACGAGCCGTCGCTGGGGCTGGCGAGCCTGGTGCTGACCCGGATCATGGCCCGCATCAAGGAACTGGTCCGGGAGCGGAAGCTCACCGTGGTACTGATCGAGCAGAACGCGCGCAGCGCGCTGTCCGTCGCCGACGATGCGGTAGTGCTCTCGCTGGGACGAGTGGTCGCGCACGACCAGGCGCGCCGGCTCGCCTCCGAGGAGGGCCTGCGCCATGCCTACCTCGGGTTCTGACCAGGGTCGTCGAGCATGCAACGCTTCGTCGTCCTGACGCTGAACGGCCTCACCGAGGGATCGATTTACGCCGCCATGGCGCTAGCCCTCGTGATGATCTGGCGCGCGACCCAGGTGGTGAATTTCGCACAGGGCGCGATGGCGATGTTCACCACCTATCTCGCGCTCTTCAGCCTGGAAAACGGCGCCCCCTACTGGCTGGCCTTCGTTATCGCCCTGGGTTGCGGTTTCGCGCTGGGCGCCGTCGTCGAGCGGGTGTTGGTCCGCCCGGTGGAAAACAAGCCGCCCTTGAACGTCGTCATCCTGACCCTGGGCGTGCTGCTCGTGCTCGAGGCCCTGGCGCCGATGCTCTTCGGCGGGCAGATCCGCTCCTTCCCGGCAGCCTTTTCCATCGTCGGCCTCCGGCTGGGCTCGCTGCAGGTGCCCTTTTCCGGCTTCGACCTGTTCACCCTCGTCAGCGTGCTGGTGGTGATGGGGCTACTCCTGCTGCTGTTTCAACGCACCGACCTCGGCTTGCGGATGCGCGCCGCCGCCTTCAATCCCGAGGTTTCCCGGCTGCTCGGGATTCGGGTGGGCCGCATGCTGACCCTCGGCTGGGCGCTGGCGTCGGTGGTGGGTGCGCTGGCCGGCCTGCTGATCGCGCCCTCGCTGCTGCTCTATCCCACCTACATGGACCAGGTCCTCGTCTTTGGCTTCACCGGGGCCATTCTGGGCGGCCTCGACAGCCCGCCCGGCGCCGTCGTTGGTGGCCTCGTGATGGGATTCGCCCTTAGCTATGTCGGTGGGTATCTCGGCTCCGACCTGGAGACGGTCGGCGCACTGGTCATCCTGATCGCGGTCCTGATGGTGCGACCGCGCGGCCTGCTCGCCTGGCGCGCGCAGCGGGTGGTCTAGCGATGAGAGTTTCAGTCTTCAAGTGGCGATCGCTGCTCACCCCGACGCTGAGCCGCCATCTCGGGCTGGCGCTCGCCGCCTTCATCGTGCTGCTGGTGCTGAGCTCGCAGATCGGCGCCTACGACGACTACAACCTGGCCGCAATCGCCATCTTCGTGATCGCCACGACCGGGCTCAACCTCCTGACCGGGGTGAACGGCCAGCTGTCGCTTGGCCACGGCGCGTTGATGGCGGTGGGGGCCTACTCGACCTCTTTGCTGCTTCGCGGCCATGACCTGCCGCTGATCCTGGTGCTGCCGGCGTCGCTGACCGCCGCGGCCCTGGTCGGCGCCGTCTTCGGGGTCGCGGCCGCGCGGCTCCGCGGCCCGTACCTCGCGGGGGCGACCCTGGCGCTGGCGGTCGGCCTGCCCCAGATCGCCACCCGATATTCCCACGTCTTCGGTGGCGAGGAAGGGCTCACCGTCGCGCCCCAGGTCGCCCCCGCCTGGCTCGGCGCGGACTTTCCGCCGGAACGGTGGATCGCGTGGATCGCCATCGCCGCCGCCCTGATCACCATGGTGCTGCTCGGCAACCTGCTGCAGAGCTCGGTGGGTCGCCGCTTCAAGGCGGTTCGTGATCACGAAGCCGCCGCGGCGCTCGCTGGGATCAACGTCGCGCGCACCCAGGTGGTCGCGTTCGTGGTCAGCGCCGCCTGCGCCGGGCTGGCCGGCTCGCTCTTCGCCTACTGGGCCGGCCTGACGGCGCCGGCCGGCTTCGGGGTTGCCCTCTCGCTGCAGCTGGTCAGCGCCATCGTGATCGGCGGGCTCGGCAGCCTGAGCGGCGCCGTCTGGGGCTCGATCGTGCTCGTGTTCGTGCCCGCCCTCACGGGCGGCATGGCCAGTAGCCTCAACCTGCCAAGCGCCGTGGGCAACAACCTGCCGCTCTTGATCTATGGCGCCGTCCTCGTGGTCGCCATGCTGGTGGTTCCTTACGGCATCGACGGCGGCCTCCGCCGCCTGTTCGCCCTGGCGCGCGCGCGCTGGGCCGGGGCAGCGAGCAATCACAAGGGGGTGGTCGATTGGGACGATCCCGCGGGGGGCTAGCACTCAAACAAATGAAAGGAAGGAGGTCCGCTTGAACATCCAGATCAACCAGATGACAACGGCGATGAGCCGGATCGCGATCGGCTGCGCCGTCGCGCTGCTGGCGGCATGCGGCCAGAGCACCAGCACCGCCAATACCGCCTCGGCGCCAGGCATCACCGCGAGCGAGATCAAAATCGGCAGTACCCAGCCGCTCACCGGTCCGGCTGCCCCTGGATATTCCGAAATCGCTCCCGCGGCGAATGCCTACTTCCAGTACGTCAATGCCCATGGCGGCGTCTTCGGCCGCAAGATCACCTACGACTACCTCGACGACGGCTACAACCCGACCACCACCTCCAGCGCCACGCGCAAACTCGTGCTGCAGGACAAGGTGTTTGCCATGTTCAACGCGCTCGGGACGCCGACCCACCTGGCGGTGGTCGATTACCTCAACACGGAAAAAGTTCCGGACCTCTTCGTCGCCAGCGGCTGCAACTGCTGGAACGATCCGTCGACACATCCCTATACCTTCGGCTGGCAGACCGACTACACGATCGAAGGCAAGATCCTCGGCCAGTACATCAACCAGTCGCTGAGCGGCAAGAAGGTCGGCTACTTCTACCAGAACGACGAATTCGGGCTGGATGGCGTGAAGGGACTCGACCAGCAGCTCACCTCGGTGGCCAGCCGCCAGAACTACGTCCCAACTAACACCAATGTCACACCCCAAATCTCGGCCCTACAGGCGTCGGGCGCCCAGGTCGTGGTCTCGTTCAGCATCCCGGCGTTCACGGCGCTGGCGCTCCTGACGGCAGCCAAGCTGCATTACAACCCGATCTGGGTGGTGAGCAACGTCGGGTCCGATGTGCCGACGCTGACCGGGTTGTTGACGAAGTTCTCCAACGGGGCGGTCGGCGGCCAGCTGCTGACCGGGATGGTCACCGATGCCTACCTACCGCTGGTGACGGACGCCTCGAATCCATGGATCGCATTGTTCAAGCACATTCAGCCCACGCCCTGGGACGGCAACGTCCTGTACGGGATGGCGGCCGCGTATACCTTCGTCCAGGCGATCAAGGCCGCCGGCCAGAATCCCACTCGCGCTGGCCTGGTGCACGCGCTCGAGACCACCAAGCTGACGGGAGGCCCAGGCCTGGCGCCCTACGGCTACTCGTCGAGCAACCACCTGGGGTTCCTCGGCGTCCAGGTGGCGAAAATCGGGGCCGACGGCAGCGCCACGACGGTGGGCCCGGTCTACACCTCGAGCGACTCGGGTCCGATCAACCAGTACTCGGGGACGCCGGCGACGCCGCCGAGCAACGGCATTCCCTCGTAATCAGGCGGGCCGGGCCGCGCGCAGCGGTCCCGGCCTGTTCCCGCTACCATCGGCACAGCCGCTGAGGAGGGGTAAGGACGATGGACTTCGACTATTCAGCGAAGGTCAAGGCGCTCCGCCAGAAGCTGGGCGCCTTCATGGACGAGTTCGTCTACCCAAACCAGCGCCCGTACCACGAGGCGGCGTCGGCAGTCGACCGGTGGCGACCCAACCCGGTGGTCGAGGAGCTCAAGCCGAAAGCCCGCGCCGCGGGATTATGGAACCTGTTCCTGCCGGAGTCGAGCGAAGGCGCCGGGCTGAGCAATCTGGAGTACGCGCCGCTGTGCGAGATCATGGGCCGCGTCGAATGGGCGCCCGAAGTCTTCAACTGCTCGGCCCCGGACACCGGCAACATGGAGATCCTCGAGCGCTTTGGTACGGAGGCGCAAAAGACGCAGTGGTTGAGGCCGCTGCTCGACGGCGAGATCCGCTCCGGATTCGCGATGACCGAGCCGGCGGTCGCCTCGTCGGACGCCACCAACATCGAGAGTCAGATCCGGCGTGAGGCGGATACCTACATCATCAATGGCCGCAAGTGGTGGACCTCGGGCGCCATGGATCCGCGCTGCGCGATCTTGATCTTCATGGGCAAAACCGATCCCGCCAACCCGGACCGCTACCGCCAGCAATCGATGGTGCTGGTGCCGCGCGACACTCCCGGGGTGCGCGTCCTTCGCGCCCTCACCGTCTTCGGCTACGACGACGCCCCCCACGGGCACGCCGAAATCGACTTCGCAGACGTCCAGGTGCCGGCCGCCAACATCCTGCTGGGCGAGGGCCGCGGCTTTGAGATTGCCCAGGCGCGACTGGGACCGGGCCGGATTCATCACTGCATGCGCCTGATCGGCGTGGCGGAAGTCGGGCTCGAGCTGATGTGCCGGCGGCTGAGCCGGAGGGTCGCGTTCGGCCGTCCGCTCGCCGAGCAATCGGTCTGGCTGGAACGGATCGCGCAGTCGCGCATCCTGATCGACCAGGCGCGGCTGCTCACCCTCAACGCCGCCCACCGCATGGACACCGTCGGCAACAAGGCGGCGCGCGCCGAAATCGCGATGATCAAAGTCGCTGCGCCCGAGATGCTCTGCCGCGTGCTCGACTGGGCGATCCAGGCGCATGGGGCGGCCGGCGTCTCCGATGATTTCCCGCTGGCTCAGGCCTATGCCTACGCGCGCAGCGTGCGGATCGTGGACGGACCCGACGAAGTCCACCAAAATCAGATCGGCCGCCTGGAGCTGCGCAAGTACGAGACGCGTGAGCCAACCGCCCACTGACTCGGCCGACGAGGTCATCCGCGCCATGCACTCACTGGAGCATTCCTATCTGCTCGGCATCGAGGGCGTGACCGAGCTGTGGCTGGTGCGACACGCGGACGTCTACGACGGCCTCGATGACGTCCACGATCCACCTTTGAGCGCGCGGGGCCGCGAACAGGCCACCCGCCTGGCGCAGCGAATCCGCCGGCTCCCGATGGCCGCGGTCTACGCCAGCCCGGCCCGTCGCGCCCAGGAATCCGCGCGGGCACTGACTGATGATGTGCGCCT
>Ga0209806_1002960_pt1 | contig 10346 bp, 8 predicted proteins | sample GraSoiAngelo_152_FD_186166 | JGI IMG/M metagenome (GOLD analysis project Ga0209806, IMG submission 186166) | Grasslands soil microbial communities from the Angelo Coastal Reserve, California, USA - 14_1009_12_30cm (SPAdes) (version 2) | ecosystem: Environmental > Terrestrial > Soil > Grasslands ... | reverse complement strand
GGAGACCGGGTGAGCGTCGAGGGTCCACCACGGCTGTCGCTGGGACAGATCGCCGGATATTTTGTCCGCCTCGGCACGACCGGATTCGGCGGCCCGATCGCACTTGCGGGGTACATGCAGCGCGACCTAGTCGAGCGCCGCCACTGGTACACGCAGGAGGAATACCTCCAGGGCCTCGCGGTGTCGCAGACCCTGCCTGGCCCGCTCGCCGCGCAGCTCGCGATGTGGCTCGGATACGTCCGTCGTGGCGTCTGGGGCGCGTGCGCGGCGGCGGTCCCCTTCATCTTGCCCCCTTTCATCATCGTGAGCGCCGTCGCTGCCCTGTATGTCGCCTTCCGCGGGACGACGATCATCCAGGCGCTCTTCTACGGCATCGGTCCGGCGGTCATTGCGCTGATCCTTCGCGGTGCGTGGAAGCTCGTCCGCGTGACGGTGAAAGACGAGCGGCGCCTTTGGGTGATCTTCGCTGGGGTCGGAGTCGTGACATTCGTGGCACGCAGCGAGGTCGCGGTCTTGTTCATCCTCGCCGGGCTCGTCGGGGTCGCGATCTACGCTCCGCGAAGTTGGCTTCGTCGGGCGCACGCTGCGCCATTCGTGATGCCCATGGGGTTCGGCACCATGTGGACGTCGGCGCAGAGCGCCGACCCCAACGTCCTGCTGCAGCTCGGTGTCTTCTTCTTCAAAGCCGGCGCGTTCACGTTCGGCTCGGGTCTCGCGATCGTGCCCTTCTTGCAGCAGGGCGTGGTCCGCGACTTCGGATGGCTGACCGAGCGAGAGTTCCTCGACGCGGTCGCCATGGGGATGATCACGCCCGGACCGGTCGTCATCACCGCTGTCTTCGTGGGCTACCTCGTCGCCGGGCTCGCCGGCGCGACGGTGGCGGGCCTCGGAGTGTTCCTCCCGCCCTTCCTTATGGTGGTGCTCTTCGCGCCATGGATCATCCGCTACCGAAAGCACCCCATCGTGATCGGCTTCACGAAAGGCGCGACTGCCGCCGCCGCCGGCGCGATCGTCGGCGCGGGAGCGGTTATCGGTACGCAGGTGATCGTCGACCTGACGACGGTGCTCGTTTTCCTCGCGGCGCTGCTGGTGCTTTGGCGGACGAAGGTTCCCGAGCCGCTCCTTGTCGGCGCGGCGGGAATCATCGGCCTAGTCGCTTTCGCGCTCCGATGACTCGCACCGTCCTGTTCGTGTGCGAGCACGGCGCGTTCCGTAGCCGGATCGCCGCCGCGTACTTCAATGCGGCGGCACCAAAAGGCTGGCGCGCGCTGTCGGCAGGTCGGGATCCGCAGGCCGAAGTCAGTGCGCGCCTCGAGCCGCTGCTCACGGGTACGCCCGCAGCGGAGCACCTCGAGAGTGACCCGCCGCGAGGCGTGGCCGCCGTCCTTTCCGACCGCGTCATCGCGATCGATTGCATGCTCGATGGAGCGGACCTTTGGGTGACGGAAGCTCAGGCGGATCAGGCGCTCCGCGACGAGATCGCCGAGCGGACTGGAGAGCTTCTGCGCGAGCTCGGAGCCCGGCACATCCGGACCCCCGGGCCCACGTCGATGCCGTGTCTGTAGATCAGCCGCCCTGGATTCAGCCCGCCAGCCGGAGCCATCCACGCTCGTCTTGAACGACCCGAGCTGTTATCACTTCCGCGCGTTTGACCCCCGCGTTTTCGCAATCCTCTCCGTGTCCGTGGCCGCGGTAACAATCGGTTGGTGTTCCCACATTTGAGCGTCGCCCCGTGGTTGAGGCGCGGCAGAGTTCCAATTCGTCTGGTCGGGTACGCATCCCTTTTCGATGCAGTGACACAGCAGCGATCTCGTGGACCGCTGGTCGGCGGTACAAGTCTCGCCCCACGGCTCGGGTTTTCGCGAGGAGGTTGGGTCCGCGTTGTTTCGATCGCACCGGAAATCCTCTCGTGTAGCCAAAGCGGCGAAGTATCGATCCAATGAGGTCGGAAAGTCCGACTGCCGCTGGGTGCTAAGCCGCCGCTACTGTCGGCATGAGTTCGTTCCTAGGGTGGCCTGATCTGACCCTCTGCTCCTAGCGCGGCAAGCGAGTACACCGGCGACGCTGAAGCTCTGCACTGTCGCGGGGACCTCGTGGGCACTTGGCCGAGCCACATACACGTCCTTCGTGCTCCTTTAACTGGCCAGCCGGAGCCACCCGCGCTCGTCCTGAACTAGCCGAGCCGTTATCACCTCCGCGCGCTTGACCCCCGTCTTCCGCTCCGGGCCCGCGGCGTCGCAAACCTAAGACCTCTGGTCGTTTGCTTGGGGAAGTCACTTGGTCGTCGCTCGGCCTCGAACACCACGGACCGCCGCGACGGCGACGGCAACGACCTCCTGTCGTGGCAAGCCTTCGTCGCGCGCGAACGAGCGCCATGTAGCGAACGCGAGAAAGTGGCCGATCACCGCGTCGAGTGCACGGCTACGGCGGCCTCGGGTTTGCCAGCCTGACAAGAGCGCCCGGCGCATTGCGCCCCAGTGCGCGAACACGGGAGCGTTCGCCTTCGCGAGCGCGGGCAAAGCCGGGAGATCGCGGCTCACGTTCGTCCACATGGGCTCGGTGCGCTCGAAGTAGCCATACAGCTCGTCGAGCGCGGTAGCCAGCCGGCGTTGCGGGTTGCCGATCTCCTGCCAGCGAGAAGGATCTGGCAGCGGCCATAACGACAGCCCATGCGTAACGCAGGCGCGGAAGAGAGAGTGCTCGTCCGGAAAATGGCTGTACACCGTGTGGCGCTGGACGCCGGCGCGTTGAGCGATCGCGGTGATCGTCGCGGCCACCGGACCGATGCTCGCGTGAAGTTCTACCGCCGCCTGGGCGATCCGCCGGCGCGTCTGCGCCATGCCGTCCGCGCGACGCTGAAGCCGGTACTTCCGCTTATTCATGATCGCTGCACAAGATTGTGCAGCGAAGACTTGACGACGTAACCGGAGCGTCTATATTTCGCGGCACATAATCGTGCAGTAAAAGTAGCGCGGAGGGCGAGCGATGTCGACCGAAGACAACAAGGTGCTCATCAAGCGGTACTTCGCGGCGATCGACGAGGCCTGCGCGCGGGGGGACGCCGATTTGGTCGACGAGTTCCTCGCGCCGGACTTCGTCGAGCACAACCCGTTCCCGGGACTGCCCCCGACGAGGGACCACTGGAAGCAGGCCTTCCGGGCATTCGTCGCGGGCGCGCCCGGCTATCACGTGGTCGAAGACCTCGTAGCCGAAGGTGACAAGGTCGCCGGACGCGTGACCGCATACGGCAAACACGAGGGCGAGCTCTTCGGCATTCCGCGAACCGGCAAGGACATCAGGGTCAGCGGCATCGCGATCTGGCGGATCGAGGACGGGAAGATCGTCGAGCACTGGCATGAAACCGACCAGCTCGGGCTCATGCAGCAGCTCGGCGTCATCCCGTCACCTGGCGGTCAGGCCTAACGTCGCAGCGAGCCCTCGCGGGGCTATCCATGAGCGCGTCAGATTCCGCGCTCTCGTGAGACTGGTCAGAACCCTCCGAAGCGGGCGGTGCAGCCCAGGTCAGACCCGGGTCGGGCCCGCCAGTATTGGCTCCTTACTAACCCGCCAGCCGGAGCCACCCGCGGTCGTCCTGAACGAGCCGAACTGTTACCACTTCCGCGTGCTTGACCCCCCGTCTTCCGCTCAGATTTTGAAACAGAGTCGGAGCCCGACTCTGCCGCCTTTTTCTTAGCCAGCACCGCGTCGACGTAAGGCTCCCAGTGCGGCAATGGCTTGAACGTCACGACGAGTTTGCCATCGACGTGAGCGGCCTGAATCTCCTCGAAGATGAGACGTAAGCGACGCGAGAACTGTCCAGGTCCTCACTCCTTACTCCTGCTCGTTGTCGCGGTCGCCGACGATGAGGTTGTAGCGAGTGGTCCCGAGCACTGTGCCGTCAGGAAGCGAGCTGGAAACGAACAGCACGTGGGTCCCAGGCCGAGGGGGAAGGAGCAGCAAGGCGATGCTGTCGGCGGCCGCCGGTCCTCTCCCTCCAGGCGCGGGCAGGCCGAAGTAGGCGTAGAGGTTGTCCGCGGGAAGCTTGAGGGTGAAGACGCCGGTCTGCGTTCGATAGGAGAGCAGATCGTCCACTGGCCGGCCGTCGAGCGTCGCGCGGAATTGGAAGTCGAGTGCGTCGAACTCGCCCGAAGCGCACGCCTGCAGCTCATTCGGACGAAGGTCGTAGCCGATGAGCGGCGAGCAGATGACCATCGCCACCGGCATATAGATAAGTCGCCCTGCCGGCACGCGGCAGGTGCGCTCGGTGGCGACATCGCCGGTCTCGAGGAACCACGCGGCGCCGTTCTGCTTCTTTCCGCAGAGGGCACCCGTCGGGTCCAATCCCGGATGACCCTTCGAGACGACGAACGCGCCGTCCCACTGCCACCATTGACGCTGGACCTCTTCGTAGAAAGCTCGGTGACCGGTCGCCGGCAGGATTCCCGAGGTGCTTCCGCCGAGCGTCGCAGCGGTGCTGATGGGAGAGACAGACGTGGCCAGCTTCGCGACGGTCGTGTGCGCTGTGGACGCCGCGAATCGATTGCCTCTCAGCTGGTCGGCAGACGCGGAGGTGACCGACGAAAGCACGAGGGCCGCAATGGTCGCCACGAGAAGAGCGAAGCGCTTCATACCTTCCCCAATCCGCGATCGGGATTGCTCCCGCGCGTACCCGGGGGCGAATCTACTCCGCCACCGGGGGACGTCAACGGACGACGATCGCTCTGTAACGGCGAATGGGCTGCAATCGGTGCGGGGAGTGGCGCGACTACCAAGGTGAGTTCATGGCGCTCGGCGTGGGGCCGCAAGTCGAGGCCGCCGCCCGCGCCCTTTTCTTGTTATCAGTAGAAAATCGAAGGTAGGTAGCGGCCGACAGGTTCGTTGTAGAGGCCGATGGTCATCAGGGTGGCCTGAGTCGCGACGCGAAGTCCCTTCCCGAGGCACCAGCGCATCAGTTCGCCGTTACGCGTCGGCACGAGAAAACCAGGAGCCTGGAACATCGGAGCGGCCGCGATCAGTGCCTCCAAGTCCTGGTTGGTCTCGCCGATCGCGTGGCCAGACCAACCGATGCCTGTGGCGTACCCGCTGATCCGGCCGAGGTGCTCGACCATGTTCGCGGTGCCCTGCGCGATCGCGTCGCGGAGATCGCCATCGCGGTCATGACCGTGGATCGCTCGACATAACCGATTGCAGGCTTCGACGTCAGCTGCAATCACCTTCCTCACTGGGTAGCCGGGAATCGTCAGATTGAGCGTCTGGCCATACATCGCCGAAAGAGTCTCGCGAGTGTCGAACCCGAGCTTCGTATACAGGCTGAGGGAGCGGTAGTGGTAGGCGATCTGGACAAGCCGCACGCCAGGAAAATTCTGGCTCGCGGCCCGGTGCATGACATCGAGCATCAACTGGCGGCCGAACGTCCGATTCATTTGCGAAGGATCGACTGTGATCGGTCCGACGCCAGCGATAGCGGAGCGCTCGTCAAGGAAGTTGCTGCCGACGATCTTTCCGTCGAACTCCGCCACCACGGCGTAGAAGCGAGGGTGCGACAACAATGCCGAAGCGACACTTGTAGCGCGCTCGACCGACGGGAAGTCCGGTGCAAAGTTGTGTTGATCGGCGATCGACTTGAAGGCCTCGTAGATGATGCGACCGCAGTCCTGGGCGTCCTCGGGCTTGCCCCGGCGGAGCGTAGCGCGCGCACTCGCGGTGGCGTCGTGGTTGGTTTCCGTCTCTGTCACAGTCATCTCGATCCCTGCCCGTCCAAGCGTTGTTCCCTAAGGCTTTCGGCCGCGATCCTACGCTTGCATCGGCGGGAAGCTTCACGGGTTCTGGCATGCCTTCGGGACGCACGATGGGTACAACCTCTGGGAGGCGCCCGACAATGTGTCCATGGCAGCGGTGGCGATGGCGATAAGTGGTGGCGGTGCGCTGAGCTCGCTCGAAACGACCGTCCTCCTGACGGTCGAGGAAACGATGGATGCGATGCGCAAAGCGAAGCAGGTCCGGTACCGACCGCCCGGCGCCTAGCGATTCTTCAGTACTCCACTCCGGTAGGGACGCCATCCCGCTCGCTTCCGATCAAGGTGTCGTGGTTGGCGCCACGCGCCTGCCCGATCTCCGGACCGCGGTAGCGCGCGCGAAGAACGCTGCCCCCGGGATCAGCATGACCGCGGTCGACAGCAGCGCCGCGGGGATACCGAACGCGTTCCCAATCGCACCGGCAACCGGCCCGCCCCCGATTTGACCGAGCGCGTTCGCCACGCTCGTCGTCGAGAGGACGGTCGCGCGAATACTCTCATCGGTACGCCGGATGAGCCACGCATTAAAGAGCGGCTGGAAGGCAGCCCGGATCATCGACTCGGCGAAGAACGGCACGAGGGCCAAGGCAAGGTGGGGCGCCAGCGCGAATAGCGAGCGGCCACCGATGCGAACGACCTGCAGCGCGACGAGGGCACGCGAGACCGCGTTCTCGTCGACGCGGGCGATGACACGGCGGGCGTATTGCACGGTGCCGATCACGAATAACGTTGCCCCAAGCGACAGCAAGCCGAACGCGACGACGGGCGGTAGACCGAAGGGCGGGAACGCGAGGTCGCGCAGGAGGTGCACCTCCCACAGACGGTCGTTGCCCTCGCTGGCCGCACCCCAGAAGAGCTCAGCTCCAAGCAGCGCGACGAGCAACGCGCTGGTGCGTATCGACCAGAGCGCGCGATTCGCAGTCGAGATCGTCTCTGACCAAGCGCGTGCCGAGTCGCGACGCGGATGGTGCCGCTCGGGCATCACCAAGATCAGCGCGACGGCGAGACCTGCGGTGAGGACCCCGCCGAGCACAACGGGGATCTGGATGTCGATCAGGCCGAGGCCGACGCCAACGGGGAGGCCGATGAACCCCGCCGCTTGCGAAAGCTGCGTCTCACGCAGGAAAAGTGGGCCGATCGCCTCGTCTCCCACTTCGCCGGCGATCCACGCCTCAGTGGCGCCGTGCGTGAACGCCTCGCCCACACCCCGCAGGATCTCGAAGCCGGCGATCGCGGCGAACGTCGGGATGAGGCCCTGCCCTGCCCATGCGACGCCGACGATCAGCAAGCCCGCGATCACCGAGAAGCGGCGGCTGAACGTATCCGCGAGCACCCCGGTCGGGACCTCACATACGAAGTAGGCCGTCTCGAGCGCGGTTCCGACGAGCACGAGCTGCAGCGCATCGAGATGCGCGACGGTGATGTAGTAGAGCGCGTAGGCGGTCGTGATCAGCGCGAAGGCGAAGCCGCCCCATGCGGCCATCAGGAGGTAGACGCCTCCTGCGGACAGACGGACACGATCTGCGAACAACGGATGATCTCCTCATGCCAAAGTGGGATGCGGCGGAGGAGCGCGCCGCGATCTCGTCAGCTCAGGGTGTGAGTGCTAAGAGCGGACGCGGTGCGGCGCACCGTGTGTTGCTGTCATGCCGATGCGCCTCCTTCAAGTGTTGCCCGGAGTCTATAGCGCGACTTGAAGGCTCTCGCCCCAAACAGCCTTTGACGGCCGACTGATTGCGTTCAGCCTGAGCCATCCACGCGCGTCCTGAACGAGCCGGGCTGTTATCACTTCCGCGCACTTGACCCCGTCTTCCGCTCCGAAGAGATCACAGCTGGCGGGGGCTCCGCGGTCTTCGTGTCTGGCGTCGTCTGTCAGAGCTCCTGACTAGTCACAGCCCCTGAACGACGCATCTGGCTCGCACCGGGCCCTGCTTGACTGACGCGTCATGCTGCCGTCGACGCAGATGGAGTGGATAGCGGCAGCCGGCGGCGCCGTCCTCGCGGTCCTCGGGGCACTGAGCGCGCGGTACGTGGCGGCGCGTAGGCGCATTGAGCGGTCGTGGACGACGGCGGTTGAGCGCAAGCTCGACGCGATCGGCGAAGTCGACGATCTCATGGTCGTCCCGCTCGTAGAGCGGCTCACGCCGATGCAGCAGCTACTTGGCGAGCCGGGCGTCTCGTACCTGCTGCGAGCAGGCAAGACAACACTGCTTTTCGACACGGGGCTGAATCGACGCAGTGAGATTCGGCCGGCCCTCGTGCAGAACGCCGACGCCCTGCACGCCGACCTCCAACGTCTGGACGGGGTCGTTATCTCGCATGTGCATCCCGACCACGTCGGGGGAAGCGGCAGCGTGCGTCACCGAACGTTTGCGTTCGCAGCCGAACCGCTGGAGCCGAAGGGACTGCCCGCCTATGTCCCGGCGCCGATGAGTCATCAGCGCGCCGAGGTCGTTCTCACGACGGGGCCTCGCGCGATCGCCCCGGGCATCGCCCTCCTGCCGCCGCTGCCGCAGATGATGTTCTGGCTCGGTCCTGTCGCCGAGCAGGCGGTCGTCGTGAACGTACGCGGCTTCGGCCTCGTGCTCATCAGCGGCTGCGGCCATCCCGGTATTGAGCGCATGCTCGCCGTCAGCGAGTTGGTTCTTGATGTGCCGATCCGCGCGGTCTACGGCGGCCTGCACCTGCCGGTACATGCACTCGGCACGCCGCTCATGTTGCAATCGACCATTGGCAATCCCCACCCGCCGTGGCGACCGATCGGTGAGCGCGATGTTGCGAGCGCGATCGCGGAGATCAGTGCCCGCGGTCCGCGGCTCGTCGCGCTTTCGAGCCATGACAGCTCGCCGTGGACCTATGGCGCATTCACGCACGCGTTCGGTGAGCGCTATCGGACGCTTCAGGTCGGCGACGAGCTCACAGTGTCGGCGGCAGGCGTGCGGTGGCGCCCGCTGCATAGCACGACCACCCCAACACCGTAAGGGTTGAGTCACCCAAGCCAGGCGCCCAGCTTGTGAAGCAGCCTAGCCTCGGTCTCTCCCGCGTGAGGCCCAGCCCGGCGTCGTCTAGAGGAGCATGCCGTCAGATGCGGAGAGGAACTGCTCACTCGGCCTCGCTGAGCTCTCGAGCCGCCCCGCCGCGCCATCGACGATATCGAGGGATGACCGCGCGAGGTCAAACCAAGTTCTGTGGGTGGTCCGCTAAGTGCGGGCCTGACAGCGGGCTATACCAGGCGCAGCGCGGCGGAGAGGTGCTCAAAGCGAGTGGGCCGCTACCTCCTTTCCGGTTGCGGACTGGCTCAGCCAGTCGTCGAGACGGGTCTCACCGAGCATCGCGCCTTCTTCGGGAACGAGCGTCCGTTCAGCCAGCACCGCGCCGAAGTAGAGGGCCTCAGGATCGGCCACTACCTCGCGCGGGTCGTTCCGCGAGGCGAGGAAATGTCGGATCAGATCGTCAAAGCGGAACTGCTCGGGGCCGCCGGCTTCGATGACGCCATTGACCGGAGCACCGACGGCGGTCCGCGCTACGGCCGTGGCGACATCGTCCGACGCGATGGGCTGGAACAGCACTGGTGCGACGCGGACGGTACTGCCGTCGGTCGCGGCATCCGCGATGTTCTTGATGAACTCGAAGAACTGCGTCGCGTGAACGATCGAGTACGGAATCGACGAAGCCTTAATCAAGGCCTCCTGAGCGATTTTCGCTCGGAAGTACCCGCTCTCCGCCAAGCGGTCGGTGCCGACGACCGACAGGGCAACGTGATGCCCAACGCCTGCCGCCGTCTCTGCGGCCTGGAGGTTGCGAGTTGAGGTCTGGAAGAACTCCAGCGCGGCTTGGTACTCAAACGAGGGACTATTCGATACATCGACGACGACGGAAGCGCCTTCCATCACCGCGGCAACTCCTTCGCCCGTGATGGTGTTGACACCTCGGCTGGGTGATGCGGCAACCGCCTCGTGACCCTGTTGGCCGAGCATGATCACGACTTTCGAACCGATGAGCCCGGTACCACCGATGACGACGATCTTCATTTGGAACCTTCTTTCTCTATGGGGCGGACGGAGCTGTCGTCGAAGAGCCTAGCTGCCGTCCGGCAGGGCAGAGACTCTTGCACGGTCGATGAGCCGCGCGACGTTATCGAGCCGTAGCGTCCGGGCCGTGGCATCGACGACGTTCCCGACGCCCCGTCATCGAGCCAAGCGGACGCGCTCGAGACCATTAGCCGCGCGGAGCGGCGTCGGCCAGAGCCGCAGTCTGTATATCAGCCGCGCTTGGATTCAGCCCGCCAGCCGGAGCCATCCGGGCTCGTCCTGAACGAGCCGAGCTGTTATCACTTCGGCGTGCTTTGACCCCCCGGCTTCCGCTCCGAAGTGATCACAGGTGGCGGTTCGTCTACGACCTGCCGCTGACGTGCGAGAAGCGCCTCGCCGTATGGTTCCCAAATCGGCTTCGCCCTGAACTCGACGTTTAACCCGTTCACGGTGTGATCGGCGCGGATCTCATTGAAGAGCATTTTGCAGAAGCAGCCGCGGGCTGCGCCTCGAGCTGGTC
>Ga0209806_1002959_pt1 | contig 10348 bp, 8 predicted proteins | sample GraSoiAngelo_152_FD_186166 | JGI IMG/M metagenome (GOLD analysis project Ga0209806, IMG submission 186166) | Grasslands soil microbial communities from the Angelo Coastal Reserve, California, USA - 14_1009_12_30cm (SPAdes) (version 2) | ecosystem: Environmental > Terrestrial > Soil > Grasslands ... | reverse complement strand
CGACTCCAACGCGCTTGCGCACGTCGGCAACGTGTGACGCCTTCAGAGAGTGAGCGGCGATGCCGTCGACCCAGACCTCGCCCGATGTCGGACGAATCTCGCGATTGATCAGCTTCAGCAGAGTGGTCTTGCCCGCGCCGCTCGGCCCGACGAGAAACGACAGCTCACCTGGCTCCAACGCCAGGTGGACGTCATCGAGCGCCAGCCTTGAGCCGTACGCTCGAGTTACCCCTTTGAATTCGACGATTGAGCGCAACTCCGTAAGAGGTAACGGGGAATCGGCCCGATCCCTGAGCTTAAGTGGTTAAGGGATGTAAGTTCTCGTAAAGGACAGGCCGGGCACGGGCCGCCCGTCCTTTATATATGTGCTAGGTCAGCTCATCCCCCGCCGTAGACACAGGCCGCCGCCGCGGACTGCTCGAAGGCTCGAATGTGCCCGTCGTTGACGTCGCGCGCCCAGAACACGGACACCGTGTAGCTCAGGTTGTCGCACTCGGCGTCCCCGTCGGGTGTCCCGCGCGTGTTGTACGCGGCCCACCCCACCTTGGTCCCGGCCTTGGTGAACTCGAAGTAGTACTGGCATTTGTCGGCGCCGACGAAGAGGTCAGCTCCACCGACCACGACCCAGCTCGGGTAGTTGAAGCCGCACTGCGAAGCCAGGTCGTTGGGCGCGATGTCGGTGTCGACATACGGGGTCGGGGCGAGGACGGCTTTGCCGAGCACGTCGCCCTGTAACAGGTAGTGGTAGATACGGTTGGAGGCGTCGGGCTTGTACCAGATCGTGTCGTCGGCGCGGTCGTAGGCCAGCCCGTCGACCAGCGTCGACCAGCAGACCGTCGTCTTGCAGGCGCCCGGCCGGCCGAGCACCGGGTCGATCGAGAACGCAAGCGTGGCGATGCCGGCCTTGGTCACCTGGTAGATAGACAGGCCGTCGCCGCCCACGGCCCAGAAGAGGCCGCGGCCGGCGTCGTAAGACATGGCATTGATCCCGCCGATTCCGAGCGGATTCAATGGAGCGGTGACCGGGATGTCGACGTGTCCTGTCGCGGTGCTGGTGACGCACGGAGACCCGCATGCAGGCGGCACATCGATCCGATGCACGACCGCGCCGTTTCGCTCGGCGTAGTAGAGGTACTGGCCGTCGAATGTGACGCCGATCTCCGGGACCGCGCCCTCCGGCGTGGCCACATCGGCGACCTGGTTGCCGGCGGCCGCGGCGGCCGGCCAGGCCCCGCCCAAGCCCAACGATGCGAGCACGAGAACGAACGCCGCCAGGACGCGCGAAGTCAGCTTCATCAAACTCCTTTGCAGCCAGAAGACCAGAGTGTTGATGGGGCGGCAATGGGTTGGTTGGTGCCGGTCACGAGACCGGTCCCGCGGGCCGTGGGACATCAGCCCGCATCGTTCCGCTTTCGGCCATCAACCTCGGGGCCGGTCCGGCCTAAGTTGTGAGTGGATGGGCAGCGTGCGCAGCCTGGACGATCCGGATTGGCTGCGGCTCGTCCATGGCCGCCCGGACGCGACCGCCTTCCACCTCCCCGCCTGGTCGCAAGCGGTGGCTGAGACGTACGGCTTTCGCCCCTTCGTGTTCGTGATGGAGGGCGTGGGCAGATGGGCGGTGGCCGGCCAGCCGGTCATGGAGGTTCGCGACCTGATCGGCCGGCGCCGCCTGGTCTCGCTTCCATTTACCGACCATTGCCCTCCTCTGGTTGAGGAGGGTGGGAATGCCGGCGAGTTCGCCCGCTCGCTCGTTCAGGCAGGAATCGAGGTCCGGGCCGAGCTGCCTGCCGTGAGCGGCGCGCTGGCTGAGCGTGTCGGCACGAGGCACCTGGTGGACCTCGAGCCCGACCCCGACGTCCTGTTCCGCCGCCTGCACCGAAACCGGATCCAGAAGCGCATTCGCAGGTCGCGCGAGCTCGGTGTGGAGGTGAGCTTGAGCCGGTCTGTCGCCGATTTCGAGACCTTCTACAGGCTCCACTGCCAAACTCGCCAGCGTCAGGGAGTGCCGGTCCAGCCGCGACGCTTCATCGGCAGCATTTGGGAGAAGGTGATCGAGGCCGGCCATGGTTTCGTGATCCTGGCCAGGGCCCAGAACGTGCCGATCGCAACAGCGCTGTTCCTGAGCTGGAACCGCCACCTCATCTACAAATACGGTGCCTCAGACCGGCGGTATTGGCGCCTGGGCGCCAACTTCCTCGTCCACTGGACGGCGATGGAGTGGGGCTGCGTCAACGGCTATCAGACGTACGACTTCGGACGGACCGATGCGGGCCACGACAGCCTGAGGGAGTTCAAGGCCGCTTGGGGCTCGACCGAGGTCCCGCTCGTGTACACATTTCCCGGTGCCCGCTCCGAGTCGGCCGGCCGCGGCAAAGCCGCCGGAATCCTGAGTGGCATCATTCGCCATTCGCCCGCTCTGGTCTGCCGGACCGTCGGCGAGCTGTTCTACAGGTACGCGGCGTGAGCGCGAAGCTGTACGCCGGCAACTCGCCTCAACGCTTCTGGCGGTTGCTGGTGGAGTCCGAGCCGTCACCCGAGGCCTGGTCGGAGGCGGTGAGAAGGGCGGCTTCGGTCCTGCCGCCGGAGACGCGCTCGGGCGGGGATCGGATCGAGGCCATCCTCGCGCAGACGCTTGGGGAAGGCCAGTTCGGCGCGGACCATTGGCAGCTGGGACGCGCGCAGCGTGTTTACTACGCACTCAAACCTCTCCTGCCGCGGTCGTGGACGCGCCGGATGAAACGGGTGTACGGGAATCATCGAGCCGCCGGACTGCGCCTGGGCTGGCCGATCGAATCCAGGTACGTCGATTTCCAGTTTGGGTTGGCGCGCCACCTACTTGAGAGCCTCGGTCGATCGAGCCTGCCGTTCATCGGCTTCTGGCCCGGGGGCAGCAGGTATGCGTTCGTGCTCACCCACGACATAGAGACCGGCGTGGGGCAGTCTTTCGCGCGCAGCGTCGCCGACATCGATGAGTTCTTCGGGTTCCGTTCATCCTTCAACTTCGTCCCCGATCGATACCGCGTTGACCGGGACCTGATGGAGGACCTTCGGGCTCGCGGGTTCGAGATCGGGGTCCACGGTCTCAAGCACGACGGCAGAGACTTCGCATCGCAGCGCGAATTCTTGAGCCGGGCGGCCCGGATGAACGCCTTCGTCGGTGAGTTCGGCGCGGCAGGCTTTCGGTCTCCATTGACGCACAGGAATCCGGAGTGGATGCAGGCCCTCGAGATCGAGTACGACGGCTCGTTCTTCGACACCGATCCGTATGAGCCGATCGGTGGCGGCACCATGTGCATCTGGCCGTACCAGCTCGGACGTTTCGTCGAGCTGCCCTACACGCTCACGCAGGACTACACGGTGACCGAGGTCCTTGGCGAAACGACTCCCCGCCTCTGGCTGGAGAAGGTCGAGTTCATAAGCGCCAATTACGGCATGGCCCTTTTGAACACGCACCCGGACTATCTGAGAAAAGCAGACACGCTGCGCATTTACACCGAGTTCCTCGCCGCCATGCGCGACCGAGCCGACTTCCACCACGCTCTTCCTCGCGACATCGCGCGATGGTGGCGCGCACGAAGCGCGACGACGCGTGTTGAAGATCTGCCCGGTGCGGAGGTCGCGACCATCGACGCGGCCGGCGGGATCAGCCGACCGGAACCTGCCAGTCAGAGCGACCGATGTGCTTCTCGTACAGAGGGTGCGAGAAGTAGTGCAGGACGTATTGCTTAGCATGCCACTCAGCTGAAATCGCGCGCTTGTAGGCCAGTCCGTGGATGGGCGCGACCTTCCGGTCTGAGTGGCTGGCGTTGAACTCGGAGATGGCGAGCAGCTCGCCCGTGTACTCGGAATGCAGCTCCCAGTCGTCGCCAACCACATCGTCGAAATGGCAGAACACTCGCGGGAGTAGCGAGGGCGCGTCAGCCGAGAGGAGAGCGAGAGCCGCCGCGGTCGACGAGTAGTAGTCGAGGTCGAACGCGACGAAGCCTATCGGCAGCAGCTCGCGTCGCGTCAGGAACTGCGGGACCGTTTCGGCCACGTCGCCGACGACGATCTCAGCCGTTTGTAATCGGTCCCGCAGCTGATCGCCATCCATGGCGAAATAGCCCGATCTCCAGACGTAGGGCATGTCGCGGTAATCGCGCGGCTGGGGCAGGCCGGAGCCGAGGTCGAATCCGAAGACCGCGATCTCGATTCCGATCTGTTCCTGGACGGCGCGCGCGTGGCGCTCGAGGGCAAGCAGGCCGCGGCCTCCCGCAACCCCCATCTCGATGACCGTGATGCCGCCCAGCCCGAGTGCGCGAGCCTGACGGGCCGCCTGGTAGGTCCCATAGGCGTAGTCGGGGCGGTCCATGGCATCCCACTTGAGCCTCGCCTCGAACGACGCCCCCGGCCACCGGAGCAGGAGCTCCCGGGGAATTCGGTTCGGTTCAAGCGCGATGCGTGCGAGGCGGCCCAGGCTCTTGACGCTCATGCGACAGCTACTTCTCGAGGATGCTGATGATGTCCCACTTGGTGGTCAGCCTGAACTTGCCTCCAGGTCCCCAAGAGCCGAGCTGGGCGATGAGCTTGAGGTCGTGTTTCGCGACCATGTCCGCGAATTGCTCGCCAGTCATGTTGCTTCGCTGGCCGATGTCGGCCGCGCCGTCCTCTCGACCCGCCCTGGCATGGTGGATGACAGCACGGCCGCCCGGCTTCATCACCCTGCTTATCTCGCCCACGTATGCGTCGACGTCGGGAGGGGCGATGTGCACGAACACGTCGAACGACCACACGCCGTCGACGCTCCTGCTCGCGATGGCGGTCAGGCTCCTCCCATCGTTGACATGGAATTCCATGTTGCGGGCCTCCTCGAAGCGGAGCCGGCACAGCTCGATGCACCGATCTGAGAGGTCGACCAGGATGAGGTGCCGGGCGATGCGCTGAAGGGCTTCGGTCCAGCGACCCGCTCCGGGACCAATCTCCAGGATCGTGGTCTCAGGCTCGAGGTTCGGCAGCATCACCTCTTCGATGAGGGCGCTCTTCCATTCCTCGGAAGGCGTCCACTCCTCCCCTTGCAGCGACCAATCCCACCCTTGCCAGTACTCATAGTTGACGGCCCGTCCGGTGCGGGCGTTCAACCCATATCGCTGTTCGAGCCGCGCCATTCGCTTCTGCGCGAACCGGCTGGCATGGTTGAGACCCGCGACGACCGCCGCATACGCTGTCCAGCGGTAGCCATTCTCGCGTGCAAGCAGGCGCGCCCATCGCAGCCGGCCGAACCTGGCTCGCTGCTCACGCTGGAGGAGCGACTCCGCCGAATCGGTCATGCCACCTGCACCATCGCCCGCAACCGAGCCAGGCCCTGCTGATGCTGGGCGCTGAGCTGCGCCTGGAGCGCTCTACTCTTCGCGGCCAGCTCCTCCTGGCGGGCCAAAGCCTGCAGCATCGCGTCTGCCATAGATCTCGGATCGTTGGGCGCAAACAATGCTGCGTCTCCGAATCGCGAACGCAGACCAGGCAGGTCGGACAGGACCAGCGGCCGCCCGAGTCCAACCGCCTCGAATGCGGCCCGGTTCATGATGTGCGGGTCGGTGCTGAACACAGCGACGACATCGGCAACCAGCAGCTCCCCGAGGAACGTCGGATAGTCGAGCCAGCCGGTGAAGATGGCGTTGCAGGGCGCGCCGCGCCTGACCGCCAGCGGAACGCGCTGTTCATCGCCCGTCAGGCGAAACTCAACCTGCGGAGCAAGCCGGGCCGCCTCGACGACTTCAGCCACTGGTTCGTTGCCGTCCAGGCTTCCGGCCACGACTACTCGTAGTCCGGAAGCTCCGGGTGGGTGCGACGCTTGGCGGTCGTCGGGCAGGTCATCCGGGACCAGGAGCGCTCTCGCCCCCCATGCCTCGACCAACGCTTCGTCTTCCTGCGTGTGGACGAGTGCGGCCGCGGCTGTACGACAGACGGGCTCGAGGAGCCGGCCGGACCAGCGCCACTTCCAGGAGTGGAACGCGCCGGTGTGGCAGTCGACGACCAGGCGGCACTGATGCGTGGCGCACCACAGCCACGCGACCACCGGCGCGACAACCGGCGGCGTGATGACGATGAGGACGCCTGGCCGGTGGCGCCGGAGCAGGCGCCACATCCGGATCGAGTCGACCACGTAGCGGACGGGCAGCAATGCCTTCTGTTTGGGCCGGCTGCGGATGTACCAGGCCCGCCCACCCAGCGCCTCGGCCAGGGCCTCGGTGCGTCCCTGGTACTTGTCCCACGCCACTGCAGCGACCGGGATCGGCGTCGAGTCAACCATATTCAGACAACGTTCAGGCTAGGTCCCAGGCGAGCGGCGAAAAATGGGCGTTCCCGAACGCAATGGGCAGGCCACCTATGAGCGCGGCGTCCTTTGTCCCTATCCACTTCCGACCTTGTCCGAACGGACCGCCAACAGGCTCGGCGATCGCCCACGCTTCAGTGAGCGGCCGTCGAACAGGTTGCGTATCCGTACAGGCGGTGGGCGTTCGCGGCCGGCGAATCCTCGATCATCACGCCTCTGCATGCGGCTCCACGCCGGCCGGCTGAGTCGTGCCGACCGGCTCACTTGCGCGACCGAGAACCAGCGTCCTCACGATCTCCTGGTAGCGCCGCCGCTGGAACGGCCACCGATACGGCTCGTTCACATCAGCGGCCCGGCTCACGAGCCGGTCACGCAGCGCCGGCTCTGCATGCAAGTCACGAATCGCTCGCGCAAGGTCGCGCTCATCGCCCGGGACGAACATCTGAAAGCACGACTCGTCGAAGTAAGCCTCCACCGAGCGCGTCCGCGAAACGATCGCGGGTTTGCGCATGGTGATGTAGTCGAACATCTTGTTGGAGTGGGTCAGGTCTCGGAATATGTCCCGGCGGAGGGCGACGACGCCGGCGTCCGCGCTCGCGATCGCCTGGACCAGCTCGTCGAGCGGGACGAATCGCGCGGAGAATCGCACTCGGTCTGAGACGCCGAGCTCGGCGGCCAGCGACTCGATCTCGGGCAGCGCCGAGCCTTCGCCAAAGACGTCGAGACGCAACTCTGGGATCTCGTCCTTCAGCAGCGCGACCGCGCGGACGATGACGTCGATGCCGAAGATCCGCTCGACGGTTCCATGGCAGATGAGCCGAAACTCGCCCGGCGACCTCTGGGTCGGCCGTACACGAGCCGGGTCGAACTCGTCTTCATTGGCCGAGTTCAGGACCACGTCGATCTTGTCCGGCGATGCGCCGCGAGAGATGAACGCCTCGCGCATCTGTTCGGTGCACGTGATGACGCGATCGGCGAAGCGGATGGCCGCCTGCTCCAGCCACGCCACCAGGCGCACAGCTGGATGACGCAACCCAACGCCAAACTTCACTGCGTAGAACTCGGGCATGCATTCGTGCAGGTCGAGCAGAACTCGCGCTCCAAGCAGCCGTGGAACGATCGCCGAGAACACGAGCGAGTCGGGCATCGAATTGACCTGGACGGCATCGAAGCGATGCCTCGCGTGGAGCGCCGCGGCGAGCACCGTCGCGACGGCGAAGAAGGCGCCGTACTGGAGGACGTAGTTGGCCTGGCCGCCGCGACGAGTGGTGATGGGAACCCGATGGGCGGTGACGGAGCCCTTGCTTTCGAGGCGCGGTTCGCCTGGACGGCGCAGGCAGATGACGTCCACCTCGTGACCCGCGAGCTCGAGCGCCTCGACTTCGCGCCGGACTCGAGGGTCGAGCGGGTAGTAGCCCTGCCGGATGAGGCAGAACCGTGCCGGGCGCCGATCAGCGCTCAGTGAAGAGCCACCTCTGAAACCGAGCGTAGTTGCCACTCGCGAGATCGGGTATGGGCGCCCGGCGCCCGGGCTGGGCCAGGGTCCCGGACGCCGTCGTCAGATCTTCAGCGCTTTTTCAGGCGCTTGCCGAAGACGGCGCCGAGCGCCCGTTGGATCGCCCAGCTGAGGAACGCGAGCACCACGAGCGCACCGCCGATCATCACGGCCGTGGTCCCGGGATCGATGGAGTTGTAAGCGGCCAAACGGGTCGCCTGCGGCGAAGCCTTGGTAGCGGCAGCGGCGGATTTCGGCGAAGCGGTCGCGCTCGGGCTCTTGCGGCCCGCCGGCGGCGCGGCGCTGGGCGCCGGGCTCCTCCCGGCGCTCGTCGGCGGGGCCGCTGCGGGGCTGGGGGAGTGGCCCGCGACCGGGCTGGGGGAGTGGCCCGCGACCGGGCTGGGAGCGTGGCTTGGCACCGGGCTGGGAGCGTGGCTTGGCACCGGCGAAGGCGGCGGGGTGCTAACCGGGGTTGGAACCGGAGAAGGAGGCGGTGGCGGGGGTGGCGGCGGTGGCGGCGGTTGCGTCGAACCACATCCACCGAAAGCGCTCGCGGCTCCCGCCATCGAGCCGCCGGATGAGTTGAGAGCGAACGTGCCGCCCTCCTGGTTGAACCAGATGGCGGCCTTCAGCCGCGGGAACTGAGCCCCCATCGCGCCCGCCGCGTCGATGATCCATTGACCTTTGGTGACGCCCGCGGGATCGCCCGCCACCGGCTCCGCGCTGGCGTACTCCGCGAGCATCATGGGCTTGGCGTTGAGCCCGGCGACGCGAGCGTATGTCTGGACGACGGTGAGACCTTGCGCAAGCGAGGCCCAGCCGCCGCCGTTCGCCCCCCAGTTGTAGACGTCGATGGCCATCCAGTCGACATAAGCGTCACCGGGGTAGAAGACGCGCTGGTCGACCCCGGCCGGGTTCCAGACATTCGGGTTCCAAACGAACTGCACGTTGGTCGCGCCGGCCGCGACGAAACGGTCATGAACATGTCGGAACGCCGCGACGTACTGGGCCGGCGTGTTCCCGTTGACTGCGTTGCCCCACGGGTACCAGTTGCCGTCCATCTCGTGCCCAAAATCGAGCAGCACCGGAGCGCCGTAGGTTCGCAGCCCAACCGCCCACGAATCGATGTACGGGTCGAAAGCGCCCGCCGCGATCTTCGTCAGCGGAAACGTGTTGTTGGCGACCGTCATGGGCGACGGACCCCACGCTTCCCAGGTGATGAGCGGCGTGGACCCGGTCACACCCACCGAGCTGTAGTTGCGTACGGCTTTCAGCATCCACGGCTGGTTGGCCGCGAAGTTACCCGAGCCGGCGTCGCCCCACTGCGCGTACCAGTGCACGATGCTGGAGTGGCGGCCGATGGCCGTGTCGAGATTTCTGATCGAGGTCATGGTCGGGTCCCACGGCGTGTTGGTGTCGTACATGCCGAACTGGACCGTGCAAGGCGCGACGGCAGCGATGGCGGGATGCGAAATCCCGCCGGTGGCAACCGCCGACAGCGACAGCCATATCGCAGCGACCGCCGAAGCAGCCCGATGCCGCAAACCGACCTTCCTCATCAGCCCTCCTACGCACCGGCCTGCACCACGTGCGTACGGAGGCCGCGCGGTTTATGGGATCAACGCACTCAACGTCTGAGGGGCCGAAAACCTGCGTCCAGAGGCGTCTTCAGCACCCGCCGAACGCAGTGTTTGCGGCCGCGAGTGACGAAGAAGAGGAGTCCAGCGCAAACGGGCTTCCCGCCCAGTTGAACCAGAAGACCGCCGTGATCCGCGTGTAGGTGGTGCCGATCGCCTGGGCGGCGTCGAGAATCCACTGCGACTTCGATGCGCCCGCCGGGTCGGCAGGAGTGGCTTCGGCGCTTGCCCATTCGCCAAGCATCAGAGGCTTCGAGGAGAGAGCGGCGAGGCGCGAATAGACATGCGTGGCTTCCAGACCCTGGCTCAAAGAGGCCCACCCCCCGCCGGCAGCGCCCCAGTTGAAGACGTCGATCGCCATCCGATCCACATAGGCATCACCGGGATAGAAGGTGGTCGGGTCGATGCCGGCGGGGTTCCAGATGTCGGCCGTCCACACGAACTGCACGTTGGTGGCGCCGGCCAGGGCGAAGCGGTCGTGGGTATGGCGGTAGGCAGCGATGAAGTCGGCGGCCGTGTTGCCGTTGACGCCGTAGCCCCACGGATACCAGTTGCCGTCCATCTCGTGCCCGAAGTCGAGTAAGACCGGACCTCCATACGCGTGCAGGCCGTTGGCCCACGAGTCGATGTAGGAGTCGAAGGTTCCGGCAGCGATCTGCTGCAGGGGGAAGGTGTTGTTCGCAGCCGTGTACGGCGCCGGCCCCCACGGCTCCCAAGTGATGAACGGCGTGGAGCCCATGACGCCCACGGACGAATAGGCGCGGACATTGCTGAGCATCCACGGCTGGTTGGCCGAGAAGTTCCCCGCTCCGCCATCACCCCACTGGGCGAACCAGTGGACGATGCTGGAATGGCGGTTCACAGCCGCATCCAGGTTCTTGATGGCGGTCTCGCTGGGGTCCCAGG
>Ga0209806_1002957_pt1 | contig 10349 bp, 7 predicted proteins | sample GraSoiAngelo_152_FD_186166 | JGI IMG/M metagenome (GOLD analysis project Ga0209806, IMG submission 186166) | Grasslands soil microbial communities from the Angelo Coastal Reserve, California, USA - 14_1009_12_30cm (SPAdes) (version 2) | ecosystem: Environmental > Terrestrial > Soil > Grasslands ... | reverse complement strand
ACACCGGCGACGGGTGAGCGCCGGAGCTCGAGAAGGAGCGCCCCGGCCTCGCGGGCGGCTTCGGTCGCGAGCGCCAGCGCCGCCGCCCCGCTGAGCTCGCTCATGCGCGACGCGCGCCGGGCTTTCCGTCGTCGACGACGAATGTCGCGGTGGTGCTGACGGTCGCGGCCGGTTTTCTGACGGTGGAGACCGCACGGAAGTCCGCGGTGAGCCGCGCCGGTTCGAGACTGCAGCGGACATAGCCGCGGTGGTTATCGAAAAAGCGGAGCTGGGGATTCTTTGCAGGTGGCGTGAAGAGGGTCTGCTCGATGAAGGGGTCACCCTCGGAACTGATGGATGTCGCGAGAAGCTCCGTCCCGACGGTCGGCGAGGTCGGGTCGCCGAAGTCGCGCTTCAGGTCGTAGACGAAGTTGACATGGCTATCGCCGGACAGCACGACCGGATTGTTCGAGGACGCGAACTGCTCCAGGATCGCCTGGCGGTCCGCGACATAGCCCATCCAGTTGTCGACGCCGTCGAACGTGTGTTTTGCGGGCTCGGGATTTGAATCTTGCTGCGCGAAGCGCACGGACTGGGCCACGAAGTTCCAGGACGACGCAGAAGCGCTGAGACTCTTGAGAAGCCAGCCACGCTGATCCGCGCCGAGCATTGTCCGTGTCGGGTCGATGCTCGCGGGACAGTAGCCGGATGGGGTCTGGTCCAGCTCGCGGCAGAGCGCGACCTCCGGTGAGCGGTACTGGCGCGTATCGAGAACGAAGAACGTCGCGAGCCCGCCATACGAGAAACTCCGATACAGCTTGAGGGCTGGCCCCTGCGGCCGCGGGGCGCGCACCGGCATGTGCTCATAGAACGCCTGGTAACCCGCGGCGCGCTCCGCGAGCGCCGCCTTGTTGTGTGGGTCGTCCCTGTCGATGCCGCCGGCGTAGTTGTTCTCCACCTCGTGGTCATCCCAGGTGACGATCCAGGCGAACGCGGCGTGTGCCGCCTGGAGATCTCGATCGGTCTTGTACTGCGCGTAGCGGTCGCGGTAGTCGGCCAGGGTGTAGCTCCAACCGCGCTTGGCGTAGTCGCGAACGATGTCCCCCCGCGCGGTCCCCTCGTAGATGTAGTCGCCGAGAAAGAGAACCGCGTGAAGGTCCTCTCGCGCGAGATTCGCATGGGCCGTGTAGTAGCCCTGCGTGTAGTTCTGGCACGAGGCGAAAGCGAACTGCAAGCGCTGTGGCGTGGCCTCGCCCGCCGGAGCCGTGCGGGTGCGGCCGACGGGGCTCTCGGCGCCACCAGCGCGAAAGCGATACCAGTAGACGCGGTCCGGATCGAGCCCGCCGACCTCGACATGAATGGAGTGCGCGAGATCGGGAAGCGCGCTGGACGTGCCGGAGCGCACCACGTCCCTCATGCCGTCATCGCGCGCGACGAGCCAATCGACATCGACCGGCGCGCCGCCCATCCCGCCGCCGCTCAACGGATCGGGCGCGAGGCGCGTCCACAGAACGACGCCGTCGGCGAGGGGATCGCCAGACGCGACCCCGAGTGTGAACGGGTCCTTGTCGAACTTGAAGGGCTTCGACTGGGTGCATGCCCCGAGGTGTCCGACAGCCGCGAGCGCGGCGAGCTGGGCCGTCGCCTGGAGGAACGCGCGGCGATTCACAAAAGACCCCCGGCGCTAAGCGGAGGCGCCGGCCTCGTGGGCCCGGTACTGGAGCTCGTAGAGGCGGTGGTAGACGCCGCGCTGCGCGAGGAGGTCGCGGTGCGTCCCCATCTCGACCACGTGGCCCTTGTGCAGGACGATGATCCGGTCCACGTTCTGGATCGTCGAGAGACGGTGGGCGATGATGATCGACGTCCGTCCGACCATGAGCTTCGCGAGCGCGTCCTGGATCAGGTGCTCCGTCTCCGTGTCCACCGAGCTCGTCGCCTCGTCAAGCACCAGCAGGATCTCCGGGTTGAACGCGATCGCGCGCGCGAACGCCAGGAGCTGCTTCTGCCCGACCGAGAGCGTCGAGCCCCGCTCCGTCACGACGGTCTCATATCCGTGCGGCAGCTTCTCGATGAACTTGTCGGCGTTCACGAACGTCGCGGCGGCGCGGACCTGCTGATCGCCGATGGCCTCGTTGTTCAGGCGGATGTTCGACGCAACCGTCCCGGCGAAGATGAACGGATCCTGCAGCACGACGCCGACGTGCCGTCGAACGTCCCGTTGCCGGAGCTCGCGGAGGTCCACGCCGTCCAGGAGGATGCGGCCTTTCTGCACGTCGTAGAAGCGCGAGATGAGGCTGATGATCGAGGTCTTCCCTGCCCCGGTCGCGCCCACGATCGCGACGCTCTCCGCGGCCGAGATCTTGAATGTGACGTCGCGCAGGACGTAGTCACCTTCGTTGTACGCGAAGCTCACGTTGTCGAACGTGATCTCTCCGCGAACGTGCGCGAGCTCTCGCGGGTGCGGCGGGTCGACGATCGTCGGCTCGGTGTCCATGAGTCGAAAAACGCGCTCGCTCGAGGCCATCGCGGCCTGCATGATGTTGTACTTCTCGGAGAGGTCCTGGATCGGCGAGAAGAACCGCTCCACGAGCTGCCAGAACGCGAATAGCGTCCCGAAGGTCAACTGGCCGCCGAGGATCCAGTAGCCCGCGGCGATGAATAGAGCCGCGCTCGTGCCGGCGCGCGTGAACTGCACTGCGGGGATGAAGAGCGCCATCGCGCGGATCCCGCCCTGGTTGGCGTTCAGCAGGTCGGTGTTGAGGGCGTCGAACTCTTCGAACGAGCGGCGCTCACGGGTGAAGAGCTGCAGGATGGCCATCCCGCTGATGTTCTCGTTGAGGTAGGCGTTCACCCGCGCCAGGCGAATCCGGATAGCGCGGAACGACTCACGCATCATTCGCCGGAAGTACATCGTCATCGCGATGAGGATGGGCACCGCCGCATAGGTCACGAGCGCGAGACGCCAGTCGAGGATCGCGAGCACGACCGCGATCACCACGATCACCACGACATCTCCGAAGATGGCGACGACGCCCTGCGTGACCATGTCGGTAAGCGCGTCGATGTCGTTCGTGATGCGCGTCATCAGGCGCCCGACCGGGTTACGGTCGAAGAAGCTCAGGGAGAGACCCTCGAGGTGACCGAAGAGCCCCACGCGCAGGTCGTACATCGCGTTCTGGCCGACGTACGACGCCAGCATGCTCTGTGCATAGCGGAAGCCGGAAGAGACGAGCAGCACGGCGATGTAGAGAAGGGCCAGCGGACCGAGCCGCGCGAAACCCTCGTCCGCCGGGATCTCGTGACTCACCGCGGGGGCGATCGCATTGTCCACGATGAACTTGGCGATGATCGGCGGGGCCACGTCCGCGAGCGAGAGGCCAAGCAGGATGACGAGTGCGACGACGACGAGCCCGCGATAGGGCCGGAGGTACCCGAGAAGGCGACGCATGAGCCGCGCGTCGTAGGCCTTCCCGAGGATCTCATCCTCCTGGAAGAAGCCGACGCCGGCGCCACCGCCGCCGTGCGCCACTACGCCCCCTCCGGGCCCATGCCGCCGAGCCGCGGGCGAACTCCGAACGGCGGCTCGTCGTCGGTCGCGGCCTTGAGCCGCTTGGCGTGCTCCTCGCGCTCCTCGTCGACCTCGAGCTCCTCCTCGAGGAGCTGCCGCCGGTACATCTGCGCGTAAAGGCCACCGTGCTCGAGGAGGTCACGGTGCGTGCCGCGCTCGGCGACGCGGCCGTCGTCGAGGACGAGGATCTCGTCCGCGTCCTTCACCGTGGAGATGCGGTGCGCGACGACGATGCTCGTGCGCTCGCGCATCACGCCCCGCAGCCGGCGCAGGATCTCCGCCTCCGTGTACGTGTCCACCGCGGAGAGGGCGTCGTCGAGGATGAGCACCTGCGGATCCTTCGCCACGGCACGGGCGATCGCGGTGCGCTGCTTTTGGCCTCCGGAGAGGGTGACGCCGCGCTCGCCGATCATCGTGTCGTACCGCGCCGGGAAGTCTTCGACATCCTTGTTCAGTTGCGAGACGTCGCCGGCCCAGTCAATCTGAGACTCGGTGAGCGCGAGCTCCAGCCCGAAGGCGACGTTCTCGCGAAGCGGGACCGAGAAGAGGAACGTCTCCTGCGGCACGTACCCGACCGCGCGGCGCAGCTGCTGGAGTGGATAGCGCCGGACGTTGATCCCGTCGATCAGCACCTCGCCCTGCTGCACGTCGAAAAGCCGGGGAATGAGATTGACGAGCGTGGACTTCCCCGATCCGGTGGGCCCGACGATCGCGAGCGAGCCCCCCGCCGGCACCCTGAACGAGACATCGTGCAGAACGATCGTCTGTCCGTACGCGAAGCTGACCCCACGGACCTCGATCGCGCCCTTGATTGGGATGGTCACCGGGTCGATGGGGTCCTCGATCGCGGGCTTCGCGTCGAAGAGCTCCTGCAAGCGGATGAGCGATGCCCAACCGGCCTGGAACATGTTGGAGATCCAGCCGATCGCGATCATCGGCCACGACAGGAGGTAGAGGTACGCCACGAACTGAATGAGCTGACCGATCGTGAGCTCGCCCCGGATCGCGTCCTGCCCGCCGATGTAGAGGACGGACAGCACCGCCAGCCCAAGGATGAACGACATCGTCGGCCAGATGAGCCCCTGCATCGCGGTAAGACCGATCGCCTTGCCGACGTAATCGCGGTTTACGCGAGCGAAGTCGCGCACTTCGGGCGCTTCCTGGCCGAACGCTTTCACGACCCGGATGCCGGAGAAGTTCTCCTGGGCTTTCGTTGAGAGGTCGCCGAACTTCGCCTGCAGGCGCTCGAACCGTACGTGCACGTTGCGTCCGACCCACCAGAATGCAACCGATGCGAGCGGCATGAGGATCATCGCGACGACGGTGAGCTTGACCGAGACGCTCAGCATCGAAAGCAACGCAAAGACGAACGTCATCACCGTGAACGCCCCCTGCATGAGGGCCGGGCCGTACATCTGCCGGACGGCCGTGAGGTCGTTCGTCATCCTCGCCATGAGGTCGCCGATCCGCTGGTGCTGGAAATAGGCGAGATGCATCTTCTGAAGGTGGGCGAAGAGGTCGTTGCGCATCTCGTACTCGGCCTGCCGCGCGAGGTTCAGCAGGAGGTACCGGGCGATACCCCGAAAGATCGCCTCACCGGCGGAAAAGCCCACCGATGCGAGCGCGAGGAGCACGACCGTTTCGAAGGTGGTTCCCTTCTGGAGCGAGTCGATGATCGCGCCGATAAAGCGGGGCGGCACGACGCTGGCGAGCGCCGTCGCGGCGGCACAGCCGATGCCGATCACGAGCTGGAGCTTCCGCTGGCCGAGGTAATGGAAGAAGGTCGCGCGGGCGGAGGTCACTCGCTAGCGAGTTTAGCTTTCTGCCTCCGCATCTCGCGTGTCGACTTGCCACCGATCCAGACAACGGCGACGATCGCCGCGAACCCGACGAAGACCGGAGCGACTCCCCAGAGGTCCGCGATCGGCCCGACGATGACGAGCGGTACCAGGCTGAAGATCGAGACAAGCATGTTGAGAAAGCCGAACACCCGGCCCCGTATTTCGTCCGGGAGCTCCTCCTGGAGCAGCGTCATCGCCGGGACCGTGATCAACGCGTAGGACACGCCGAAGACGAATGCCGTGCCGGCGACGACGGCGACGAAGACGGGGAACGCGGCGCCCAGCCCCGGCGAGCCGGCACGCGAGAAGAAATCCGTGAGCGGCCGGGCCGCCGCGAGGAACAGCAGCGCCGAGAGCGCGACGATCAGCCCAGTGCCGATCGCGTTTGGCCTTGGCCACCGCCGCCCGATGGCATTCAGGACCCCGAGCCCGGCGATCACGCCGACTCCCGCAGGGGCCACGATGATCACCACGTTCCGCTCGCCGACACGAAGCACCTCGCGGACGAACCCAGGAGCGAGCGCCCCGGCGACCGCGACGAGCGTGTACGTGAGCGCGATATAGATGAGCGACCAGGTGACGATCGGCGCCTGACGCAGGTAGTGGAACGCCTCGGTGATGCCGGTGGCGGTCTGCGCGACGGCCATCTCCGCGACGCGGCGCGAGAGATGCTCGCTCGCGGGAGGGGCTTTGGGGAGCGTCTCGCACAGGATGGACGCCGCGGCAAACATGAATGCGATGGTCACCCAGAGGACCTCGTAGCCGAACAGGCTGACGATGATCGGCGCGAGGATGATGAATCCGACCAGGAACGCGCCGTTGAAGGTGAAGGTGAAGAGCGAATTCGCCACCATCAGATAGCGATTCCCGACGATCTTCGGAAGCAGCGCGGCCTCGGCGGGGACGAAGAAGATCGTCACGGTCGCGACGAGAAAGTTCACCAGATAAACGACGGTGAGGCTCGTACCGAAGAGGAGCAGCGGCACTATCGCCGCCGCGCGGAGCGCGTTCGTGATGATGAGCACGAGCCGGCGATCGCTCCGGTCGACGATCACACCGCCGGCGATACCGAAGAGGATCGCCGGGAGAACCGCGAGCAGGATGAGCACTGACGAGGAGGTATTCGAGTGGGTGATCTCGGCGACCAGAATGATCAGTGCGCTCGTGACGGCGTTCGAGGCGACCTGCGAGAGGATCTGGGCACCCCAGATCGCGAGGAACGCACGATTGCGTAGGAGGCCGCGATCCGCCGCGGCCATGCCAGTCTCGGTCACGCGCTGCTAGTCGGCCGGAGCGAGCGGCCCCCGCTCAGCGAACCGCTTCATGTCCTTCTCGAGATCGCGCCGTGCAACGAGGACCCGCCGCCCGCAGGTGCTACAGCGGAGGCCGATATCGGCACCGATCCGAACAACCCGCCACGTATCTCCGCCACAGGGGTGCTGCTTTCTCAAAATGACGACATCATCGAGATAGAACGGCACCGGGCCCTTCGCCCGAGTCTGCGTCATGGGCGCGAAGTCTAGTGGGCGGTCGGCGTCATCTGGCCGCGGCGGCCTGCGCCGGAAGGTCCAAAGCGGTCTCTTTGGTGACCGCGAAATGGGTACTCCGATAGATGAGCTGGAACTGACCGATGATCCCGCCGGTTCGTGTCATCGCCACATACACCACATCAGGCGAACCAATCGCACGGACCGTCCATGGCCCGCGAAGAGACCGACCATCGACCGCGATCGAGCGATCCGCCGCCCCCGTGAAGTAGCTCTTCGGACCGACCCGCACGTCGTTCACCCCTATCGCCTCGGAGCCCGCGTTGCGCAGCTCGTTCACGAGGTCGGAGAGCGCACGCTCGTCGAACGTGCCCTCGATCCGGATCGCGATCCCGGGGCCGGCGACCGCGCTCTGGGAGCTGAAGACCCGCAGCTGCGCGATCTGACGTTCGGCCTCGGTCAGCGTGCCTGTGCCGCTAGAGACGGACGCTTGCGCGTCGGAGACGTCGCGCCGCACGTCGAAGATCTCATTGCGTAGCTCGTTATTCGTTTCGGAGAGATTCGCGATCAATGTGGTCAGCGACGAGGGCGTCTCGAGATTGAGGCTTCGCGAGTAGACGTCCTGGGACCGCACCTGGGTGACCGCCGCGAATCCGAGGAAGAGCGCGATGATCGAGGCCCAGATCGCACCGCTGTTGGTGCGCATCAATGCGGCGCCCCATACCGAACGTTGAGGGCACCGCTGTAGGCGGGAACATGGATCGCGGTGGCGCGACTCACGCGGAAACCCAGTCCCTGCACGTCGCGCCGCTGCTTGATGTCCTGTAGCTGATTCGGATCGTCGAACGAGCCAAGCAAGGAGTTCTGCGGCCCGATCGCGATGATGTTGAAAGGCGGCGACATGAGCGTCCCGTTCACCATGATCGTCGACCCGACGCAGTACACGCTCGACGAGTTCACGACTCGCTCGTCGTTGACGGCGATCGCCTGAGCGCCGCCCCTCCACGCGGTATTGATGATGTCCGTGAGATCGGTCGCGTGGCAGATCGATTTATCGACATCGCGCGAGGAGACGCTGACGTTGCGCGCATCGTCCAGCTGCACGACGACGCCGTCGCCGCTCTGCGGCGTTAGGCCCGCGCTCGCCTTGAGCTCGTCGAGCCGGGCCTGGAGCTCCTTGGCGGCACCGCTCTGCGACGAGGCGTTCCGCTGGATCTCATCCAGCCGAGCGCGGAGTTGCGCCAGCTGGGCTTTGAGGTCGTTCTGCTCGTTCTGGAGTGCGTTCGCCGCATCGATGAGCGGCGCGTTGTAGCGGACGGAGAGCTCGCTGCGCTCGGCCTGGGTGCGCCACTGGAGCGTCACGAGCAGTCCGAAGAGGACCGCCGGCACGAGGAGAACGAGGGAGTGCGAGAGCCGCCGTTTTCCGGGGGCGAGAGGCACGTTCACCGTCAAAGTGTCCCACGCCGCTCGGGCGGTCCCGCGAGCCGGGGGCTGGGGAGAACTGGACCCGCGACCGGGCTCGGTCGCCTGGTGCTGCGGGGAGGGCTCCTGCGCCGGGTGGCTTGACCTAACGAATTAGCCTTCGCTGTGGCTGGTCACCGTGAGCGCCTTCAGAGCCCGCCCGCACACTGGGCAGGGCAATCGCGGTGGTCTCAGGTTGTCGAATTCCTTGACGTCGATCTCGACTTCTCCCGCCGCACACGAGGAGTTTTTGCCATACATCGCTAGGTGCCCCACGAATGGTGTTGGTCCTTGGCTGGCTCGCGCCCAATCCAGCAACCGCGCTGTCTCCTTGACGACGGCTTGACTTTGGAGTGCGGGCGGACGGCTCACGCGCGGCAGGAATGGTGTGACAGAACGAGCGGCTTTGCGAAGCAGCGCTGATGCGCGTCGAGTGCTCCGAACAACGGTCGCCACTCCGAAGACGATCGCTAGGAGTGCGGCGAGCGCTTCCAGAAGAACAGCGTCGTCCGTAAGCAAATTGGTCAGGGTGAGACTTCTTTCACGTCGCGGATCGATCTATCTGTCCTTAGGGAGCGCGTTACCGAAAGTCCAAGTGCATTGGTCCAGGCATGAAGATCACGGTCTCGCGTGGCAGTTGGTTCACTTCGACAAGCATCGCAACCGTGTGCAAGAACCCTCCCAGGTCCGACCGAAGCCAGTCCTCCCACCCGCTCCATAGGATCGCCGTCGGCTGGTCGTCTCGTCGCGCCCAGTCAGCTACCGAGTCGTGGAAAGCATCCCAATTCTTGCCGTAGTAGTCGGGAAACTCCAGCAGCCGAGCGATCGCGGTGTGGAAGTCGCGCTCGGATTTCATTGGATCGGTCAAATGCAGAACGACAAAGCCAATCTCTTCGAGTCGACGGGCGATTCGCTCGTGGTCTTCAAGCGGAATAATTCTCGGAGTCCAACCTCGCGGGATCTCTGGAAGCATGCGTGGCCAATCAATCCAGGTCATCGCTCGCTCAGGTCAGCCTCCAAGAATTCGGGAAGAACAGCCCGAACCGTGTCCTTCCTTCTGACCACGGTATCCCTTGGGGGTGCTCGCCCCCGATTACGCCCCGCAGACCACGCAGAAAGCGCGACCCGGGCGACACCGGCGCGGGCTGACCGGCCCACGCGGCGCGAAATGCATGCATCACGTTCCTGCAACAAAGCATTGACCTTGGCGAGCGGCTTCCAATGCGCGATGCGGAGCTCGCGATTTTGATGGGCGTAACCTTCGGCGCGGTGGCCGTTGCCGTGCGCCGCACGCGGTTTGCAGCGGCGGCTCAGCGCGCAGGAGTCATTGCCATCGGCGTCACCGTCGAGCGGGGGCGGGCACGTGCGCAGCTCGCTTGTAGTGACCGACGCGAACCTCTCGCCCTGGGAGGAGCGCGCCGCCGTGAACGTCGCCGCAGCGGGTCTCCACAGCTGCAGCGGACCGCTAGTCGTCCTCCGGGCAGACTTGCCGCCACGTCCGCGAGTCGTCAGCGTGCCGGGACTACTGCGAGGTACCGCGCTGCTTCGGGTCAGGGTGAACAGCGCGCCGTAACCGGAGGACCCCAGCTCTCCCTCTGACGTCGCCGGAGCTACCTTACGGAATGTGGAAATCTTCGCTAACTGGAAGCCCACCGACTGGCTTACCGCAGGACTGGCGCTCGCGACCTTCTACCTCGGGCTAGAAACAAGGGGAGTCCGCAAGGCCGCCGAGCGCGACCGCCTTGAAGCCGACAAGCGTTACCGAGAAGCAGCCATGCCGCATGTCGAGGTACTCGGCGTGGTGCCTCAGGCATATCGGGTGAACGTTGACCCAACACGCGAGTTCATCCTGCAACTTAGGAACATGGGCGCGGTCTCCGCACTCATCGAGGGCACTGGTCACACGGGCACGAATAGCCACCTGGTGCAAATCGCTGCTCCACAGCCGCAGGTAGTCGCGGCACTCGAAAACGCGGTAATTCCGCTGCGGGTCGAACGTCATCACCCCGCAGA
>Ga0209806_1002955_pt1 | contig 10353 bp, 10 predicted proteins | sample GraSoiAngelo_152_FD_186166 | JGI IMG/M metagenome (GOLD analysis project Ga0209806, IMG submission 186166) | Grasslands soil microbial communities from the Angelo Coastal Reserve, California, USA - 14_1009_12_30cm (SPAdes) (version 2) | ecosystem: Environmental > Terrestrial > Soil > Grasslands ... | reverse complement strand
CAGCGAGATACATTTGCAACGGATCCGCGACACGTTCACCTAACTTGAACGCCGGCACTGGCGAAGTCGGCGAGATCAGTGCATCGACTTTCTCAAACGCCTTGGAGAAATCGTTCCGAATCAGTTCCCGCACTTTTTGCGCGCGCAAATAATAGGCGTCGTAATAACCGGAACTCAAAACGTAAGTGCCGAGAATAATCCGCCGTTTCACTTCCGGTCCGAAACCTTCTTCGCGCGTGCGGCCATAAAGATCGAGCATGTCTTTCGGATTTTCTGCTCGATATCCGTAACGAACGCCATCAAAGCGAGCGAGGTTCGCCGAAGCCTCGGCCGTAGCCACAATATAATAAACAGCGATCGCGTATTCAGTGTTGGGGAGTGTGACTTCGATAATTTCCGCGCCTAACGAATTCAGCTGTTTCACTGCGGCGTTGATGCTGTCCTTCACCTGTGGATCAATGCCTTCGATCATGTATTCCCTCGGTAATCCAAGGCGTACACCGCGCAAATCGTTTCCAAGTTTTGCGGTGTAATCAGGCACGGACTGGTTGAGCGCAGTGGAGTCTCGCGGATCATGACCTGCAATGGCATTCATGATCAGCGCCGCGTCGCGAACGGTTTTGGTTAACGGCCCAATCTGATCGAGCGACGACGCAAACGCGACCAAACCGAATCGCGAAACCCGCCCATAAGTCGGCTTCAGACCGACAACGCCGGAAAGCGCAGCGGGTTGTCGGATTGAACCGCCAGTATCGCTCCCCAGCGCGCCGAATGCTGCGTCTGCGGCGACTGCCGCTGCCGAACCGCCACTGGACCCGCCGGGCACGCGCGAAAAATCCCACGGGTTACGCGTCACCTTCATCGCGGAATTTTCCGTCGATGAACCCATCGCAAACTCGTCCAGGTTGGTTTTGCCAAATGGAATCGCACCCGCTTCACGCAATTTTTGAATGACGGTGGCATCGTAAGTGGCGCGATAACCCTGTAAAATTTTGGCCGCACAGGTGCACGGCTGACCCATCACATTGATAATGTCTTTGATTGCAAGCGGTACTCCGCCCAGGGGAAGATCGACATTCGCTTTCTCCGCCTCTTTAGTGGCAGCGTCGATATCGAGCGAGAGGTACGCGTCAATTTCTCGGTCCACCGCTTCAATGCGGGCGTGCAATGCGTCGATCACTTCGCGCGGCGAAACTTCGCGGCGACGCAACAATGACTGGAGGTCGGCGATGTTTAGCGACGGCAGATCTTTCTCCGTCATTCGACGACTTTCGGAACGATAATAAGCCCGTTCGCCTTGCGGGGCGCGTTGCTTAGGGCCTGCTCTGCCGTAAACCAGTCGCGCGGCGCATCCTCGCGAAACACATTGAAAATTGGAAGGACATCCCCTGCGGGTTCCACGTGAGTTACATCGGCTTGACGAAGCTTTTCAACGTACCGAAGCACGTCGTCCAGCTGCTTCTGAAAGACTTCCGCCTCGGCTTCAGTGAGATTTATCCGGGCCAACCTTGCAACGTATGCGACATCGAGGTCCGAAGTTCTCGCCATGTCTGTCGCTCAAGGATGCAAATGGCTGACGAGCCAGATCACGGCGGCCGCCAGCGCGGTTAAAAGAATTAGAAAAATAATCCGACCCTCCCGTCGCTCTTTGCGCAGCGAGCGCGGTCTTCGGGTGCTTCGATTTGTCTCGAGGGATTCTCCGCCTTCCAGTGTTAGCGAAACCTCGAACCGCTTATCCGCTTTATTAACATTTCCGCTCCGTTTCGCCGTTTGCGTTGGAGATTTGCTCTGCGGGATCGCACCTCTTGTAACCATCCGCTCAAGCTTGTCGAGCCTCTCATGCAACTCTGCTTCTTGTCGCGCTATTTCCTGTTGTCTACTGCGAAGCGGCGGGGTCGATCTGCGCGAACGACGAAACATCGCCATCACTTGCTAGCCATCCAAAAGAAGAGGGCAAGGGCAATGGCGCCGAAAATGATCAGCGGCAAAGTGAGCGCGACGCCGATCTGGAACCACTGAGAAAATGAACGTCCATTATGCGCTTCGTACGCGTCTGATGTGACATCAGGCAACGGCGCTTCGCCCGCGGTAGCGCCGGTTGCCTGCAGCCTGCTGCGTTGCTCGCCGTATTCCGTGCGCGCGTCGTCCACCGTGCTCAAGGCCCGGCTCAGTTCTTTGTGCAAATCCGAAGGATTCCAACTCCTGGGGTCGATCGCCTCAACCAATTCCAAATGTTGCGCGAAACTTTCACGGGCCAGCCGGATTTGCTCCAGCCGATTTTGCACACTGTACGCTTCACGCTCGAGCACAACCAGTGCGCGCGTCAGTTTGTCAGTCATTTCCGCCCGGCCATTTTCCAATTCTTCCTGCCGGCGGCTTAGTTCCTCCAGTTCGCGTTTTTGTTTTTCGATCTGCTCCTGCTGACGCTTCAGCTGCACCAGTTGCTCCTGTGCTTTTTGCACCTGCGAGTCCAGGTGCTCGGCAGAAACTGCTTCGTCGTCGCTCAGCTCGAGCATTTGTTCAACCGGTCGAATTTTTTCTGCCATGACAAATCGCGAGGTCGTCGGGCTGCCGCAGCGCATATTAAATGGCTAGCTTCAGAATTCCAGAGATTTCCATCACAACCGAGAAAAATTTTTTTAGCTAACGTTTTCCACCGCCAGGTGTCGGCGTCAGCGTCCGGGCAGCATCTCGAAGAGAAAACCTCTCAGATATTCGGTTTCGGGAATCGTAGCCAGGATTGGATGATCAGGCGCCTGTTCGAACCGACGCACGCGTCGCGCTGAACGCCGAGCATCCACCAGCGCACCAGCAATTGTTTCCAAAAAGGCCGCGTCGCTGATGTGATGCGAGCACGAGAATGTCGCCAGCAAACCGTCTTTCGATAAGAGCCCGAACGCGCGCATGTGCAATTCCCGATACCCACGCAAGGCATTGCGCAGTCCGATCTTCGTCCTCGTAAACGATGGCGGATCGAGCACGATGAGGTCGTACTGTGCCTGCGCTTTTTCCGCTGCGCGAAGGAACTGAAAAACATCCTGCTCGATCCAGTGCGCCTTGAGTTCATTGCGGCCTGCGTTTCGTTTCGCAGCCGCGATGTTCTCGGCACTTTCTTCAACGCCGATGACTTCCGCAGCGCCTCCGCGTGCACACACCAGCGCAAAAGCTCCCTGGTTTGAGAAGCAATCCAGCACGCGGCGGTCTCGGGCACATCGCGCCACAATTCCATAATTGTGTTGTTGGTCGAGATAGAAACCTGTCTTCTGACCATGCAACAGGTCGAGCTCGAGCGTTATGCCTTCGATTTCAATCGCGATTTGAGAAGGAGTCCCGCGCAAAACGCTGGTACGCACTTCCAATCCTTCCGCTCTGCGCACAGGCGCATCGTTTCGTTCGACAATGGTAAATGTTTGTAGGGCAGGCGCACCGCCTGCCAGTCTTTCCGTCCCGGCAAGCGAAGCGCTTGCCCTACAAAAAACGTCGTCAATCGCCTCCACAATCAGATCCTTTCGAAGATCCATCGCGAGCGTGAGCGTTTGTAAGACAAATTCCTCGCCATAGCGATCAATGATTACGCCGGGAAGGCCGTCACTTTCGCTCCAGACTATGCGCCGCAGTTTTGGATCGACGTTTCGCCGGTCGCGGTACTCGGACGCTTGCGCAATACGGCGCCGGAAGAAATCAAAATCGAGATCTTGCCGGCGGCGCGAGAAACGGCGCGCGACGATCTGTGATTTCGAGTTGTAAATGGCGCTCCCGATCAAACGGTCCCTGCCGTCTTTGAGTGAAATGACATCGCCATCCCCAGGATTTCCAAAGACCTTCAGGACTTCACTGGAAAAAACCCAGTCATGTCCGTGCAATATTCGCGCCCGCGGTTTGACAACGATTCCGGCCATCCTGCAAAGTGATCAGTGATCGGTGAACAGGTGGGTTGGGAATCGCTGTTCACTGATTACAGATCACCGATCACATTCACTTTATGCAACCTGCATCGCAAATTTCAATCGATCTGCCCGGAATCCAAAAACTGCGCAGCGGCAAGGTACGCGAAGTCTTTGATCTCGGCGAGACGCTGCTCTTCGTCGTCACGGATCGCATTTCGGCCTTTGACGTGATCCTGCCGGACCCGATTCCGTGCAAGGGCGCGGTGCTGAACCAAATTTCCGCGTTCTGGTTTAAGCGTTTTGGCGAAATTCCGAATCACCTCGTCACCGCTGATTTCAAAGAGTTCCCAAAGAATTTGCAGCCGTCTCGCGAACAGCTTGCCGGACGTTCGATGATTGTTAAGAAAACCAAGCCTCTGCCGGTGGAATGCGTCGTGCGCGGGTATCTCGCTGGGTCCGGGTGGAAGGAATACCAGGAGTCGCAGAGCGTTTGCGGAATCAAACTTCCATCCGGACTGAAGCAGGCGTCCCAATTGCCCGAGCCAATCTTCACGCCGGCGACGAAAGCGGAAGAAGGTCATGACGAAAACATCGACATGAAGCGATGCGCTCAGATCCTCGGTGAAGAACTCGCCGATCGCGTGAAAGAGCTAAGTCTCGAAATTTATTCGCGCGGCCGTGAACACGCTGCGGAGAGGGGAATCATTGTCGCAGATACGAAATTCGAGTTTGGCATTGTTGATGGTGATTTGCTCTTGATTGACGAATGCCTCACGCCGGATTCCTCACGGTTCTGGCCCAAGGACCAATATGCCCTCGGACAGAGCCCACCCAGTTTCGACAAACAATTCGTGCGCGATTATCTGGAGACGCTCGACTGGGACAAAACTCCGCCAGCGCCGCGCTTGCCGAAGGACGTGATGGAAAAAACGTCCGCGAAATATCTCGAAGCATTTCGTCGCCTGACCGGTCAGGACATCTCGCCCGCCTAGACAATTTACATAAAATGGCGCTGTCATGTTGAGCGAAGCGAAACATCTCTGTTTTTCCGGATGGGCGCGGTTTTAGAACTGTTCAGAGATTCTTCTCCCGCGACTCCGGGATCAGAATGACGTATGACTCGGCCCGACATCTTATTCATCATGACAGACCAGCAGCGGTTCGATACGATCGCTGCGCTGGGTAACTCGCACCTCCATACGCCTAATCTCGACCGTCTGGTACGAAGAGGAATCGCGTTTTCAAATGCATATGCCACTTGTCCGGTTTGCGTCGCCGCTCGCTATACGATCCGGACTGGCTGTGAACCGCCGACAACGCGCGTGTTCAGCAACGCGAAGGCAGACCCCGTCGCCGGGCAGCCGCCGGAAATCGAAGCGCGTTGCGGACCGTATCTCGCTCGCGTGATGTCGAGCCTCGGGTACCGCACGTTTGGAATCGGAAAATTCCACACGTATCCCTGGGATGAAGATGTGGGTTACGAAACGCTCTGGCGTAGTGAAGAGACGTACCATCCGCCCGCGCGCGAAGGGGACGACTATGGTTCATGGTTGGCTCGCGAGCATCCGGAATTCGATTTTCTGGAGCAACCAATGGGAGAACGCAGCGAAATGTATTACCTTCCACAACGCAGTCCGCTTCCTGCCGAGCTGGGTGCCGAGTGGTGGGTAGCCGATCGCGCGATGGAAGAGATTACGAAATCTGATTCGCGCCCGTTTTTCGGATTCGTCTCGTTTATGGGCCCGCATCCGCCGTTGGCTCCGCCAATTCCTTTCAATCGAATATACAATCCTGATCGAATGCCGGAGCTGATTCTCGGCAAAATCGAGGACGACCACCTGGATGAAGAGATTCCTTACATGCGATACGCCATCTGGGCGGATGCGATCAATCCAGCTTTAGCGAAAATTGTGAAGGCGCGATACTACGGCGAGATCACTTACCTTGATCATTGCCTCGGCCGGATCGTTGATGCCATCGAAGCACGGCCAAATTCCGAGAACGTTCTGATCTGTTTTTTTTCCGACCACGGCGATCTTTTGGGTGATCATCATGGGTGGCAGAAACAAAACTTTTTCGCTGCGGCCTGCCGCGTCCCTCTCCTTCTCAGCTGGCCGGCGACACTACCCGCTGGAACTATCCGGAACGAATTAATCAGCCTTGCAGATCTTTTCGGAATTGCGACGCAGGCCGGCGGCACATGCGATGTACGGCAAGGGATAGACATTCTTAAAATGCTCCGAGACGAATGCGCGCAGCGCGAGTATCTGGTCGGCATGGTTGAAGTTCCCGGATCGCAGGATTTCAAGGTCATGGTCGTGACTGATGAATGGAAATACATCTTCATGGCCAACGGCGGCCGGGAACAACTGTTCAATCTCAAGCGCGACCCCAATGAGTTGTCGAACTGCGTCAGTTCATCTCCCAGAATCAGAGATGATCTTTACGCTCTCGCCGCGAAAGCGTGTCGAGTTCCGGGCGCAATGGATGCGCTCGATGGCAATAAGCTTCGCGCATTTGCTTTCCGTAGCCGGAAGCCAACGCGCATTTGTCAATTCGATCGCTCGCGCGGCGTGCTCGGATTTCCCGATAAACCGGAGGACGCGCTGAAGGATTTCGACCCCGTCACCTCAAACGAGTGAACTGAGATGAAAGCGGCTTCAAATGATCGACAAAATCTTGGCTTGGGACTGAAGCCCGGCGATGCGCATTACCGCGCGTACGTCGGTCCTGCGGAGGACTACGATTTGATCGCGGCGATGACATTCAATCTTCTCACCACACTCGGTCTGCGTCAGCATCATTCATTGCTCGATATCGGGTGCGGTTCGCTTCGGATCGGACGCCTGTTAATTCCCTACCTGAACCGGGGAAAATACTTCGGCATAGAGCCTGCCGAATGGCTCTTGGTAGAGGGAATCAAGCAGGAACTCGGCGAAACAGTCGTGCAAACGAAACGACCGACGTTTTTCTTTACCGATTCCCCCGAGGCAGTTGGCCGGGCGAAAGTCTCATTCGATTTCGCGCTGGCCCAATCGATCTTCAGTCATTGCGGACTCGATCTGATCAAGGGTTGGTTGTCGGCAGTTTCGCGGTCACTGGCACAAGATGGAGCTCTGGTTGCCACGTTTTTGCCCGGCGACGAGGACTCGCTCCGCAAAGGCTGGATCTATCCCGAATGTGTAAATTACCGACCAGAGACACTGGAACGCGTAGCCGCAGACGTGAATTTACGATTCGAAATCCTGGATTGGAAACATCCCCGGCAGACGTGGGCACTTTTTGCCGCGCCCAAATTTGATTCCACTTGGTTCGAAAACACGCCTCTAACTTGGAATGCAGCACTCGAAAGAGCGATCAGCCAAAAGCTTCAGTCGATAGAGCATCCGTGAGCAACGAGAAGATTTTTGCGACGCCACTCAAGGTGGATGATGTCGCCGATTGTTATTTTTACCACACGATGGAGCTTCCCGGTTATGGAGTCATGGAGGGCCGGGATTGGGATTTGCGCGGAGGAGTGGATGAGTACCTCGGCAAACTCGATTTTGCCGGTCAACGCGTTTTGGAAATTGGTCCCGCCAGCGGTTTCCTCACATTCGAGATGGAAAAGCGCGGGGCCGACGTCGTTTCAGTCGAAGTAACAGCTGAGCACGGCTGGGATTTCGTTCCATATCCTGCTAAAGAATTGGAAGAAGTATTCGGACCGCGTCGAATCGTGATGCAACAGCTAAAGAATTCTTACTGGTTCAGTCACGCTGCGCTAGGATCCAAAGCCAACGTGTATTACGGCGACGTTTACAATTTGCCGGCTGCGCTCGGAGAATTCGACATCGCAGTGATGGGCTCGGTGCTGCTACACTGTCGTGATCCGCTCCGGATCGTTGAGCAATGCGCAAAGATGGCGAGATCGGTCGTCATCGTTGATATGTTCCATCCGGATTTGGAAGGAGCGCCTGTCTGCCGTCTCGCGCCCACTCCGCAGAATTTCCTCTGGCACACGTGGTGGCATTTCAGCACAGAGTTTTTCGCTCAATTTCTGGCCGTAATGGGATTCGCCACTTCAGACATTTTGCGACACCAACAGCGTCACCGCGGCAAGGCGTACACGCTTTTTACTATTGTCGGACGGAGATGATGAAGAATGGCTTCGCGCGGGCAGGATGACTCACAATGTCATTCTGAGCGCAGCGAAGAATCTCTGATCATTTCGCGAGCATTCCTGGAAACTAGCAGAGATGTTTCGCTTCACTCAACATGACAACGGGTAGTTATGGTTTTACGAAATCAATTCGCTAACGAGCGATCTTTCTTCTTTTAATTCGGCTACCGACGCGTTGATTTTTGCGCGGCTGAAATCATTTATCGGAAGGTCTTGCACGATTTCCCATTTCCCGCCGCGCACGCGGACTGGAAACGACGAGATCAATTCTTTCTCGACATCATAACTTCCATCGGAACAAACAGCCACGCTGTGCCAGTCGCCGCCCGGCGTGTCGTTCGTCAAGAAACCGACGGTGTCAATAATCGCGTTGGCAGCTGACCCGGCTGACGAAAGGCCGCGCGCTTTGATGACGGCTGCGCCGCGCTGCTGCACGGTGGCAATAAAGTCTTCCTTCAGCCATTTCTCGTCTCCGATCACTTCGTTAGCAGGACGACTGCCTATCCTCGCGTTGTAGAAATCCGGATACTGAGTCGAGGAATGATTTCCCCAGATGGTCATGTTTGTGACCGAACGAATACTTACAGCGGCTTTGTGCGCGAGCTGGGCGCGCGCGCGATTTTCATCCAATCGTGTCATGGCAAACCAGCGATCGCGCGGAATTTCTTTGGCATTATTCATCGCGATCAAACAATTCGTGTTGCACGGATTTCCGACTACCAGCACGCGCACATCCGCGGCGGCGTTTTTTTGGAGAGCCTGACCTTGCCCGACAAAAATCTTGCCGTTGACTCCAAGTAGCTCCTTCCGCTCCATCCCGGCCTTGCGCGGAATGCTTCCGACCAACAAGGCCCAATTGATGTCGCGGAAGCCTTCATCGAGATCCGCGGTCGGCACCACTGGTTCGAGCAGCGGAAAAGCGCAATCCTGCAATTCCATGACCACGCCTTCGAGCGCGCCGAGCGCAGGAGGAATTTCGATCAGATATAGTGCGACCGGTTGATCGGGCCCGAACATCTGTCCGGACGCAATCCGAAACACAAGCGCGTAACCAATGTGTCCCGCCGCGCCGGTGACAGCGACTTTGATAGGACTTTTCATGATGCAATTAGCCACAAACATGTTGGTCAGCAAAGCCGCAGGATCAGAGATTCCTCGACTTCGCTCGGAATGACACGAAGGAAGTCGGTGGTAACTTAATCAGCGATGTATCCGCCGAAATTGAACAAGATTATCAATCTCTTCGAGTCGTTGCCCGAAGATGAACGACGCGAGACGCTGGTGTCCTACGCCGACAATGCGAAGAACCAGGAGCCGCGCGAACGCGCGAAGTTCGACCTTGTTGACGTCAGAAAAGACGAGGAGTGCACCGACACAGTGGGCGTCTACCTGCACGTCGATGAAAATGGCAAGGCGCACATTCGCATGACGCTCGGCCCGGAAGTGCAAACGCTTACCCGCTCCATGACGGCGATTCTTTGCAAAGGACTCGAGGGCTCGACTCCGCAGGAAATTCTCGATCTGCCCAGCGATTTCGTGACGCGCATTGTGGGCACGGAATTGGTCCGTATCCGAAGCCAGACGGTTTATTACGTCCTCACGCGAATCAAAAGTATCTGCAAAGTGTGGCTCGACCGGCAGCGCATGGCGCAGGTGGCGTAGCACGGAGGTCAGGCTTCCAGCCTAACTTGGCTGGCAGGCTGCCAGCCTGCCGAGTCAGCCAAGCTCGCTGACATCCAGTCGCGATTCGCGCGTGACGTTGGCGTGATTTCGTTTACTGTCGGCGCTGGCGCAGATGCCGCGAAATAACGAGCTCAACAAAATCCTGCTAATCGGCTCCGGTCCAATCGTGATCGGCCAAGGCTGCGAATTTGATTATTCGGGCGTACAAGCGTGCAAGGCGCTTCGGGAAGAAGGTTACGAGGTTGTGCTGGTCAATTCCAATCCGGCCACCATCATGACCGATCCGGAATTCGCCGATCGCACCTACATCGAGCCGATTACTGCTGAAGTAATTGAGGCCATCATCGAACGCGAAAAACCGGACGCGATTTTGCCAACGCTTGGCGGACAAACCGCGCTGAATGCCGCGATGGAATTAGACCGCAATGGCGCGCTGGCGCGGCACGGTGTGAAATTAATAGGCGCAAACGCTCAGGCCATCGCCAAGGGCGAAGATCGGCAGTTGTTCAAGGAAGCGATGTTACGCATCGGACTTGAGGTGCCGCGTTCCGAAGTGGCGCGTTCCCTGGCAGATCTTGATCACATCGTCAGCGAAATCGGCACATTTCCGCTCATCATTCGACC
>Ga0209806_1002951_pt1 | contig 10362 bp, 7 predicted proteins | sample GraSoiAngelo_152_FD_186166 | JGI IMG/M metagenome (GOLD analysis project Ga0209806, IMG submission 186166) | Grasslands soil microbial communities from the Angelo Coastal Reserve, California, USA - 14_1009_12_30cm (SPAdes) (version 2) | ecosystem: Environmental > Terrestrial > Soil > Grasslands ... | reverse complement strand
AGATCTGTTGGCGGCTCTCGTTGAAGTTGTAATACCGCAGGCCGCCCGTGAGGGCGAGCCGCTCAGTTGCCGAGAGCGTCGCCTCGCCGAAGGCGGCGTACTGCTTCAGATCGTAAGAGAGGGTGGACCAGAACAAGTGGTCCTTGGGGGCGAGCAGTCCCTTGGTAAAGCCGTAGGGAGCACCAAGGATCGGCGCCGCGAGGGTGTCATACCCGTCCACGAACAGGTCCTGGGCGTAATGGCGCTTGTTCTTACTGTAGAAGCCACCGACGAGCCACTTGATGCGACCGCGTTCGCCGGACAGGCGCAACTCCTCGGTCCACACCTTGGAGTTGGTGGAGTCGTCGAGCGGCGCGTTGAGCGTGTAGATGTTCTCCGGGAGGCCTTGGCTGCCGCCCGTGATGCTCCCGGTCAGCGCGGTCGCATCGCGCACCACCAGGATCTCACGGTGCGTGTAGGTCGTGATCGAGGTTAGGCTCGCCGATCCGAAGTCGTATTTCAGGTTCAGGTCGGTGAGCAGGAACTTGTCGGTGAACGGCTCATCCATCTGGGTGAACAGCTGGCGCGGCCCCAGCGTCACGGCGGGTCGCGTGGTCGTGTAGGGGTTGGCCAGGATGTTGAAGGCGTCGATGCGGTTCCAACCGTCCATCTTCACGTCTTGATAGACCACCCGCGGAGTAACACTAAAGCGCCCGCTCGGGTCGATGCGGAACGCGGCCCGCAGGCCCGTGCGCTCGCCGCCGTTGACATCCTGGTTGACCTTCAGGTTGGGCTGGACCGCGTCCATCCAGCCGCCCAGCCGGTTGCTATAACCCGCCACGCGGAAGGCCGCTTTGGTGCCCAGTGGGACGTTGAAGCCGAGCTTGGCATTGTTGCCTGGAGCGCCGCCGTCGATTGCGTTGATCTCCGCTTCGCCAAAGGTGCTGTTTGTGCCCAGCTGAGGCTGGTTGCTGATGTAGCGCACGGTGCCGCCGAGTGAGCCCGACCCGAACAGCGTCCCTTGGGGACCGCGCAGCACCTCCACGCGGGAGACGTCGAACAGGTCCAAGTCCGGCGTAAACAGCGAGAGGGAGATCGGCGTTTCGTCGAGATAGACACCGACGTCTTCCTTGACCCCAGGCTGGTCTCGGGCGATCTGCCCCGATGAGGCCCCGCGGATGGCGGGCTGACTCTGACCGGGGCCCAGGTTCTGCACGCTGAAGCCAGCTACGTTGGCCGCGATCGTCTCGATATTGTCCGCCCCGCGGGCGCGCAGGACGTCCGCGGTGGCGGCGGCGACGGAGAAGGGCACGTCCTTGAGCTCCTGTTCGCGCAGCATCGCCGTGACCGTGACCGCCTCGAGCGTTACGGGCTGCAGCACGAGGTCGACCGAGGCCGTCGCACCGGCCGCGACCTGAATGTCCTTGGACACGGTTCGCAGGCCGGGCAGCGACGCGACGACGGTGTAGGCCCCTGGCGCGAGGGCCGAGACGGTGTAAGAGCCGTCAGCGGCGCTGGTCGTACGGCTGGAAGCCCCCGTGCGCTGGTTCAGGGCCCTGACCATCGCCCCCGACATCCCGACGCCGCGGTCGTCGCGCACCACACCACTGATCCGCCCGTTCTGGGCATCCGCCGGGATGGCGTACAAGACGGCGGCGAGTGCGGCGAGTGTGAAGAACCGGCTTCCAGCGCTGCCCATAGAACCCTCCGTCAGCGAATCGTGGGCCCGCCGTGCGAACGGGCGGAAAAAGGCACGGCTAGCTTGCGCGCGATTTCCGGGGTCCGCAAGGAGGGGGCTCAAGCCGAGGCCGTCGCCCGGCGCGCCCGCAACGCCAGATACACCGGCGGCCCCACCACCGCGAGCAGCACCGCCACCACCACGCCCGGCAACCCGATCGCCCGGCTCCGCACCTCGAGCACCAGGCCCGCGACGAGCACTACCAACGGCAGCGACGCGAGCGCCACGAGCCACGGTACACCGAGCGGCACGCGGAACGCGCCGCGCAACGTCGGCTCCGCGCGCCGCAGCCGGATCAGCGCCGCGAACTCGAGCCCGAGCGCCGCCGTGTAGAGCAGCACGTCGCCCGCGAGCAGGCCGCCGAACGGCAGCAGCGAAAAGAGCGAATACACCACGGCCGAAACGAGGACGGCGTTCGCCGGCGTACCCCGCGTGTCGGTGCGCGCCAGCGCCGCGGGCAAGAGCCCGTCCTGCGCCAGCACCAGCGGAATCCGCGAATACACGAGCAGCAGCGCGTTGAACAGCGCGAAGGCACTGAGCATGCCCGCCAGCGCCACCCACACCCCGAGCCATCCGCCCACGAGCGTGCGCGCGAGCCCGGGCCAGGCGCCGTCCGTCCACGTCGTCCAGTCGGTGAGCGCCAGCACCGGAATGATCGTGACGAGATACACGACCGTCACGAGCGGCAGGGCGCGGGCGAGCGCTCGCGGATACGTGGCCGACGCCTGCTCGATCTCACCCCCGATGGTCGAGGCGTTGTCCCAGCCGGAATAGTTCCAGATGCTCTGGGAGACTCCAATGCCCAGAGCCCCGAGGAAGGTGGTGCCCGCGGCGTGAAACGGCGTTACCGGGAATGGCGTTGCGGAATCTCCTAGCCAGCGGGCGACCGCCACAGCGGCGAGCACCGCGAACGGCGCCAGCACCGCCGCCACGAACCACCCCGACGCCGTGCCGACCACGCGTGTGCCGCGCAGGTTCAGCCACGTCGCGCCCCAGATCATCGCCAGCGCCACGATCCAGCGCTCGAGCCAGCCGAGCCCCGGCAGGAAGAAGCCGAGATACTGGATCAGGAGCACCGGATAGATCGCCATGTCGAGCAGCGAGTAGGTCCACGACAGCCAGCCGTTCCAGAAGCCCCAGAACCGGCCGAACGCCCGCTTCACCCACTGGTAATAACCGCCCTCGGCCGGGAGCATCGAGGCGAGCTCGCCCACGAGCAATGTTTCGGGCACGCTGTACAGCAGCGGTGTGGCGACGAGCAGCAGCAGGGCGACGCCCGGCCCCACCGAGCCCACCAACCCCTCCAAGCCGAACGGCCCGCCCGACACGGTGAAAAACATCACCGCGACGAGCGGGCCGAGGCGCAAGCGGGAGGGACGGGCGGCGAGGGGCTCGGAGGGGGTCGTCACGAGTGAGCGTGCTCGTGCCCGGCGCCCCAGACGACGTGCGGATCGTCGCCCGCGAACGCCATCACATGCACCATCCACCCGAAGATGTGAGGCAGGAACCGCCCGCCCACGGCGCTGCACGCCGCGGCGGTCGCGATGCTCGACTTGGGGCCGAACAGCGGGCGGCCCTCCCGCGTTTCGCGCCACCGGTCGCGCCGGCCCAGCGGCGGCACGCACCAGTTCACGTGCTCGTGCCAGCGCGCCACCGACAGGGGTACCCGGGCATCCAGCTGCTCGAGCGATGCGCGCCCGGCCGCCGCATACATCGCCCCCACGAGCACGAAGCTCCCGTCGGACTCTTTTCGGTACAGCAGCGAAGTCGGCTTCGCCGCGTCGAAGCGCAGCATCTCCTCGAGCGCCCAGCGGCGGTTGGTGAAGTGATAGATCGGTTGCGGCACGCCGCGGAGGAATTGTCGGTAGCCGTCCGCCTGCGCCACCTGTACATCGCGGTACTTGTCCAACGCGGCGCGCATCGCGGCCACGAGGGCGGCGGCGCGGGCCGAATCGGCCCGGTTGCCCGGCCGGAGCTGCGTGAGCGTCATGTGGGGGTCGGCGGGCATGGGTCCGCTCATCGCTTCTTGCGCCGCGAGGGTCGCGTGCTGCTCGGTCCAGTCCATCGCCTCCATGTCGTGCGACGCCGGCGCCTCCTGCCGCGTGCGACACGCGCCGGCGGGGCCGACGACCAGCGTGGCGATCAGGCAACACCAGACGACCGACGCGGCGCGAGCGCGCATTGTGACCTCGCAGGGGGGTCCCGGAGGTAATCTAGAATGATCGTGGCGCAAGAAACGAACCTGCCCGGAAGGAGTCTCACATGAGGTCGATCGTCCGTCCCCTGCTGGCAATCGCCGGCGGGATCCTCGTCGTGCAATGCCACGAGGCCTCCCTCACCGCCCCGCGCTCCATCACCGCACTGCCAAGAACGCTGAGCGCGGCGGAAACCGGACTGATCAGCGCGGACAATCGGTTCGCCTTCAGTCTGTTCGGCGAAATCGCGCGCCAGACCAGCCCCGACTCGAATCTCTTTATTTCGCCGCTCAGCGCGGCGATGGCGCTCGCCATGGCCTACAACGGGGCCGCCGGCGCTACGCAGGCCGAGATGCAGCAGGTGCTGCAGCTCGACGGCATGACGCTCGACGACGTCGACCAGTCCTACCGCAGCTTGATCGGGCTGTTGCGGGGGCTCGATCCCCAGGTGGCGTTTACGATCGCCAACTCCGTCTGGTACGACCCGAACCCTGTGTACGCGCCGACGCCCGACTACCTCGCCACGACCAGGACGTACTTCGATGCCCGGGTCGAGAGCCTCGACTTCAAGAGTCCCAGTGCGGCACCGACGATCAACGCCTGGGTGAGCGATCAGACGCACGGCAAGATCCCGACCATCGTGCCCGATCCCATCCCTCCGGACGCCGTGGCCTACCTCATCAACGCGATCTACTTCAAGGGGAGCTGGACCGCGCGGTTCGACAAGGGGCTGACTCGGCCCGGGACGTTCCGGCTGGCGAACGGCGCCGCTGCCACGGTGCCGATGATGACACACGGGCACAGCGTGCGGGTGCGGTACGCACGAGCCGAAGGGGTGACCGTGCTCGATCTGCCGTACGGCGGTGAGGCGTTCAGCATGACGATCGTGCTGCCGCAGGTGGCGGGCGGGATCGACTCGCTCGTCCAGGGATTGACGGAAGAGCGCTGGCGCGGCTGGGTTGCCGCACTCGATTCCGGATCGCTCGAGGTGGTCATGCCGAAGTTCACGCTCACGTACGGGCTGACCATGAACGACGTGCTCCGCGCGCTCGGAATGCCATCGGCATTCTGCGACGCGCCGCACCCCGACTTCACGCGACTGAACCCGAGCGGCGCCTTGTGTATCTCAGATGTGAGACACAAGACCTTCGTGGACGTGAACGAGGAGGGCACCGAGGCGGCGGCCGCGACCTCGGTCGAGATCAGTTTCACGAGCCTGGCGGCGCCCCTGCAGGTGGACCGGCCGTTCGTCTTCGCTATCCGCGAGCGGCTCTCGGGAGCGATTCTGTTCCTCGGCCGCGTGATGAATCCCGCGGCGACCTGACGCGGGGTTCCTCAGGGACTCGTCGGGGCCAGCTCCGAAGTCCTGCGGGGAGCACGCCGCGCCGGCTTGGCGCTGCGGCCCAGCACGCGCTCGTACACCGCGAGCTCCTGACGCGCGATCCGCGGCCACGCGAAGCGCTGCGCCTTCTCGATCCCGGCACGCCCCATCGCCTCGCGCCGGGCGGGATCGCCCAGCAGCGCGATGGTGGTCTCCGCCCACACGGCGGGATCGTCCTTGGGGATGACCACCGCTTCGGCGCCGCCCGCGATCACGGACCGGAAGCCGTGATTGTCCGACACGACCATGGGAGTGCCGCACGCCATCGCCTCGAGCAGCGTTACGCCGAACGACGCGATCGTGGTCGGACACAGGTACAGGTCGGCGGAGCCGTAGTAGGCGGGGCGATCCTCGAACACCTGTCCGGCGAACCGTACGCTCGCGCGCAGTCCCTCGGCGCGGGTGCGCCGCTCGTAGTAGCGCCGCCACGGCCCGTCACCGGCCACGGTGAGCACGGCACGCGGATAGCGCGCCAGGATCCGGGGCATGGCTTCGAGCAACGTGCCCAGGCCGTTGCGGGGCTCGATCCGCCCGAGGAACAAGAGCCGCGGATGGTCGGTGAGGGCGTCTGTAGGCCGGCGCCCGTTGGGCTTGAAGAAGGTCGTGTCCACGCCGTTCGGGATGATGTCCCACTGGAGGTTGAAATAGCGTGCGTTTGCCTCGACGACCGGCTGACTCACCGCGATCGTCGCGGCGTGGCGATCGAGGATCCTCTGGAACGGGCGCTGGAACACCCGGCAGCCGAGCGAGCGGGCGAACCACGAATGAAAGGTGGCGACCACGGGAATCCCGGCCCGCCATGCCGCGAACGGGGCCACGAGCCCCAACGTGGGGGCAAGGCCGCCGTGGACGTGCACGAGGTCGTAGCGCCCTGCGCGGAACAACTGCTCCAGCCGCCGACGCAGCCGCCATCCGGTGGTGATGCGCGACACGCCGCCGTTCGCATAGATCACCCGGCTCGTGCCCACCCGGCGCACGAACGGAGCGTCGCGATAGTCGCCCATGTGCGAGGTGACGACCGTGGCGGTGTGGCCCCAGGCGTTGAGCTGCAGGGCGAGATTGTGCACGTGCTCGGGGATCCCCCCGAGCTGGGGATAGTAGTCCTCGGCGACCAGGGCGATGCGCATGACGAACCTGTCAGGCGAGTGGTGGACGGGCGAACGGCTTCGTCACTGTGACCCCGGAGCGCGCGCCGCGGTCACGCTCGCCGCGAGCCGGGTGACGGCGGCGAGCACCGCCCGGGGCTGCTCTTCATAGATGAAATGGCCGGCCCCGGGCACCGAATCGAGGGCAAACGAGCGCAGCGTGTGCTCCAGCAGTCGCACTTCTTGATCGCCGACGTCGCCGTCGTGGCGCGCCCCGCCCACGATCAGCCGCACGGGGCAGCGCAGCTCGGCCAGGTGGGGCGCGAGCTTTTCCGGCTCGTGGGCGTCGCCCATGGCCAGATAGGCCCTGAGCGTGGCGTCGAGATCGCGCGCCGCCCCCGCCGTATACCCCTGGACCACGTCGTCGGTGACCCAGGTGGAGTCGCCCGACGAGTCGATCAGCAAGCCGCGGATCTTGCGCCGGATCAGCCGGATCCCGCCGAACAGCTTGATCCAGGGCGCGAACCGCAGCGCGCGCTTGAACGCCGGCGTGAGCGCGCTCTCGGTCGGCCCCCCCTCGATCGACACCACGCCCCGGACCAGGTCGGGGCGGTGGTAGGCGAGGCGGAACGCCTCGGACCCTCCGATCGAATGGGCGACGAGCAGGACGCCCCGCACCCGCAAGGAATCGAGCACCGCGGCGATGCGGCCGGCCTGAGCCGTGAGCGAGTAGTTGGCCTTGCGGGGACGACTCGACGAGCCGATGCCGAGCGGCTCGACCACCACGGCGCGATAGCCGGCCGCGGTGAGCAGAGGAACGAGCTTGCGGAACCCGAACGCGGATCCAAACAGGCCCGGGACGAGCACCACGGGCGCTCCCGCGGCCCTGCCGGCCACCTCCACCGCGAGCGATTCGGCGGGGGCGACGGCGACCTTGAACACCCCGGTGGTCGACGCGCTGTCGCTGAGCAGCAGAACCGCGAGCAACCACACGTGCCCGTGATCTCCTCGGGAAAACGTCGCAGGTGAGTGAGCCGCACGCCAACGGCCGCAGGGAGACCCGCTGGAACGGGCCCGCGTCACGCCCGGCGACTTGAATATTAATGGATCGTGCGAGCCCGCTGCGCACCCCGCTGGGAAACGCTCGGGGCGCGCAGCGGTGGGGGATTGCTACTGCTTGACCGCCATGACCGCCGCCAGGGCGTCCAGGTAGCCGGCGCCCACCTCCCATTCGGCGAACGTCGGCAGCGGGCGCGCCGTCTGGGTGATCGCGGCGGCGACCTGGTCGGGAGTGAGCGTGCCCCCGGCCGCCTCCTGCAGCAGCGCCACGACACCCGCGACGTGCGGCGTCGCCATCGACGTGCCGGATGCGCAGGTGTAGTACGGCAAGTTCGCCTGGCTGATGGCGCAGCTGCTGGTAAGATCGAAGTCATGGGGCGCGTCGGCGGCGTTGAGCACCGTGCCGGTTGACGCGCGGGTCGAGACGATGTGCACGCCGGGCGCGGTGATGTCGGGGTGGTACAGCTTGTCGCTGGGAATGCCGCGCGAGGAGAAGTCGGCGAGGATCGGCGCGCGGTTCTGACCGGTCGGGTCGTCGCAGTGGATGGCCGAGTTGGTCGGATCGGGCGTGACGAGCTTGCACCCCGCGGCCACGCCGATCACCCAGGGCGCGACGCTGTACGGGTTGAGCGTGTTCTGATCGGGCCCGTCGTTGCCGGCGGCGAAGACGACCGTGATCCCGTGGTTGTGCACCGTCTTCGACGCCTTGTTGATGGGATCCTTGGGATCGAACGCGCCGCTCGTGCCCCACGAGTTGTTCACGGCCTTGATGTTGTAGGCCGCCTGATGGTCCAGGATGTAGTCGAACCCCGCGAGCGCGAAGAAGATGAAGAGGACGTCGCCCGTGCTAATGCCGACCAGATGCGCGCCCGGCGCGACGCCGGTGTAGTAGCCGCCCGAGGCGGTCCCGAGGCCCGCGGTGATGCCGGCGACATGGGACCCGTGCCCCACCGACGTCTCGCTGTTAGGAAGGTTCTCGGCAAAGATGTCCACGCCCTGCTTGAGCGGCTTCGGGGCGGATTTTCCGAACGTGACGACGTCACTCAGGTTGACGATGACCTTCACATTCTGGACGGTGTGGCTGGGGTAGACGAGGTCGGGGTTATAGAGCCCGTCGATCCCCGAATCGAGGATCGCGATCCCCATCCCTTTTCCGGTGATCCCCATCGCGTGCACGGCGTCGGCACGGATCGTCGGCACGCTTTCGTGCAGCATCAGGGCATAGAGGCCGCCGCCATGGCCGTAGTACTGCAGCCGGCGGTTCAGGTATACGCCCTGGACGCCGGGCAATGCGGCGATCGCGCCGATCTGCGCGGGCGTCGCGACGCCCGCCACCAGCTCGAGATGCTTGAACTGCACCACCCCGGCGCCGAGGTTCAGCATCGCGCTGGTGACGGCGTCGCGCGTGGTGACTGTCTCGTCGTAGTTGACGATGATCTCGAGCGTGGCGGTGGGCGCCGCGCCCGCGAGTGCGGCGGCCAGGGCCGGGTCGAGCAGGCTGGCCTGCAAGCGCGGAGACGCGGGACGGGCGGGGGCGGCGACCTCGCGCGGCGCCTCGCAAGCGGTCGCGAGCAGCAGGGATGCGGCGAGAAGAAGTCGTCTCATGGGACCTCCACGGCGACGTTGGAGGAGCGCAACAGTGGGAATCGTACCACCCCATGGCGGCAAAACCGATGCCGATAGTCGACGTGGAGGCAGGGCAGCAGGGGATGTGGCAACGATGCCACGGGGCTGTCCAGGAGCTGTCAAGGTTCGGCGAGTCCTCTTGTGACCCCCTCAACGGCCGCGCATGTTCGGCCTCCTCAGGATACGCTCCCGACCCCCGGTCGCCCGCCGTCAGCGTTCATCCTTAGCACTTCGACATCGGAGGCGACCATGCAAAGTCTCAGGCACGCGTGCGTGCGTGCGGCCCTGACGACGGTGTTCGCGTCCGGCAGCTGGTATGCCGGCGCCGCGGCGCAGGACCCCCGGTCCGCGCTCGATCCCATCACGAGCGCGGTGATCGAGCATCCGATCACGACATCCTCGGGCGTCGCCCGGGACCATTTTCTCCGCGGTCAGCGGGAGCTCGATCTGGCGCGGTTCATCGACGCGAACGCGCATTTCAAGGAGGCCGTGGCGGCGGATCCAGACTTCGCCTTCGGCTACCTGAATGTCGCGAACACGGCCAACTCGCTGGCGGAGTTCAAGAGCAATCTGGCGCTCGCCGAGCAGCATGCCGCGGGGGCGTCCGAGGCCGAGCGGCTCCAGATCCAGATGGTGCGCAAGGGATTCGACCAGGACCTGGCCGGCCAGCTCGCCCTGGGGCAGCAGCTGGTTCAGAAATATCCCGGCAGCCCGCGCGCCTGGCTCGCCCTGGCAGGCGTTCAGGGTGGGTTGAACCGGAACGAGGAGGCCCGGGCGTCAATCGCGAAAGCCCTGGCGCTCGCCCCCCGCATGTTCGTCGCGCACACGACCCTCGGTCTCTCGTACGTGTTTGGTGAGCCACGCGACTTCGACAAGGCGCTGCAGCACGTGCAGCAGGCGGAGACCCTGATCCAGGCGGGCGCGGACGCGCTGCGCGTCGGCATGGGCCCGGGCTCGATCTGCATCACGCAGAACATGATGGCCGTCGGCCGCTCCCAGGCCACGGCGGTCTACAAAACGGCGGCCTACGCGCGGCAGTTCTCCGTGCCGGTGATCGCCGACGGCGGCGTCAACGGCATCGGCCCGATGGCCAAGGCGCTGGCCCTGGGCGAGGGGTGGGTGGGCGCCGCCGCGGGGGAGCGCGACTTCCTGGCCATGGTCGTCTCCACGGGCGTGGGTGGGGGCATCGTGCTCGATGGACGGCTACTGGACGGCGCCGCGGGTAACGCCGGGCACGTGGGCCACGTGGTGGTCGAGCCCGCCGGACGGCGCTGCGGCTTCGCGAGCTCGATGTAGAAG
>Ga0209806_1002950_pt1 | contig 10370 bp, 9 predicted proteins | sample GraSoiAngelo_152_FD_186166 | JGI IMG/M metagenome (GOLD analysis project Ga0209806, IMG submission 186166) | Grasslands soil microbial communities from the Angelo Coastal Reserve, California, USA - 14_1009_12_30cm (SPAdes) (version 2) | ecosystem: Environmental > Terrestrial > Soil > Grasslands ... | reverse complement strand
ATGCGCTTGATGAAGGTCATATTCTGGCCCACGATGCATCCGGCCCCGAACGCCTCCACGAGGCGCGGCATCGCCACGCCCGCCTTGACCCCCAGGGTCAAGCACTCGGCGATCAGCAAGTCGATGCTCATGGCCAGCGCGTTGTGGACGATCTTGGTGACCGACCCGGCGCCAAGCTCGCCGACCCAGACCACGGACCGTGAGAATGTATCGAGCACGGGCTTCACCGATCTCAGGATCGCCGCGTCGCCGCCCACGAACAGCGTGAGCTGACCTTCGAGGGCGCCCTCGCGGCCGCCGTCCAACGGCGCGTCGAGGAGTTGCGCCCCGCGCGTGGCGAGCGCGGCGCCCACGTCGCGGACGACCGCGGGGTCGTTGGTCGTGTGATCGATCACGACGACCCCTGAGCGCGCGCCCTCCAGAACGCCTCCGGCACCGAGGGTTACTGCGCGCATCTCCGTTGGGCCGGGAACGCAGACACAGACGACGTCGCACTGCGCCGCGACCGCCCCCGGGGATTCCGCCCAAACTGCGCCGCGGTCGAGCACGGGCGCGGCGGCGCTGCGCCGCAGGTCGTGGACCACGAGCGGAAACCCTGCCTGGCGCACGAAGCCCGCCATCGGCGCACCCATATTGCCCAGGCCGATGAACCCTACCCGCATCGCGTTCTCCTCCCTGTCACTTCGACCCCGGCGTCTCCGGCAGCAAACCCTCCGGACGCCGGATCATCATCACCACGAGCACCACGCCGACCAGGATCTGCTGCGCGGCGGCGAGCCGCACGCCCGTCAGGAACGGGATCACATCCTTGGCGAACCGGCTACCCTCGAGCAACCCGAGGAGCACCAGCGAGCCGAGGAGCGCGCCGCGGTTGTTCCCGCTGCCGCCGAGAATGAGCGCGAGCCAGACATAGAGGCTCTCCTGCGGGAGAAACATATTTGGCTCGACGTACGCGAGGTAGTGCGCGAAGAGAACACCGGCGAGCCCCGCCACGCCGGCGCCGAGCGCGAAGGCCTGGACCTTGAAGCGGAAGACCGGCTTTCCGGCGACGGCCGCGACCACCTCGTCCTCGCGGATCGCGCGAAGGACACGACCGAACGGCGAGCGGCGCACCCGCTCGAGCGCGGCATAGACGAGACCGAGCGCGGCCAGCACGAGGATCAGGTAGAAGAGATGGTACTGGCTCGGGAACCACGCGTGGAGCGGGCGTGGGATCGCGGTCACACCGTTTGCGCCACGCGTGAGCCACGCCTCGTTCAGCAGAAACAATCTCAGGACTTCGGCGAAGCCGAGGGTGACGATGGCGAGATAGTCCTCACGCAGCCGCAGCGCCACGATCGCCAGCGCGGCGCCGGCGCCGGCGGCGAGCGCGACGCCTGCGGGCCACGCCAGCAAGAGCGACACGCCGCCGACGGCCAGCAGGGCGGAGGTGTAGGCGCCAACCGCAAAGAACGCGATCGCGCCGAGGTTCACCAGGCCGGTCAGTCCCCACTGAACGTTCAGGCCGAGGGTCAGGAGCGCGCGCACGCCGACAAGGGTCAGGATGGCGGTGAGGTACGCGATCACCGACGCAATCTCACGAGCGCGAGCCGGCGAGGCCGCTCGGACGCACGAGCAAGACGGCCAGGATGATCACGAACCCGATCGCCGTCTTGTAGGTCGGGGGTACGATCAGCGTGCCGGTTTCCTCCACGATGCCCACGATGAGGGCGCCGGCGAAGGCACCAGGCGCCGAGCCGATCCCGCCGAGAATGGCCGCGGCGAAGACCGAGATGATGATGCCGCCACCCATCAACGGATCGATGCTGGCGTCCAGGCCGAGGAAGACGCCAGCGCCGCCCGCGAGGGCGCCGCCCCCGAAGGTGGCGACCGCGATCACGTGGTTGGTGGGAACGCCTTTGACGGCCGAGAGCAGAGGATTGTCGGCCGTCGCCCGCATCGCGACACCGAGCCGCGTGTGGAGCAGGAACGCCTGCGCGAGCGCCATCAGGGCCACCGTCACGCCGAGGATCAGGAGTTGCTCGTGGCCGATGCGCAGCCCGGCCACGCTGGCGGCACGGGTCACCGGCACGTCGTAAGCGCGAAAGTCGTTGCCCCAGACGAAGCGCACGACGTTTTCCAGAACGAAGGCGACGCCGATCGACGCGATGGCCAGCGAGAACGGCCGCCGATCGCGCATCGGACGAAAGGCGATCCGGTCCACCGCGAGGGCGACACCGCCGGTCGCTAGCAGCGCGCCGAGCCACGCCGCTTCCAGCGGGGCGCGCGCGCCCGCGTTCAGCGCGAGGGCCGCGTAGGCGCCGACCGTCAGGTACGTGCTGACCGCGAAGTTGGGAAAGCGCAGGAGCCGCCAGAGCAGCGAGAAAGCGACGGTCGGCAGCGCGAGGATGCCGCCCGTCACGATCCCGTTGAAGACGTATTGCGCGATGGGCGGCATCCGCGCGCGAACCAGTCAGGGATTGATGATGGTGACGAGCTCGGACTTGCCCTTGCGCACCTGCTGGACGGCGAAGGGCGCCGAGAGGATATCGCCGATCGCGTCGAAGTCGCACGCGCCCGACGCGCCCTCGTAGTTGATCTTCTTGCCCTCACCGAGGAGCTTCGCGCCCTCGGCGAAGGTATACACGACGGTTCCAGGCGGGTTGGCGACCGCGCGCAGGTTGTCCTTGATCACGGTGCCCGATGCTTCGCCCTTGCCGGCCGCGAGCGCGAGCGCCACGATGGACATCTGGTCCCACGCCTGGGGCGCGTAGGGGCTGGCGTCGTTGCGCGGCACCGCGGCGGAGAAGTCCTTGTAGGCCGGAGAGTCGAATAGGGGCGCGCGATCCATGTTCCAGATTCCCTCCGACACCTCCACGCTCGCCCCCTCGATGAATTTCGCGTTGACCGCGAAGCTCGGGGCCAGGATCGCGCCCTTGTAGCCGGCCTTGTAGATATCCTTCGCCATCACGACGGAATCAGGGGTGTAGCCTTCGAGCATGATCAGGTCGGGATTGGTGGCCAGGATGCGCGTGACCTCGCTCCGGTAGGACGGCTTCTTGTCCTCGTAGATGAGGTCGTCGGTGATGGTCACGCCCGCCGCTCGGAGAATCCCGCTGAAGGCGTCGCCGAACGAGCGCGCATACGGCGTTTGGAGCGCCAGGTAGGCGACCCGCTTCCACTCCTTCTTCGAGACGACGAACTTCGCGTACATGCTCCCCTGGAGCTTCGTGTTGGGCTGGGTGCGTGCGACGTAGCCCTTGTGCTCCCCCTGCGTCACGGCGTCGGCGCCCGACACGCCGATGAGGAAGACTTGCGCCTCTACGCACAGAGGCCTGACGGCCAGGGTCACCGCGGAGGCCCACGTCGAGACGATCGCGACCACCTTGTTGACGTCGATCAGCTTGCGCGCCGCGCGCACGCCCGCCTCGGCGCTGGTCTGGTCGTCCTCGTGAAAGAGCTGCACGGGCCGGCCGTGGATACCGCCCGCCTTGTTGATCCGCTCGACGACGGCCACCACCGCGCGCTGCATGTCCGGCCCATACGATCCGCCGGCACCCGTGAGCGGACACAGAGTCCCGATATTGATCGGCGCTTTCGCCTGCGCCGAAAGCATCCCCGGTACCCCCACCACGAGTCCCGCCGCAGCCGACCCCTTCAACACCGCCCGTCGCGTCAAGAGCTCACGTCGCGTGATCGTCCTCATGTCTGCCCTCCTGCGTGACGTCGAGTCCGGATCATTCATGAACCCGCACACGCGTTCCCGAACGGTCGGCGCGGCGGGCGGCCCCACTTCGCGCGCCGGGGGACCCCACACCGGGCGGGGGTGGCGCGCGAAGCGGGGCCGCCCGCCGCGCCGGCCGTTCGCCGCAACGCGCGTAAGTGTTCCTGATGCGCCGAGCTAGCCGCCAAGATAGAGATGTCGGATCTCAGGGTCGTCGCGCAGCACGTCGCCCGGTCCTTCGGCGCGTACGCGCCCCATCGCCAGCACGTACCCTCGCCGGCACAGGCCGAGCGACTCGCGCGCATTCTGCTCGACGAGCAGGATGCCGAGCCCGCGCGCATTGATCTCGCGCACGCGATCGAACACGAGGCGCTGGAGCGCGGGGGCCAGGCCGGCCGAGGGCTCGTCGAGGAGCAACAGGCACGGTTGCACCATCAGCGCCATCGCGATCGCGAGCATCTGGCGCTCGCCGCCCGACAGGGTGCCCGCCCGCGCGCGTCGCCGTGCCGCGAGGATCGGGAAGAGCTCGACGACGGCCCCTGCCCGCTCGTCGAACGAACGGCTTGCCGTCCATGCGCCGATCGTCAGGTTCTCCCACACGCTGAGCGACGGGAACACGTTGGCCTCTTGGGGCACGTAGCAGAGGCCGCTCTCGACGATGCGCCGCGTATCGGCTTCGGTGATGTCGGCGCCGCGCAGCACGATCCGACCCCCGCGCGGCCGCACGAGGCCCGCCAACGCCTTCAGCAAGGTCGATTTTCCGGCGCCGTTGGGCCCGATGACGGCGACCAGCTCGCCGGCCTCGACGCGCAGCGAGAGACCGCGGAGGATCTCGTGGTCGCCGTAGCCGGCCGAGAGATCACGCACCTCGAGCAGCGCGGTCACGCGGCGGTCCCGAGGTACGCCTCGAGCACGCGGGGATCGCGCCGCACCTCAGCGAACGGGCCCTCCAGGAGGGTCCGTCCCTGGGCCATCACGATCACCGGATCGCAGAGCTCGGTGACGAGGTCCATGTCGTGCTCGATGAGGAGGAACGTCCGCCCGGCCGCGCGGAGCGTGCGGATCGCCTCCACGAGCGAGCGCATCAGCGTGGGGTTCACGCCAGCGCCGGGCTCGTCGAGCAAGATCATGCGCGGCTCGCTCATGAGCGCGCGCGCCAGCTCGAGTAGCTTCTTCTGGCCACCGGAGAGAGTCTCCGCCCGGTCGCCGGCCAGCGGTGCCAGCTCCACGGACTCGAGGATCGCGTGGGCGCGCTCACGGAGGCGCTGCTCCGCGGCCGCCACGCGCGCTGGCGACGTGAAGACGCGCGCGAGCCCCTCGCCCGGCTGCGCGTGCGCGTATACGAGCACGTTTTCCAGCACGCTCATCCGACCGAGTGGCCTCGGGATCTGAAAGGTACGGGCGACCCCCCGTCGCGCGATCGCGTGCGCGGAGAGTCCGTCGAGCCGATCCTCGCCGAGCCGGATCTCGCCGCCGTCGGCCGGCGTGAGACCGCTGATCACGTTGAAGAGCGTCGTCTTGCCGGCGCCGTTCGGTCCGATGAGGCCGGTGATCGAGCCCTCGCGGACCGAGAGCGTGCATCCGGCGAGTGCCTCCACGCCGCCGAAGCGCTTGGTGATCCCGGTGACGGAGAGCAGTGGAGTCGTGGCGGATCTCCCGTGGCTCCGGATCATACGTCAGACACGGCGCGAAAGGCAGTGCGAGCCGGTCGTCGGGTTTCATGGTACGGTCGTGCCGTTCGCGCTCCACTCGGGCAAAAAGGAGCAGGCGATGACCGACCGACCCGACCTGGTGATCGACGGCGACGGGCACGTGATCGAGGTCGATGCGACCTACGAGCGGATCGACCCGCAGTACCGCGAGCGGCGTCCTCGCTACACGCAGGCGGGCCGCGGCTACATCGTGCGCCTCGTGGATGGCAAGGTGTGGGGCCCCGAGACCGACATCGGGTTCGTGGGCGTCAACGGCAACTTGCCGCCGCCGAAGGGCAAGGCCATCCACTATCGCCGGATGGGGACCTACAATCCCTGGGCGCGACTGGCAGACATGGACCGCGATCAGATCGACGTGGCCGTCATCTACCCCACTGACGAGCTGCCGCTCACGGTGACCCGCGACGGCGGCTTCGCCGCAGCGCGCGCGCAAGCGTACAACGACTGGCTCTACGACTACTGCCAGGTGTGTCCGTCACGGCTCAAGGGCGTCGGCCTGGTGGCGCTGCAGGACGTGCAGGGCGCCATCGCGGAGATGCACCGCGCGGTGAGCCGGCTCCACATGGTGGCCATCCAGATCGGCTGCACCGTGCGCGAGGACACGCTGCTGAGCGACCCGCGGCTCACCGACTTCTGGGCGGAAGCCGACCGCCTCGGCGTGCCGATCGCCGTCCACGGGCCGGCGCTGCCGTCGCTGTTCCGGAGCTACTTCGACCTCAACCGGCCCGACCACATGCTGGAAGCCTCGCACATGGCGCACACGTTCGCGCAGATGCTCGCGTGCTCCAACATCGTGACGAGTGGCCTACTGGAACGGTTCCGCAACCTGAAGGTCGCCTTCCTGGAGGCGGGTGCCGGGTGGGTGCCGTACTGGATGCACCGCATGGACGAGTACAACGAGGTCGCGCCCGAGCGCTGGGCGCACATCTCGGCGAAGCCGAGCGAGTACATCAAGGGCGGCCGCGTGTTCTTCAGCTGCGAGCCCGGCGACGAGTTCATCTCGTTCTTCGTCGAGCACGTCGGGGAGGACGCGATGCTGTTCGCCTCCGACTACCTGCACTTCGACGCGCTATTCGTCGGCGAGCCGGGCCACGACGGCAACCCCTATCCCGGGACGGTCGCCACCTTGCTCGGGCGAAAGGACGTCTCCGATTCGGCCAAGCGCAAGATGCTGCTCGACAACAGCCTGCGCTTCTACGACATGGACAAGGCGGCGCTCGGCCGCCGTGGCGCGCCCGTCACGCGGTCCGAGCCGGCGGAGGCGCGCCGCAACACGATGCCGGGGACGATCTCCGCGCGGGACGACTGAGCCCAAGGCGCCCAGCATCTCGATCGCCAGGTCCCGGGGGGAGTCGAGGTCTTCTCTCAGTAGGCCGACCCTGATCAAGGCGTTGATCAGCAAAGTTCATGATCGGGCACCCTCCCTCTCTGGGTTTTACGACGCCGCGCCTCGAGCTCCGGTTCCGGTGACAGCGACGGCGGGGCTGCACAGCGCGCTCCGCGCGAACACAGCAACGATCACGAGGCTTATCGCGGCTCCAATGAGCCCATCGAACAGTCGATCCATCCCGCTCGTATCACCCGGCACGTACAACGTCGCCACCAGGATTGCTGACACCGCTGCCTGAACGTTGATCACCGCTCGGCCGTCGAGTAACACCGCGACCGACGTGGCCAGCGCCACGACGACCGCGATCTGCCATGGCCCCGTACCGATCGCAGAGATCAGCAGAGCGCCGATGCCGACTCCGACGCTGGCCCCGACGATCAGCTCGATCGCTCGACGCAGCCGCTGGCCGAGTGTCATATCGATGGAGACGATGGCCGCAACCGGCGCGAACAACGGCGCGTGGTGCCCGAAGAGATGCACGGCGACGAACCAGGAGAGGCCGGCGGCCAAGGCCGTCTGAATCAGCGGGACGGCAACGCTTCGCCAACAACTCAGTCGCCCCGTGAGGTGCTCGCCAAGGCGCGACACGGTCGGCGTCTACGTCGCGGCGTCGCGCCCTTCGCGAACCGTGACGGTCTGCTCACCGATTCGCAGCGTGGCATCCCAGCTGATGTCGATGGCGTCCTTCACGCTTTGATGCGCGGGACAGCCTTCGGGATGAAGGTGGAGCGCACGCTCGGTTGCCTCGCGCGCCTCCGGCGGTACGGCCACGTCATAGTGGACGTGGATCGACTTGATCCGGATCGTGTTGCCGACGCCCGAAATGCGACCGTCGACGGTTGCCTTGAACGAATCACGATCGAACGCGATCTTGCGCCCTGCCAGGGCGCCGCGCAGCGTGCCGTACATTCACCCCGCGACTGCGGCCACGATATGGTCGAGCGTCGAGGCGATCGGCGGCCCTTCCTTGGCACCGTAGTACTGACGGAGGGCTCCCTGGACACCATAGACGACGGGCTCCCGCACTTCGCCGAGATAGGCGTGTCGGTAGCCGTCACGGTACTCGAGACGCGCGCGCGAGATGTATTCGAACTCGTCAGCCATCGTCTGCCTCCCTCGCTCGTGGGTCAACGCGATGCGGTGCGATGCGCCAGCGGCGGCACATTCGACAAGAGCGCGCCGAGTCCCTCCGCCATCGTCAGGTGGGCCAGAACGGCGTCGCGAAGCTTGGGATAAGGCAGCTCGGCCAGCATGGCCGCCTGAACCGCCGCCATCACCTCACCGGCCTCGGGCCCGATCATCGTGAAGCCGAGGATACGATCGTCACTTGCCGAGACGAGCGCTTTCATCAAGCCCGGCCGTGCGTCCACCGCTTGCACCCGCAGCACGTCGCTCATCGGGAGCTTCGCCACGCGGGTCGCCACGCCCTGGCGATGTGCGTCGCGCTCGCTCAATCCAACGTGGGCCAGTGGCGGATCCGTGAACACGCAGTACGGGATCAGCCGGTCGCGCGTGCTGCGGTTGCCGCCGGCAAGATTGTCTTTGATGATCCGGAAGTCGTCGACCGAGGCGTGCGTGAAGTGTGGGGTCCCGGCGCATTCGCCGATAGCCCAGACGTCCGGCGCGGTCGTCTCGAGCCGGTCGTTGACACGCACGTAGCCCCGAGCGCCGAGCTCGATGCCGGCCTGCTCGAGGCCCACCCCGGCCGTGTTGGGTGTGCGCCCTACGGCGACGAGGATGTCGCTGCCTTCGATCCGTTGCTCGCCGTCTGCCGTGCGCACCAGCACCGTGACGTCCTTTCCCGACCGACCGTGCACACGGAGCGTCTGGGCCCCGACGAGACATTCGATGCCTTCGGCGCTCAGGATCCGCTGCACTTCACTGGAGATGTCGGGATCTTCCTGGCTGAGAAGCTGCGGGTCATGCTGGATGATCGTCACGCGACTGCCGAAGCGACGGTACGCCTGGCTGAGTTCGACACCGACATAGCCTCCGCCCAGCACGACCAGGTGTGGCGGCACGTGGTCGAATTCCAGCGCTTCGATGCTGGTGAGCGGCCCGGACGCCTCCAGGCCGGGAACGTCGGGAATCGTCCCGTGGGTGCCGACGTTGACGAAGACCTTGTCTGCGTGGAGGACACGCGCCCCCCCGTCGTTCAGACGCACCTCCAGTGTTTTCGGAGCGACGAAACGGCCGGTCCCCATGATCAGCTCGGTGCCGCTGTCCTTGTAGGCGCGCAGGTGCGCGTCGACCTGCCTGTCGACCATGTCGCGCTTGCGCTGGCGAACCTTCATCATGTCGACCGCGACGCGATCGGTCATCGTCCCGAACTCCGCGCCGTGGCGCGCGACGTACGCGACGTTCGCGCTCCATATCTCGTTCTTGCTCGGCATGCAGTTGATGTTCGGGCACGAGCCGCCGATCCACCGGCGCTCCACGACCGCCGTGCGCCGGCCGGATCGTGCCAGGTCCCAGGCGAGCAGCTTCCCGCCCTGTCCACTGCCGAGCACGAGCGCGTCGTACCGTTCCGGCGTAGCCATATCTTTCCTCCAGGCACGAGGTGCTTTGGGCGTCGGGATTATGATGGACGTGTCGGCACTTCGGTTTCAGAGGGCCTTTCGATTTCCATGAACGTCGAGAGCCGTTCGCGGAGCAGGAGCGGCGCGCGGTGGGCGCGGGTCTTCGCCGTTGAAACCGGGATTCCGAGCGCGTCGGCGACTTCGGCCGTTGACAATCCCTCGACGTCGCGCAGGACGATGGCGGCCCGATAGTGAGGCGGAAGCTCGTCGATCGCCGACGTGAGCAAGTCCCGGGCGATCGGTGAGGGGTGCCTCCCCGAGCAGGACTCGAACCTGTAACCCTCCGGTTAACAGCCGGATGCTCTACCACTGAGCTATCGGGGAGCATCACGGACAGCCACTCCGGCTTCCTTCCATAACACAGCGTCGACGCAGTATCCCGCCGCCACCGTCGCGATCGCCGCTCGCGCGATCGCTCGATCCTCTTGAGCGCAAGGCCTGGCCCACACCACGGCCGCGACCTCACCGGCCTCAGGCCCGATCATCGCGAAGCCCAAGATGCGGTCGTCATTCGCGCCGACACGAGTCTTCATGAAGCCTGTTGAGGGTTGACGCGCCCACGCGCCGGCTTTATCAGCCGTGGACGATCACCATCTTCCCACCGGCCTCATTGGCCTCCATGACGTGATGAGCTTCGCGGATCTCCTCGAAGCCAAACACGCGGGCGGGCTTGGCCTTGAGCCTGCCCGCCGCCACTTGTTGCGCAATTTCCTGCAGCGGCACGTCGGACAGCGGGAACTCCGGAGTGCCGAACACGAAGCTGCCGAAGAACGTGAGGTACACACCGCTCGACATTTGCAGCAGCGGGTTGAAGTCCTTGATCGGCGCGAGCCCGCCCAGCCAACCGGCGAGGCACGCGCGGCCGCCACGGCGCAGCATGGCGAGAGAATCGAGGATGGTGCTGTTGCCGACAAGATCGAGCACCGCATCGGGCTTCTTGGCTTCAGCGATCCGCTTCGAAAGCTCCGGCTCCTCCGTTTCGACGC
>Ga0209806_1002945_pt1 | contig 10377 bp, 10 predicted proteins | sample GraSoiAngelo_152_FD_186166 | JGI IMG/M metagenome (GOLD analysis project Ga0209806, IMG submission 186166) | Grasslands soil microbial communities from the Angelo Coastal Reserve, California, USA - 14_1009_12_30cm (SPAdes) (version 2) | ecosystem: Environmental > Terrestrial > Soil > Grasslands ... | reverse complement strand
GGCTGAGCGACCCGAACATCATCTTGTACCAGCTGGCGTAAGCGTGGAGCTGGATTTCCTTCGCGTAGGAGTAGCCGACGACCGGCTGGAGGAGGGTCATCGAGATGCCCCAGAGCACGCCGAAGCTGCCTGCCCAGTCGTAGAACGCTTTGTCCTCCGGGGTGCGGGCGCGCAGATAGCGGATGGCACAGAAGGCGCCGAAAACGAAGCCGATGTAGGCCAGGTTGCCGACGGTGCGGTGAACGGTCAGCGGGTAGGAAGTCGGGTTGAGCACGAGGCGAATGGGGTTCTGCGGATTGGTCGGCGTCAGCATGTAGCTGGCGATGACATCGATCATGTAGACCTGCAGGAAGGATGCGATCGCCAGCAGGCCGCCGATTGCCATGTGCAGGCCTTTGTACGCCCGCAGCGCGTCCCAGCTGTAGTACCAGATGTAGGCCAGGCTCACCTGAAGGACAAAGGTCCAGGCTTCGATCAACAGCGGCCACCAGCCGATGGTCACGATCGTGGTCCAGAAATGGCCCCAGAAGCCGACGAGCAGGACGGTGATCAGCAGGATCGCGATGGTCGAGCTGACGCTGAAGTACAGCGTGATGAACCGCCCCAGCCCGTGGGCCAGTCGGTCGTAGCGGCGTCGCTGCCGGACGTAACCGAGGAATTCGATCGCCGGGCCGAGCTCGCCGGCACCGCTGACCAGGCCGGCGATCAGGATGTGGAGGGAGAAGAGGCTGCCGATCGCGGCCTGCGCCGCCACAATGTTGCTGCCCTGGGGCGCGCTCGCAGGCAGCTGCCCTTGCAGCAGATGGAGCGCCGGCCCGATGATGGCAAGGAGGGGGTTCACAGGTTGAAGAGCCGGCCGGAGCCGAGCAACGTCAGGATGACGACGAAGAGCACGGCGAAGGCGCCCGGCACCATCACGGCCGGCCGTTCGAAGGGATTTCGCTCGGCGTCGCGATCGATGAATGGCAGCGCCAGCAGGAGCAAGACGCCGCCGGCGGGCAGGACCAGGACCAGCGGGATCAGCTGCTGGGGGACCAGCAGCAACAGCTCATCCAGCGGCAGGAAGAACCACTCTGGGACCGGGGTGTAGCTGGTCGTCGAGGGATCGGCGATCGCCTCGAGGGGGGCGCCGATCCCGACCGCCAGGATGAAAACCAGGATCACGAGTCCCACCGAAACGACGCCGTCTTTGAAGGTTTGGTGCGGATAGAAGTCTTCGGTTTGCAGCGGCGCCGCCCAGAGCTCGTCGGTCGGCAGCGCCGGATAGGGTGGTTCGATCGGCCGTTGCTGCGGCGCCGGCGGAACATCGACGCCCTCGCGGCTGCGATAGGCGCCCCGATAGTTGATGTATGAGCCAAACTCGCCATGCTTGCGCAGCAGGGCGAGGTGCGCCCCGATCAGCGGGAAGAGGATCACGGGAAGCAGCCAGACGTGGATGCCGAAGGTGCGGCTGAGCGTGATCGGACCGACGAAGTCACCGCCGCGCCAGAGCGCCCGCGCGAATGACCCGATGAAGGGGATGTACGCCGGGATGTTCGTTACCACCACCGCGGTCCAGTAAGCCGCCTGGTCCCAGGGCAGGAAGGCGCCCGTGATCGCCATGCCGAGCACGAGAACGAATAGGCCAACGCCGGTGATCCAGTTGAGCTCGCGCGGCCGCTTGTACGACCCCGAGAAGAACGTCCGCACCATGTGGAGGCCGATCACGAACAGGAGGATGTAGGCGGACCAGAGATGGATGCCGCGGACGATCGCGCCAAAGGCATCGTGCTGTTTCAGGTAGTTCAGGCTGGCCCACGCCTCGGTCACGGAGGGGACGTACAGCAGCGTCAAAAAGATTCCCGTGATCAGCTGGAGCAGGATCAGGATCAGGGTGGCGCTGCCGAGCGTGTAGAACCATGCGCCGCGCACCGGAACGGCCTCGTACAGCCCCTTGCGGAGCAGGCTGCGGATGGCAGTCCGCTCATCGAACCAGTTGTAGGCCGCGGCGAGCCGGCGAGCCATCAGATGGTCTCCGTGAATCGGTTCTGCACGTAGAGCGTGGTGCCGTCGATGCGGTGGACGAACTGGGGCAGCGGCTTGGGTGGCGGCCCGCCGACGTTGGCCCCGTTCATGTCATAGAGCCCGCCGTGACATGGACACAGGAATTGGCTTAACGCGCTCTCCCATCGGACCGGACACTGCATGTGGGTGCAGACGTTGGAAAAGACCTTGTAAGACCCATTGCGTTTGACCACGTAGACCGCGGCCTTGATGTCACTCGTCGTCCACGCCTGCTGCGGGAAGGAGACCTCGAACTTGGTCGGCTGCGCCTCGGGGACCGCCGAGATGTCGCCGACCTTGCGCCAGACGGCCTCTTCCCGACGAAAGAGCGGCGAAATCAGAAAGCCGACAATCGGAATGCCGAGCAGGACGGCGGCCACCGCCCCGGCGACTTGCGTGCCGAGCAGGTCGAACTGCCGGCGGCTCAGCCGCCGCGGGTCACGATGCGCCATAACGAATGAACCCGTAGAGGACGCCCGCCGTCCCCAGGACGATGAAGAGCAGGGCCACGGTGATGGCGCCACCGATCAGCCAGAACGTCAGGGGGGTCTCACCGTGGACCTGCCGGTACCAGCGGCGCAGCCCGCGAGCCGCGATGAAGACGAACAGCAAGATGAGGCCGATCATGATCACCGAGATCAGGGCCAGGTAGAAGTAGGTTTGGACGTCACCCATGAGCGATCCTCATGGGTAGTAGCCCTTGCTCGGTGACTGGAAGATGCCGTAGCTGTCGCCCTCTTTGAGGACGCCGTAGACCGTGTAATCGCTACGCGCCGTCGTGCGGATCACGCCCATCAGCAGGAAGAGCAGCAATGCGCTGGCCCCGGTCACGGCCAGGGTCACCTGGCCGCTGCGGCGCAGATCCTGGGTGAGGCGTGCGCGCGGCCGGGAGCTGAGCCAGTGCGCCAGGCTGAGCAGTACGGCAATCGTGAGCGCGACATACCGTAGCCAGAACCAGCCGCTCGGAAAGAGGGCGGCGGGCGCCATGGTGGCCAACGAACTCAGCACCACGATGGCGGTCAGGACCGGTCCGGCTGCGGTGGGGCGAGATTGCCAGAAATAGATGTTGCTGCCGACCAGCAGGATGGCGATGAACGTCGCCTGGATCAGCCAGAGCCAGGCGAACGGACCCTGCAGCGAGTAGTGGAACGCACCGGGCGAGGCCTGCTTGATGCTCTCGACGAACACCGCGCCCAGCCCAATTTGCACCACCAGTGTGGTGAACCCGACAATCAGGCTGGTGCGCGCCGCCCAGTGGAAGTAGAGGCGATTGGCCGGCTGACGGCTGGCTGCGGCATAGACGGCGGCGACGGCTGCGATGAAAAACGACGCCCAGGAAAGATTGCCGACGAACCGGTGGCCCAGCTCGGGCCAGTAGGACGGGTTGAAAAACGCGGCCGTTCCCTGGCCCGGGCCCGGCGTCAGCAGGTAGCTGTCGAGCGCCACGATGATGAAGAGAAAGATGTGCTCGGTGGCGGCGGTCGCGTACCCGATCAAGATGTGCGCTCCCTTGCGAAGCCGATACCGATCCCAGCGCAGGTTGTAAAGAAGGATGCCGCCCAGCGTCAGGAACCAGATGCTGAAGGCCAACACTGCCGGCCAGAAGAACAGCGTGATCAGCTTTACAAAGAACGTCGGGTAGAGGGCGGTCAGGACGATCACGGCGAATCCGCCGAGCGTTGCCCCGAGGCTGAAGATCTTCAGGTTGACGTTGCCGAGAGCGCGCGCGAGCCGCTCGAAGCGCGGATCCTCTCGCCGCAGGCCGATCCATTCGTAGGTGGGTCCCAGCACCAGGGCGCCCATGGTGAAGGAGCCGAAGATGATGTGGACCAGGAAGAAGAAGCCGACCGCCCAGCGATTGGTGATGAACGGCAGCTGGATGCTGGGTTGGTTGATGGAAAACGAATCGGCGAGGAAGGCCAGCATCGGCGCGCCTGCCTAGTCGGATTCGAGCACGCGGCGTCCGAAACGCCCGGTCAGGCCGATGGCACCGACCAGGAATCCGAAACCGCCGAGGACGGTTTCCCACGGCAGCAGGTTCGGCTGACCGCCGAGCGCCCCCAGCAAGGCCTCGTACAGGTAGCTGAACGGCAACAGTCGAGAGACCACCAGCAAGATGGGCGGCTCGAGCGGGGTGAAGACGCCCGAGAGGTAGAGAAGCGGCAGCAGCGGGATGATCACATAGAGCATCACCTCGCCCGGTGAATCGGATAGCGTGCTCGCGACGGCACCCAGCAAATTTCCGATCAGCAACACAGCTGCCACGCTCAGCAGCAGAGCCGGCCACCAGCCAAATGCCGACGGGTGGCGGACGGCCACCACGAGAAGGACCGGCGTCAGCTGGAAGAAATCGATAAGCGCACTGGTCGAGAGACGTTCGATCAACAGCCGACCCGGTGTCACCGGCAGCGTTCGATAGCGCAGGGTCAGCCCGCTCTGACGCTCGCGGGTGAGGACGGCGCCCGAACCCAGCGCGCCCACGATCGTGATCAGCATCGTCAGGGCCATGGCGGCATAGATGGTGGGGGCGCCACTGATCACCAGCGGCAGCGCCACCAGCAGCGGAAACCCCAGCTTGATGACCAGCGCACGCCGGCGTTGAGCGAATTCGACCAGCTCTCGCTGCCAGATCGTGCCCGCCAGCATCATCAGCGCGCCCCGGTGTGGAAAGGCGCGCGTGTCATGGGTGCGCCACCGGCAGCGCCTCGCCGGTGAGCTTGAGAAAAAGATCCCCGAGGTTGGGGCGGCGGACCCGCATGTTGCTGACCAGATCGGCGGTGCCGTTCAGCACCGCGAGCACCTGGGCCGGGTTGGTACCACGCGCCAGCACGATGTGCACCGTATCGGCCTCGACGTTCGCGGCCTCGACTTCCGGCAGGGCGCGGATCCGCTCGAGGCCGATCGGAGAGTTGAGCTGCAGCTCCACTTCCTGTGAGCCGGCGACCTCGGTCAACAATTCGGGCACCTGCCCTTCGCGGATCACGCGACCCTGGTGCAGGAAGACGACGCGGTCGCAGATCCGCTCGGCCAGGTGGATGTCGTTGGTCGCCAGCGCCACGGCGGTGCCGGTGAGGCTCAGCAGCTGCAGCCGCTCGATCAGGTCGAGCTCAGCCCGGTAATCGAGGGCGAGGCTCGGCTCGTCCAGCAACAGCACCGAGGGCCGGTGGACGAGGGCCTCGACCAGGTTGAGCTTGCGCTTCATCCCGAGCGAGTATTCGGAGACTCGCTGATCGCGCGCATCGGATAAGCCTGACCAGCGGAAGAGCTCATCGAGCCGTTCGCGGGTTAGCTCGTCGCCGAGTCCGAACTGATGCGCGAAGAACCAGGCGTTCTGGTAGCCCGTCATCTGCTCGAAGTGGGCGGGCTGGTCGAGCATGATCCCGAGCCGGCGGCGAACGGATGGATCTCGAGGGTTGGAATTTCCAAACCAGCTGATCTGCCCACCCGTGGGCGTGGCCGCCGTGGCGAGCAGCCGCAGCAGCGTCGTCTTGCCCGAGCCGTTCGGTCCCATCAGCCCGAGTACCTCGCCGGGATTCAACCGAAGGGTGACGTCGAATACGCCCTTGCCTCCGCGATAGGCGCGCGTCAGCCCGGTCGCCGCCAGCAGGCTACGCTCGGAAACCGTATCGGCCTTCATGAAAGTCGCCGGTCTCGATCCATTTCTGGATCACGACATCCATCACTTTGCTGGTGACGCGCTCCTGGCCGAGTTCACGCGCGTTGCCCTCGACGGCTTCCATGACCTGGCCCTTCACGAAGTCCGGCATGTTGCGCAGCCGCGCCTCCGCGTCTGAATCCCAGGCCATCTGCTGCCCCTTCCGCCTGATCGCCTGCGAGACCTCGTCCCACATCTCGAACTTGATGTCCATCACCTCGGGGGTGATCACGGTTCCGAGGCCTTTCTTGGCCGCGGTCCACTCGACCCGCCAGCGGCTCAGCTCCCGGCAGTAGGAGGGGAGCTTGTCGAGCCGGGCCTCCGCCTCGGGCGTCCAGGTGAAATGGTGTTCGAAGGTCCTGGGGCTGAGAGGGTGTCCGTAGCCGATCTTGATCCCGAGCCGCTCCAGGAAGGCGGCGTTGAGCGCCTCCGACGTTCGCGCCGCGCGCGATTCCGCAGCGTGCTGGGCCAGCTCGCGCGCCCGAGCCGGCTCGAACTTCTCCTCGGCGCGGATCTCGACCTCGTTCAGCCGCCGGACGCCGTCCTCCGTCCAGCCTGGAGACGGTTCACGTGGCGAGGTGTCGTTGCCGTTGGGATGGCCATGGGCCCGCATTGCGGCCTCGACCACATCCGGCGAATGCGCCTTAAGCGCCTGGTCCATCATCAGACGGGCATCGACCAGGCCGCCCTCGACGACGTCGCGCGTGATCATCTCGGCCCGGATCTTGCGGGCGAATTCCTCGACCTTGGTGCGGGCCAGCATCCGCATGAACCCCGCCGGCACCCGCTCCATACGTTCCACGGCGTCGTCTGTCCAGGTCACCGTCGGCTCAGCGTCAGGTTCTGGCGGTTTTGGCGCCGGTGGCACGGCGTCGCTCACAATGTCGGCCACCGGGGCGTAGGCCTCGTCGAGGTTGGTGTCGGCAAAGTCGCGGGTGATGCTCGGAAGCCGTTGCACCCGGGCGATCTTCTCGATGCGGGCTTTCACCCGGCGTCGCTCGTAGCCCTTCGGCACCCGATTGAGGACCTCCTTGGCGTCGGCGGTCCACTTGACCTTGAAGCCGTCGAAGGCTTCCTCCTCCTCGACGCCGCCTTCGCGAGTCGCCACCGCGACCATCGCGGCCTTGTCGACCGGCTGGAAGCTGGTCCCCTCGCAAACCGGACAGGCATCGGGCCGCTGGCCGCGGGCCGGCCGGCCACATCGGCGGCAGATCCAGGTCTCCCGCGTCTCCTGGCCGTCCATCGTCGCCTTCGCACCGGCCGGCTCGACGCCCATGGCGCGGGCGGCATGCTCGGGCATCACCTCGGAGACCGCGAGGTCGATGATCGACGAGCTGATGATCGAGTGGCCGCGCTCCATCGCGTAGCGGCAGATGGCCGTGCGGGTGATCGCACGAAAAGCGGCCGGCACCTTCTCCATTCGCGCCTCCGCCTCCTCGGTCCAGGCCACGCTGGCCTCCGCCTGGACGTCGACCGGCGGCACGTAGCTGCGGCTGGAGAGCAGGACGCTGACCGGCGCCAGCCGCAGCAGGTTATCGGTGTTGCTGCCCAGGTCCATCTCGGCCGCCGAGTGGACGCCAATTCGCCCCACGATGAGCAGCCAGGGCGGGTCCTGCCGGACGTACTGCAGCACTTTTTTGAAGGCTTTGCCGTCGAGGAGCGTGGTCTTGATCTCGACGCCCTCATCCCTCGCCACCGACTGGGCGACCCGCAGGTGCGATTCGTAGATCTTCGCCAGCCCGGTGTCGATGATCTCCTCGTGCAGTTGCTCCTGCTCCTTGAAGCGAAAGATCTTGGAGGCCTCCGCCGAAAGAACGTCGACGATGCCGTTGAACATCGCGTAGTGCAGGTAGGGGTCGTAGACCGAGACGGCCTCCACCTGTTTGCCGAAGACGCGTGCCAGCTCGATGGCGGTGCGAAGACCCGCGAATGACTGTGGGCTGCCGTCAATCGCCACCACGATTCGATTGGAGGCGTCGCCGCGGAAGGGGTGGGTGTCGCGAATCACCAGGGAGTCCTTCCGGATCCGGCGCACCACCCGGTCGGTCACGCTGCCGACCATGCTGTCCTTGACCGCGCCCATGCCGAGCGCACCCATCACCACCAGGTCGTAGTCGGAGTCGTTGATGTCATCGACCAGGCATTCCCAGTTCTTGCCGTCGAAAGTCTTGTACTCGAAGGGGAGGCCGGCCCGATCGCAGGCGGCTTTCATCACGTCGAGGTACGAGTCGGAAATCAGCTGCAGACCGCGGGTGATCAGCGAGTCGTGGATCTTGCGCTGCCGCTCCAGCTCCTGCTCGTCCTGGTATTCCTCGGGCAGCGTAAATTCCATCTGCTTAAACCGGACGTCGTGCATCCGGGCGGCGTAGACGTGGCTGCCCACGAGGCGGGCCTCCGTGGCCCCCGCCAGGCGGACCGCCACCTCGATGGCGGCGTTGGAATGGTCGGAGTTGTCCAGGGGAACGTAGACCTTCTCGTACACGGACGGCTCCCTCCTTGCAGCGGCGTGGCCTGCCGACTTGATATTGGCAGACTCGGACAATCTCCGCAATGGGCTGGAAATTCGGTGATATCGAGGGGGAGATCTAAGCTACCGCCAAAAGCCCCCACTTACTGGTAGCCGACTGTCCCGGTTCGAGGACGAGGAGGCCATCCCCGGTTCGAAAGGCGTTCGGGGCGCAGGTCATAGGCTCGATGCCCAAGCCGTGCCGACGTCGTTCGACCTGGGGGATGGTGTCGCAGGTAAACACCATCAGAAAGCGGTAGGCGGCATCCATCCAGAGGGTGAGCCGGCGGCCACCGTCGGGTGCCAGCATCTCGACTCGGGTCAGGCCGTCGGCGCTCGGCAGCAGGCTGGTGAAGGCCGTGTCGAGCTGGGTGGCGCCGATCCGCCGCGGCTCGACGAAGTCAGACGGGGTCTGCCTGACCGGAATCAAGCGTCCAGTTGGGATTTGTCGATCGTCGACCTCGAGTCGGAGCAGCGCCGGAACGCGAAGGACGGCGTCATCGATCAGGCCGGTCCCAACCCTTAGGTAAGGATGCTGGCCCGCGCCGTAGGGGAGCGGCTGGCTGCCGGCGTTGGTCGCCGTGGTCGCGACGGAAAGCCCGTGCTCGGCCAGGCGGTACTCGATGGCGAGCGACAGCGTGAAGGGGTAGCCCTCCTGGGGATGCAACAACAGCGTCATCAGCACCCGGTCGCCCTCGTGCTCGGCGGCGCTCCAGTTCCGCCAGCGGGTCAGGCCATGGATGGCATTCTGTTTCGCCGGCTCGGTCAGCGCCGTCTGATGGGTGACGCCGCCGAATTCGTAGCGGCCGTCCTGCAGCCGGTTGGGCCAGGGGAGCAGCGGCGCGCCGCGGGCGATGGTGCACATCTCGTCCTCGGCATAGCCATCGATCAGATCCTCGCCATCGAGGGTGTAGGTGCGCAGCCCGGCGCCGACCTCCGTGATGACCGCCCGCTGCCCGCCATGGCCGATTGGGTATTGACGGCCTGAGGGTGGGATGGCAGCCATCGCGCTCCGGATAATAGGATGATGGCCCGCCTGAAGCTTGATCTCTACGGCACGCCGCGCGACGAGCTGGCCAACACGGTCGACGGCGATGTGCCCGACTGGATCGTGAGCCTGTACGAGAGCTACGGCACCAGCGCCGAGCGGGCCCCGGCGAGCGCGTCGGTGCTCGCGCTTGCCGAGTCGCTGGGTTATCGGCTGCGCAAGCTGTCGGTGCTCCTCTCCAAGATGGAGGCGCTCGGCTGGTCGATCAAACCCCGTGAGTGGGACCTGGTCGCCAGCACCGACCTCGACGAAACCGAGGCCCAGGCCCAGCTGGAAGCGGCCGGTGTCTGGGTCATCGCCCGGCTGCACGCGCCGGTTGACAAGGATGGCAACGTCCGCTGGTCTCACGGGTTGGTCCCATAGCCGAGACGCCGGCCGTCCTGTCGGAGGGGGGTGTCGAGCCGGACCCGATCAAGCTGTTCAACGCCTGGTTCAAGGCTGCCGTAGCCGCCGGCGAAATCCTGCCCGAAGCGATGACGGTCGCGACCAGCACGCGATCGGGCGAGCCGTCCGCCCGGATGGCGCTGCTTCGCGGGGTCGACGAGCGAGGATTCGGGTTCTTCACCAACTATGAGAGCCAGAAAGGCCGGGAGCTGGCGGAGAACCCGCGTGCGGCACTGGTGGTCTACTGGCCGAAGCTGGGTCGCCAGGTCCGAATCTCGGGTGCGGTCGTCAAGCAGTCGACCGAAGAATCGACCGCCTACTTTCATAACCGGCCGCTCGACAGCCAGCTGAGTGCTCTCGCGTCACCGCAGAGCTCGGTGATACCGAACCGCGCCTTCCTCGAGGATGCGGTCGAGGCAGACGGTGATCGCCTCCCCCTCGTTGTACGCGGGCACCACCACGGAGACGCGCGGGATCGCCGAGCACCCGCTCGGGGACGGCGGGGTCGATCCAGAAAGTAAGCTCGAGACCCTTGGCGTGCGCCGGGGGCGCCATCAACTCGACGGCCGATTCGACTACGCTGCCTAGCTCAAAGGACACGCTCTCCAGTTCGAGCTTGCCGGCTTCGATTTTGGAGAGATCCAGGATGTCGTTGATGATGGACAAGAGATGCTCGCCCGATTGGCTGACGCCCTCCGCGAGGTCGCGCTGTTCAGCGGAAAGATCGGTCTTGAGCAATAG
>Ga0209806_1002944_pt1 | contig 10378 bp, 6 predicted proteins | sample GraSoiAngelo_152_FD_186166 | JGI IMG/M metagenome (GOLD analysis project Ga0209806, IMG submission 186166) | Grasslands soil microbial communities from the Angelo Coastal Reserve, California, USA - 14_1009_12_30cm (SPAdes) (version 2) | ecosystem: Environmental > Terrestrial > Soil > Grasslands ... | reverse complement strand
TAGGCGCGGACGGTCTTGAACCGTCGACCTCTACCGTGTCAAGGTAGCGCTCTCCCCCTGAGCTACGCGCCTAACACGACGCGGCATGCTAATACGCGGACCGCGGGCTTGTCAAGGCTCAACCCGGCATAGAACCAGGAAAATCGGCGCTGTTTGGAAATTTTTTTACTTGATCTCCCCTGAAAAATACGGTACAAGTGCTGCACTTGCTACAATCTCTAGCCGCCAGTCTCACTCAAGCCGCAGAAGCGGCAATCGCTGGACGATCTACCATTGCAAAGTCCAGGTGACTGTCGTCTTCTCGTAAACACCCTCGTCGTAGAATTTCTGCTTGTGTTCGCTTTCGGGACTACCCACGCCTTTGCCCAGCAATCCGAAGCCGACGTCTTTGTGGGGCAGGCCATCCTGGCCTACGATGACAGGCGGTACGAAGAGGCGCTCGGGCTGCTCCGAAAGGCGCTGAAATTAGACCCTCCCAATGTGGACGCCCTCTATTACACCGGCTTGGTCTATCTGGCCCTGAAGAACCCGACTCTAGCCGTCCAGAACTTCGAAAAGGCTCGTGAGAAGAACCCCACCAACCTGTCCATCCTCTATCAGCTTGGTGTCGCCTATTTCGCGCTTGAGCAATACGAGAAAGCAAGTCCTCTGCTTGAGCAGGTCTTTCGCGAGCAGCCACAGTTGGAAGCGCTGGGCTACTACGTGGGAGTCATGCGTTACCGGCGAGACGACTATCAAGGTGCCCTCAACGCCTTCAAGACCGGAACATCAGCAGATCCCACGATCCAACAGCTCACGAGATTTTACACAGGGCTCACGCTGGGATTCTTGGGCTTGCCCGAACGGGCGGCTGCTGAGGTGGAAGAAGCGCTCAAGATTCAGCCCGGTTCACCACAGACGGGCCCGGCTGATCGCATCCGGGAAACCATCGTCACCGCTCGGGAACGCGAGGGTCGCTTACGGGCAGAAGTCCGTCTCGGGTTCTTCTATGACGACAATGTCTCTCTCAACCCCCAACCCAGCAGTGATCCGATGGCGGAGAGCCTTCGAACACGGAAGAGCCGCGCTCCCGGCGAGCTGGCGACAGCACGCCTGGATTATTCTTGGCTACGGAATGGTCCCTGGGAGGCCACCGCCACCTATTCTTTCCTTCATATCCAGCCATACGATCACGGTCTTTTGCGCTTCGGCAAAATTCAGGACCACCTGGGTGAACTGGGAGGCTTCTATCGGGGCGTCGTCGGGGCCCTGCCCTTTCAGCTCGGAACCCAGTACACCTATGACTATCTCCTGCTCGACGACGCCCCGTTTCTGGAACGCCACACGATCACCGCGTTCGGCGCACTCGTTGAGAATCCGGGCAACCTGACGACACTCGTGGGGCGGCTACAATTCAAGAACTTCTTGCAGGATGCGGCCATCACGCCGGTGGACAACCGAGACGCCAGGAACTGGATGGTGGGCTTTGTGCACGTCTTTCGCTTCGGGGCCGATAAGCACTTGCTTCGGTTCGGCTATCAATTCGACCTCGAGGACGCCGAGGGGAGCAACTTCAGTTACACGGGGCACCGGAGTCTAGCCGGAGGCCAATATACCACCCCGTGGGGAGGCACTCGCCTGCGCTATGATTACGAAATCCATTTTCGCGCCTACACCGTCAGGCGAAAAGACACCGAGCAGTTCCATTTCTTCAGAATAGAGAAGCCCTTGCCGAATAACCTGACGCTCTCTGCGGAGTACCAGGGCGACTTCAGCGAGTCCAACCTCGCCGTCTTCGACTTTCATCGGAATGTCTTCTCGCTGATTCTCACCTGGACGTATTGAATGCTATCTCCCCACTGGAAGCCACGAATCAGTAGGCTTATGTGATCGGCCGGAGAACGACGTTCTGCGTGTTTGCCGGGATCGCGGTAATTGTCAACGAGGCGAGTGGGACCCCGTCGTTGAAGGCAACAGACCCTCAGCGGCGTGTCGGCCCCGTCGTCGCGATGATGGAAGCTGAAGGCGAAGGACCCCTAGAGGGTGTCGGCCCCGTCGTCGCGGTGATGGAAGCTGAAGGCGAAGGCCCACCAGAGGAGGTCGCGGCTGTCGTCGCGGTGACTGGTTCGGATTCCGTAATCGAAAGCGAAGGGACCTGGGAGGGTTTCGGCTCCTTCACTTTTGGGATTGGTTTGGCGTCTTTGTCTGTCGCTTCCTGTAACTGGTCCTCGGCTATTTCCTGCGTTGCCGGCTTAGAAGCGAGTGCCTTTGCAAGCGCCTGGGTCTTATACTGCTCTATTTCCTTCACCGCCTGTTTCATCTCATCCGGGATCTCAGTGTGCTGATAGGAGGGCTTGAGGTCTTGGACAATCTGATCTACCGCTGAAGGCGGAATCGAGGTGATCGGTCCCACACCATTCCCTCTGACAGTGACGTGTTGGAAGGCGTTCACAAAAACGGCGGCAGAAGGCGCGCCGCTGGGAATCACTTCAACAGAACCTTTGAGGACATAGACCTCTGTCGTGAAAGCCGGCGTGACTTCGACGACCAGCACTGTGCCGCGGATCCCTACGACGGCGTTGTGGGTGCGCACCTCGATGGGTTCGCCCGGCTTCATCCGTGAGCGGGTAACGGCCAGACTCACTTTTCCCATCGCCAAATCCACGATGGAAGGACGGCCTGGCTCGTCGGTGATCGTCAGTTCCGACAGCTCCCTGACGGTGACCAGAGCCTTGTCTCCCATGAGCACTCGGACAATCGAGCGCTCCTGCGTGCTGATACGGTCCCGGTAGAACAGCTCGTCCCGAAACTTAAGCGGCAATACTTGCTGGGGTATAGCGGACCTGACAACGGTCGCTTGTCCCATGAGGGTGATCACAATACCGACTCCGCGCAGTGCCTCGGCCCAGCTCAGAGAAGGCCAGAGGGCGGACAGGAGAAGCAGGACGGCTATGAACTTATACAGCCCGCTTTGTCTCATGTGTGCGTCCCTCTTTCATTTTTCGAGTGGTGTGTTGTCCACTCCGGACACGGAACGAGAAATCGCTGATCAGTTTTTCGTTTGTAAGCAATAACTTGTAAGCAATAAGAGTGCCCTGTTTAGGAAGCCAAGGATGTTTTCCTGACAGGAAGCTATGCTAAGTCTCGCAGAATCGCAGGGAAAAACACGTTCCTACCAGGCAAGCTCTCTTGAGACAACTTGGGAAATCCTTTTCGGTCGCTTCGGGCTGTGCTCCTATTAAGAAGGATAGCTTCCTTATCGAATCAGATAGGTTCGTGCCTGGAGCGCGCCGTGCTGCTCGACAGGACGTACAGGCCATTCCAGACCTCTCGGGACATGAAGCTGGCCGCCTGTCTGCGAGAAAACCGAAGGCTGGGTTAGGCAGTTCGACCTTGTCATCGGTTCTGGATAATAAATCGCTCAATAATCGTTCGGTCATCAGACTTAAGATAGAGGATGGTGAAGCCTGCTTTATCCTCACGGCTCCACGCCACTTTTGCGATGACGTCAACGGTCTGAGCGCCTCCGAACAGCTCAAGGCGAAGAGGCAGGATTTTCCCCTTTTCGAATTCCTTCGGGAGATGCTCGACGAGTAACCCGCTCTCGCTCAGCTCGCTCACGGTAGCGTGAACTCTCGCGTTATCCTCGACGATATCGACAGCGGCCTTCACCGCCACACGCTCGTCCTTGCGCAAGTCTGCCTCAGCGACCTCGTAGATTCTGATCGGAATCTCCCTGCCTTTGGCCTTCACCTCTCCGAGATACCGCGTCAGGAACTGGTCTTTGATCTCCGCATGGGTGGACTCGCTGATGATGATGGAGACTTTGAAATCCTTGGTGATGCTTTCGAGGTGGGAGGCCAGGTTGATGGTGTCCCCGATGGCTGTGTACTCTAGACGTTGTTCCGCTCCGATGGTCCCCACAACAGCATCACCAGTATGAATGCCGACCCCGTATCGAAGGTCCGTGCCGTACTTCGACAGAATGCGGGCTGCCAGCGGCCTGAGGCGCTCTTGAAAAGCGAGTGCGGTCCGCACGGCTTGCGCCGCGTGGTCCCGCTGATCGAATGGCACGTTGTAGAGCGCCATGATGGCGTCGCCGATGTACTTGTCAACCGTGCCACCGTGCTGGAACACTACGTCTGTCATGACCGTGAGATATTCACGGAGGAAGGTCACCACTTCCTCGGGAGACATCTTCTCTGACATCGCCGAAAACCCACGGATGTCAGAAAACAGGATTGTGAGTCGCCGACGGGAGCTTGCCAGACTCGCATCATCTTTTTGCCGGATGATCTCTGACACCACGTCAGGCGAGAAGTAGTGCGAGAGTCTGCGCGTCTCACTCTGCACCTTAATGAAGTTCTCCACGACGGTCGCACCGTAGCTCAATAACAAGGCAACAGGGACTGGAGCGATGTCCAACCAGAGCCTGGTCCACAAAAACGCCGCATGGGCTGCAACGGCATACCCGGAGGCCAACCCTACAATCGCGAAGAGCGCAGCAAGCGGACGGAGACGGTCCGTGATCCAGACCCCCAGAAAACAAACGGCCAAGGTGAGGATAATGCTTACCCAGAGAGGCGACCTTCTAAGCCAGCTGCCCTGAAAAAGCGTCTCAAGCATGTTGGCGTGTATCTCCACTCCCGGCATTTCACCGCTCGTGGCGAACGGCGTGGGGAAGACGTCATGAAGGATCGGACTCGTTGCCCCCAGCAGGACGATCGCGCCTGCGAACACATCGGGCTTTATCTCACCATTCAAAACTTGGTAGTACGGAATCGTCGCGAATGATTGTGGTCCACCCTGGTAGTTAACGAGAAAGGAATCTTTTCCCGGGAGAGGCGCCGCTTGAAGCCCAGCTTTGACCGCAAGCTGGTACAGTTGAAGATCGAAGCTGGCAATCTTCTTTCCTTGGAACTGACGGACGAGCGATGCCGATCGCACAAAGGCGTCTTCGTCCTGATTGAAATTGACAAATCCATGAGCGGCTGCCCGCTCGCGAATGATGGGAATCGGGGCATTGAGATCGTGTTTGATGGAATGCGCGCCCTTGGTTTGGGCGAGCGCAGCCGCCAACACTACATTGCCGGCACGTCCGATCGCTTCGGCCAGGGCTTGGTCATCTTTCCTGCCCCTGGAGGAGGGCTCCGGAAACACGATGTCGAAGCCGATGGCAGCCGGCTTGCCTTGGCTCACTATATCCAAAAACTGTCCGTGTAGCGCCCGGGGCCATGGCCATTGAAGGTTCAGTTCGTCGAAGGAGTCTTCTCCAATCGAAACGATGATGATGGGCGATTTCGGCTGGATCGGACCACGCAGGTGGAACATGACGTCGTAGGCCCATCGCTCGATCCCTTCCATCAACCCCAGGACGGACGCGAGCATCACCACGGCTCCGAACAGAGCGCCACGCCTCCAGAGCCATGTTGACTTTTGGGACCAGGCGGTCATTGCGTGATGCGCCTTGTGACAGCGAGCTAAGCCGTACGCCTAGTGATCGCTCCCGATCTCCTGCGGGGCGAGGCTCTCGCTCTCCACGATCCGTGACGGCTCGTTGTGGTCGAGCGTCCTCAACGAATACACCACCACCGGCTTGTCCTTGCCCTTGACCTTGACCGTGCCGAGGCCTTGGATCAGAACGTGCCCGAGCGGAGCTCGATTGTCGGGGTGGCCCTGGGCCGTGAGGAGGGGTTTGATGCACTCCAGCGTGTATTCCGTGATCATGATCGGGGCCTTGAATTTCCGGGTCAAGCCCTCGACCCGCGCGGCGAGATTGACGTGATCGCCGATCATCGTGTAGTCCATCTTTTTCCCTTCGGCGCCCATGTTCCCGACGAGAGCTTCTCCAGTATTGATCCCGATTCCGTTGTCCAGCGGGACTTTCCCTTCCGCGCGCCACTTTGCCTGGAGTTCCTCCAGCCGCTTCCGCATATGCAGGGCGCACTTGACCGCCAGTTCCGCGTGATCAGGCTGGTCGAGCGGGGCTCCCCAGAAGACCACCACGGCATCGCCGACGAACTTGTCCAGCGTGCCATTCCACTGGAAGACCACGTCGGTTATGGCACCCAGATATTCGTTCAACTGGGTGACAACTTCCTCGGCCGTATGCTGCTCGCTGAACGTCGTGAATCCTACAACGTCGGAGAACAACATGGTCAGCTCCCTGCGGTGGCCGCCCAGACGCGCCTTTTCGGGATCCTTGATGAGCTCGCTGACGATCCGGGGGCTCACGTAGCTGGAGAACATGGTACGGATCTCCTTCGCCTGCTTTTCCTCGGTCATGAACTTCAATACGGTAATCGAGGTAAAGACCAGCCCCCCCGTCAGCAGGGGATACACGGCACCGATCCAGAGACCGTGCGCGACGAACAGGTACTGCGCGAGCACGATATAGCCGACGATCGCGGACACCGCAAGGGCGGTACCCTGCAGGGCGCGCATACGTGTCAACGCCGTGCCGAACCCCAAGCCGAACAGGAGGATCAGTCCGAAATCCGCCGGAGCGGCCCACACGCTCCTCTGCAAGAACCGGCGATGGAGAATGTTTTCGACGACTGTGGCGTTTTTCTCTACTCCGGGGAAATTGGCCGAGAAGGGGATGGCCTTCTGATCGTATGTGCCGAGGGCCGAGGCCCCGATCAACACGGCCTTCCCTGTAAAGGTTCCTGGAGAGAACCGCCTGTGAATCACGTCGGAAGCCGAAACGTGCGGGAGGCTCTCCTCTGGGCCGATGTGATCGATCAGCATTCGAGCTTTCCCGTCGGTTGGGATCACGATGTCGCCAAGGCGTACCCCGACTCCCAGAATCAGCGACATCCGTTCGCGGGGCATGCCGAGATAGAGCCGCGCAACTTCCAGCCCAAACGACGGGTAGTACTCTTGCTCGTTGCCATACCGGATGGCCAGATACTCGTGCCGGGTGATGCCGTCGAGATCGGGGATGCTGAATACATGCCCGAGGCTCACCGCTGCATCGGCGAAATGCTTGAGAGGCGGGATCGAGTCCTTGGCCTGATACGGCTCTAGAGCTTCCCCGCTGCGGGACTCACGAACTAACATGAACTGCGCTTTCTGGATAAATTCCGGCGCCCCGGGAAACCTGGGATTTGCGGTGACAACGTCCCCCTCCGGCACAATCAAAGGAAGCGCCAGCACGACGTTGCCGGCCCTGCCCAGGCTCCGCACAAACTGAGCGTCGGTGTCGGCAGCTTCCATCTTGCTTCGCAGGATCGCCAGGAGTTCCGAAGGAGTTTTCTTCTCCAGGCCAGCCGCCTGGCTGATTTCCCTCAGCCCTTTCAGATTCTCTGTTACCTCGGCTTCGCTGAAGATGAAATCAAAGGCGATCACCTTGGCGCCATCTTCGCTCAGGGGTTCGATAAGGCGGGCGTGTTTGTCGCGTGACCAGGGCCAGCGACCCAGCTCTCGGATGCTCGGCTCGTCCACCAGCACGAGCTTGACCTCATGGCCTGCAGGGCGAGAGCCGCGCAGTACGAATCGAGCATCGAGGGAGGTGTTTTCCAGTCGGACCAGCAGGTAGGGGTTCAGCATGAACAAAGTCAGCATGACGATCGTGACAAGCACGGCCAAGTCAAGCCCCAACCGTTCGATTCGCTTTGTCTTCCCGAGCCAGACCGTGAGCATGTTGGTCGCGTACCCTCTTGTTGTGCCCGTGGAGGCAGGGTAGTCACTGTGCAAGCTCAAGTCAATGTTCAGCCTGAAAGAAGCACTACGCGTTCAACCGTGAACGGCTTGTGTTGACTGGTACGACTCATTAAGATGTGCCCCATGCATGGGCCCAGCCGGAGACCTTGGGGGCACGCAGCCTTCCTAGCCGTGATGAGGCATGCCGCATGGTGGGCAGTAGGAGCGGTGGTGCTGGCGACCGGCTCCCAGGCGGCTGCTGAATCCCTCTCGACGCCTAACACGCCAGACTCCATCAAGGCCTTGATTAAGATTTGTGAACCGCCTGGTAGCGGACTTCCGCCCGGCGAGGAACCCCAGAACTGTTACACCAGGCTCTTGCATGAAATCCTACGGACGCAGGGACCGACCATCGCCATGCTCACGCTTTACCAACTAGCAGACGCCTCAACGGGGTTTGGCAACTTCTGCCATGTGGCCGCCCACCACCTCAGTGAAGCCATGTATGCACGGGTCGGAAACGTTTCCGAGGCGATGGCCCTCTGCCAGGAAGGCTGTGCCTACGCCTGTCAGCACGCAGTCCTGACGGCGTACCTCCGTCAGCTTCCTCAGGAGGCATCACCGGCCTTGGCGCGTCTCTGCCCGAAAGACCAGCTTGGTGATGGGCGCACGTACTGGCAGTGCGCGCACGGAGTGGGGCACGGCCTCGCCCACCATTTCTCTGATGTCCAGCAAGCCTTAACGGCCTGCAAGGAGTTTTCTCTCCCGCTGGGGCGAAAATTTTGCGCCCTGGGCGTCTTCATGGAACGGTCCTTCGAGATCGTCAAAACCCAGACCCCGCCGTCAGACCCGCGTCACCACCTCAACCTGTGCGCGGCCGTCGAGCCGCACCTCCGCAGCGACTGCTACTACTATTTCATCGCCCTTGTCTCATGGGCCAGCGGAGGATCAGTCCCGGCCATGTTCGCGGCCTGCGAGACGCTCTCCAGTGAGACAAAGCCGGGCTGTTACCGCGGGATTGGACGCGCCCTGGTTGCGCAGTATGTCGAGCGGGAAGACGAGCTCATACGCCTGTGCCGGTCAAAACAGGAAGCCTATGCGGCGGATTGTCTGCTCGGGTTTGCGAGCAACCTGGCCACTGCGCGAGGGCTGGACCGCGGTTTTGCCTTCTGCGCGAAGCTTTCCGAGGAGGCGCGGATGCGGTGTTCGAAAGATCTGGGCGTGGCGATTCAGCTACGATCGGCCACCAAGGACCGAATCGCAGCCGAATGCCAGAAAGCAAGAGAGTCGCTCTACATTCGAGCGTGTGTTGATGTGAAGCTCAACGCCGGAGAGCCCAGCCTACGCACGCCGTGAGGCTCTTCCCTTTACTATCAACCTTCAAACATCATTGAGCGCAACTCGAACATTCGGCCTGTGAGGCCGGGAGAGGCGGGACAACTGGGACAGTCAGCGGCGAGGTCAACGGCGCCGCCAGTGGCGTGGTTAGCGGGGCCGCCAGCGGCGCGGTCAGCGGAGCCGTCAGCGGCGCGGTTAGCGGAGCCGCCAGCGGCGTGGTTAGCGGGGCCGCCAGCGGCGCGGTCGGTGGGGCGGTCAGAATAGTATATATCTCGTTTAACGCCCTAACACCTTGCCCTGAAATCGCCGCCACCTGGCCTGGTGACTCCGGTTGAGGCACATCCGGCACCTCCGTACCCGCAATCGCGCCCGTCACACCTGAAGGGGCGGTCGACGTGATCTTCACCGGCGCGAACGGCGGCATCCCTGGCGGCGCGAAAGCAAAGCTGCCCGGTGGCACCACTACTGTCTGCCCCCCAGAGGTGAACGCGACATCCCCGGAGTTCCCGATGTTCGCGACCCCGGTCCCGCCCGCCTGTAGTTCCATCACCTCGAAGCCCTGGTCGAACACCGGTCGGACTGTGCCGATCTTGTTCATGCCCATTTTCTGGCCGGCCTCCTCTTCAATCCACACCACAAAATACGTGCCTCGCGCCGTGGCCACGGCGGTGGGTGTGTGTATCTCGAACTTGGATCCCCGGCCCGCAAAGAGCTTGCCCACCAGCGCCCGCGCCTTGCCCTGGAACAGCCGCAGTATCGTGCTCCGCTGGTTATTGGCCGGATCGTAGATGAACTCATTCACCTCCACACGGCTGTTTTCCCCCACAGTCAGGATGCTGTCGTCTTGGAACAGCGCCTTGGCGCGCGAGCTGGCCTGCGTCTCGATCACGTCCTTGAAGTACACATCCTCGCGGAGCTTCACTGGCACCGCCACCGGTTGCCCCACATGCGCGACCGTGACCTTACCGATAATCGCCATGTAAAGCCCGATGGCCTGCTGCTTGAGCCCTTGCGCGCCGACCGGCCAGCCGATTGCCAGGGTCGCCCCGATCCCCAGCAGGAGAAACGTGTATCGCAACCTGTATCGCATGGCACCCTCCTTCTGAATGACTCAGCACTCCGATCAACAGGGTAAGCAATCACTGAGTCATGGTTTACTTTTGGTGAGCAATAAGAGTGCCTTGTTTAGGGAGCCAAGGACGTTTCCGGACAGGATCAGGAGGCTGTGCAGAAGATCGCAGAATCGCTCGGAAAACACGGTCCATCCCAGGCAAGCTCTCTTGAGATGACCTGGGAAGTTTTCTCGGTCGCTTCGAGCTGAGCTTCTATAGGCTTCTATAGAAGGATAGTCACCTTATCGAATCAGATAGGTTCTCACCAGCATCATCCTTCATCATTCGGCGCAACTCGGGCACTC
>Ga0209806_1002942_pt1 | contig 10383 bp, 12 predicted proteins | sample GraSoiAngelo_152_FD_186166 | JGI IMG/M metagenome (GOLD analysis project Ga0209806, IMG submission 186166) | Grasslands soil microbial communities from the Angelo Coastal Reserve, California, USA - 14_1009_12_30cm (SPAdes) (version 2) | ecosystem: Environmental > Terrestrial > Soil > Grasslands ... | reverse complement strand
CCATGGGCGAGCGCTCCCGGAAAGAGCTCGGGAAAGAGCGTCAGCACCTCGAACTGCATCAGGCCGAACCTTCCCCGGGCATGTCGACCACGATCCGCCCTTGCGAAGGATCGATGCTACGGACGATGCTGTGCACCATCGGCACCAGCAGCTCCTTTAGGCCGGCCGTGACGCGCAGCACGTCGTTCGCTTCGTACTCCAGTACCTCCGCCACCGTCCCGAGCACGCGGTCGCTGCGTTGATCGACCACGCTCAGGCCGACCAGCTGGTAGTGGTAGTAGCGGCCCGAGGGCAGCCTCTTCGCCTGGTCGAGGGGAACGGTCAGATAAGCCCCGCCTAGGCGGGCAGCCGCCTCGCGCGTATCGATCCCCTCGAATCGGACCAGCAGGTGATCCCCTTTCCGGTCGAGCGCGGTCACGGTCAGGAGCGCGCCAGCGGCCAGGACCCGACTGCCTGGCGAAAAGCGGTCCGACGGAAAGTCTGTGAGCGCCTCCACCTGGACGGCTCCCTTGACGCCGTGCGCTTTCACGACCCGACCCACCCGGAGGTCGGGCCCGTCGGCCGTCACACGATCTCGACCATCACCCGGTCGTGGTTCTTGAGGGCGGCCGCGCGGACCACCGCCCGGATGGCATCGATATTCCTGCCGCCGCGGCCGATCACCTTGCCCACGTCCTCGTTAGCCAGGCTCACCTCCACCCGGTTGGTGCGCTCGCCCTCGACCATCGTCACCTTGACCTCGTCGGGTTTGGCCACGATCGACTTGATGATGTAGCCGACCAGGTCGGTGTAGTCGTACATCAGGAGGCCTCGGCAGGCGCCGCTGCCGCGGGCGGCGCGGGGGCCGGCGCCGCGGGCTCGGCCGGGGCAGCCGCCTTCGCCGGCTTGCTGGGCCGCTTGCGTGCCGATTCCTTGGGGAGAAGCCCCTGGTCGATCAGGAATGCCCGGGCCGTGTCGGATGGCCGCGCGCCTTTCTGCAGCCAGCTCTTGACCTTCTCCTGGTCGATGTTGAGCTTGACCGGATCGGTCATCGGGTCGTAGGTGCCCAGGATCTCGATGAACTTTCCATCCCTGGGCGAACGCGTGTCGGCGACCACCAGTCGGTAGAACGGATGCTTTTTCGCGCCAATCCGGCGCAGACGAATCTTGACTGACATCTAGCCTCCTTTGAGCAATTGCGCGGGATCGATCGGTAAGCCACGAAACTTCTTCCCCTTCCCCATCTGCTTCATCAGCTGCTGCATCTGCTGGAATCCCTTGAGCAGCCGGTTGACGGCTGCGATGTCGGAGCCGGAGCCGGCGGCGATCCGGCGCCGGCGGTTGCCATCGATCATCTCCGGCCGCTCGCGCTCAGCCGGGGTCATGGACAGGATGATCGCCTCCATCCGTCGCAGCTGGTCGTCGCTCGGCATGGCGCCGGCCACATCCTTCAGACGGCCGGCACCCGGAATCATCCCGATCAGGCCCTCCAGCGGCCCCATCTTCTTGACCTGCTTCAGCTGCTCCATGAAATCGGTCAGGGTCAGGCGGCCGGCGCGGAGTTTTTTCTCCATGTCGCGGGCCTGGGTTTCATCCACGTGCTCCTGCGCCTTTTCGATCAGGGTCAGCACGTCGCCCATCCCCAGGATCCGCGACGCCATCCGGTCCGGGTAGAAAACCTCGAAATCGGTCAGCTTCTCACCGACGCCGACGAACTGGATGGGACACTGGGTGACCGCACGCAAAGAGAGCGCGGCGCCGCCGCGCGCGTCGCCGTCGAGCTTGGTCAGGATGGCGCCGGTGAGCGAGATCGTCTGCTGGAAGGCCGTGGTCACGCTCACCGCCTGCTGGCCGGTCATGGCATCGAGCACCAGCAGTCGATGACGGCTCGGCACCGCCGCCGCGATCCGTTTCAGCTCGTCGAGCAGGTCCTGGTCGACCTGCAGCCGACCGGCGGTGTCCAGCAGGATGACGTCGGCGTTGACCCGCCGTGCCTCCTCAACCGAGGCCGTGGCGATCTGGACCGGATCGGTGTTGCGCGGCGCAAAGGACGGAAGCGACAGGCTGGTGGCGAGCACCTCGAGCTGCTCCATGGCGGCCGGGCGGCGGACGTCGGTGGAGACCAGCAGCGGGCGATGGCCTTCGCGGCGGGTGAAGAGCGCGAGTTTTCCGGCCGTCGTGGTCTTACCCGACCCCTGCAGCCCGGCCAGCACGATCACGGTCGGCGGTGACGGCGCATAGGTCATCGGCTCGCGCGTTCCGAGCAGCGCGATCAGCTCCTCGTGCACGATCTTGACCAGCTGCTGGCCCGGGGTAAGGCTCTCCATCACCTCCGCCCCCACCGCCCGCTCCCGGATGCGAGCGATGAAATCCCGGGCGACCTTGTAGTTGACGTCGGCTTCGAGCAGGGCCAGCCTGATGTCGCGCAGGCCTGCGTCGACGTCAGCCTCGCTCAGCTTGCCCCGGCCGGTCAGCTTCTTCAGCGCGGCGTCGAGCCGGCCGGTCAGCGAGTCAAACATCAGGGCCGCACCGACTCAGGTCGTCTCCGCGATGGCGCGGCTGAGCGCGGTCAGCTGGCGCTCGAGCCCCAGGAGGCGTCGCTGCACGGCATCTATGGATCGCGCCCGGGAGCGACGCTGACGCTCCAACCGGAGCTTGCGCTCGTACAGGTCGAGGCTCAACGCGGTCCGGCGCACCAGGTCATAGATGGCGGTGCGGCTGACGCTTTCGCGCTCAGCTATCTCCCCGTACGACCAATCTTCCTCCCAGGCGAGGTGCACGATCCGCCGTTGATGCTCGGTCAGCAGGGATCCGTAGAGGTCGAGCAGCCGGATCCGTCGCTGACGCACGCCCGCACTGTTAAGCATTATGCCTTGACAGTATACGAGCGGTTGGCGGCGGGGCCCGGTGACGGACGAGCGGTCGGCCTAGCGGCTCTCTTCCGCGTTCAGGACTACCTGCAGCAGCCACAGGAATCCCACGACCGCGGCGCCCAGCGCGACCAGCGCCAGCAGACCGAGGAGCACGAAGAAGACCGCGGTCAGGGCTGCTCCTCCTCCCACTCGGGCGCCTGCACGCGTTCGTCCTGGAGGACCTCCATGGCACGGGCGGCCTCATCGCGTGGCACCCAGAGATCGACAGTGCCCAGCGGCGCGTTGGTCAGCCCGATGATGGACCCTACTCCCTCATTGCGCAGATAGACCGTGATCCCGGCGGTTTCCAGGAGAGCTTTCCAGAGGTCGGCCTCGGGCAGCCCGCTGGCGGTCACCAGCTTCACAAAGGTTTCAGTATCTTCGGTCGGTTTCATGGGTTCTCCATCCTCAGCAGGGCCTGCAGGTAGCGCGATGGTTCGAACAGGTCGAGGTCATCCAGCCCTTCCCCGATGCCTACCAGCTTAGTCGGAACGCCGAGCTCCTCTTCAATCCCCAGGATCACCCCCGCCCGGGCGCTCCCGTCCAGCTTGGTTACAACCAGTCCGCTCAGACCGATCGCGTCCCTAAAGACCTTGACCTGCTGCGCCGAGTTCTGTCCGATATGTGCATCCAGGACGGCCAGCACCTCCTGGGGAGCGTTCGGATCGAGTCTCTGCACCACCCGCCGGACCTTGCGCAGCTCCTCCATCAGGTCGTTGCGGGTATGCAGGCGGCCGGCGGTATCGACCAGCACCACGTCGGCGCCGCGGGCCCGCGCCGCTTCGACCGCGTCGAAGGCGACGGCGCCTGGGTCCGACCCCGCCTGGTGGGCGACCACCTCCACCCCGGCTCGCTCCGCCCAGAGCCGCAGCTGGTCGACCGCGGCCGCTCGGTAGGTATCGGCCGCCGCGAGCAGCGGGCGACGACCCCTCGAGCGAAGCAGATGGGCCAGCTTACCGATCGTGGTCGTCTTGCCGGATCCATTGACGCCAACCACAAGGACCACCGCCGGCTTGCCGTCGAGGTTGAGAGCGCGGGGGAGCTCGTCCATGCGGCTTGCCAGGATGTCTCTCAGATAGATGAGCGCCTCCTGGGGAGATCGCACGTGCGCGCCGGCGGCCTGGCTTCTGAGCTCCTCCACCACAGCCTCGGTCGTCTTTACCCCGACATCGGCCGCCAGCAGGGTTGACTCGAGGTCCTCCCAGAAGCTGGCGTCGAGGGCCGGACGTAGGAACACCTCCTTGAGGTCGGCGACGTAGGCGCGCCGTCCGGCGTCCAGGGTGTCGGTGAATCGCTTCCAGAAACCGCCACGGGAAGGGGCGGCCGGCTCCGGCGGCGTGTTCGGACTCATGAGAACTGGGCGAGCATAGTCGATGGCTGCCTGGCTAGGCGGTGCGGCTGGTAGCGATGCGCGGCATCCGGCTGGCCTCGCCTTCGAGGCGGACCGAGACGATTCGTGAAATTCCGTGCTCGGCAAGGGTGACTCCGTAGAGGACCTCGGCCTGCGCCATGGTGGAGTGGTTGTGAGTGACGATCAGGAACTGGTGGTCGTTGGCGAGCCGCCTGAGCACCCGGTTGAAGCGGACGACGTTTGCGTCGTCCAGGGCGGCGTCGACCTCGTCCAGCACGTGGAATGGGCTGGGGTTGACGGCCTGCAGTGCGAAGAGGAAGGCGAGCGCAGTCAGGGCCCGCTCGCCCCCCGACAGCAGGGTCAGCGGTTGCAGCCGTTTGCCCGGGGTCTGAGCCAGGATCTCGACACCGTCGTCAAGGGGATTCCCGTCGTGCTGGGTATCCAGCCGCAGGGTGGCGCGGCCGCCCTCGAAGAGCTCGACGAAGAACTCCTGGAAATTCACCGCGACTGACTGAAACACGGTGCGAAAACGGGAGTCGATCTCTTCCTCGAGGCGCTGCCGCAGCTCGGTGAGCTGGGCGGCCGCAGCCTCCAGGTCGGTCAGCTGCGTCGCCAGGCTCTCGCAGCGCGCCTGCAGCTGCCCGAACTCCTCGGGAGCCAGCAGGTTGACCGCGCCCATGCCGTCGAGCCGGCGCTGCAGCCGCGAAACCTCGCGCTCCGTCTTCTGCCAGTCGACCTCCTCCATCGACTCTGGGTCGTGAAGCGCCTGGCCGTCTTCCCGCAGGGCCTCGGCACAGCGTTCCACCTCAGCCTTCGCCAGGGCGATCTCTTCCGACGCAGAGCCGACTGCATCGTCCGATTGGGCGAACGCGACCTTGAGCACGACGTTGCGCTGCTCATCCTGCTGGAGCTGCTCTTCGAGCGTGCGCAGCGCGTCCCCATCCGGGAGAGCTTCGGCCTCGAGGCCGGCAAGCTGCACTGTCACCTCGCCGGCGGAGGAGACCCAAGCGAGTCGCTCCGTCTCTATCACAGAAGGTTGAGTGGCGAGCGCCTGGGCGGCGGCCTGACGCTGGGCGAGATCGTCGCCGTGCGAACGCCAGACCTGGCGAGCTCGGTCCAGCTGACGAATCAGGTCCTCGTGCCGCTGTGCGCATAAAGCAGTCCTCAGCTCGGCCTCCTGGCGGCGCTGCTGATGACCGGCACGCAGGCCGTCGTGCTCGCCCAAGCGCTGATCGATGGCGGCCAGTTCCTGGCGGGCACGGTCCTCCTCCGCGCCCGATCGTTCCTGGCGTTCCTCGGCGCCGGCCTCGAGCCGCTCGGCATCCAGCAGGAGCGCCACCAGCCTGGCGACCTTGCCGGCAAGGTCTTGGCCGAGCGCGCGCTCCCGATCCCCGGCGACGGCGCCGGCGCTGGCCAGAGCGTTCACCCGGGCATGCTCGGCGCGGGCGGCGTCGAGATGGACCTGGGCAGCCGCTCGTTTCGCCAGCAGGCCGGCCTGAGCGGCGGTGGCCGACTGCAGGCTAGCCCGGGCGATGCGCAAAGACTTCTGGGTCCGCTCGCGGGCGGATTCGACCTCGCGAAACTGGGCTTCCGCCTGCAAAGGCGCGTGCGGAGGACGGCCACCTCGATAGGCGAATGACGTGACGAGCTCGCCGGATCGGGTCACGACTCGCAGGTCGGGATTGGCATTGAGGAGCCGGCGAGCCGCCGCCAGGTTCTCCGCCACGGCGACCTGCGCCAGCAGCCGGTCGATCAGGGGTTGAATCGCCGCCGGCGCTTTGACCCGGTCTTTCAAACTCTCGACACCAGCGGGCACCGGATCAGCCGCCCCTGCCGGCGGATTGAACAGGATCGTCTCGCGCTCGCTCGTGCCGTCACCGCTGAGCAGCGAGATGGCCCGGTCCGCGCTGTCCATGTCCGCAGCGACCCAGCCGAGGAGCCAGTCTGCCAGCACGGCCTCCACCGCCGGTTGGAACTCGACCGGCACGGTCACCGCATGCAGCAGGCGTTCCAGCCCGATGTCAGTCTTCTCGCTGAGCGGGCTCCGGGGCTGAGCTCGCTCGCGCAGAAGCGAGAGGGCAGCGTATTCCGCATCCTTCACCTGGGCCTCGGTGCCCGCCGACTCGACGATCCGTTCGGCCTCGGAGACAGCACCCGCGGCGTCAGACAGGCGGGCATCCAACCCGGCCACCGCGCTCCGGCTCTCACCAAGCTGGCGTTCCGCGCTCTCGAGCATGGCGCGCTGCCGGTCCAGCTCTTCCAGCAGCTGGCTGTTTCGCTCCGACCATGCAGTGAGCTCCGCCTGTGCCGCGTCGCGCTGCTCGCGGAGAAACTGGCAGCGCCCCTCGAGCTGGCGCAGCTCCGCCTGCACGGTCAGGCGGGCGCGATGGATCTCCTGGAGTCGACGATCGCAGGTTTCGCGGTCCGCCTCGAGGCCGGCGCGTGCCTCGCGCCCGGCGCTTTCGTCGGCCGCTGCCCCGGCTGCCAGGCGTTTCGACTCCTCGAGCTCGGCAACAGCTTCCTGCACCGCGCGCTCCAGCTCTTCGACCACCTGACCCCCGGCGCGCTCGGAGGCCTGCAGCCGGGTCGTCTCTTCCCGGGCGGCGTCCAGCGCCTGCCGGGCGGACTCGCGGCGCTGTTCCGCGATCCGGACCTGGTGCTCGGCATCGGCCAGACGGAGTCGCAGGTCGGCCAGCGCCTGCTGGTGGTTCCAGCGCGCCTCCCGAGCCGAGGCCAGCTCGGTCCGGTGGCGCTCATAAACCGGCTCGAAATCCGCCAGCGCCGCGGTCGCCGCCTCGCGCTTGTTGCGAGCCATCTGCTCACGGGTTTGGGCTTTGCGCAGCTGCACCATCGCCTTGCGCCAGGTGTCCCGGGCCAGGCTGCCCTGCAGCACCTTGAGCTGGGCGGCGACCCGCTGATATTCTTCGGCCGCGACCGCCTGCGAGCGAAGCTCCTCGGCGCGCGGGTTCAACTCATCCAGCAGGTCACGGGCGCGGCGCATGTCTCGTTCCGCGTCGTTCAGCCGGTTCAGGGCTTCCTGCCGCTGGTCTCGCAGGCGGCGGACTCCGGCGGCCTCCTCGATCAGCTCGCGCCGGAGTGCCGGAGCGGCCTGGATCACATAGTCGATGTCGTTCTGGGCGACCACCGCGTAGCCGTCCTGACGCAGCCCGGTGCTGGCCAGCAGGGCATCGATATCCTTCAGCCGGGCACGGGTGCCGTTGATCAGGTACTCGCTCTCGCCAGACCGGAAGAGGCGACGCGCCACCTCGATCTCGGAGAACTCGACGTTGATGCGCTGCTCGGCGTTGTCGATGGTAAGGGAGACCTCGGCCATCCCCACCGCAGATTTGCCCGGACCACCGGCATAGATGACGTCTTCCATCCGGTTGCCCCTAAGCCCACGTGCGTTGCGCTCGCCCAGCGCCCAGCGGATCGCGTCCACCAGGTTGGATTTGCCGCTACCGTTCGGCCCGACGATGGCGGTGATGCCGCGACCGAATGGAAGATCGATCCTGCGCGCAAAGGTCTTGAAACCCTGGACGCGCAGCGACTTGAGATACATCAGGCGGTCAGGGTCGGTAAACTGCCCAGGTCAAGCTGAGCCATCGCGCCATCTGTGACGTAAGCATGAACCGCGGCGCGGGTCACTTGGTGCTTTATATCACAGCGCTCGCGTGAAGCGCGACTGTTAGCGTCCCGACTCGTGGGCCGCCACCGCCTCCAGGACCTCATCAGATGCCGGCGGATGGTCGAGCGCGCCCAGCGCGGCAAGCGCCTCCCGCGCCGCCATCTGCTCGGCCGCCCGCTTGGTGCGGCCGCGGCCGATCCCCTGGATCCCGTTACCGAAGGTGACTTCGGCCATGTACTCACGCCGGTGCCCCGGCCCGGATGCGGAAACGATGTCGTACTGGGGCGTGGTCAGAAACCGCTCCTGCGTTACCTCCTGGAGCCGGCCCTTGTAGTTGTCGTCCGGCCACGCCTGGACGTCGATCAGGCTGCGGCTGAAAACGCGATAGGCGGCCCGGTAGCCCTGGTCCAGGAAGATCGCCCCGATCACCGCCTCGAAGGTGTTGGCCAGGATCGACTGCAGCGACCGGGCGCCGGTCTTGTGCGCGCCCTTGCCGAGCAGCAGGTAATCGCCCAGGCTGAGCCGGGAGGCGAGCCGGGCCAGGCTCTTGGTGTTGACCACCGAGGCCCGCAGCCGGGTCAGCTCACCCTCGTCCGACGTCTGGTAGGTGTGGTACAGGTGCTCCGCCGCGATCAGCTCCAGCACCGCGTCGCCCAGGTACTCCAGCCGCTCGTTGTCGGCCAGTCCGGCCTCGGGGTGCTCGTTGTTGTAGGAGCGATGGGTCAGCGCCTGCCGAAGCAGAGACGTGTCGTGGAAGCGGACGCGGAGCGTCCGCTGGAGTCTCTGGAGCGGCTCGTCGGCCTGGGCGTCTTTAGGCTTAGGTGGTAATTCCGAGCTTTTCTTGGACGTAGTCCCAAGCCTGGCCGACGGTCTGGATCTTTTCAGCGTCTTCGTCAGAAATCTCCACTCCGTATTCTTCCTCAAACGCCATGATCAGCTCGACCAGGTCGAGCGAATCGGCATTCAGGTCATCAACGAACGAGGCGTCGGGCGTGACCTGCTCGAGCTCAACCCCGAGCTGTTCCGTGATGATTCTCTTGAACTTGTCGTAGCTGCTGCCGTCCATCCCGACCCCCTGCACCATGTGGCGGTCAAATTGTAGCGAGGCCGGCCCGGTTTTGGACAGAGCCGGTCAAATCGGCAGCCCCCCATCGATGCCCAGGACCTGGCCGGTGACGTACCTGGCCTCATCCGAGGCGAAATAGACCGCGGCTGCCGCCACGTCCTCTACTGAGCCGATGTAGCCGAGCGGCGTCGAATCCAGAACGAACTGGCGCGCGGCGTCGGGCAGGTCCGCGGTCAGCTCGGTCTCGATCAGCCCAGGAGCGATGGCGTTGGCGGTGATGCCCCGGCTGGCGAGCTCGCGGGCGACGGTCTTGGTCAGACCGATGAGCCCCGCCTTGGCGCTGGCGTAGTTCGCCTGGCCGGCGTTGCCCATGCGCCCGGCCACGCTGCTCATGTTGATGATCCGGCCGGACTTTGCCTTGAGCATGGGCCGGGCGATGGCGCGGCACATCCAGAACGGGCCGGACAGGTTGGTGGCGATGACGTCGTTCCAGTCGGCGTCGTCCATCCGCATCATCAGGTTGTCGCGGGTGATGCCGGCGTTGTTGACCAGGATGTCGACCTTGCCGAAGTGGTCGATGGCCGTCTTCACGATCGCCTCACAGGACTCGCGACCGGCCGCCGTGTCACCCTGGATGGCGATCGCCTGGCGACCATATTCACGCATTGCGGTGACGACCTCATCTGCAGCCGTTGTATTGCCGCGGTAGTTCACCGCAACATCGGCGCCCTGGCGCGCGAACGCCAGCGAGATCGCCCGTCCAAGGCCCCGGCTGCCGCCGGTGACCAGAGCGACCTTGCCGGTCAGGTCGAACATCAGCGGCAACCCATCAGCTGACGGGCATCGGCTCGGCGAGCTCGCCTGCCTCCACTCGCGGCTTGCCCAGCCGCGTCTGCTCGCCGGGGGCGAGGAAGGCGCGCGTCGGATCTGCCGTCCATTCGACGACGGCTGCGCCCGCGGTGTAGCCGGCGCCGAAGGCCGCCATCAGCAGCCGATCGCCAGGCTTGACGCGGCCTGCCGCGACCGCCTCGACGAGCGCCATCGGCACCGATGCAGCGGAGGTGTTCCCGTACTTCTCGATGTTGATGTACGCCTTGGCAGGGTCGAGCCGAAGGCTCGCTCCGACGCTCTCGATGATTCGCAGGTTCGCCTGGTGGAACAGGAATTGGTCGACGTCGTCGATCGTCAGACCCGCGGCCCGCAACGCAGCGAGTGACGACTCGGTGAGCTGACGGGTCGCGTACTTGTAGACCTCGCGGCCCGCCATGCGGATGTAGTGCTTGCGCTCGGCGATACTGGCGGGACCGGCGGGACAGGCGGTGCCCCCGGCCGGAACGATGATCGCCTCGGCGCCGCTGCCATCCGAGTACAGGTCCATGCCCAGCAGACCGCCAGGCTTGTCGCTCGCTTGCAGCACGACCGCACCCGCCCCGTCGCCGAACAGGAC
>Ga0209806_1002936_pt1 | contig 10396 bp, 10 predicted proteins | sample GraSoiAngelo_152_FD_186166 | JGI IMG/M metagenome (GOLD analysis project Ga0209806, IMG submission 186166) | Grasslands soil microbial communities from the Angelo Coastal Reserve, California, USA - 14_1009_12_30cm (SPAdes) (version 2) | ecosystem: Environmental > Terrestrial > Soil > Grasslands ... | reverse complement strand
CTTTTGGTGTTCTCTCTAGAAAAAATCTCGTAGCCACCTCACTGTTTTTTGATACGTGTTGCCGAAGGTGGCCGGCTGGCGCGTGTTGCTGTACATCGCGCGAGAGCGCGCCCCCCACTTAACCAGCCCGGCCGCGACGGCGAACGAGGGTCCGTGTGCTTTGTCGGCGAGCCCGACCAGGCCGAGCGGCTGGCCGAGGCGTGCCGAGGTGTTGAACACCGCCTGCGCGGCGTCCATGGTGCCCATGAGCCTCGACCCGCCGCCGGCGACGATGACGCCCGCCGGGAGCAGCTGATCGAAACCGGACTTGCGCACCTCTTCACGCGCCATCTGGAAGATCTCGAGCATGCGCGGGCCGATGATCTCGGCCAGGAAACGGCGGGGCAGGGCTTGAATGCGGTCGCCCCCGACCTGCCGGACCTCGACCTTCTCCGCGTGGTCGATGACGTCGGGCAGCGCGTGGCCGTAGTTGAGCTTGAGGTTCTCAGCTTCGTCGAGCGTGGTGCGCAGCCCGATCGCGATGTCGCTCGTGACGTGGTTGCCACCGACCGGCAGCACCGCGAGGTGCCTCGCGCTGCCGTCGTTGTACACGACGACATTGGTCGTGCCGGCGCCGATCTCGACCAGGCACACACCAAGCTCCATCTCCTGCGACGTCAGCACGCCTTCACCGCCCGCAAGCCCGACGCAGACGACGTCCTCGACGTCGAAGCCCGCCCCGTGGACGCACTTGATGACGTTCTGGATAGCGGTCTGGGCGCCGGTGATGATGTTGGTCTCGACCTCGAGTCGGTGGCCCGTCATGCCCGTCGCGTCACGCACGCCATCCTGGCCGTCAACGGTGTAGGCCCGGGGGATGACGTGGATGACCTGGCGGTCGCTGGCCACGCTGATGGCCCGGCTCGCCTCGACGACTCTTTGCACGTCGTCCTCCTCGATCTCGTGGTCGGGATGGGCGACCGCGACGACCCCGGTCGAGTTCTGGCTCCAGAGGTGGGTGCCGCCGAGCGAGACGACCACCGACTCGATGCGCTGGCCCGCCATCCGCTCCGCGGCCACCGTGGCGGCCTGGATGGAGGAGATGGTTTTCTCGAGGTTGACGACCACGCCTTTGCGCAGGCCTTCGGAAGGGCTTTCACCCACGCCGAGGATGGTCACGGGACCTCCCGGCTCATCAGACTCTGCAATGACCACCGCGACCCGGGATGTCCCCAGGTCGAGACCGACGGTTTTCTTCCGCCGCGACAAAACTGTGCTGGAACGCCTCCTGGAACGACGCGGATGGATTGGGCGGGTTGCCGGGATTATATCGGCTCCCGGTTCTCGTGGCACAAGATTTTGTGGGTCGGCCCGCCGGCGGCTCTAAGGCTTGTGGCGCGCCGGGTGGCGCACGGCTGACGCCAGACGGGCGGAATTGAGTGACGGCTCCCAGCGTCTTCTGGGCGAAATCGCAGAGCGGGCCAAGCCAGGCGGGAGATCGTGCTTGCCATGGAACGCGCAGCACTCGCGGTGGTCCGGGAGCCGACAGTTGAGATAGTCGTGCCGGTCTTCAACGAAGAGCGCGACCTGGAGCGCGGCGTGCGTCGACTCCGCTCCTACCTGGACGCTCGCTTCCCGTTCCACTCCATCGTGACCATCGCCGACAACGCCAGCGACGACCAGACGCGCGCCATCGGCGCCCGACTTGCCGCGACCGTACCCGGAGTGCGGTACACGCGGATTAGCGAGCGGGGCCGCGGCCGGGCGCTGGCGGCCGCATGGCTCATCAGCGACGCGGACGTCGTCGCCTACACGGACGTCGATCTGTCGAGCGACCTCGACGCGCTGCTGCCCCTGGTCGCCCCCTTGATCAGCGGGCACAGCGACATCGCAATCGGCAGCAGGCTGGCCCGCGGAGCCCGCGTGCGGCGTGGCTTCAAGCGCGAGGTCATCTCGCGTTGCTACAACGCCCTGCTGCATCTCGCCCTCGGCGCGAGGTTCAAAGACGCGCAGTGCGGCTTCAAGGCGATCCGCGCCGACATCGCGCGACGCATCGTCCCGCAAGTCGAGAACCGGTCGTGGTTTTTCGACACCGAGCTGCTGGTGCTCGCACAGCGGGCGGGTCTTCGCATCCACGAGGTGCCTGTCGACTGGGTCGACGATGCCGACTCGCGGGTCGATCTGATCCCCACGGCGGTCGAGGACCTGCACGGAGTCTGGCGGCTCATGTGGTCGGGACCTTCGCACTTCATCAGGTTCACCGCGGTCGGCATCACGAGCACGATGGCTTACGCCCTCCTCTACCTGTTGCTGCGCGAGGCAAGCCCGGCCTGGTTCGCGAACGCGGTCGCCCTCCTGGTCCGACCTGGCGGCTACAGGTAGTGACGGCGAATGGCGCCTAGATTGTTGAAGATCCTGACGCCGAAGGCCACGATTGCCGCGATTGAAAGATCGACGCCAAGCTTGTCCCCGAAGTAGGTCAGGCCGCCGGCGAGAGTCATGTTGGTCAGGAGGCCGCTGAAGAACACTCGCGGCTCGAAGGTGCCGGCGATATACGCCTTGAACGCGCCAAAGATCGAATCGAGAGCCGCGAGAAAGGCAACAGCGGTGTAGCGCGCGTAGGTGATGGGGATGGTGACCGGCGAAAGCAGGCCGAGGACGACCCCGAGAATCGCGAACAGGATCGCAACGACGATTACTTGCATTGAGGGCTGGGCGTGGCGCCCGGCGCCGGCGACGGAGGGGCGGACGCGCGAGACTTGTAGCCGACCGCCGGCTCCGCGGGGTTCATCACGTTCACGTAATCCAGGTCGGCCGAGCTGTAGTCGACGTTCCCGTTGCCCGCGATCGCCTTCAGCGCGGTCAGCTTGTCGCGCAGCGTGGTGAACTCCTCAGGCGTCAGCACGCGGCCAAAGTAAACCTTCCAGCCTCGCTTGGCCACCATCGTCAGGTCACCACACGAATCGAAGATGAAGGTCGACACGTCCTGACCGATCAAGGCCGGCATCGCATGCTGCATGTTGACCAGCGCGGTGAGGAGCTGGGCGTCGACAGCGTGATCTCCCACGTGCGGGTCGGAGCCCGCCGGGCCCTGGATCACGACCAACCCGCCCGCGGTTGCGGTCGGACCCAGGACGACAGCCTGGCTGGAGAGCAGAAAAAGCTTGGGGGATGCGCCCGCGTGGTAGACCGCCACTGGCTGCCACTCGCTAACCGACACGATCACCTTGCCCGGAAATTGCGGATGGACCGCGGCGGTGCGCACCCACACCTGGCCGAGCAAGCGCTGCTGGGCCGATTCGCCGTCGATCGAGATGATCGACGCGTTGCCCGCCAGCCCTGCTGCCTGAGCGACCTGGCTCGGGCTCAAGTGGCGCGCGCCTGCGACCTCGACGGTATGCACGGCCAGCGCCGGACCGAACCAGAGCCAGCCCAGGAGCATCGCTTCGACCACTACCGCGAGGGCAGCCACGACTCGTCGTGACCAGTGCACGTCTGGTTCACGCAAGGCGCGCTCCGAGCGGGTCCACAGCTGACCTTTCAATGGCTCGGTCCTCTCGAGCCCATCGGGCCACGGAGCCCTGGGAAGTACAGAGCTGCGACGCCGAAATCTCATTTCGCGCCGGGCCCGACGTGGCGTCGATGGCGACCGACCGCGTGGTCGACCAGGCGCTGGCAGAGCTCGTCGAAAGCGATGCCCGCCGCCCGAGCCGCGTCAGGCAAGAGGGAGAGCTCGGTCAGACCGGGCACCGTGTTGACCTCCAGCACCCACGGTGTGCCGTCGGCGTCGACGATGATGTCGACCCGCGCCATGCCGGAGCATCCGAGCTCGGTGAAGGCGCGGGCGGCGGCGTCAGAGGCGGCGGCGCGCGCCGCTTCCGGGATGCGAGCGGGGATGATGTGGTGCGACTTGCCCGCGGTGTACTTCGCGTCATAGTCGTAGACCGGGTTGTCACTCACGATCTCGAGGGTCGGCAGGACCTGGATCTCGGGCGTGGCCAGCACCCCGATGGTGATCTCGGTCCCGCTGGCAAACCGCTGGACGAGGACGCGGCGGTCGTATCGCCCCGCGAGTACGAGACCGCTCGCCACCGCGTCGACGTCCTTGGCGATCGTCAGGCCGATCGTCGAGCCCTCGCGCACGGGCTTGACGACCACTGGGAGGCCGAATCGCGCCACCAATCCTTCCACGACATCCGCCGCTACACCCTCTTTGATCTCGAGCTCTTCGAACTCCGGCACATCGAGCCCGACGCCCCGCATGACCTTTGCCGCGCGCGACTTGTCCATGCACAGGGCTGAGGCGAGCACGCCGGAGCCCGTGTAGGCCAGGCCGAGCAGCTCGAGCATGCCCTGCACGGTCCCGTCCTCGCCCAGACGGCCGTGCAGCGCGTTGAAGACGCACTCGTACGCGCCATCGCGGAGAACATCCCAGGTACCGCCGTCGAGGTCGACCGGCGTGACGTCATGGCCGCGCGCGCGGAGCGCCTTCGCCACCTGCTCGCCCGAGCGCAGAGAGACCTCTCGCTCGGCCGATTTGCCTCCCCTGAGGACGGCCACCTTCACTTCCAGCGCCCCACCATCTCGACCTCGGGCTCGATCTGGATACCGAACCGCCGCTTGACCTCGGTCATCACGCGCTCGATGAGCTTCCGCACGTCGGTCGCGGTCGCTCCGCCTTCGTTGACGATGAAGTTTCCGTGGAGCTCGGAGATCGCGGCCGCCCCCTCCCGTGCTCCCTTCAGCCCCGCCGCCTGGACCAGGCGCCCTGCGGAATCGCCCGGCGGGTTTTTGAAGACGCTTCCACAGTTCTTGGTTTTGATCGGCTGTGTCTCGTTCCGCTCTCGCGTGAGCTTCGCCATGAGCTGCTTCGCCTCTTCCCCATCCCCACGCTCGAGCTGCAACGTGGCCGACACGACGAGCGCGCCTTTCAGCTGTCCGTCTCTCAATGCCGACGTCCGGTAGCCGAACTGCAGGTCCGACGGCTTCCACTTCTTTCGGCCGCCACCCGGGACGAATCCCTCGACCTCAACCAGGACCTCGCGGATCTCCTTGCCCCAGCAGCCGGCGTTCTGGTAGACGGCGCCGCCCACCGTGCCGGGCACTCCGATTGCGAACTCGAAGCCGCGGAGGTTGGCGTCGGCCACGACGCGGGCCAGCCGCATCATCTTCAAGCCGGCCGCCGCCCGGACCCGCGTGCCCTCGATCTCGTGCTCGCGGGTGACCACGCGCACGGCAAGGCCCTCCACGCCGCCGTCAGCGATCAACAGGTTCGTGCCGGCGCCCAGGAGCAGGTACGGAATCTCACGTTCTGTGCTGCCCTGGATCACCTTCTCGATGGCTTCGGGTCGCGCGAGCTCGAGGAAGAACTCCGCCGGACCGCCGATACCGAACGAGGTGCGAGAGGCCAGCGGCTCGTCTGGCTTGACACCCGCCAGCCCGCGCAGCCAGGCGAGGTTAGACCTTGTGCGCCAGGTCATCGCCCAACTTCTTGATGTCGCCGGCGCCCATCAGCAAAACGAGGTCGTCGGGCCCGACGATCTCCTCGAGCGCCTCCCTCGCCTTCTCGAAATCGCCGACGTAGATGCCTTGAGGGATCTGGTGCGCAAGATCGGCCGCCTGGACGCCTGAGACGTTGTCCTCCCCGGCGCTGTAGACATCGAGCACGAAGACGCGATCCGCGCCTGTGAAAGCTCGCGCGAAGTCGTGCATCAGCGCGCTGAGCCGCGAGTAACGATGCGGTTGGAAGACGGCGATCAGACGGCGATGGCGCAGCTCGCGGGCCGCTTCAATGGTCGCGCGGACTTTGGTCGGATGGTGTGCATAGTCGTCGTAGACGGCCGCGCCCTGGAAAACACCAAGAAATTCCATCCTGCGATGCGCGCCCGGAAAGGTTCGCAGCGCTGCCGCAATGTCGTCGAAACCGATGCCGAGCTCCAGCGCCATCGCCGCGGCCGCGGTCGCATTCTGGATGTTGTGGCGACCCGGCTGCCGCAGGTTGACATGGCCGAGAAGATCCAGGCCCTTGTAGATGGGAAAAGGGCGCTCGGGCTCGCACCGATAAGTCGCGTCGTGCCGGAACCCATACGTGATCTTGCGCGCCTTTGGTTTGAGCTCTCTCGCGAGCTCATCGTCGGCGCAAACGATGGCGAGGCCTTCCTTCGGCAAGCCCTCGATGAACCACTGGAACAGGTCTCGCACGGCGCTGACGTCGCGGAAGTGGTCGGGGTGGTCGAGCTCGATGTTGGTGACGATTGCACGCTGCGGATGGTGAAGGGTCAGGGTGCCATCCGATTCGTCAGTCTCGGCGACCAGCCACTCAGACTGTCCCGCGCGAGCGCTTGCTCCGTCGCCGACGAGCACCGTGGGGTCATAGCCCGCGGTGACGAGGATGTGGCCAACCATGTGCGTGACGGTCGTCTTGCCGGCCGTACCGGCAACCGCGATCGAGTCCGACTCGTTGATGAGCTTCGCCAGCATCTCGGCCCGGCTCAGGGCCTGGACTCCCATCGCGCGCGCAGCGTCGAGCTCCGGCGATCTCTTGATCGCACCGCTGTAAACGAGGAGGTCCTGGCCCAGCACGTGCTCCGGATCGTGCCCGACGAACATCCTCACGCCCGCGTCCGCAAGTTCTAGCGTGGTTTCGGATTCTTTGAGGTCGCAGCCGCTGACCTCGTCTCCGCGGGCGAGGAAAACGCGCGCCAGGGCCGAAACCCCTGCGCCCCCCGCGCCCATGAGGTGAACCCTCACTTCCGTGCCACCTCATGGAGAACGGCCAGGACACGCTTGGCGGCGTCCCGCCGCCCGGTCCGCGCAGACGCCGCGGCCATCCCGCGCAGGCGATCGCCGTCGAGACCCGCGATCGCGTTTACCAGAGTTTCGCCGGTCAGGTCATCGTCGGCAATCCGGATCGCGGCTCCGGCATCGACCATCGCGAGGGCGTTCTCCTCCTGGTGCCCGCCACCGAACGTCCCGGGGACCAGGATCATCGGCAGGCCGACCGCGGTCGCTTCCGCGATGGTCCCCACCCCGGCGCGACTCACGACCAGGTCGGCCCGACCCATCAGCGCAGGCATATCGTCAGCGAAGGCGAATCCGCGATAACCGTCTCGGGGATGCCGCGCGACGCCTTCCGCCCCCTGGGCTCCCGCCACGTGGACCACCTCTTCGAACTTCGCGCACAGTGCATCGAGCGCCGACCACACCGCTTCATTGAGCCTGCGCGCACCCTGGCTGCCGCCGGTGATGAGCAGGCGGCGCGGGGGCACGTAAGGCGTGCGCGGGACGAAGCCGTCGCGAAGCGGCACGCCGGTGAGCACCACCCGAACGTCTTGAAGTCGCTTTTCGGTCCCGGGCAGGGTCGTGCACACGGCGGCCGCTCCCTTCGCGAAGTACCTGGTGGCCAGGCCGGGCCGGACATCCTTCTCATGCAGCACATAAGGAATGCGTCGCCGGCCGGCCGCTGCAACCGCCGGGGCCATCACGTAGCCACCCATGCCCAGCACGACGTCGGGCCGAAACCGGTCGACGATGCGCATCGCCGCGCCCAGCGCAAGCGGGATGAGGATTGGCAGCGCGACATTCTTCCACGGGGCGTCGCGGTCGAGCCCGCGCACCCTGACCGTCTCCAGGTCGAAGCCTGCAGCGGGCACAAGCCGCTCCTCGGGTCCGCCGGCGCGCCCGACCAGGAGCACCGCACCGTCCGGCTCCTCAGCGCGAAACGCTCGCGCGACTGCGAGCGCCGGAAACAGGTGCCCGCCGGTCCCGCCGCCCGCGATCAAAAGCCTCATCACTACCTCGATTGTTCCCCAACGCCGTGCCAGAGCCGTGGCGCGCGATGCTGAGCACCACGCCGACCGCCGCGAGGGTGGTGGCGAGCGCGGTGCCCCCGTAGCTGAAAAACGGCAGCGGCACGCCGGTGATGGGGAGTGTGTTGGTCACGGTCGCCATGTTGAGCAGGGCCTCGAAGGTGATCCACGTCGTGATGGACGCGGCGAGCGCCATGCCGAACCTGTCCGGCGCGCGCAGGGACGCCCGATAGCCGCGCACCCCGAAAACCAGAAAACCAAGCATCACCAGGGTCGCGCCGATCAATCCGGTTTCTTCGCCGACGATCGCGAAGATGAAGTCGGTGTGGGCCTCGGGCAGCCAGCCGTATTTCTCGATCGAGTGGCCGATGCCCACACCGAATATGCCGCCTGAAGCGAGGCCGTAGATGGATTGTGTGGCCTGAAACCCGGCGCCGAGCGGATCTGCCCACGGATTCTTGAACGCGGTGAGCCGGCCTATTCGGTACGGCTCGAGCAGGGTGACCGCGACAAAACCGAGCGCCAACGCCCCCATGAGCAGGATGATGTGGCGCAACCTGCCGCCGCCCGCCCAGTAGGCGCTGACAAAGATCCCCACCATCACGACCGCGGTTCCGAGATCCCGCTCCAGCATCAGCAGGACGAGCACGCCGGCGAGCATGGCAACGAAGGGGACGAACACATGCTGGAAGTCGCCCATGCGCTGTGAATTGCGGTCGATCCAGTGCGCGATGAACACCGCGAACGCGAGCTTGCCCAGCTCTGAGGGTTGAAAAGTTCCCAGGGGGCCGGCGTCGAACCAGCGCCGCGCGCCGTTGACGCTGACGCCGAGCTGGGGGAGCAGCACCAGCAGCATCAGCAGGATGACCGCGACCGCGCCCGCGGGGGCCAGCGGCCTGACCTTGCGGTAGTCGATCCGGCCGAGGATGAACAGCGCGACAAATCCGATGAGCATCCAGGCGGCCTGGCGCTCGGCGTAGTAGAAGGCGGACTGGTGTTGGGTGTAGGCGAACGCGACGCTGGCGCTCGTCACCATCACAAGTCCCGCCGCGCAGAGCAGCACGGTGGTGAAAAGGAGCAGCCGGTCAGGCTGAGGTCTTTCCACCGTGCGCGAGCTGCGGGCAGAGCCGGTCCAGGACGCGCTGCCCGCGCCTCTTGAACTCACGCCGCGAACCTCTGCCGGACGAGCTCTTTGAACTGGTTACCGCGGTCCTCGAAATCCTTGAACATGTCGAAGCTCTTGTAGGCAGGACTCAAGAGCACGACCCCTCCCTGGCGCGCGAGCCCCGCGGCGATGGACACGGCCTCTTCCAGCGTTTGCGCCCGCACGACCTTGGGGTGGGCCTCCAGCGTCTGGGCAAGCTGGTCGGCCGATGCGCCGATGAGGATCACGGCCTCGGTGTTGGCAAGCACGTCACGGACCCATTCGTCCAGGTCGAAGTCCGCGCCATAGCCGCCGGCGATGAGGATCACAGGCGCACCGGGAAACGCATTGAGCGCGACACGCCCCGCGTCCGGGTTGGTCGCCTTGGAGTCGTTGTACCAGCGAACGCCTGCCCACTCCCCGACCAGCTCGAGCCGATGCTCGACCCCTCTGAATGAGCGAATGGCGTTGTTGATCGTGTCGTCCGTAAGGCCGGCGATCCGGCCGACTGCTGCGGCCGCGAGCGCGTTTTCCATGTTGTGCCTGCCGGGGAGGGGCATCGGAGGCAGGGGCTGGTGCTGGTCGAACCAGACCACCTCACCCCGAGCGCGTTTGGCGATCTCGCGCACCAGCCCGTCGCGGCCGTTGAGCACCGCGTAGTCGGAGTCTTCGATCGCCCTCCCCTTGAGGTCGATGTAGCGCTCCAGGGTGCGATGCCGGTCGAGGTGGTCCGGTGTGATGTTGAGGATGACGCCGATTTGGAGGCGAGGCTTCTCGACGGACTCCAGCTGGAAGCTCGAAAGCTCGAGCACGACCCAATGCTCAGGCGTGATCTCGCTCACGCGATCGAGCACCGTGTCGCCGATGTTGCCGCCCACGATGACGGGACGCTTACCCGCGGACAGCACCACTCCGGTCAATGCCGTGGTGGTGGTCTTGCCATTGGTGCCGGTGATGCCGACTACGGTTCCGCGGCACAGCTTGAGGAAGAGGTCGATCTCGCTCGAGACGGGTATACCTTTCGTCCGCGCTTCGTTGAGCAGCTCCGAATCCCACGGCACGCCGGGACTGGCGTAGACGATGTCGATTCCTTCCAGCGCGCTGGCGTCGTAGCCGCCGAGGTGCAGGTCGACACCCGATGGCATCTGCTTCAGCGTTGACTGCAGCTCCACCGCGGGCTTGCGATCGACGACGCGCACCTTCTGACCCCCGGCGGTGATGTGCAACGCAAGAGCGACGCCACTGCGCGCCGCACCGACCACCAGTGCTCTCCCGAGGGGCCGCCGCGAACTCACGGCAACGCCTCTGATTTCGTGGGGATCCTCAAACGTGAAGACGCACGAGGGCTACTGCGGCGATCGCCGAGACCAGCCCCGCGCCCCAGAAGGACAGCGCGATGCGGTTCTCAGACCAACCCTCGTGGTGGAACGTGTAGTGGATCGGGGTCATGGTGAAGACGCGTCGT
>Ga0209806_1002933_pt1 | contig 10403 bp, 10 predicted proteins | sample GraSoiAngelo_152_FD_186166 | JGI IMG/M metagenome (GOLD analysis project Ga0209806, IMG submission 186166) | Grasslands soil microbial communities from the Angelo Coastal Reserve, California, USA - 14_1009_12_30cm (SPAdes) (version 2) | ecosystem: Environmental > Terrestrial > Soil > Grasslands ... | reverse complement strand
ACGACCGGACGGCGTACTTCCACAACAACCAGCTCGTCGTCTACCCGGGGCAGCACGTCTCCCGCGGCCAGTTGATCGCCTTGAGTGGCAGTACCGGCAACTCCACCGGCCCGCATCTGCACTTCGAGGTCCGTGATCTCCTGACGCCCTGGCATTCGATCGATCCCTATGGCTGGACCGGGCCCGGCCCGGATCCCTGGCGTTGGGACCTGGGCTACCTGTGGACGAGCAACCGGCCGGTGCCCTTCCTGCTACCGCTGGCGTTTGTGGGCGGCGCGCACTGGAATTACTGGTACGGCACAGATGGCCCGCCACCGCCCGTGAGCTGGCGCCTGCGCGACGGCGGTCGCGGCCTCGGCGGCTATGCCGCGAGGTGGGATGCGGACCCCGGGACGAGCGCGCCCCGCACCCAGGCGTTCAGCGGCACCGCCGCGGTCCCGGGGCCCGGCTCCCATACCCTCCATGTCCGGGTCTTCGACCGGGCTGGGGCGAGTGCCGACATCACGTACCTATATCTATATGACGTCGAGTCGCCAAGCTCGGCGCTACGGGTCGACCGCAGCGCCTCGAGCGCGCTCAGCCTCCACTGGTCGGGAAGCGACACCCTCTCGGGCGTCAAAGATATCGGGATCGAGGTGGGTCAGGGGTCGTCGCCGCTGCGGCCATGGTTCTCACAGACCACCGACCTGGCGTCGGCCGGCCCGGCGGCGGGCGCGCTCCGCTTCCTGGGAGCGCCCGGAGGCGACTATCAATTCCGGCTGACCGTGCGGGACGCGGCGCGAAACCCGGCTCCGCCGGTGGTGCTGAAGGCGACGGTCCCGCCGCGCAGCGGACCACTGGCCACGGCCGCGGACCGCGCCATCCTTGGTCCGCTCCCACCTCAGCCCGACGGGGTGGCCCCGCTGGCGGGTCTCCGGCAGGAGCATCCCCTGCCGGATGGCGCGCTGCTGCTCGGCACCGATGCATCCCTCAGTGGGCTTGGCGGCGGCCGAGCGCCGTTCCTGTCGACCCCGGCGTCGTTGGCGCCAGCCGTCGACGTCAGCCAGTCCATCGCGGGTACGGTCCGGCTGCTCGCCGACGGAACAACCTGGACGGAGTCTGGCACGGCTGGTTCGCGGTTTGCGGTCAACGCCCCGGTCCGGCTGCTGACCGCCTCCGACGGGGCGCTGCTCGTTGCCGCGGCGGATGGGACGATCGTTGGCGGCACCAAGCTGACACCCGCCCTGCCAGCCGGCGCCACGCTCATCGATGCCGCTCTCTTCCCGGGGGGCCATTCGGGTCTCGCGCTCGACAGCGCTGGCGGTGTCCACGCGTTCGGCGGCGCCGACCCGGCGCTGGCGGCGCTGGCGCCGAATTGGACGCTGCCGGTTCAACCGGGCGGAATCACGCTGGCGGGGACGGCGCAGGCGCCGGCCGGGATTCTTACGGACGTCAGCGGTGACTGGCAAACCTTCGGCAGCATGCTGCTGCTGCCAGATGCGACCTTTGGCGGCCCGATCTTTGACCCGACGACCGGCTTATCAGTACGCTGAGCTAAAAGGAGGTATGGCCGCGTGGATGAGCCGAAACTCGACTCGGACGAGCTCAAGGTCGACGCCAAACCGGAAGGCGGTCCGGAATGCCCGACCTGTGGTGACCGGTTTCCGTCCCGGGAAAGCCTTCAGGCGCACATCGCCGACGAACACCAGAGAACTTAGCCGGTAGCGCGAAGCGGCGAAACGGTCGGTTCGCCGTACAGACGCCGGAGGGCGGTGACCGCGTAATCGACGTCGTCGCTCGTCACCCCCCGGTGGGTGACCATGCGCCAGCGAGACGGCGAGGCCTGGTCAAGAAGAACGCCGACGCTGCGGCACCGTTCGATGAACTCGCCGGCGGTGAGTGGCGGCCGGCAGTCGCCGAAGACCATGTTCGTTTCGACCCGTGCCAGGTCGATATCGATCCCCGGCAATCCCTGCAGACCTTCGGCGAGCCGTCGGGCGTTGGCGTGGTCATCGGCAAGGCGGTCCACCATCTCATTGAGAGCGCACAGTCCCGCGGCGGCGAGCACCCCCGCCTGCCGCATGCCCCCACCCACCATCTTGCGCATGCGGCGGGCGCGCTCGATGAACTCCGCCGAGCCGGCCAGTATCGATCCGACCGGAGCGCTCAGCCCCTTCGACAGACAGAACATCACCGAGTCCACGGGGATGGTAAGGTCGCGCACGTCGGCCCTGAGCCCGATCGCCGCGTTGAAGATGCGCGCGCCATCCAGGTGCACCGGGAACCCCGCCTCGTGGGCGACGGCGCAGAGCGCCTGCGTTTGTGCCGGGCTGAGACAGGTTCCCCCCTTGCGGTTGTGAGTGTTCTCGAGACAGAGCAGTCCGGTGGGCGGTTCGTGAATGTCATCCGGCCGGATCACGGCCCGCACCTGGTCGGGGCGCAACCGGCCGTCCGCAGTCTCGAGCGGGCGGAGCTGGAGGCCGGCGACCACCGACGCGCCCGCCACCTCGTTCTGGAAGATGTGGCTGTCGACTTCGAGGATGACTTCCGCTCCCGGCTGGGTATGGCTGAGGAGGGCGCAGAGGTTGCCCATCGTCCCGCTGGGGACGAAGAGCGATGCCTCCTTGCCGACCATCTGCGCGGCGCGGTCCTGCAGGCGGTGAATGGTCGGATCTTCATCCCAGACGTCATCCCCGACCTCGGCGGTCGCCATGGCGGCGCGCATCGACTCGGTGGGCAAGGTGAAGGTGTCGCTGCGGAGCTCGACCGTGGGCGTCACGATCAAAAGTTTATCGCCCGAGTTGCGCGTAGATCAGCGGTCGGGAAGCGATCACGTCCGTGATCGAGATATCCGTCTTCCGCTGGATATTCACCTGCACCCGGGTCTGCAGGGTGCTCGCGGACAGGTCGGCGGCGGGCTGGAGCTGCTCCGGGTCGCCGATCACGAGCAGCGTGAACGGCGCGCTCAGGCTTCGTCCGCCGATCAGCAGGTTCTGACCTCGGCTGATGATCGGCGTGCTGCCGATGATCCGGTAGCCGTTGAGCGAAAAGGCCTCGGCGCCCGCATTGCGGAGACTGTTCAGGGCGTCCTGGAGCTCGAAGTCCATGATCGACCCCTGGATCCCAATCTGCAGCCCGGGCCCCCGGACCGGGGCCTCGCCACTGATCTCGCGCAGCATGGTCAGCTCTTTCTCAATCGCCTGGGAGTCTGCCCCTCCGGCGGTGAGCGCCTGGCGCAGCTGCGCTTCCTGCTGCGACAGCGCGGCCGTTTGCTGGATCAGCTGGTTATTGGCGCGGTTGAGGTCGTTGATCAGCAGCGCCACGCTGGTGTCGTCCTGGGCGGCGAGGGTACGGGCCACCGCGGCCTGCGATCGGAGCTGGATCACGATGAGAAACCCGAGTGCCAACCCGATCAAGCTGATCACGATCAGCCGTTGGGTCCGTGCCGTGCGATCAGCTGAGCGGTTGGGCATATTTCACCAGGAAGGTCGCGTCGTAAGCCGGAAGGCTGACGCGAGTGCTGCGCACCCAGCTCAAACCGAGACCGTAGATCCGGCTGCGGCTCTTGAGCTCGGCGAGCTGGTCGGGGTTCCCGAGGCCGGTCGCCAGCGAGGACGGATCCCCGATCGCCGTCACGGTATAGGGCGCGCTCAGCCGGCTGCCGTTGTTGACCAGGATGTTGACGCCGGCGTAGTGGAAGGCCGTCGTGGGCACGATCCGCTGGCCGTTGACCGCGATCGCTTCTGCGCCGCTGGCCCACAGCAGATTGACGATGTCCTGCAGATCCTGGTAGTGGACCGTCCAGCCAAGCGAGCGATCGGCAGGATCGTTCGGATCTGAGCCGTCGTGCAGCAGGACGGTGACCCCCGGCCCATGCAGGGCCGTCAATCCGGCGACGGTTTTTTCATCGTCGAGCTGGGTTTTCACCTGCTGGGCGGCACTGGAGCGGCGGGCGCTCTCGTCCTCCCCCGATTTGACGCTGGCCTGCAGCGTCTGGACCCGCGCTTTGAGCGCTCGGTTCTGATCCTCGAGCTGGTTGACGCTCTGACGCAGGGCCTGTTCACGCGCCAGGCGGTTGGAGGGAGGCAGCGGCTGGCTCCGGAACTGCGTGGCGGCGAGGCCGGTGACGAGGAAGGTGGCCAGCGAAACGCTCGCCAGCACGGTCATCCGTGGCGTCACGGTGCCGTGTAGTGTAATGGGTGCCGAGCGGAGACTCAGGCCAGGGGGCCGGCGTGAAAAGCAGGAGGAAGCATGGCTCAGAAAGTTGAGGCGGCGCCGTTCAAAGGCTTTGCCGAGGCGGATCCAGACCAGGCCAATCCATGGAAGATCGCGCAGCGACAGTTCGACATCGCTGCCGACGCCCTCGGGCTCGACCCGAACATGGCCCGAGTGTTACGGGAGTGCAAGCGTCAGCTGATCGTCACCTTCCCGGTCCTGATGGACGATCACACCATCCAGATGTTCACCGGCTTTCGGGTGCATCACAACGTCGATCGCGGCCCAGCCAAAGGTGGCATCCGCTATCACCCGGGCGTCACCATCGATGAGGTCAAGGCACTGGCGATGTGGATGACCTGGAAGTGCGCCGTGGTCGGGATCCCCTACGGCGGAGCCAAGGGTGGAGTGATCGTGGATCCCAAGCGGCTGAGCCGTAACGAGCTGGAGAACCTGACCCGCCGCTACACCAGCGAGATCAGCATCCTGATCGGGCCCGATCGGGATATCCCAGCACCCGACGTCAATACCAACGCGCAGATCATGGCCTGGATGATGGACACGATCAGCATGCACGCCGGCCATTCAGTGCCGGCAGTCGTGACTGGCAAGCCACTCGGTATCGGTGGTTCGGAGGGCCGACCGGAAGCCACCGGTCGCGGCTGCATGCTGACCACCATTGCGGCGCTCAAGCACCTTGGGATCCGCCCCGAAGACGCCACCGTCGCCGTCCAGGGGGTGGGCAACGTGGGCTACACCACCGCCAAGTTGCTGGCCGAACGGGGCTGCAAAGTGATCGCGGTCAGCGATTCGAATGGCGCCTGCTACAACGACGACGGCATCGAGCTCGACGAGGTGGTTCGGGAAAAGGAGCTGAACGGCCGGCTGCGTCAGAAGGTGTGCGAATTCATCTCGAATGAGGAGCTGCTCGAGCTGCCCGTCACGGTGCTGGTGCCGGCAGCGCTCGAGAACCAGATCCACCGAGGGAACGCCAATCGCATCAAGGCCAAGATCGTCTGCGAGGGCGCCAATGGACCGACCACCCCGGAAGCGGACGAGATCCTCTACGACAAGGGCGTCTTCGTGATTCCGGACATCCTGGCGAACGCGGGTGGCGTGACCGTTTCCTACTTCGAGTGGGTGCAGGACCTGCAGGAGTTCTTCTGGGACGAGCACGACATCAATGAGCGGCTGGAGCGGATCATGATGCGGGCATTCGATAACGTGCTCAAGGTCAGCCAGGAGAAGAAGATCATGATGCGCACCGCCGCCTACGTTCTGGCGGTGGACAAGGTCGCCCAGGCGACCACGATTCGCGGCATCTACCCCTAGCTCGTTTCTTTCAAGTCGACCACGGTACCGCCGGTGACGCGCTGGAGCTCCGTCGGCGTGATCGGAAAGACGTGCCGGGGAGTGCCTGCCGCGGCCCAGACGAGGTCGTACTGCAGGAGGTCGCGATCGATGTAGGTCGGGACGGGCGCCGCAAAACCGAGCGGTGGCACGCCGCCGATGGCAAAGCCGGTGGCCTGGCGAACCGCGTTCGCATCCGCCCTGGAAATTGATGTTCCGGTCGATGCGCCCAGCCGGGCGAGATCCAGCTGGTTCGCCCCGGAAACGAGAGCAAGCACCGGCGCATCGCCCGCCATGAAGACCAGCGATTTCACGATCTGACCCACGCTGGTCCCGATGGCGTCCGCCGCTTCTTGCGCCGTCCGCGTCGATACGCCGAATTCCCGGATGCGCGGTGCCACACCCGCCACGCTCAGGGCGGCGCGCACTCGGTCCGGAGCGGAAAGATGTTGAACCATATTGAAGGCCATCCGTTATAATCCCCGAAAACCACTCGTCCTGAGGACCACGCATACCCTTTGAGTGCGACACGGTTTCGGAGCCGGCGACCATGAGTGTGCGTGCGCCCGCCAAGCCCTCGATCTTCGAGAGCAGCGACACCCTTGAGCTCGGCCGCTTCAAACGCGCTCGCCGCGCCTACGGGTTCGACGAGGTCGCCCTGGTGCCGGGGCGGGTGACGATCAACCCCGATGAGGTTGATTCCTCCTTCGAGCTCGGGTCGCTCCGACTCGCGGTTCCGATCCTGGCGGCGGCCATGGACGGCGTGGTCGATGTCCGCTTTGCGGTTGAGATGGGGCGGTTGGGTGGGATGGCTGTGCTCAACCTCGACGGGCTGCAAACTCGTTATGTCGACCCGACGAGCGTCCTTCGGGAAATCGCCGAAGCGCCGAGGGACCGCATCAACGGGTTGCTGCAGAAGCTCTACCAGGCTCCGATTCGGGAGCAGCTGATCGGTGAGCGAATCACGGCGGTCAAGCGCGCTCGGGTACCGGTCGGCGTCTCGACCGTTCCCGCCCAGGCCACCCAACGCGCCCGCCTGGTGCAGGAGGCAGGCGCTGACTGCCTGGTGGTGCAGGGAACGGTGCTGACCGCGCGGCACATTTCGCGGTCGTACGAGCAACTGTCCTTTGAACGACTCTGTGCCGATCTGTCGATCCCGGTGATCGCGGGCAACTGCGTCGAATACGAGACCGCCCTGGAGCTGATGCAGACCGGCATCGCGGCCATCCTCGTGGGTGTCGGGCCTGGAGCGGCCTGCACCACGCGAGGTGTGCTGGGCGTCGGCGTGCCGCAAGTGACGGCCACCAGCGACGTCGCCGCCGCCCGCGAGACCTACCTGCGCGAGGGCGGTCGGCGGGTGCAGGTGATCACCGATGGCGGGATGCGGGTCGGGGGCGACCTGGCCAAGGCTTTCGCGTCGGGGGCCGACGCCGTCATGATCGGGTCGATCTTCGCCGGGACGACGGACGCGGCCGGGGGCGGATATCACTGGGGCATGGCTACGCCAGATCCAAACCTGCCGCGGGGAACGCGGATCAAGGTTGGCCAGCGGGGAACGCTGCGCGAGGTGTTACTTGGCCCGGCGCGCGTCGATGACGGCACCCAGAACCTGGTCGGGGCGTTGCGCTCGGCCATGGGGGTGTGCGGCGCGCAGAATCTGCGGGAGTTCCAGCGCACCGAGATGGTGATCGCACCGGCGATCCAGAGCGAAGGAAAGTTGTTCCAGCAGGCTCAGCAAGTCGGGATGGGGACATAGGCTCCGCCCGAAGTTCCCCCGTCGCGGTCGCCGCTCCAGCCCAGGAGCTCGTGCTGGTCCTCGATTTCGGGTCGCAATACAGCCAGCTGATCGCCCGACGGGTGCGGGAGGCCGGCGTTTATTGCGAGTTGATCGCCGGCGCGACGCCCTGGAGTGTGATTCGCGATCGGGCGCCCAAAGCGCTGATCCTGTCGGGGGGTCCGGCCAGCGTCTATGGCGAGGGGGCGCCGTTGGCCGACCCCGATGCGCTGAACGCCGGGATCCCGGTGCTCGGCATCTGCTACGGCATGCAACTCCTGGCCCACCAGCTCGGAGGCCGGGTGGTGAGCGCCGGCAAGCGGGAGTATGGCCCGGCCAGCGTCCGGGTCGAAGAGCCAGCCTCGCTCTTCAAGAACCTGCCCGCCGAGCTGCCGGTCTGGATGAGCCACGGTGACACCATCCTCGAAGCGCCGGCCGGGTTTCGGCGATTGGCGCAGTCCGACAATTCGACGATCGCCGCCATGACCGATGACGCGGGGCGGTTCGGGATCGCCTTTCACCCCGAGGTCATCCACACCCCCCAGGGCCGGGAGATTCTGCAGAACTTTCTCTACCTGGTGGCCGGCTGCGCTGGCAGCTGGAAACCGGAGGCGTTCATCGAGCAGGCGACTCGCGCCATTCGCGAACAGGTGGAGGACGGCCGCGTCCTTTGCGCGCTCTCAGGCGGGGTCGATTCGGCGGTCTGCGCCACCCTGGTGCATCGAGCCGTTCCGGGGCAGTTGACCTGCCTGCTGGTCGACAACGGTCTGCTGCGTCGCGACGAACGGCGGCGGGTCGAGGAGGTGATGGCGCGTCATCTCGGCATCGACCTTCGGGCCGTCGACGCTAGCGACCAGTTCCTCGGCGCGTTGCAAGGGGTGATCGATCCGGAGGAGAAGCGGCGCCGGATCGGCGCCACCTTCATCAAGGTCTTCGAAGTCGAAGCGGCATCGCTGCACAACATCGACTTCCTGGCCCAGGGCACCCTCTATCCCGACGTCATCGAGAGCACCAGCCACGACACGGTCAACGCTCACCGGATCAAGACTCATCACAACGTGGGCGGCCTGCCGGCCGATCTTCGCTTCAAGCTGGTGGAACCGCTTCGCTACCTCTTCAAAGACGAAGTGCGTGCCATTGGTGCGGCTCTCGGCCTGCCGGACGACATCGTCCACCGTCAACCCTTTCCCGGCCCCGGATTGGCGGTTCGCATCATCGGCGAGGTCACCCGCGATCGACTCGACACGCTGCGGGGGGCGGACTGGATCGTGGTCGACGAGATCAAGGCGGCCGGCCTCTATCGCACCCTCTGGCAGGCCTTCGCGATCCTGACTCCGCTGCAGAGCGTGGGGGTGATGGGCGACTACCGAACCTACGGCAACGTGGTGGCGGTCCGGGCGGTGCAGAGCGAGGACGGCATGACGGCCGACTGGGCGCGCCTGCCGTACGACGTCCTGGCGAAGATCTCGAGTCGGGTGGTGAACGAGGTCCCCGGCGTCAACCGCGTCGTCTACGACATCTCGTCGAAGCCCCCCTCGACCATCGAATGGGAATAAGTGTTCTGATCGTCGGCGGCGGTGCCCGCGAGCACGCGCTGACGTGGAAGGCCCTGCAGAGCCCGTTGACGAACTCGGTCTTTTGTGCCCCTGGGAATGCGGCCACGGCAGCGATTGCCATCAACACCGGAATCGAAGCGACCGACGTCGATGGCATGGCGCGCTTCGTCGCCGAGCGCGACATCGGGCTCACCATCATCGGGCCCGAGGCTGCCGTGGCCGCCGGGCTGGCCGATCGGCTGATGGAGTCGCGCCGGTTGGTGTTTGGCCCAACCCGGGGGGCCGGTCGGATCGAGAGCAGTAAGGCTTTTGCCAAATCCCTGATGGAGCGCGCGGGCGTCCCCACCCCGGCGTATCGAGTCTTCGACAATCCGGTGGCCGCGAAGGATTATGTTCGCGGTGAGCGGCGCGCCTTCGTCGTCAAAGCCGATGGGCTCGCCAAGGGAAAGGGGACCCTGCTCCCGCGGGATGCCGACGAAACCCTCGAGTGCATCGACACCCTGATGCTGCGACGGACGGTCGGCGATGCCGCCGACCGGATCATCCTCGAAGAAAAGATCGAGGGCCGCGAGGTTTCGTTGATGGCGCTGGTCGATGGCGCGGACTTCGCGCCATCGGAAGAATCGTTCGCAGCATACCGGCGGATTTGCAAGGGAGAGAATGAAGCTCTTGCCGGTTGGCAGGAACTGAAGAACAAAGACGTGGCTACGCTGAACAAGTTGCTCGAGAAGGGCAATCTCGCTGCCTGGCCCGAGTTTTCGAATCTGACTGCTGAGACTGGCTGCGGGAACTAAGCGGAGGTGGCAACTGAATCGTTTGCGCTGATGGTCGGATGAGATCCTTCGCCCCGCAAACTCTTCCGGAGCGCAGAAGCCGCGCTTCGCTCAGGATGACATCGATTACACGAAGGGCCTAAGTTGCTGGCTGCCGAGGCGGAATGTGGGAACTAAAGGCTTAACCAGGAGAGTTCTGAAGTTGAGTGAGATCGGCGAGGACTTCGGCGCTGTGTTTTTCGGCGTTTACATTGAGATAGGTTTTGCGGACAACGCCGGAAGGATCGATGAGAAAGGTATGGCGAGCAGAAAGTTTGGCGACGCCCAAATTTACTAGGGAATCGTAAGAGGAAGAGACTTCGTACTTTGTATCGGCAAGCAGCTTGAAACTGAGCCCTTCTTTGGCACAGAACTTTTGGTGAGTAGCTTCGTCCTGGACGCTCACACCGAGGATGATCGCGTTTTTCTGCTCGTACTGGGTGAGGTCGCGCTGGAAATTATGCGCCTCCCTGGTGCAGCCGCTGGTGAAATCCTTGGGATAAAAATAGAGCACGACCCACTTTCCGCGGAGATCATGCAGGCTGAGCGGTTTGCCGTCTTGCGAATTCAGCGTGAAGTCCGGCGCGGGGGCACCGGAGACCGGAGCTTTTTTCCCCGTGCTCATCGCGCGGACAACAGCGAATCCAAGAAGCAGAACAAATACCGCTACGAAGATTCCAATCATTTTCATCTCGCACACTCAATGATGCTTCGGAA
>Ga0209806_1002928_pt1 | contig 10423 bp, 9 predicted proteins | sample GraSoiAngelo_152_FD_186166 | JGI IMG/M metagenome (GOLD analysis project Ga0209806, IMG submission 186166) | Grasslands soil microbial communities from the Angelo Coastal Reserve, California, USA - 14_1009_12_30cm (SPAdes) (version 2) | ecosystem: Environmental > Terrestrial > Soil > Grasslands ... | reverse complement strand
TCTCCTGATCCCGAGCTTGGCGACCAGGGCGCGATAGCGCTCCACGTCGGTGTCCCTCAGGTAGTTCAGCAGACGCCTTTGCTTGCCCACCAGGAGCAGCAGGCCGCGGCGCGAGTGATGGTCCTTGGCGTGCGTCTTCAGGTGCTCGGTGAGCTCCCGGATGCGTGCGGTGGACAGAGCGATCTGGACTTCGGGGGAACCCGTGTCCCTGTCTGCTCGCCTGTGTTCCGCGATCAGCGTGCCTTTGACTTCGTTCTCGACTGCCAAACTCGTCGGAAGTATACGAGCCGGGCGGTGCCGGCTGTTTTGCGCCCCCCAATCCCCGGATAGTCCGGACTATCCGGCGAATTCGATGCTGCCGTCCGAGCGTGGATCGGCCCCTGCCCGCCATGCGGCGGGGCCGTCGACCACGATCGCGTGCGCGTGGCCGAATGAATGGTGCCGCGCCGGCATCAGCAGCACATGGTCGCTCGAGCGCGCCATCTGACCCGCGCCGGGGTAGTCCGCCTCGACCGCGGTCGTCACCCCGTCCGCCAGGATCGCCTTCCGCGGCCGCGCGACGGCGTCCGCCGGCTCCAGTCGGTGGTCGACCAGGTTCATCAGCACCTGCGCCTGCAGCTGGGGCTGGAGGTCGCCGCCCATCGACCCGAAGGCAGCCCAGGGCTTACCGCCGCGCGAGGCCATGGCCGGAATGAGCGTGTGCATGGTCCGCTTTTTGGGCTCGAGCCGGTTGGCGTGACCCTCGTCGAGGCTGAAATACACGCCGCGGTTCTGCAGCAGCATGCCCGTGCCTTCGGCGACGATCCCCGACCCGAAGTCGTAGGCCAGGCTCTGGATCAACGAGATCACGTTGCCGTGCTCGTCGGCGGCGCATAGATAGACGGTGTCCCCCACCTCATGCGCTTTGCCACGCCCGACCGAGGCGGGCCCCGCATCCAGGAAGGGCTCTACAGGCGTGGGTGCGAAATCAGGGTCGGTGATGTAGCGGTCGCGCAGCGCGTAGGAGGCGTGCCGCGCCTCCTCGAACGGCATGCCCGCCTCCAGTCGCACGAGCATCGCCGCCGCGGCGAGACCCTGCGTCGGCGGAGGAAGCTCGTAGACGACGACGTCGCGGTACGGAAACGCGACTGGGTCGACCCACTGCGAGCGGTGCGTCGCGAGGTCCTGCCTGGTCACGAAACCGTCGCGCCGTTTGATCGCCGCTGCGATGGCGGCCGCGATCTCGCCGCGATAGAAGCCATTGATCCCGCTGCGCCCCAGGTCGCGCAGCGTCGACGCGAGGTCTGCATTGCGCAGAAGCATGCCCGCGTCCATCGGCGGATAGAGCGCGTGGGTGGCCCGCTCGCGTCCCAACCAGCCCGCCGCCTGCTTCAGAGACTCCGACAGCTGCGCGGTGATCAGGTACCCGTCCTGCGCCAGCCCCGCGGCCGGCTCCACGACTGCACCCATGCCCACGCTGCCAAAGCGCTCGAGCAGCCTTCCCCATGCCTCGACCGTCCCCGGCACGGTGACCGGAAGGGCGCCGCGCGCGGGCATCGCGTCGTGGCCTCGCTCACGAACCGCCGCGATGTTCGCAAGCTCGCCCGACCTCCCCGCGCCGATCAAACCGACCGGCGAGGTCTCGCCGGCGGCCCACACGATCGCCATCAGGTCTCCGCCGATCGATGTCATGTGCGGGTAGACGACGCACAGCGCCGCGTTGGCCGCTACCGCGGCATCGATCGCGTTGCCCCCGTCCCGCAGGATCTGCGCCCCGACTTCGCTCGCGACGTGATGCGGGGTTGCCACAACCCCACGCGTCATCGAGGCGTGACGAACTCGATGGCGCCCGGCTGGATCTCGAACAGCGCTGGCAGGTATCCCACCGCCTCGCCGTCGACGTCGATCCGGACTTTCTCAGGCGAGGTGACCGACACTCGCTTGCCGTACATGAGCTCCATTTTGGGATTCGACTGGTCCAGATGCTTGCCGCTCAGGATGTCGTTCATGCCGCGCAGCGTCTCGATCTTGCCCGCATTCTTGATCAGGATCACGTCGAACACTCCGTCGGTGGGCGAGGCCGAGGGGGCCATCTTCATCCCGCCGCCGAAGAACTGACAGTTCGCCACCACGACCTGCTGCGCCTTGGGGAGCTCGTGCGTGGCGCCGTCGATGTCCACCGTCATCGGCTTGTTCTTGAAACTCATCAGCGCGCGCAGACCCCCGATCCGGTACGCGGCGCTGCCGAACCGTTTGGTTCCGTTGCCCACAGTGAACACAACATCTCCGCCAAGCCCGGCGTCCGCGATGTTGATGAAATGCCGGACGGCGGTCGTGCCCTCCCCGGTCTGATAAGTGACGCACCCCGCATCGAGGCGCCTGACCATGCCGCCGCGCAAGACGTCGATGGCCTGCCTGGGGTCGACGGGAATCCGCAGCGTGCGGCGAAAGTCTCCGCCTGTTCCCAACGGCACCATCGCGAGCTTGCTCGTCGTCGGAATGGGCGCGCCGTTGCGGAAGAAGCCGTTGAGGACCTCGTTCAGCGTGCCGTCGCCGCCGACCGCCACCACCAGCGGGCGTGACGCGAGCACCTCACGCTGCGCGATCTCGGTCGCTTCGAGAGGACGCGTGGTGAAAGCGACCTCGTAGGGCAGCCCGCTCGACGGCAGCCAGGTCTCGACGGCCGCCCATTCGCGTCCCGCTTTGCCCGCGCCGGACGACGGGTTGACGACGAAGAGGATCGGCGCGCCTGACCGGGAGCCTATGACCGGCCTCCAAGCGCGCGAGGATTCATGATCCCCTGAGGGTCGATCCCGCCTTTCACCGCCTGCCACACGCGCATCCAACCTCCCAACTCATCGGCGACCCATCTGGCCCTTGCCTGGCCCACCCCGTGGTGGTGGCTGATCGTCGCACCTAGCTCGAGGGCCGCGCTCATCGCGCCTTCCCACGCGCGCCCATACGCCGCACGCGCTTCCGATTCCGTCTCAGCGGAGCCGCCAAACGTGAAATACGCGCAGCAGCCCTGCTCATAGGCATGGCTGAAATGGCATAACGCCAGCCCACCGACGCCTATTGCGGCTTTGACTCGCGTGTGAAGATCGGGAAGGACGGTCCAGAGCGAGGCAAGCTCGATCGTGTCGAGGTAGGCGCCGGCCGGCTCGAGGAACGTTTGGAGGCGCTCCGCGGACAGGTCGAACCGATGCTTCTGCCAGCGATGCCACGGCTCCTCACCCAACCCCCTGGCGCCTTTGGCGAACACTTTCACCGCTTCGGCCTCGGCCGCCGCCACGCCTGCGATCCCTGTCGTTGCAACCACGAGCGCACACTCGTCCGCGCTGAGATCGTAGCCGTTGAACGCCGCGTCTTCGGCGTCGTACAGGCGCATGACGAGCGGCCTTATCCCTGCTTGCATCACGCTCCGCATGCAATCGAGCCCGGCGTGGACGTCCTTGAACGCGTAACCCTGGCCTTTCGTGGACTCCGGCAGCCGGTGGATGCGCAGGACCGCCCCGATCACCACGCCAAGGCCGCCTTCCGCGCCGATGAAAAGCTGATGCAGCGCCGGGCCGACGGCCGATCGCGGGCCGGGACGAGGCGCGGCGAAAGATCCGTCCGGCAGCACGACCGCAAGCGAAACCACGATGTCCTCGATGCTTCCGTACCGGCTCGACTCCTGGCCTGATGAGCGGGTGGCGATCAATCCACCCACGGTCGTGCCCGGGAGCGAGCTGGGGTAGTGGCCGAGCGTCAGCCCGCGCGCGTTGAGCTGCCGCTCCAAGGCGTACCCGTTGACGCCGGCCTCGCAACGGCAGGTCAGGTTGGTCTCGTCGATCTCGAGCACGCGGTCGAGGGCGCCCATGTCGAGGACGATCTCTCCGGCCGCCGGCCCGATCGCTCCGCAAACACCGGATCCGCCGCCCATCGGTGTCACCGCCACCTGGTTGGCTGCGGCCCACCGCAGGACTTCCGCGACCTGTTCCCTGCCGGCGGGGCGAACCACCAGCACCTTCGGCGACGGGTTGCCGGCGCGCTCCTCCATGATCCCCAGCGGCCACATGTCACGCACCGGTCGTTCGTCCACGGCCGCGACGCCGACGATCTTTTCGAGTGAGCTCCGCACTCAGCTTTGCCTCGCGGCGAAGCGGCCGGCGAGCCAACCCGTGAGGATGGGAACCCCAAACCCGCACGCGCCGCTGTAGTCATAACCGCCGAGCACCGCCCCCGCCGCGTAGAGGTTGTCGTAGGGCGCCGAACCGTCCTCGTTCAGTGGATGCAGCCGCTTGTCGGTCATGACGCCGAGGCGCATCTCGATCGCGGGATCCAGGTACTTGAGGTGGTGCAGCCTGGCCCCGGCCGCGGCCGCGGGCGCGCCATCGTGAAACACCCCCAGCCCGAGCAGCGGCTCCGTCGTGGTGCGTCCCCCGTGCAGGCCGCCGCCGATGTGCCTGCCGGTGGCGATCACGAACGCATCGGCGCGAAATGCGCGGTTCGCGGTCCGCGCCGCCACCACCCTGCCGGGCCCCGTCTCAAAAGACGTTATCTCCCCATTGACCGATCCCAGGCCGATCGCCTGCTGCAGGCGCCACCCATGCGGCGACGGTGCCGCCGCGAGCAGCTCAAAACCGTCCGCCGGGAGGTTCGTAAAGCCGGGCGGATAGGCAATGGCGGCGCCGCGGGCGCGAGGGGCCGGCGCGCGGCGTCCGTACAGGTCGGTGAGCGCCGCCGCCTGCGGCAGGTCCGGGATCGAGATCTCCTCCGCAAACGCCTCGATGGAGTGCAGCTCCTTCAGTGCCTGAGCGGTCGAGGCAGCGTCGTAGTCGCCGACCTGCGGAATCCCGATCACGGCAACCCTCTTTCCGGTCAAGGCGCCCAGCTCGCCCCGCGCCACGGTCTGGGGGACGACGTTGGCCGGCCTGGCCAGCCCGTGGATGTCCGCGTAAAGCCCACGAGTGCGCCAGCCGCCCTCGAACGTGAGCCCCTCTTTGCCCAGGGCGAGCTGCAGCGTCGAGATCGCGGCGTCGAGCTCGGTGGCAAGTCCCACCGTGTCCATACCGAGACGGGCAAGCGGGTGGTGCTGTGAGCTGAGGATCGCCTCCAGGTCGTCGACGATCTCCATCCCACCCGCGTAGAGCGCGGTCGCGCCCGGCGCCCTTGCGATGACCGTCACGTCTGCTCTCTCGCGTCGGGCGGCGAGCGCGGCGCAGTAACCCGCGATGCCTCCGCCGACGACAAGGACTTTCGTCAACGCGTGACTATGCGCCGGGTGTCCGCCACGTCACGCTTCAGCTGCTCGACCAGCTCGTCAGGCGACGCGAATTTGATGTCGGGGTGCAGGTATCTGACGAAGCGAAGCCAGAGCCTCTGTTGATACAGATCGCCCTCGAAGTCAAGGAGGAAGGCCTCGATCTTCAGCTCGGTGCCGCCGAACGTCGGGCGGTAGCCGACGGATAGCGCGGCGACGAAGTCGCCCTCGGGAGCGACGACCCGACCCGCGTACGCTCCGAGCGCCGGCACCAGCTTGTTCGGTTCCGGGCTGATGTTCGCGGTCGGAAAGCCGAGCTGTCTGCCGACCTGCGCGCCTGCCTCGACGGGTCCAGTTATCTCGAACTCGCGCCCGAGCAGCCGGTTCGCCGCCTCCACCTCGCCGATGGTCACGAGTCGCCGGATCTCCGAGCTGTGGAGCTCCCGGCCGTCGATCTTGAACGACGGCACCACATCGACATGGTGTCCATTCGTGCGGAGCCAGTCGGCGTTGCCGGTGCGGCCGCGCCCGAACGCGAAGTCGAAACCGATGACCCAGGCCTTGATGTCCATCACCGCGGCCAACCGGTCGACGAACTCCTGAGGCGACAGCGACGCCAACTCGCGGTCGAAACGAAGCACGATTGCGTGCTCAACCCCCGCCGCCTCGATGAGGGCGAGCTTCTCGCTCAGTGTCGTGATCGATGACGGGCAGTTGGCTGGGTCGAGGACGCATCGCGGGTGTGGCTCGAATGTGATGAGGGCGGACGCAGCGTGCTCGGCGGCGGCCGTGTCCTGCAGGTGTCTGATGACGTCGAAGTGGCCGAGGTGAATGCCATCGTAGCTGCCGATCGTGAGCGCGACCGGCCCTATCGGAGTGGTAGGGAGGCCCAGGTGGACCTTCAGCTCAACACCTTTTCCGGAACAAAGGTCCGGCGCAGCGGGTCGGTATGGCCGAGTGCAACGAGGCGACCGTCAGCGTCATGGGCGCGGAGCGGTCCGGGCTCCGGCTCCGGAAGAACGCGTACAGGACGGCCCTGGCGCACCTGGGACTCCTGCTCCACATTCAGGCGGACCCGCTCCATGTCCGGCAGTATGACCTCCGCCGGAAGGAGCCTCTCCCTCACCGCATCCGGCTCCGTGAGGTGCTCCAGGCGCACGGCATATTCGATCGTCAACGGCCCGTAAGCGGAGCGCACGAGACGGCCAAGATAGCCCCCGACCCCCAACCTCTGGCCGAGGTCGCGGGCGATCGACCGCAGGTAGGTGCCACTCCCGCAGCGGACCTCCACCCGCGCCACCGCGTGGGATCCAGGCTGAAAATCGAGCAGGCTCGCTTCGTACACCTCGACCTCGCGAGGAGCCGGGCGCGTGGGAGCGCCGCCGCGCGCAAGCCTGTACGCGCGCTTGCCGTCGACCTTGACGGCCGAATACGCGGGCGGCTGTTGCTGGATCCGCCCGGTGAACTCGACGAGCGCCGATTCGACGTCGGCGGCGGAGAGGCCGCCCGGGTCTGCCACCGGCTCGAGCTGTCCCTCGGCGTCATCTGTCGCCGTGACAAAGCCGAGATGGATGTCGGCGACGTACGTCTTCGGGAGCTTCAGCGCGAACTCAGCGAGCCTGGTCGCCGACTCGAACAGCACCGGCAGCACCCCGGTCGCGAGGGGATCGAGGGTGCCGGCGTGGCCGACTCGGTGGGCGCCGGTCAGCCTCCGCAACCGGTTGACCACTGCGAAAGAGGTCTCGCCGGCGGCCTTGTCGACGTTCAGTACGCCGGTCGAAAATCGCGTTGCGTCAGAGCTGCGTGGCGGCGGCAAGGATGGCCTCCTTGGCGGCCCCCAGCACGAATCGCACCGCCTCGTCCATCGGCTTTTCGATCTCGGCTCCAGCGGCGCGAATGTGCCCGCCTCCACCAAACGAGGCGCACAGGGCCGCTGCGTCGACGGCGCCTCGGCTGCGCACGCTGATCTTGGTCAGGTCGCTCGAGACTTCCTTGAAGAGGATCGCCAGCTCGAGGCCCGCGATGCTGTTCAGGGTGTCGATGATGCCCTCCGACTCGGCCATCGCGGCGTTTGCCTCTTTCAGCATCGGCCGCGTCACCTTTGCCCACGCGAGCCGGCCGTCCATCTCGACTCTCATCGTCGCGAGGGCAAGGCCGCTCAGCTTGAGGGTCGTCTCCGGCCGCATCTTGTAGACCTGCGTGGCTATGCGGCCGGGGTCGGCGCCCAGGCGCGCGAGGCGGGCCGCATCCTCGAGCGCCCGTGGAGTGGTGTTCTCGTGCCGAAATCCACCGGTGTCGGTCAGCAGCGCGACATACAGGTTGGTGGCGATGGTTGGCGTGATCGGGTAACCGAAGTGATCGAGCATCTCCATGACCATCTGGCCGACGGCGGCGGCGTTCGGGTCGATGACGTTGATGTCACCGAACCGTGTGTTCGAGGGATGGTGGTCGACGTTGATGATCGTCGCGTGGGTGGCGATGCTGCGCACTGCATTGCCCGAGCGCTCGAGGTTGCCGGAGTCGAAGAAGAAGACGAGCTGGGGGTCGACACCATGCGGAGGCTCGGCCTGTATGTCCCCGATGCCCGGCAGGAAGCCGTACATCGACGGCAGCGGCGGCGGCACGAGAACCCAGACCTCCTTGCCCTCGGCGCGCATCGCTTCGGCGAACGCGAGGCTGCAGCCGAGCGTGTCTCCGTCGGCGTCCTTGTGACCGAAGATCAGGATCTCCTGGTTCGCGTCGATGAGCTCCTTGATCTCGTCGTAGGTGTGCGGCTTATCGCGTTTGGCGGTGGCTATAGCGCGCTCTCCTGCTCGCCATTTTCGTGCGGAAGCACTTCTTTCAGCAGCTCCGAGATGTGCACGCTGTACTCGATCGACGAATCAAGCTCGAATCGGAGCTCCGGTGAGAATTTCAGGTTCCGCAAGCGCCGGCCGAGCTCGTGCCGAATAAGTCCCTTGGCTGACACCAGACCCTTGATCGACGCCTTCTGCTCGTCGGGTTTGCCGAGCACGCTGACGCGGACGCGTGCCTGGCGCAGATCCGGCGACATGCGCACGCCGGTGATGCTCACGAATCCGATGCGTGGGTCCTTGAGGTCGCGCCGGATGATGGACATGATCTCCTCACGCACCTGCTCCCCCACCTGGTCCGCGCGGTAGCTGGTCATTTCGACCTCCGCATTCAGCAGAGCCACGGCTTGCTTAAATTTCTTCCCGCTCGAGTCGATACGTCTCCATCGTGTCACCGGGCTGGAAGTCCTCCCAGCCTTCGAGACCGATGCCGCACTCCTGGCCGGCCGGCATCTCACGCACGTCCTCCTTGAAGTGCTTGAGCGAGTTGATCCGGCCTTCGTGGACCATTTCTCGGGCCCGGAAAAGCTTGACCCAGCCTCCACGGCTGACCTTGCCCTCCACCACACGGCTCCCGGCGATCAGACCGGTGCGCGGGATCTTGATCGGGGTGATGACCTCGACCCTGCCCTCGCGAATCTGACGATACGTCGGCTCGCGCAAACCCTTGGCCGCGCGCTCCACGTCTTCGGTGAGCTTGTAGATGACGTCGTAGTACCGGACCTCGACCTTCGCGCGCTCGGCGGCGGCCGTGCTGGCCGGAGTCGGCTTGAGGTTGAAGCACACGATGATCGCGCTCGACACGCCGGCGAGCAGGAGGTCCGAGTCGCTGACTGCGCCCACTCCCTGTCCCACGATCTTGATCGCGACCACCGGGTCTTCGATCTTTTGCAAGGAGGCCAGAACCGCTTCGAGCGTGCCCTGCGCATCGGTCTTGACGACCAGGCTGAGCTCCTTGACCTCGCCCTCCTTGGCGCGGCGGGCCAGGTCTTCCAGCGTGATGCGAGGCGTGACGTCGCGTGCCGCCTCCTGCGCGCGCCTCTCGGTGAGCTTGGTCAGCGCGATCTGCCGAGCCACCCGCTCCGAGGCGACGACCTGGAAGATGTCACCAGCCTGGGGGACCTCGCCCATGCCGGATACGACGACTGGCGTCGCGGGCGTGGCCTCGGTCACGCTGCGGCCGCGGTCGTCCGCCAGCGCGCGGACCCGTCCATAAATGTGTCCACACACGAAGTCGTCGCCGACCTTCAGCGTGCCTGCCTGCACGAGGACCGTAGCGACTGGTCCGCGGCCGCGCTCGAGGTGGGCGTCCACGATCGTTCCGATCGCGTTGCGGTCGGGGTTCGCCTTGAGCTCGAGGATGTCGGACGCCAGCACGATGGTGGTGAGCAGGTCGTCGATGCCCTTGCCCGTCCTGGCGCTCAGGTGCACGCATTCGTGCTCCCCGCCGTAGTGGCGGGTCACGATGCCCTGCTCGGCCAGCTGCTGATGGACGCGGTCGACGTTGGCGTTGTCTTTGTCGATCTTGTTGATCGCGACGATGATCGGCACCCTGGCCGCTCGGGCATGGTGGATCGCCTCCACGGTCTGGGGCATCACCCCGTCGTCGGCCGCGACCACGAGCACCACGAGGTCGGTGACCTGTGCGCCGCGGGCGCGCATGGCGGTGAAGGCCTCATGGCCGGGCGTGTCGATGAACACCACCGGATGTCCGTCCGCGGTCTCGATCTTGTAGGCGCCGATCCGCTGGGTGATACCGCCGGCCTCGCCCGCGGCGACGCGCGTCTGGCGGATCGAATCCAGGATCGACGTCTTGCCGTGGTCGACGTGGCCGAGGACGGTCACGATCGGCGGCCGCGGCTTGAGCTTGGTCGGGTCTTCTTTGGCGAGCGAGAACAGCTCCTCGCGCGACGTGGTCACCAGGTTGCCCTCGCCCGCAGCCGACTCGACCGCGACCACGTCCTCGCTGGCCACCGGCTCGACCGTGTAGCCGAACTCGTCGGCGACGATCTCGGCCGTGGCGAAGTCGATGACCTGGTTGATGGTGACCAGGATCTTCGAGGCCATCAGCTTCTTGATGACCTCGACGGGGCTCACGCTCAACTTCTCGGCCAGGTCTTTGACCGACAGTGTGGGTGGAAGCGCGGCGCGTCGGTCGCCGTTGGTTTCGATCTTGGTCGCCGCGGTCGCCGGCTTGAAAGCGGAGCGGGCAGCCTCGATCGCCCCGGGCGCCAGGGGCGCCGCGGTATTGCGGGTCAACCTGCGCTGCTGCAGGAAGTTGACCAGCTCCTTCTGGCTGATGCCAAGTTCGCGCGCGAGTTCGTGTGCCTTCATCTGGAACTACTGA
>Ga0209806_1002924_pt1 | contig 10431 bp, 10 predicted proteins | sample GraSoiAngelo_152_FD_186166 | JGI IMG/M metagenome (GOLD analysis project Ga0209806, IMG submission 186166) | Grasslands soil microbial communities from the Angelo Coastal Reserve, California, USA - 14_1009_12_30cm (SPAdes) (version 2) | ecosystem: Environmental > Terrestrial > Soil > Grasslands ... | reverse complement strand
AATGTCGCGACGCATTTCACGGCGCAACTCAGCCGCACCACGCCTCCTCGTCTCGTGATGAACTTCTCCGCGCCAGTCAATCCCACCATTGCAACCGAACCTGGCAGGTTGCGCATGTCATTTAATCGCGAGCCAGTGGTCGCGCCCGGAACACCCACCTTAACCTTTGATGACGCCGCCATCCCGTCCGCTGTGTTCTCCGAAAACAATGGCGCCGCCGAAATTGCAGTCAACGGGACCGCGCCCTTGATGGCCAGCTTCAGTAACGACGGCCGCACAATTACCATCGCACCCGCTCCTCAGCAGATGTCCGCCCCATCTGCGCCGGCGGGCGTGCCCGGAACTGCTCCGGCCACTCCCTCCGCGGCCAACCCATCTTCCGCGGCGGCTCCCGGGGTCCGCCACTTCTTTGCTGTGGTCGACGCAAGCCACGGCGGCGACGATCGCGGTGCCGCGCTGAGCGACAAGCTTGCCGAAAAAGATGTCACGCTCGCGCTGGCGCGACGCCTTCGTCAGGAACTCGAATCGCGCGGCATGTCCACGCTTGTCTTGCGCGATTCCGACGTTAACCTTTCGTTTGACCAGCGCGCCATCTTCACCAATACTGCTCATCCCGCGATCTACATCGCCCTGCATGCGGCTTCCGACGGCAAAGGCGTCCGTCTCTACACGGCGATGATTCCCGCGGGCGGCGAAAACAATGGACCGTTTGTTGCCTGGGACACGGCTCAAACCCATTTTCTGCCCGTCAGCCAGATCGCCGCCCAGGGCGTGGCATCCGAACTCGCAAGACGTCAGATCCAGGTGCGAACCCTCGTCGCACCGGTTCGTCCCCTCAATAATCTGATCGCCGCTGCCATTGCGGTCGAAGTCGCTCCCCCCGGGACTGATGTGATGGACCTCAACCTGCCCGCTTATCAGCAAAATGTTGTGAGCGCTGTCGCCAACGGCCTGCTGGCGGTTCGCGATCGACTGGGAGTGCCGCAATGATCCCGCGCCAGTTCCTCATCAGCACTGGCGTTCTTCTGTTGGCCGTATTGGCCCTGGGCTTCTACGCCGGACGTATGCGCGGCCGTGCTTCTCAGGTCTCGCCGTCGGTTGCGAACACGCAACCCCCAGTCGCGCCGCCAGTCTCCGGCCCGACCGAGCGAGTCACGCTGTACGTCGCCTTCGATGATCCCGGCGTCCTCCGCTCGCAGGGAGCCGAAATTCCTCTCCCATCCGCGCGACAGCAACGCGCTGAGGAACTTCTGCGTGCGTTGCTGGCCATCTATCTGTCGAAAAGTTCCCCACATCCGCTTGCCCCGGGCGCCGAAGTCCGCGCCGTTTACCTGGTCACGCCCGGGGTCGCCATCATCGATCTGAACTCGGCTTTCGCCAACGGCCACCGCTCCGGAGTGCTCGAGGAAGAACTCACCGTTGCCTCTCTCATCCAGACGCTCGTTGCCAACATTCCCGACATTCTGCGAGTGAAGATCCTGGTCGACGGTAAAGAACGCGAAACCCTGGCCGGCCACGCCGATCTCTCCGACTTCTACGACACCGGAGCCGTGGCCCTGCTCGCAAGCCAGCTGCAGAATGCACAGTAAGGGGATTTCAGATTTTAGATTGCAGATTTTAGATTTCAGATTGGAGCTTTCTAGATTGAAGACTCTCAGATCGAAGATTTTCAGAGAAGGGAGCACGAAGGCGCGACATCGGGGGCGACTGCAATGCGGTCTCGCGAGAGTGTCGTCCCTACGGGACTCGAGACTTTGTATGCGATTAGCCCGCATACCTGCGGGGCTAACAACTGACGTCGCTGCGCGACTGAATTTTGCAGCTGCATTCTCAACGTTCAATCTGGGAAGGTTTTGTCCTAGCCTTCGTCTTCATTCCGAAATGTGAATCCTTACGTGGTTGACGCGTTTTTCGTCGACCAATCTGCAATCTGCAATCTGCAATCTGAAATCTGAAATGAGATCCGAATTCGCAGTCAGAGCTCGAAACCCGAGAGTCGGAATCCGAAAACCACGAAACTCAAAACCCGAAACTCGAAACTCGAAACTCGAAACCCGAGACTCGAAACCCGACACCCGAGACCTGATTTACAATCCCTCAAATGGTTTTCCGTTCCGATAACCGTGCTTTCGACCAGATCCGGCCCGTCACCATCTTCCCCGACTTCATCCACACCGCCGAAGGCTCCGCCCTCATCGAAGTCGGCAACACCCGCGTCATCTGCACCGCTTCCGTCGAAGAGGCCGTCCCTACCTTCCTCCGCAACAGCGGCAAAGGCTGGGTGTCGAGCGAATACGGCATGCTTCCTCGCGCGACTCTGACGCGTACGCCGCGCGAAGTGAGCAAAGGACGCGCCTCCGGACGTACCCACGAAATTCAGCGTCTCATCGGCCGTTCCCTGCGCGCCGTAACGGACCTGGAAAAATTGGGCGAGCGGACTGTCTGGATCGACTGCGACGTCATCCAAGCCGACGGCGGAACCCGCACCGCCTCCATCACGGGCGCCTTCGTCGCCCTGGGCCTCGCATTGGAGAAGCTCGTCGAAGCCGGCACCCTGAGCGCGGTCCCCCTGCGCGACTTCGTAGCCGCCATCAGCGTAGGCCTCGTCGATGGCGAAGTGATGCTCGACCTGGCCTACGAAGAAGACTCCCGCGCCGACGTCGATATGAACTTCGTCATGACCGCCGGCCGCAAGATGGTAGAGGTCCAGGCCACTGCCGAGCACCGCGTCTTCGACGACCAGCAATTCAGTCAGATGCTCGCGCTGGCCCGCAAAGGGGTGGACTCGTTAATCGCGAAGCAGCAGGCGGTTCTTAGCACTTTGACGCTGAGGCAATGATTCTGCGTCATCGAGCATCTTTAATCCTGAAATTTCCCCGGGCCTCTCCCTTGCCCCCACACAACGGCACCTTGGCGCAGTTCAAGACCCAAATCTTTCTAGGATCGAAGCGCTACAAACATAGGCCAGAATGTTCGTATCGACCGCGACTCGCATGGATTTCCTCTAGTCGTAAAGATCTTCGCGCTTCCAGCGTCCTATCTTCGTTACGGCTTCTCGCCGCAGTCGCTGTAGCAGCAACTTGCGCGCCCGTGTGCGGGCAGCCTGGCTCGAGTGCAGGGACACAATCCGGGCTACCGGCCGGCCGTGACTCGTCACCACATAGCTTGAGCCTTGTCCCACCTCACGCAATAACTGCGATAATTTCCGGTTGGCCTCCGCCGCTGAAACCGTCTTCTCCATAACCGTTCCTCAAAGAGTAGTGATATTAGTACATCCGCCCGTCAAGAAGGTTTGGCATGGTCTGTGAGGGCATTGCGAAGTCGGTACTTTAAATGTCCGACATTCCTCTCTCCCGCCGTGCACCCCTGTGTCCCTCTGTGGTTTAACAGGCTTTCCCGCCCTCAACGTTCATCCGTCACACCGCCATCCACCACGCTGTATTACAATAAACAGCCGTCCATGGTAGCTTCGAGGGCGGCGTACTCCGTCCCCAACCCCGCACTCATTATTGGAGGAAAGAACATGAAGCTCACCCCCGGAAAACTTGCCGGCCTCAAACGAGTCTCCACCGACCGCGGTGTCATCGCCGCCGCCGCGATGGACCAGCGCGGCTCCCTGCAGAAATCTCTCGCCAAGGAAAAAGGTGGCGACATTACCGACGCCATGATGGAAGAGTTCAAGTCGCTGGTCACTGAAATCCTCACCCCACACGCCAGCGCCATCCTGCTCGATCCAGAGTGGGGATTGCCGGCCTCCAAGCGCCGCGCCAAAAACGCCGGCCTTCTGCTGGCCTATGAGAAGACAGGCTACGACAAGACTGGCCCTGGCCGGCTCGGCGATCTGCTGGATCATTGGTCCGCGCGCCGCCTCAAAGAAGCCGGCGCCGACTGCGTGAAGATCCTGCTGTACTACACGCCGTTTGACCCGAAGCAGGTCAACGACCAGAAGCACGCCTGGATTGAGCGCATCGGCGACGAGTGCCGCGCCAACGACGTCCCGTTCTTTCTTGAGTTTGTGGGCTATGAAGAAGGGGCTGACGAGAAAGGACTTGAGTACGCGAAAAAGAAGCCGCAGATCGTCACCGAGAGCATGAGAGAGTTCACCAAAGACCGGTACGGCGTCGACGTGCTGAAAGTCGAGGTCCCGGTCAACATGAAGTTTGTCGAAGGCACAAAGTCTTTCGGCGGACAGAAGGCTTATACCAAGAAAGAAGCCATCGACCTGTTCCACAAGGCTGCGGGTGTCGCGACCAAGCCGTTCATCTACCTCTCGGCCGGAGTGAGCAATGCCGAGTTCAGCGAGACGCTTGAGCTCGCCGGAGAATCGGGAGTGAAGTTCAATGGAGTGCTTTGCGGCCGCGCCACCTGGAAAGAGGGCATCCCGGTCTACGCCAAGCAAGGCGCCGACGCCTTCCGCAAGTGGCTGGAAACCGAAGGCGTGAAGAACATCGAAAACGTGAACGGCAAGCTGAAAGCCGCGACGCCGTGGTACTCGATCTACGAAGCCGAGCCCGCGCTGGTCGGAGCGTAAAACATGTGGCGCGGGCGCCCTCGCCCGCGTTGCCTCTGAAATCAGTCTTTCGTCGTGGAAGTCCGCAGATTGAAGCAGGGCAGACATTTCGTCTGCCCTGAATTTTTCTTGTTACGCCGCCTCTCGCTGTCACATTTGGAAATCTCGAGTGAGATGAGCCTTCGACCTGCTGCATTTGCAGCCGCGCGTCAGCGCTTGCAGAGGTGCTCGTGAAGCACGCTCTTAAACGCTATATCGGCATACTTCTGAACTTGTGGCCGCCGTTTCTCGGGGCCGGAATTCGGGTGAAGCGGTTCCAGCCGGATTGGAAAGCCATCGAGGTTGAGATGAAACTACGCCGCTGGAACTCAAATTACGTTGGCACACACTATGGCGGATCGCTCTACTCGATGGCCGACCCGTTCTACATGCTGATGCTGATTGAGAACCTGGGATCGGACTACATCGTGTGGGACAAGTCTGCGACCATCCGTTTCAAGAAGCCCGGCAGAGGAAAGGTTACCGCCGCGTTCCGCCTATCCGACGAGCAACTCGAACAAATCCGGGAAGCATTGAAAAGGGCTGAGAAGATCGATCGCATCTTTACTGTTGAAATCAAGGATGAATCGGGAGCGGTGGTCGCCGAGATCGAAAAACAACTTCACGTCCGAAAAAAACCCGTCACGGTCTGAGGAGTGGCGACTCGCGGTCCCGCAGAAATCCTACACCAGCGTGATTGCGACTCCGGACAGAATCCCCAACGTCACCACAGCCGCGAACACTCGCGCCGATGTCCTCCACGACATCGTCCGCCCTACGATCAGCATGGGATAAACACTGAATGCGCCGAGGGTGCAGAGCAAAGTTGCTACATAGGGCAGTGGCACGCCGCGCGTCATCAGGATGAAAGCCGCCGCAACATCAAACGCCATAGGCACGGGGAGAAACGCTCCCGCGACAGCTACCAGGACGATGCCCAAAAAACTCACGTGCGTTGGGATCGCCTGCGACGGGATCAACTCCGCAACGATCGCACCCAGCAACGCGGCGAGAATCATAAGGGGAATGGTGGTTGCCGCGAGGCGCGCGAGATTCTTGAGATACTGCTTGACTGTTCCAGCCGCGGGCACGAGCCAACCCACGGACGGGACCTGGCACTGGAGTTCCACTGGCTTGGTTTCTCCAACCAGCCAAGGCACTGACACCAGCAACAGGATCGGTACTGCCACGCGCACCAACACGACTTCTGGCGGAAACAGCGCGAACACCATGGTGAGCACAACCACGTTCAGCATAGGCGAGCTGATCATGGTCGCCAGCACGGTCGTCGAACTCGCTCCACCTTCGTAAAGACTCTGGCCAATTGGCGCGACGCAGTTGGCGCACACTCCAAGGGGAACTCCCGTGATTGCTCCCAACGCCGTATTGGCGGCGGCGCTGCGGAAACGCCGGCTCGGCAACAGCGGCAGCAGCGTAAGAACGGCGGCTCCAAAGAACAGGCCGAAGGTCATCCCGATGCGGTTCGTCCACATCCAATTGATGGTTGTTCTCTCGATGCGCGTGGGTAACGGCATTTGCGGCGCAACCGGAAGCTTGGCGTCGAAGCTCAGGACGCCGCTGGTCTTGATGGCGGTTCCGCTGTGCAGTTTCTTCAGCAGAGCGGGATAGCGTGAATCGAGCCAGAAAAAGGACGCAATGCCCAGCGCCAGAATCAAAGCAACTGAGATTTGAATTCGAAAATTTGTCCGCTCCGAAGAAGAAACGGCGAGCGACGTGCCTGCCACAGTAGACGCCATAGCCACCCCACCAGCTAAGGTCAAGAACGAGTGGCGGAACCTTATAGCGGCGATTGCAGGGCCACAATAGTTGAAAAACACTATGGATTGGCTGGGAAGAGCTTTTAACCGCGAAGATCGCAAAAGGTGGCACGAAGGTCGCGAAGAAAATCTTAAAAAGGAGAGGACGGGGAGGACAGCTGGGGGGAACGCAGCCAACCGACGTTGACGGAACCCATGGGGGAGACATACCTCGAGGCGCTTAGGTTGTTAAGATGTCAGTCCATGGCGTCGAATCAGACTGCTCTCATCACGGGCGCTTCTGCCGGACTTGGCTACGAATTTGCACACCTGTTCGCGCGCGACAAGTACAACCTGGTTCTGGTGGCGCGCAGTGGACCAAAGCTTGCCGACCTTGCCGAGCAGCTGCGGCAACAGCATGGAATCACGGTGAAGACGATTCCGCTCGATCTCGGTCTTCCGCATGCGTCGCAAACCTTGTTTGAGGAGACGCAGCGCGCCGGAATTCATGTCGATATTCTGGTCAACAACGCCGGTTATGGCGCTTCTGGCGCCTTCGCTGAGATCCCGCTCGAAGAGTCCTATGGACAGATCCAGCTCAATATCATGGCGCTGACGTTGCTGACGAAACTGTATCTGCAGCCGATGCTGGAACGCAGGTCCGGCAAAATTATGAACGTCGCTTCGACAGCGGCGTTTCAGCCGGGGCCGCTGATGGCGGTCTATTATGCGACTAAGGCGTACGTACTATCTTTCACCGAAGCGATTGCGGACGAGTTGCGCGACAGTGGAGTTTCGGTGACGTGCTTCTGTCCGGGCGCGACGCTCACGGAATTTCAGAAGCGCGCGCAAACGGAAAATTCACGCCTCTTCAAACAGCTTGCCCCGATGAACGCGAAGACAGTGGCGGAACAGGGCTACAAGGCGCTGACGGACGGCAAGACGCTGGCGATCGCGGGTTGGCGGAATTGGCTGGTCGCCGAGTCGGTGCGGTTTGCTCCCCGCAAGGTGGTCACGGCAATTTCGCGCTGGGTAGCGGAGCCCGTGAAGTGAATGCAACCCGAGCTTCGCTCGGCTGGGCAGACGGGGCGTCTGCCCCTACGCGTGCGAGGTGTCTGCCCCTACGCGGCTCTCCTCTTTGGCTATTGAATCGAACTGGCTGCCTGTGAGAAGACGGCGTTGGAGTTGGAGCCGATTAAGCGGATGGTGCCTACCACGATTACCAGAATGACCGCGAGCATCACCGCATATTCGGCAATATCCTGACCTTCATCGGAATTCAGTAGGTTTAGCAACAGAGACATCATGAGATTCACTCCCGGGAACACTCCCGCTTGATAGCGCAGCCTATTGTGCGTAAATGAACTTTCAGCCCGAAAGAAAGTCTAATCGCACGCCTGAAAAATAGATATACGCCTAAGAGTGTATCTCCGCCGGAACATCTTGTGTGTGGGAAGTTCTCCCAAGATCCAGGGTGCAGACGGATCAGTAGCGCGTTCGGTCTCGCCGAAATGCTGCCGTTTGTAAGTTTTCCTCGAGCTGTTGAGTTGTTCCAGCTTACCTGGAATCGAACGGTTAGAACTCGGAAGGGATCAATCTCGATGGGAATTCAGCTGTCCAGCGAAATTAAGGCTTTGCTTGATCGGCCGAACTTTGTGCACCTGGCCACGCTGATGGCGGATGGCTCGCCGCAGAGCGTGCCGGTGTGGGTCGGGCGGGAAGGCGATCACATTTTGATCTGTACGGATGAGGGCTCTTTTAAGGCTCGGAACACGCTGCGCGATCCGCGAGTGTCGCTTTCAGTGGTGGATTTTCGCGACCCGTACCAGGAGGCGCGGCTGCGTGGGCGTGTGGTCGAACGGCGTCCGGATCCCGAGCTGCGCTACATGGATCCGATCTCGCATAAGTACACGCGGAAACCGTTTCCGTTTCGCAAGCCGGAGGGCAGAGTGGCGCTGGTGATCGAGTTTGAGAAAGCGCGGTATACCAAGCTGCCGTTCGAGCACACGCCCCCGGAATAGGGTTTGAAAATCTACAGCCGAGCTTCGCTCGGCTGGGCAGACGAGGCCTCTGCCCCAACGTGGGTCTATCGCATCCCGTCAAGAATCGAGCCAACGATTCCGCCGACTACGCCGCCTTGCGTGGCTTCTTTCGATGGGGCGGGCATGTACTCCATAAGCTTGTGGGCGAGTTTGGAGATGGGCAGGGTCTGCAGCCAAACTTTGCCGGGGCCGGTGAGGGCGGCTAGGAAGATGCCGTCGCCCCCGAAGATCATATTCTTGATTCCGGGAACGGTGGTGATCTGGAACGACACACTGGTTTGGAATGCGCCGACGTGGCCAGGATGCACGCGCAGGGTTTCGCCGGGCTGAAGGTCCTTTACGATCAACTCACCCGAGAGTTCGATCCAGGCAGTACCTTGACCGGTGACGTGCTGCAAGAGGAACCCATCTCCGCCGAAGATGCCCGCGCCCAGGGATTGCTGAAAGCCAACGCTGATCTGGACTTGTGGAGTGGCGCACAGGAAGCCGTGGCGATGAATCATGTAATCGTGGCCGCGGCCGATTTCGACGGGCAGGATGTGGCCCGGAACCTTGGTGGCGAAGGCCAGTTCGCCGCGCGAACCGATGGCGCGGTACTCGGTCATGAACAGCGTGCCGCCGCCGGCTACGCGCTTGATGACGCCCAAGAGGCCGCCGCCTCCCGCCATTTGAGTGTGCGTGGTCAGCTGGATGGAACTGCTCATCCAGGAAAGTTCGCCGGCTTCGGAGATGATGGCTTCGTTGGGTTCGAGAATGAATTCGAGCACGGGCATGGTGGTGCCGACGATCTGCGATTGCATGGAGACTCCTGAGTATGGTTGCTTGCGAGTATAGCTTAGGGATTGCAGGGCGGGCGGGGACGTCCGCCTCTCCACCAACTGCGAGCTACGAGCTTTTCATTCCCATTCGATTGTGCCCGGCGGCTTTGACGTGATGTCGTAGACCACGCGGTTCACGCCTTTGACTTCGTTCACGATACGGCTGGAAATGGTTTTCAGGACTTCGTAGGGGAGCGGGACCCAGTCGGCGGTCATGCCATCTTCGGAGTGGACGGCGCGGATGGCGCAGGTGTTGGCGTAGGTGCGCTGGTCTCCCATGACGCCCACCGACATCACGGGCAACAGCACGGCGAAGGACTGCCAGATTTTCTGGTAGAGGCCGGCTTTCTTGATTTCGTCGACTACGATCTCATCGCAGTCTTTGAGGATGCGCAGACGTTCTTCGGTCACTTCGCCGAGGATGCGTACGGCTAAGCCCGGCCCCGGGAATGGCTGGCGCTGGAGGATTTCTTCGGGCATCCCTAAGTCGCGGCCGATGCGGCGGACTTCGTCCTTGAAGAGCTCCTTGAGCGGTTCGATCAGCTTGAGGGACATTTTTTCGGGCAGGCCGCCGACGTTGTGATGGCTCTTGATGACTTGCGAGGGGCCGCGCACCGAGCGCGACTCGATGACGTCGGGATAGAGCGTTCCTTGCACCAGCCACTCGACGTGCCCCTCCTCCTTTTCGATGCGCAGGGCTTCCTGCTCGAAGACTCCTATGAATTCGGTGCCGATGATTTTGCGCTTGGCTTCGGGGTCGGTAACTCCGGAGAGACGGGTGAGGAAGCGCCTCGTTGCATCGACGGCCACGAGGTGCAGGCCGAGTTTGTCACGCAGGTTCTGCTGCACTTTCTCGAATTCGTTTTTGCGCAGGACACCGTTGTTGACAAAGACGCAGGTGAGGCGGGTTTTGCTGGAGGCGTCGCGCATGGCGCGGTCGACGAGCACGGCGGCGACAGAAGAGTCGACGCCTCCAGAGAGGGCGCAGATCGCACGACCGTCGCCGACTTGTTTGCGGACTTGTTCGACGGTGGCATCGATGAAGTGCTGGGCGGTCCAGGTGGGCTTGGCTCCGCAAAGATTGAGCGCGAAGTTGCGCAGGATGTCTTTGCCTCGGGGCGTGTGGTGGACTTCGGGATGGAACTGCACGGCCCACATGCGGCGCGCGGGGTTCTCGATGGCGGCTACGGCATTGGGAGACTGGGCGGTCAGGTGGAAGCCGGCGGGCAGTTGCTGGGCTTCGTCGCCGTGCGACATCCAGAAGG
>Ga0209806_1002923_pt1 | contig 10439 bp, 9 predicted proteins | sample GraSoiAngelo_152_FD_186166 | JGI IMG/M metagenome (GOLD analysis project Ga0209806, IMG submission 186166) | Grasslands soil microbial communities from the Angelo Coastal Reserve, California, USA - 14_1009_12_30cm (SPAdes) (version 2) | ecosystem: Environmental > Terrestrial > Soil > Grasslands ... | reverse complement strand
CGCGCGAGCGCTCTGGCGACGACTCGGCTCCCCCAAACCGGGACGCCGTCGGGCACGCTCGACACCTCCGGCGGACGGTGGGTGAAACGCATCGCGATGACTGCCTGCGCGGTGGACGCTGTAAACGGGGGTGCGCCGGCCCACATCTCGAAGAGCACGCAGCCCAAGCTGTAGATGTCGCTGCGGCCGTCCAGCTCCGAGTCGCCGGCAGCCTGCTCCGGGCTCATGTACGCGGGCGTCCCGAGCAGGATGCCGGTCTGCGTCACGGTCGGCGCCCCGGCGGCTTGAATCGCGCGCGCGATGCCAAAATCGGCCACGACCGCGTGCCCGGCCGAGATGAGAATGTTCTCCGGTTTGATGTCACGGTGGACCACGCCGTGCTGGTGGGCGTACTCCAGGGCGTCGGCCACTTCGCGGGCAATGAGCAGCGCCTCCTCCACCGGCAGCTGCGGCTCCCGGACGAGCCGGTCGCGCAGCGACTCTCCCTCGACGTAGGGCATGACATAGTAGAGAAAGCCTGCCGCTTCTCCCGAGTCGAGTAGCGGCAGGATGTGGGGATGGTTGAGCCGGGCCGTGAGCTTGATCTCCCGCAGGAACCGCTCGGCGCCCAGGGCGACCGCGAGTTCCGGTCGCAACACCTTGATCGCGACCAGCCGTTCGTGTTTCGGGTCTCGTCCCAGGAATACGAGCGCCGTCCCACCGTGGCCGAGCTCGCGCTCGATCGCGTACCGGCCAGTGAGGGCAACTTCCAAACGACCAGCGAGGTCGGACACGGGGCCTTCGACGCCTGGGACGAGTCCATGATACGGGTGTCGATCGAGTCCGACCAGATGCCATGGACTTACTGCCCCGCGGCGCCGTCGTACACACGCCGGAACTCGATCGAGCGGCCCCGTCCGCCCTCGAACTTGACGATCACGAACAGCTGCTTGCCGTCCTGGGAGCGGAGATAGTCCTCGGTGACCTTCCCGCCTCCCGAGACCTTGCGCTCGACCACGAAATCGTTGCCCAGCCAACGTCCCTTGATCTCGACGTCCCCGCCTCCCTCTACTTTCTGGGTGACCTTCCGGCCGTCGTTGTAGAGTACCAGCGCCGCGCCGCTATCCGATCCAACCGCGACGCTCGAGTCGGTCTCGGCGATCGTGAGTGCGGGGGGCGCATCGAACGCGAGCTGCATTGTCTGGTGCATCCGCTGGCGCTGCTCGTCGCTCATTCCGGCCCCACCCCCGCCTCGCGACCCGCCGCCGCGCCCGCGGCCGAAGCCCCCGCGTCCACCAAAACCGCCACGACCCCCACCACCCGTTCCGGGGTACCCGCCCCCCGTCCGGCCCCCGCGCGACTCGTCGCCGCTCGAGTCGCGCCCCTGGAGCATGTCCCGCGGATTGTCGCTCTGTGCGGCGTTGAACGTCCACTGGCCGGAGAGATCCGGGTGCTGAGCCGTCACGGGGGTCGCGGCAACGAAAAGCACAACCGCCATCGTCAGTCTCATGGTGCAACTCCTCGAGTTGAGGGCGTACACGTCGATGAGCTGTATACGAACGGCCGTCGGCAGCGGTTGACGCGGCGCATCGCAGTCAGCGAACACGAACCGCCGATCGTATCCCTGTCAGTGAGGAGTGCGCCGTCAACGATTCAGGTCGGAACTGGCTCGGGGAGGCCCACTCGTGATCGGCAAGATGCGGCAGGCGTTGGCAGCAGCACTCGCGGTTCCAATATTGTGGGTGAGTACCGCGGCGTTTCCTCTTATGGGCCTGATGTATTGTCTGGCGATAGTTGCGCTCGACGGCATCGAGCACGTCGTGCGCCGACTCACGGATCATAGGTGACCGATGGCGCGCCTGGTCGTGGCAGGGGTGGGTTGGCTGCTCCTCGTGCCGGTCGCGGGGAGGGGGCAGGCGTGCGCCGAGCCGCACTATCGCTGGAGCGAGAAGGTCGACACCACACTGCAGACTCGCCCGCCAACAGCCGTGGACGTCGCCGAGATCCTCACGAACTGGGCGCCCTTGGGGTTCACCAATAAGGACCGGTGCGCCCCCCGGATGGGGCGCGAGGACGGCGTGTTCACCGTTGTCGGCTGGGTCCGACGTCTGAGGCTCCACGAGGCCGACGGCGACTGGCACATCGAATTGACCGAAGCCCGAGCCACTCCGGTCGGCTCCTGCATCATCGTCGAGATCCCGGCGGAGCGCTACGGCGTGATCTACGGCCGGGCCCGTGCGGCGCTCGCTGCTCTCGTGGACACTACGCAACTCGGTCCCGGCGGCGATCTCCATCCGCCGGTGCGGCTACGGTTCACCGGTGCCGCCTTCTTCGATGGGTTCCATCAGCTGCAAGCGGGCCAACACGGACGTTGCAACTCTTCATTGCGCGCGCTCTGGGAGCTTCATCCGATCTACGTGGTCGAGGCGCCCGCAGGCTAGAGCTCCTATGTATCAGGCCGTGGCTCGACCGGACGACCTCCCATGAGCCACGCCGTCCAACCCCCGACCAGCGCCCGCGCCCTGCTCCATCCCGCGCGTTGCAGCTCTCGCGTCACCCGGACGCTTGTCTCTTCGTCGCTTCAGCTACAGTAGGCGACGAGCCAGGCATCGCGCGGCAGGCCGAGTGCCGATACGGTATCCGTCGCGCGGTCGGGCGGCACGCGGATGGCACCCGCGGCGCGGGTGGCACTAGCCCGATACGCCGGCTCTTTCCGGACGTCGAGCAGCACGACTCGTTCGCCCCGGCGGAGCAGGTCATCGAGCTGCGCGAGCGAGATTCGATCCGGCACGATGGGCTCCATCCCCTACCCCTGTTCGGTTGCGGGCGCCGACTGCGCGGCATCCGGCCCCGACGCCCGGAGCGACAGGACCACCGTGACCAGCAGCACAGCCGCGATCACGCCGAGGGATACGGAGACCGGGATCGGTTGCGCGGACCCGAGCAGCATCCGCGCGGCGACAAATGCGAGAATCAGGGCGAGACCGTGCCGGAGGTACTTGAGGCGCCCGAGCGCTCCGGCCAGGAGGAAGTACAGCGAACGGAGTCCGAGCAACGCGAAGATGTTGGAGGTGTAGACCAGGAACGGGTCGCGCGTGATCCCGAGCACTGCCGGTATCGAGTCGAGCGCGAAGATGAGATCGGCCGACTCAATGGCGATCAGTGCCGCGAGCAGCGGTGTGGCGACGAGCGCCCCGTCCTCCCGCGCCAGGAACTTCCCGTCGTGCAGTCTGGGGACCACCGGGACGATGCGGGTCACCCACCGCGGCCCGGTCTCGCAGCAGGCGCGGGCGATCCCCGTTTCGCCGGATCGCAGGAACCGGACGGCGGACACGAGGAGCAGGCCGGCGAACGGGTACATGACCCAATGGAAGCGGGCCAGGAGCGCCACGCCGGCCGCAATGAACACTGCGCGCATGGCGAGCGCGCCGAGGATGCCCCACACCAGCACCCGTGGCTGGTAGGACGGCGGGAGGCCGAAGTAAGAGAAGACGAGGACGAACACGAACAGGTTGTCCATGCTGAGCGACTGCTCGAGCAGGTACGCGGCCCAGTACGCGAGTCCCGCCTCCGATCCTGCTCTCCAGTACACGGCGAGACCGAAGCCGAGGCCGACCGCAATCCAGACCGCACTGCGCAGCGCCGCGGCCCGAAACCCCACGTGTCGGCCAGGCGCCGCTCCCAGATCCACCACCAGCATGGCGAGGACGACGGCGCCGAAGACGGCCCACGCCAGCGGGCCGAAGGATGTGAATGTCACTGTTTAGAGAATACCGACCCCGCGACTATTGCCGATAGAGCGCTGGGAACTGCTCCTTGAGCCGGCGCAGTTTCGGCAGGTCGTTGAAGACGATGTACGGCTGGTCGGGGTGGAGCGCGAGGTAGTTCTGGTGGTAGTGCTCAGCGGGATAGAAATGCTCGAACGGCGCCACCTGGGTGACGATGGGACCGGAGAAAACGTGGGCCTTGTTCAGCTGATCAATATAGGCCTGCGCGGTTTCTTGCTCGGCCTGGCCTTCGTAGAAGATCGCCGAACGATACTGGCTCCCTACATCCGGTCCCTGGCGGTTCAGCTGAGTCGGATCGTGCGCCACCGAAAAGAAGACTCGCAGGAGCTCGCTGTACGATATCTGCGACGGGTCATAGGTGATTTGCACCGACTCGGCATGCCCGGTCGTGCCGGTGCTCACGACGCCGTATCGCGCGGTCGCCGGCGCTCCGCCCGAGTAGCCCGAGACCACGCTCGAGACGCCCTTCACGTGCTTGAACACGGCGTCCACGCCCCAAAAGCATCCTCCCGCGAACACCGCGATTTGCTCGCCTTTGGCCGGTGTGACGCGCGACGCAGGCGCGAACGCCGGGATCTGCGCCTGAGCGGTCTCGCTCGCCAGGACGCCGGCTGCGGCGAGGAGAACGAGGACGTGGGTAACGCTGCGGAGTGATTTCATCACGGGAAGGTAACGCTCTCTGGTCGAGTGTGGTTCCGCGCTCACGTAAACTATGTCGCGGCACGCCTGTGCGGATGTCAGTGCGCCCGCGGGCGTCGCGTGGTACTATCGAGAGTCCCCGTCCTGATGGTGCCCGATGGCCCCCGCCCCCCCGCCCTTTCGCCCGTACATCCTGAACGAGCTCACCTGGAAGACCGTCCGCGACACGCGCTACGAGGTCGCCGTGCTTCCGTGGGGCGCGACCGAGGCCCACAACTTCCACCTCCCCTACACTACCGACAACATCGAGACGGAGCGGATCGCCGCTCTGGCGGCGAAGCACGCGTGGGAGCAGGGCACGCGCGTCGTCGTCCTCCCGGTGGTGCCGTTCGGCGTCAACACCGGGCAGCTCGACATTCCGCTGTGCTTGAACCTGAACCCGAGCACCCAAGCGCTGGTACTCCGCGACCTCGCGACCGCACTGGCGGGTCAGGGCGTCCCGAAGCTCGTCGTCCTGAACGGCCACGGCGGGAACGACTTCAAGCAGATGATCCGGGAGCTGCAGCCCGCCGTGCCCCTGCTCCTCTGCACGGTCAGCTGGTATCAGGTCGTGGACCCGAAGCTGTTCTTCGCAGATCTCGGAGACCACGCGGGCGAGCTCGAGACGAGCGTGATGCTCCACGTCGCGCCGGAGCTGGTGCGCCCGCTGTCGGACGCCGGCCCCGGACGCGCGCGCCGCTTTACGATCAAGGCGCTGCGAGAGGGGTGGGCCTGGGCGCCGCGCCAGTGGCGCCAAGTGACGGACGACACCGGCGTCGGGAACCCCGCGGCCGCGACCGCGGAGAAGGGACGGAAGTACGTGGAGGCGGTGAGCGAGAAGATCGGAGGGTTCCTCGTGGAGCTGGCGCGGGCGGATACGGAGGAGCTGTACGAGTGACCGCGGGCCTGCGCGCGCGTAACGAGTGGAAATTCGCCGGCGTCCTGCTCCGAGCCGACCGCGCGCTGGCCGTCGCCTGGTGGACCCTGCTCCTGGTGCGCGGCCTGCTGCCGGCGCTGTTCGCCATCGCCATGGGTGGCCTCATCGGAGCGGTGCAACGCGGAGGGGGCGACGCGTTGGCGGCGCCGCTCGCGCTGGTCGGAGTCGTGTTCGTGTTGCTGCAGGTGCTCTCGCCGATTCACCACGCCGTCGGTGCCAACCTCGGAAGCCGCACCGCGGCGTGGCTGTACGACCGGCTCACTGCCGCCTGCGTCCGCCCCCCCGGCATGGGCCACCTCGAGAACCCCGAGCTCACCAGCGATCTCACGATGGCCCGGGACTTCGATCTCGGGATCACGGGCCCGCCGATCTTCATCTCGATGGACTTCATCGCCGGGGGGTTGGTGGAGCTGCTGGGCGGTCTCGCCGCGGCGGTCGTGCTCGCCGCCTACGCGTGGTGGGCGCCGCTGTTGCTCGCAGGCGCCTGGCTCGCGACACACTGGCTGCTGCGCGAGAGCGGAGTCTGGCGCGATCGAGAGACGCAGGAGGTGCGCGCGGCGCAGCGCCACGCCGACTACGCGTACCGGCTCGCCGTGGAGCCCGGGCCCGCGAAAGAGGTGCGCCTGTTCGGGCTGGCCCACTGGATCATCGAGCGGTTCCGGTCGCGCCGCCGCCGCCTGTTCGAGCTCCGCTGGCAGGCGACGCGCCTGCGGGAGCGTCCGGTCCTCTGGAGTCTGCTCCTGGTCCTCGCCGCGAATGTCGTGGTGTTCTGGTCACTCGCCGCCGCCGCAACCAGCGGCCATCTCGGCCTCGATAAGCTCGTGACGTTCGCGAGCGCCGCGGTGAGCACGAGCATGATCGCCTTCGGCGGACTGTCCTGGGCGCTCGACGGTGCGGCGGCGCCTGCCGCGGCAGTGCTGCGCTTACAGGAGGCGATGGACCCCGCCGGCGCGTTGGTCCCGGGCACCGGATCGGCGACGGGGATGCCGGCGCGGGAGATTCGGTTTCGCCACGTCACGTTCGCCTACCCCAGCTCGGGCGCGCCGGTGCTCGCGGGCTTCGACCTCGCGATCCCGGCGGGCTCGTCGCTCGCGATCGTCGGACAGAACGGCGCCGGCAAGACGACCATCGCGAAGCTGCTGTGCCGGTTGTACGACCCCCAGGACGGCACCATCGAAGTAGACGGGGTCGACCTCCGCACCCTGGAGGTGGAGGCGTGGCGGTCGCGTCTGACCGCCGTTTTTCAGGACTTCGTCCGCTTCGAGCTGCCGCTGCGGGACAACGTGGCTCCGACCGGCGCGCCGGGCGGCGTGCCGGACGAGGTGATCAATCGGGCGCTCGTCGAGGCCGGCGCCGCGGGTCTCGCCCGTCTCGACACCGTGTTGGCGCGCGGTTATCCCGGCGGCACCGACCTGTCCGGCGGTCAGTGGCAGCGCATCGCGCTGGCGCGGGCGCTGTGCGCCGTCCGGCTCGGCGCCGGCCTGGTGCTGCTCGACGAGCCGACCGCCCAGCTCGACGTCCGCGGCGAGGCCGAGATCTTCGACCGCATCCTCGCCGCCACGCGGCACACGACGACGATCCTGATCTCGCACCGCTTCTCGACGGTGCGGCACGCCGACCGCATCTGCGTCCTCGAGCACGGTAAGGTGGTCGAGCTCGGCACGCACGACCAGCTGATGGCGGCGGCCGGCCGTTACCGGACGATGTTCGAGCTGCAGGCGTCGCGGTTTAGCGACGACGGCGAGCCCGGAGCCCATCTCGATGTCCTCGACTGACGACCTGCCGCGAGCCCTGCCCGCCATGTGGCGCGCGCTCAAGCGCGGCTACGAGGCCGCACCGTTGCTCTTGAGCGTAGCGTTCGGTTTAGCGCTGCTCGCCGCGCTGCCGGACGCGCTGCTGGCGGTCTGGTTCAGGCTCCTGGCCGACGGGATGCTCGGCGGCAGGCGCGGGCTGGTGCTGACCGCGGCGGTGGGCCTGGGCGTGTCGGCGGCTGCCACGTGGTTCCTGCGGATCACGAGCGAGCGCACCCAGCGTCGCTTCCGCGACCAGGTGACCATTGCCCTGGAATCGCACGTGGCGTGGTTGCAGGCGTCGGTGGCGACGATCGAGCATCATGAGCGCCCCGTGTACCTCGATCGCCTCGCGATGCTGCGCAACCAGATCTTCGTGCTGGACCACATGTACATGTCCCTGTTCACTACGTGTGGCTGGATCCTGCGACTCGGTGTGACGATCGCGCTCCTGGTGTCGATCCACCCGGCGCTGGCGTTGCTCGCGGCGTTTGCGCTGCCGACGGTGCTCACGTCGACCTGGCGGCCGGGCGTCGAGCGCGCTACGGAAGAGCGAGGCACGTCGGCCAATCGCCTGGCGCGGCACCTGTTCGACGTCGCGACCACCGCGCCGGCCGGCAAAGAAGTGCGTGTGACTCGCATCGGCGCCCGGCTCGTGGCGGAGCGCCGCGCGGCGTGGGAGCGCTGGTACGGACCCGTCGCCCGCGCCCGCGGCCGCAGCGCGGTGTGGCACGCGCTGGCGTGGGCGCTCTTCGGAGCCGCGTACGTGGGCGCGGTGGTGTTCGTGGCGTCGGTGCTCGCGGCCTCGCCCGGCGACGTGCTGCTCGTGCTCGCTGCGGGCTCGCGCCTCTCGGCGTACATCGGCGGCACCGTAGGCGAGATCGGGTTCTTGCGCGGCATCTGGCTCGAGGGATCCCGGCGCCTGGCCTGGCTGGAGGATTACGCCGCCTCACAGTCGCAGGGCGCCGATGCGCCGGTGCCCGAGCGACTGGGCGAAGGCATCCGTTTCGAGGGCGTGTCCTTCGCCTACCCCGGCACCGAACGGCTCGTGCTCGACGACGTGGACCTGCGTCTGGCGCCGGGCTCGGTGGTCGCCATCGTGGGAGAGAATGGCGCGGGCAAGACGACGCTCGTCAAGCTCCTGTGTCGACTGTATCAACCGACACGAGGGCGCATCCTCGTCGACGAGGTGGAGCTCGCGCGCATGCCCGTGGACGCCTGGCGGTCCCGGCTTTCGGGGGCGTTTCAGGACTTCTTCCGGTTCGAGTTCAGGCTACGCGAGACGGTGGGTGTGGGCGATCTGCCCCGCCTCGACGACGGGTCGGCCGTGACGGCGGCCATCGACCGGGCCGGCGCGAGCGACGTCGTCCAGCAGCTCGGCGCGGGTCTCGAAACCCAGCTCGGGCCCACCTGGCCTGAGGGCGTAGAGCTCAGCTTCGGGCAATGGCAGAAGCTCGCGCTGGCCCGGGGATTCATGCGCGACGGCCCGCTGGTGCTCGTGCTCGACGAGCCCACCGCGGCGCTCGACGCAGAGACCGAGCACGCCCTGTTCGAGCGTTATGCGGCGGCGGCCCGTGGATCCGACGACCGCATCACGATCCTCGTGTCCCATCGCTTCAGCACGGTGCGCATGGCGGACTTCATCGTGGTGCTCCACGGCTCGCGCGTGGTCGAGTCGGGCACGCACGAGGCGCTCATGGCGAAGGGCGGGCACTACGCCGAGCTGTACCGCATCCAGGCCGCGGCGTATCGTTGAGGGAGGAGGTCGGTCATGCGCGCTGCAGCCTTTCGACCCCTGGCGTTCCTCTGCGCCCTCGCGATGCACGGCGGCTGCACCCATGGTCGCGGATCTGCGGCTCTGGAGCCGACACCGACCGGAACGTTGGCCATCGCTCAGCACGTCGACCATCTCGACGTCGTAGGCCGCGAACCGATGGTCGTCGAGCATCCGGACGGCAGCCTTTTCGTGGCTGGATACGGCGAGCCGCGACCGACCTTGTGGAAGAGTCACGATCGTGGGGTGACGTGGACGCGCGTCGACGTCGGGAGCGAAGCTCAGGGCGCGATCGGCAACTCCGACGTCGATATCGCCGTCAGCCGGGACGGTACGCTCTACTTCGTCAGTATGCTCTTCGACCGCGCCGCGAACGAGGGCAGGCAGATAGCGATAGGCGTCAGCCGCGACGTCGGCGCGACGTGGTCCTGGACGACGCTGTCCAAAATGCGCTTCGATGATCGCCCGTGGGTCGCCGTGGCGCCTGACGGCATGGCGCACGTGATCTGGAATGACGGCAGCGGCGTTTCGCACGCCACGAGCCGCGACCGCGGCGTAACCTGGCGCGTGGGCGCTCGAATCCACCCTCAGGGCGGCTCCAGCCACCTCGCCGTTGGACCACGCGGTGAGGTGGCGGTGCGCATCGTGCCGTTGTCTGCCTCCGGCAACAAGTTCGACCCGGGCGTCGAGCTGATTGCCGTGAGCACCGACGGCGGCACGACGTGGCAGAAGGGTCCTCCGCCCGGTCAGCGCGATTGGGCCCCGCCGGGCACGAGCGGCGTCCTCCCACGCTGGGTCGAGCCACTCGCCTGGGACGGTGAGGGCAGGCTGTACGCTCTGTGGACTGATACGACGGGCGTGTGGCTGGCGCGGTCAGCGGATCGGGGAGGAGTGTGGACGAGTTGGCGGGTCGTCAGCAGCCGCGCCACGTCGTACTACCCATATCTCGTCGCCCGCGGACACGGCGAGCTCGCCGCGACCTGGTTTTCCGGCGTTGGCAAAGACCTCGAGTGGCACGCGGCGCGACTGCAAGGTCGGGACGACAACGCCGCACCGCGCGTGATCCAATCACCGCCGCTCCCGATCGAGGTGTGGATACCACCGGCTGCTCAAGGAGACTCGCTCTATCACGGGACTGGGGGCGAGTATCTCGGCATGACCTTCCTCCAAGACGGCGGGTTGGGAGTGACTAGCCCCATCCAAAACCCGTCCGCGAATCGCCTGGGCTTCACGTGGTGGAGGTTCGACGCCCGGTGACCAGTGTCGCGTCCCGTGACGTTCGAGGGCCGCACCACTAGACTCCGGCATGGAGTTCGACCCCCTCCCCCCGCAGCGCCTCGCCATTGAGGCACCGCTCGGCCCGGTCCTCGTGGTCGCGGGACCCGGCGCCGGGAAGACGTTCTGCCTGATCGCCCGGATCAACCATCTGATCGACACGCTCCACATGGCGCCCGAGCGCATCTGCGCCGTCACGTTCACCAATCGGGCCGCCG
>Ga0209806_1002922_pt1 | contig 10440 bp, 7 predicted proteins | sample GraSoiAngelo_152_FD_186166 | JGI IMG/M metagenome (GOLD analysis project Ga0209806, IMG submission 186166) | Grasslands soil microbial communities from the Angelo Coastal Reserve, California, USA - 14_1009_12_30cm (SPAdes) (version 2) | ecosystem: Environmental > Terrestrial > Soil > Grasslands ... | reverse complement strand
GGGGGCACGGGGACCTCGCCGGGCACGCGTTGGTATTCGTCGCCACGGACGACGGCGCGGTGAACGCCGAGGTGGCGAGCGAAGCGCGCCGCCGGGGCGTATGGATCAACGCGGCCGACGATCCCGAGCACTGCGACTTTATCCTGCCGTCGGTGCTGCGGCGCGGCACGCTGACCGTCGCTGTCTCGACGGGCGGCACGAGCCCAGCGCTCGCGCGCGCGATCCGCCAAGAGCTCGAGACCTACTTCACCGATGACTATCGCGTTCTGGTTCGCCTGGCCGGCGAGGCGCGATGCGCGCTTCGCGGGAGCGGAACCGCGGCCGACGCCGACGCGTGGCGCCGCGCGCTCGATCCCGCGCTCAGACGACTCATCGCCGAGGGCCGCGAGGACGAGGCGAGGGCTCGGCTCCTCGGCCGACTGCGGGCAGCCGCATGCGCGTAGGCCACGTCTGGCTGGTCGGCGCGGGCCCTGGCGATCCCGGACTCATGACGGTGCGCGGCCTCGAGGCGCTGCGCGGCGCCGACGTGGTCGTCTACGATCGGCTCATCAACCCAACGCTTCTCGACGAGGCGCCCGCCGAGGCGATCCGGATCTACGCCGGCAAGCTCACGGAGAGTCACGGCCTGCCCCAGGAAGACATCAACGCGCTCCTCATCGCTCACGCGCGTCGCGGTCGTAGTGTGGTGCGGCTCAAGGGCGGCGATCCCTTCGTCTTTGGACGGGGCGGCGAGGAAGCCGAGGCTCTCGCGACGTCGGCGATCCCCTTCGAGGTGGTCCCCGGCGTCAGTGCTGCCGTCGCCGTCCCCGCGTACGCCGGCATTCCGCTCACGCACCGCAGGCTCGCCTCTTCGTTCGCCGTCCTGACCGGCCACGAAGACGCGACGAGGCGCGCGCCGCACGTCGACTGGTCGCGCCTGGCGACGGCGGTCGACACCCTGGTGATCCTCATGGGCGCGCGGAGCCTGCCGCGGATCGCCGCCACGCTTGTCTCCTGTGGCCGCGCGCCGAGCACCCCCGTGGCGCTGATCCGCTGGGGCACAACGGAGGCTCAGGAAACGATGACTTGCGCGCTCGGCGACCTCGCCGACCCACAGGCGGCCCTCGACCTCAGGCCACCGCTGGTCACCGTCATCGGAGACGTCGTCTCGCTCCGGGACCAGCTTCGCTGGTTCGACGTACCGCCCGCGCTCGAGCCGGCGATCGCGCCGGATCGAGCCGATGAGCCGCTCCGCGAAGGGATTCTGCCACGGCCTGCCCTTCGCCCCGCCGCTCGTGCCCATGCTGTAGCTGGCGCTCACGGGCCCGTCCAGTCGAAGGGAATGTGCTTGCTCGAGTTCGTCGTCCACTGCCATTTGTAGCCGAAGGCGTCAACGGTGCAGACCGTCGACTTCCCCCACGTCACCAGCTGTGCGCCCGGCCCGGTCTCGCAGCCGGGTGCATCGGCTCGGCAGCGTCCAGGGCCCCGGACCCGCTCGATCTCCTGGAAGATCTCGCGGACACGACCGGTTACGTCGCCCGGACTGATCAGCGCAATTCTCGCCATCGTCTCCTCACCCGCCCACTCGAGGGGCCCGTCGTGCGCGTTCGTGCGGTCGTGGTGCAGTGCGGGAATGCGTAGGTGCCGCCAGTCGCGTCGCGCCCCCTCCCTCGCGAGCCACAGCGTCAGGCTTTCGAGCCACCCCGGGCGGGCGTGCTGATCAGCGCGGCCCAGTCCACCGACTGCTGATACGTGTGGGCGGCGCGGAAGAGCACATCCTCCCTGAAGTGCGGAGCGACGAGCATCAAGCCGATGGGCAACCCCTCCGACTTCCCGCAGGGGATGCTGATGGCGGGATGCCCCGTGTAGTTGAAGGGGCACGTGTTGGCGATCACCGGCCCCAGGTCCATGCCGAGCTTGCCGCCGAACAGCGTGTGCTCGATCGCCTCTTCGTGGTTCATGGGTTCGCGCCAGCGGGGAGCACGCAGGGGCACGGTGGGCATCGCCAGAAGATCGACGCCGGCCAGGACCCGATCGTACTGCGCGACGAAGGTGGGACGGACGTTCTGCGCCTTCGCGTAGAGGCGCCCGCCGTAGTGCTGCTGCAAGTAGTGGCCTTGCATCAGGTTGAGCTTGAGATTTGGCGAGAACTCTCGCCCGTGGCTTTGCTTGAGGCGACCGAAGATCGAGATGAAGGAGCTCGGGTAGTAGGTCCTGGCGAAGGTGCCCCCGAAGTTCGTGTCGTACATCCGCTTGCCGCCCTCGAGGTAGATGGGCAGGAGGGCGAGCGGCGCCCTCGCGTGCAGCGGCACGGAGACGCTCTCGGCCCGCGCGCCATTCCGCTCGAGCACGTGGATCGCTTCGCGCACGCACGCATCCACGCTCGGGTCGCCCCCTTCGACGCCGAACCCTTCCGCGAGAATCCCGATCTTGAGCCCGCCGACCCCGCGGGACAGGGCCTCGGTGTACGCGGGGACGCTCGCAGGAACGTGAGCCTGGCGCGGGTCGTATCCATCGCGCCCGGCGACGCACGCGAGCGCCGTCGCCACATCCTCCACGGTGCGGGCTATGGGCCCCACGTAGTCGATGGTCGGCTCCAATCCGAACACGCCGGAGTGGGGCACGAGGCCGTGCGTGGGCATCAGGCCCACGACCCCGCACCAGGCGGCGGGGATGCGGATCGAGCCGCCCTGATCGCCGCCGAAGGCGACGTCCACTTCTCCGCCGGCGACGGCCGCGGCGGAGCCGGAGGACGACCCGCCCGTCACATGATCCCTGTTGTGGGGGTTCAGAGGGCGCCCGTAGTCGCCGACACCGCTCAGGCCCGGCCCGCCCCAGGAGAACTCCTCCATCTTGAGCTTGCCGACGATCGTCCCGCCGGCGTCGAGCATGCGCGTCACGATGGTGGCATCGAAGTCCGGAACGTAGCCGTCCATGAGATGCGAGCCGAACGTCAGGGGCACCCCGGCCACGCTGACGTGGTCCTTGAGTCCGATGGTCTTGCCCCGCAGTGGGCCATGGTCCGCGCCCGCGACGCGGCACTTCCTGATGAAGACATTCAAGGGATCCTCGTGCTCCGTCGGCCGGTAGCCCGGATCACGATCGGTGAACCGGAGCGGCGGGCGATGCTCCTCGAGGCGCAGCTCGTTGAACACCTCGAGCGCGTCGATGGTGGCCATCATCCGCGAGTGCATGATCCGCGCCTCGGTGGACGTGAGATCGAGGCCGAGGGCCTCGCCGTACGCCTTCACCTCGTCGACGTCGGGTCGCCTGAGCATCCGTGTCCTCCCGTCATGCGTGCAGGGCGTGGACCGCCGATGCGGTCAATCCTAATCCCATCGCACGGGTTGCGTGCGTTCGACGCGGTGGACTATAGTCGGCCGGCGGTGTGGTGAGGCCGTCCCGAGGAGCCATGGTGACCGTCAGCGTGCAGACTCCACTGTCAGCCGTCCTGGACGACGCGCGGACGGCGCTCGGCCGGCGGGTGTCCTACCTTTGCTTCCCCGGGCTCTCGCCCGGCGCCGACGCAAACGGCTCATCCACCCGTCGGGCATTGTGCCACGACCTCGACTTGCCCATCGTCGGGCATCGGCGGCAGAGCGTGACGCTGTCGATTGGCCGGGAAGGCCGTGATGGGCGCCGGTTCGCCGTGCGGGGCGCGCTGCTGTCGATCACGGGGCACTGGCGACTCGAGCCCTGCGCGGCCGGCGTGCTGGCCCACCTGACGCTCGACTACGACGTCTGCGCGGCCCTCAAGGAGCAAGCGGTCAACGGGCTCCGCAGTCGGAGTCCGCTGCCGATACGGACCGACGCCGACGCCATCCTCGGACGGGCGGTCGACGACTTCTTCGAGAGGCGGTTCGCCGAGGACGCCGCCGCCTACTGCGATCGCCTGCGGGCCCGGCTCGAAGGGCACGCCTCGTGACCTCCTACGTCGCCCAGCGACTGTTCGGACTCGTGCCCGTGCTCTTCGGCATCTCGGTGGTGATCTTCCTCGGGATGAAGCTCATCCCAGGCGACGTGGCGCGGGCGTTGCTCGGTCCGATGGGGACCGCCGAGTCGCTGGCCCAGCTCCGCGGGGCACTCGGACTCGACCAGCCCCTGCACATGCAGTACGCGAAGTGGCTCTGGCGCGCGCTGCACGGCGACCTCGGCCTCTCGCCCATCGTGCACCAGCCGGTCGTCGAGCTGCTGCTGCCGAAGTTCGGCAACACGTTGATCCTGGCCGGCGCGAGCTTCGTCCTCGCGGCCACCGCCGGCATCGCCGCTGGCGTCCTGGCCGCGGCGCGGGAGAGGACGGCGATCGATCGGGTGACCATGAGCGCCTCGCTCGTCGTCGGCAACATGCCGCCCTTCTGGCTCGGCCTGGTCCTCATCGTCGTCTTCGCCATCGACCTGCGCTGGCTTCCGAGCCTGGGGATGTACTCGACGCGTGGGGCCGGCGGCCTCGCCGATCTGCTCTCCCACCTGGTGCTGCCGGCGGTGACGACCGCGGCCGCCCCCGGGGCCATCATCGCGCGGATGACGCGGGCGTCGGTGCTCGAGATCCTCGGGCACGAATACATCATGGTGGCGCGCGCCAAGGGGCTGGCCGAGCGGGTCGTCATCAGCGCCCACGCGTTGCGGGTGGCCTGGCCGCCGATCCTCACGATCGCCGGGCTGCAGCTCGGTTATCTGCTCGGCGGGGCGGTGTTCACCGAGGAGGTCTTCGGCTGGCCGGGGCTTGGCCGCCAGCTCGTCAGCTCGGTCATCGCGCGGGACGTGCAGGTGGTGCAGGGGGCCGCGCTCTTCATCGCGCTCTCGTTCGTCGTCGTTAACCTCGTCGTCGACCTGCTGAACCTGTACCTCGACCCGCGGGCCCGGCCCGCGTAGGCCCAGCGATGGCGACCGTCCTGGCGATGGAGGGGACCCGGCCGTTGTCTCGGCGCGGCGCCGGGCGCTTCACCGCGTTCCTGCGCGCGTTCATCCGGGACCGCCAGGCCCTCGCCGGCCTCGTGATCGTCGCCATCGCCGGCGGCGCGGCCGCCGCGGCGCCGCTGATCAGCGCCTGGGATCCGCTCAAGTCCGTGGAGGTCGACCGACTCTCGCCGCCCGGCACGCCCGGATATCTCCTCGGGACGGACGAGCAGGGACGGGACATCCTGAGCCGCCTGATCTGGGGCGGGCGGATCTCGCTCCTCGTCGGCATCGTGCCCACCGTGGCCGCGGGCCTCGTCGCACTGTTCCTCGGGCTCGTGGCCGGCTACCGCGAGGGCATGCTCGATCACCTGATCATGCGCGTGCTCGACGTGTTCTTCGCGTTCCCGCTCGTGCTTCTGGCCATCGCCATCGTGGGCGTCATCGGCCCGGGCGTCGGCAACCAGATGTTCGCCCTCGCCGTCGTGCTCGTGCCCTACAGCACGCGCGTCGTGCGCACCGCGACGCTCTCCGTCAAGCACCTGGAGTTCATCGAAGCCGTTCGCGCCCTCGGAGCGGGGAACGGTCGCGTGCTCTGGCGGCATCTCGTGCCGAACGTCCTGCCGCCGCTGCTCGTCTACACCAGCACCCTCGTCGGCCTGATGATCGTGGCGTCATCCGGCCTGAGCTTTCTCGGCCTCGGAGTCCAGCCTCCCACGCCCGACTGGGGCGTGATGGTCGGCAGCGGCCGCCTCGTGATCTACCGCGCCGCCCACGTGGCCACCATTCCGGGCGTTATCATCGTCGTCGTCGCACTCGGGTTCAATTTCATCGGGGACGGGCTGCGCGAGGCCCTCGACCCTCGCGCGCGCCAGTGAGTGAAGGAACGATCGACAAGGAGGGGCGCCATGGACGCTGAGAAGATCGGTCGCATGTTGCGGATGCTCGGGCGCGGGGTCAGTCGTCGCGACTTCATCCGGACGACGGCTGTGGGGGCGGCGGGCACGCTCGCCGCGCCCCGCGCCGCGCGGGCCCAGGGCACGCCGAAGAAGGGCGGGACGCTCGTGTACGGCATGGAGGGTCCGTCCGACATCCTCGATCCCCAGGCCACGGGCTGCTGGCTCACCTACCGGGTGACCTTTCAGATGTTCGAAGGTCTCCTGGCCGAGGACCTGACGAAGGCGGACGTCGCCGTGCCTCCGCTGATTCCCCGGCTTGCCGAGTCCTGGCAGGTCGGGAAGGACGGGCTCACACGCACCTTCAAGCTCCGCAAGGGCATCAAGTTCCACGACGGGACCCCGTTCAACGCCCAGGCCGCGGTCTTCAGCTGGGAGCGCATGTTCAAGAAGGACGCGCCCCACTTCTACCCGCGGGCCAACAGCTACACGTCCTACGTCGTCGAGTACGTCACGGGCGCCGAGGCGGTCGACGAATACACGCTCAAGCTGACCTTCAGCAAGCCCTACGCCGAGTGGGAGCGGATGACCCTGCAGAGCTGGGGCGAGCCGATGATGGTGAGCCCGACCCAGGTGAAGAAGCTCGGCAACGAGAAGTTCGCGAACGGCCCGGTCGGCACGGGGCCGTTCAAGTTCGTGGAGAACGTGCCGGGCGACCGGATCGTCCTCGAGCGCTTCAAGGGCTACTGGGGCCCGCAGGCCAACGTCGACAAGCTCGTCTTCCGACGCCTCGACGATCCCGCGGCGCGCGTGGCGGCGCTGCGCACGGGCGAGGTGGACTTCATCCTGGCTCCGCCGCCCGACGAGGTCGACGCGCTGCGGAAGGACAAGTTCACGGTGCTGCAGAGCAACGCGCCCCACATCTGGTACTGGCACCTCAACATGAAGGACGAGTATTTCAAGGACGTCCGCGTGCGCAAGGCCGTCCAGATGGCCGTCGACAAGGAGAAGATGTGCAAGGACCTGCTCCGCGGGACGGCCAAGCCCGCCTGGAGCATGGTGCCGCCGGCGACCATCGCCTACGATCCGAAGTACAAGGCGTACTCCTACAATCCCGAGCGCGCCAAGCAGTTCCTCAAGGAGGCAGGACACGCCAACGGGTTCGAGACCGTGTTCTGGACGTCGACCTCGGGCTCGGGCCAGATGATTCCCGTGGCGATGGCGGAGTGGATCCAGCGCGACCTCGCCAAGGTGGGCATCCGGGTGAAGCTCGAGACGTTCGACTGGATCACGTATCTGTCGAAGATGTTCCAGGGCCTCCGCCCGGGCCACGGGGCCTACCAGCTCTCCTGGGGCATGACGACCAACTTCTGGATCGACATCGTCGCCCGCTCCACGCGGCAGCCGGACAAGGGCGTGAACGTCGGCTGGTACGCGAACCCCCGGGTGGACGCGCTCCTCGACACCGCGCGCGGCGAGCTCGACGAGAGCAAGCGGGTGGCGATCTATCGGCAGATCGACCGCATCCTCATGGAGGAAGACGCGTCGTTCCTGCCCATCTGCAACGACCTCAACCTCGTCGTCCTGAACCCGAAGGTGAAAGGATTCGTGAACCCGCCCGAGGAATGGTTCCAGCTCTGGACGCCGTGGGTGGAGGCGTAACGACTGCGACTGAGCGCTCAGTCTGGATCGGCCAGTATCGGCGAACGTCAAGGACCGGAAGCTCGGCCACGAGCGGCGGCGCCGGCTCGTCCGGCGCTCGGCAGACCTCGCGCCTGAGTTCGGCCGATTGGCCTTGAGACGCTTGAAGACCTCGACCTCCGGTTTATCCACCGCGAGAAGTCTCCAAAGCACGTCAAGAAGTCCAGCCTCGCGTCTGTTCTCCGTTAGCATTCCCGCAAGCTCCACAAAGGGTGCGGCCCTGCCAGGCGCCGTAGACCACTCGGCTGCTGCGCCCCTGGCAGGGCCGCGGTTTGCTACCACGCTGCGATCAAACCATTCCGAACCTCGCCGATCCATACTGAACAGCCTTAGTCCCAACTCGTCGAATCTTCGAGGTTTAAATCGTCATCGATCCCCGCCCAGGTATTTCCCCTCTTCTGTTTGAGGGGTTCCCCTAGTTTCCGAGACATCTGCCGGGGGCCTAAACGAGGGGTTGTGTGTGTGCGTGGATCCCCCTCGGCCTGGCGTCCGCAATACGTCGTCCCTCGCCGAAGCGTCGAAACTCGGAGGAAGCCATGCGAAAGAACACATTGCCGAGTGGGTCAGCTGGTGCTCACTCGAGCACCCTGACCTTGTCGCTGCTCATCATCGCGGCGATCGGAGTCCTCGCGGCGGTCCCATGCTCGGCCGCGGACGCTGACGACACCACAGCTTCGGCGGAGCGGAGCCTCTCGCTGGGTACCACGTCCAAGCCGGATGATGCTGTCCGGGTCCGCGGAAGCGAGGCCTACGGCAAGCTGCCGTTGTACTTTGAGGCGAACCGCGGACAGACCGACGCCCAGGTCAAGTTCCTCTCCCGCGGCGGCCGCCACGTCCTCTTCCTCACGCCGACCGAGGCGGTCCTCGTCTTGACCACGCCGCCGCAAGCGGCGGACGAGAAATCTCCAACGAGGGGCGGTAAGCCGGGCCGGCTAGAGGAGGGGACTCGGACCGTTCTGCGCATGACTTTCGCCGGCGGCAACCCGATGCCGCGCTTGGCAGGGTTGGACGAACTGCCCGGCAAGGTCAACTACTTCATCGGCAACGACGCCGCCAAGTGGCGGACCAATGTGCCCACCTATGCCAGGGTCCACTACCAAGACCTCTACCCCGGCATCGACCTCATCTACTACGGCAACCCGCGCCAACTGGAGTACGACCTCGTCGTGCGCCCGGGCGCGGACCCCGGCCGCATTGTGCTGGGCTTCCAGGGCGCCGACAAACTCGAAGTGGACGCCGATGGCGACCTCGTGTTCCACACCGCTGGCGCCGCGATCCGCCAGCGAAAGCCGGTCATCTACCAGGAGGTCGACGGCCTCCGGCGCGACATCGCGGGCGGCTACGTGCTGAGAGAAACGCGAACGGTCGGCTTCAAGGTGGACACGTACGACCCCAGCCGGCCGCTCATCATTGATCCGGTGCTCTTCTACTCCACGTACCTCGGGGGGATGGGCACTGATGCCGGGAGAGCGATCGCGGTCGACCCCTCCGGAAATGCCTACGTGACGGGCGAGACCCTTTCGAGTAACTTCCCGACGATCGCTGGCGCCTTCGACACGAGTTTCAACGGCGGCGGCGTCTTTGGCGATGCCTTCGTAACGAAGGTGAATCCGACGGGGTCGGGGCTCGTTTACTCCACGTATCTCGGCGGCATCGGCGATGACCAGGGCCTCGGCATCGCCGTCGACGGCTCCGGCAACGCGTACGTGACAGGCCGGACCAGTTCGACAGACTTCCCGGTGACTCGTGGGGCCTTCCAGACGAGTTACGGCGGTGGCACCGACGACGTCTTCGTTACCAAGCTGAATTCGACTGGCTCCGCCCTTCTTTATTCCACGTACCTCGGGGGCAGCGCTCAGGATATCGGGAACGGCATCGCTGTGGATACATCTGGGAGCGCCTACGTCACGGGCGTGACGAGCTCGGGCCTAGCCGCAACGACCAGCTTCCCCACTACCCCCGGGACGTTGGCGCCGAGCTACATCGGCGGCAGCAGCGACGCCTTCGTGACGAAGCTCACTACCACCGGCTCCGCCCTCGTCTACTCCACCTACCTCGGCGGCAGTGGCAGCGATTTCGGCTTCGGCATCGCCGTAGATGGCTCGGGCCGCGCCTACGTGACGGGCCAGACGAATTCGCCAGGGATCGCGACCGCTTTGGCCTTCCAGACCAGCTTCGGCGGCGTGATCGACGCCTTCGTGGCAAGGCTGAATACCGCGGGCGCTGCGCTCGACTACCTGACCTACCTGGGTGGCACCAACGCCGACGAAGGCTTTGCCATCACCCTGGATAGCTTGGGCAATGCCTATGTGACAGGTCAGACCGAATCGGCCAACTTCCCGACGACCACTGGAGCCTTCGATACGAGCTTGGGCGGGGCCCTGGACGCCTTCGTCACGAAGGTAGGTCCCACCGGTTCCGCGCTCGGTTATTCGACGTACCTTGGCGGCAGTAGCAATGATGCCGGTACCGGCATCGCGGTGGATGCGTCCTTCAACGCCTACGTTTCGGGCGTAACCTCATCGATCGACTTCCCGACCGTGAATCCGATCCAGGTCTCCTCCGGCGGCAGCTTTGACGTCTTCGTGACCAAGGTGAACCCTGCCGGCTCCGGGCTCGTCTACTCCACCTACCTCGGCGGCAGTGGCTTCGACGAGGGCACCGGCATCGCGGTAGACTCGTTGCCGACCCCTAACGCCTACGTTGTCGGTTTCACGAGTTCGACCAACTTCCCGACGACCATGGGGGCGTTCCAAACGACGTTCGGCGGTGGGACCAGCGACGCCTTCGTCGCGAAGATCACCGAGGCCGCGCTTCCCCCGCCACCGACCGTGGGCAAGGTGACCGGCGGCGGCACCGTCGACGTTCCGGGGCCGGGGATTGCGAACTTTGGCTTCATTGTGCAAGCGCGGTCGACGAGTGGCCCGATCGGTGGCGATCTGCAGTACGTGAACCACGCGAGTGGGGC
>Ga0209806_1002919_pt1 | contig 10450 bp, 11 predicted proteins | sample GraSoiAngelo_152_FD_186166 | JGI IMG/M metagenome (GOLD analysis project Ga0209806, IMG submission 186166) | Grasslands soil microbial communities from the Angelo Coastal Reserve, California, USA - 14_1009_12_30cm (SPAdes) (version 2) | ecosystem: Environmental > Terrestrial > Soil > Grasslands ... | reverse complement strand
GCTGGTCTGCCGGAGGTTCTCCATCGAGACCGGCTGGCCCCCGCCGGAGTTGTTCGTCACCGTGAGCATGCAGAGCGGCACTTGGCCGGGCTTGGCGTCCTTGAGCAGCGCCTCCAACCGGTTCAGGTCCATGTTGCCCTTGAACGGGTGGCGGGATTGTGGCTGCTTGCCCTCCGGAATGACGAGGTCCACCGCCTCCGCGCCTGCCGCTTCGATGTTGGCGCGCGTCGTGTCGAAGTGCGTGTTATTCGGCACGGCTTGCCCCTTGCCGCAGACGGTCGAGAAGAGGATGCGCTCGGCCGCGCGGCCCTGGTGCGTCGGGATGATGTGGACGTAGCCGGTCAGGTCTTTGACCGCCGCTTCGAACCGGTAGAAGCTGTTCGAGCCGGCGTACGCGTTGTCGCCGCGCATCATGGCGGCCCACTGCTCCGATGACATCGCCGAGGTCCCGCTGTCGGTCAAAAGGTCGATGAGGATGTCCTTGGCCCGGATGTTGAACATGTTGTAGTGGACCTGCTGGAGGACCGCCCGCCGCTCCTCCGGCGTCGTCATGCGGATCGGCTCCACGACCTTGATCTTGAAGGGCTCGATGATGGTTCTGAACATAGAGCTAGTATACCGCTGGGCGCCGGCTGGCGTCATTCACCAATCCGGATGAAACAGATCGGATCCTGGACGATGGCCGTGGGATAGTCCTCGTCCTCGACCACGCACGGGATGCCGTGGCGCTCGCACCAGGCGGTGATCCAGGGGATCTCTTCCACTGAGGTCGTGACGAGGGCCGGGCGCGCGACCAACCCGAGGCAGCCGGCGGCGAGAGCAAGGACGGCCTGGCGCTCGACGGTGAACGCGGCCGGGTCGAACGTCACGGGGTTGGCTCGTCCGGAGGACAGCGCACCGAGCTCGGGGAAGCATTCCGGGTCGTTCAGCACGCTGACGATCCACAGGTGGTCGAAGCGGCCCTCGGCCTCCCGCGCGTCCTTGGCCTGGAACTCGAACGGCAGCCCTGCGCAGGCGCGGTTGAGCACCGCCGCCTCGTCGGCGCGCAGGTTGTAAGCGGCGACCGTCCGGCGCAATTCGGCTGTTTCCATCACGAGCGGGGGCAATTCGGCGACGCCGGCGCCCACATACAGGCTCCGGCCGTCTGGGCGGAGGCGGTCGCGCAGGACGGCGGCCAGCTTGATCCCGAGTTCCTGGCACGGTCCCCGTCGTTCCTCCCAGAAGGCATCGCCGCCTTCATCACAGTAGATTGGCCCGAGCGCTGCGTAGTCCAGGTTCTCAAAGATGCGGGCAATGGAGGCGAGCGTGGTGGGTTGGAGAGGCATAAAAAGGGGATGTGGTGCCGAAGGCGGGATTCAATCGGGGGGATTTCCGAAATGACCGTGAAATCGGGAATCCCCTCGCCCCCGCACCACAGGCGCGACTTTACCACGTTGCAACGAGTATCGTCTATTCACCGTGAATCACCTTGAACCACTAGAAGCGACCGCCTCGTCAAACACCAATCGGACACCGGAATTAAATTCTGCCCTACGCCCCCCCATACCCCCCAAAAAACGACCCTTGCCTCTGCGTGGGAAGCGATTCAGCTAGTGGAGAGGTTTTGGAGGGTATCAGAAAGTCTAGGTATATATACTATACAACTATCTGCTATGACGGTCGGGAGCGAAACGGCACTTGCCCCTTTCGTGGGAAGCGATACGGTGAGAGCAGTAGAAGTGGACCCTTTCTAAACTAATCTGGCTGTTAAGGGGTGAGCCACCTGTCCGCCACTCTGCAACCCCGGCACAAGAGGCTCAGTGACCTCTGCGTTGACACGGCTAATGTAGGAGTCTAGGCTGAAGGGCTCCTAATGCTCGTATACGCTAGTTAGTATTTACATAAGAGACGCCGATGATGGTTCTTTCACTCGTGACGGTTGGTCTGTGGCTACTTGGAGCTTCTCCCGCGTGGGCTGCCGATCAGTTGTGGCTTTGCCAGCAGCACGACGGCTCCACGATGTACACCACGAATCCTACTTATTCCTCTGAAAACTGCAAAGAATTCACGCCCCCGTCGGGAGGGCTCACCAAAATGCCCGAACCAGATCAGGGCCGCCAGCCTTCCGAACAAGGCCAGCCACACAAATACTACGAGAAGTCTGCCGTCACGGAACGTTCACGAGAGGAGAAGCCCAAGCCGAAGGGGGAGCTAGAGTTCGAAAAGTATCGCATGCTGGACACTGGCATGACCGAAGCCCAAGTCCTGACCCTGGCTGGCAACCCCAAGCACGTCTTCCGCTTCGGCCGCAATATCGAGCGCTGGGTCTATGCCGAGGCAGATTGGCTCATCGAGATTACCTTCACCAGTGGCAGAGTAGCCAACATAGACTGGTACAGACCCAAATAGACTTGTACCACCAAGATCGTATCAGGCTGGGCCACTGCTCAGCACTCCTGCCCCTTCCGCCGCTTCCGGTAGCAGTCCGGCATCACGTCCAGCGGATGCGCCGGGTTCCCGTGCAGAGGTCCTCTATAACTCCCACAAACCGTCGCCAGAAACAGGTATCGGACTTTCTCTTGGCATTAAGATTGCGATCAGATGCCCATGATGACCGTATTTTTTGTTTTAAGGACGAGCTTAAAACAAACTGTCAATTTTTTGCCCTCAAACGTGCGGATGTTCGATTCGCCCAGGGTTAGAGAATGGCCCGTTTGCCCATTCTTAAGCACAACGAGTTTATAGCCAACACTCTCGATACGCCACTCATTCGAACTCAGTGGCACGAGCTTCCCTTTCGCGTTTAGATGTTCCGGTTCCGGTAGCAATTTAATCAGAGCACCGACCATCGTTTGTAACTGCTCAACGTTCATGGAGCGTTATCCTCAATGCTCATAAGCAGGGCAGGGACTAGCAGTCTTATGATTATTTCCTACTCCTGTCGTACTCCACTTAAATTTTTGACACAGAGAGGAATTCGAACTTGTTTAACCTGGCAATTGATTAAGCTACTCATTTCTTTATACAAAGGGTATGACTCCCCGAACCGTACGCTTTGCGAACCTTGCGGTTTCGGGCACGATCCGCCAATGTATTTGCGCTCGATGACAGCGACCCACTGTCCTTGTCCAGCAAAGGTCCAGGCAGCGATGGTCGATCCCGTGCCGCCGCCGAGAATCACCAGATCAAATTCTTCCAGCTGCGTCTTCTTAAGTACCTGGGCGGATGAAGTGGTCTTCGTGCTGTTCATGCGGATTTTCCTTTCTGAGCGACAGGTTCACTCTTGGCTTGCATTGATTTCACGAGGTCGGCCGCCGACGCTCCTTCGAGCGACAGTCCGTAGCCAACTTCTCGCACAATGCGCTCTTTCAAGGGTTGAATGAAGTGCACGCGCGTGTTGCGGCGCGTCACTTCCGGAGCCTTCAAGTACAGCTCGGCCAATTCCCGCGCCCGACTGAGCGCCTTACCGTTCGGCACAACCTCGGCAACCACCCCCCATTCGTGCGCGGTACGCGCCGTCAGCGGCTGTGGGTTCAGCAGGAACGCCTCCGCTCGCGCTGCTCCAGCGCGATAACTCCACGTGGTAAAGATTCCGTCACCCGGCGCAATGCCGCCGGCGAAGTGCGCCACATCCTGGAAGGTCGCACCATCCGCCGCCACAATTACACTGGCAAGTAGCGCGTAGTCTGAGTGCACATGGGCGCGTCCCTCGATGGCCGCGATGACCGGCACGCGTATGTTGGCTATGTTTTCCAAAGCCTGAACGCCTTCGTCGTGAACCTGGCTCCAAACGCCGGGATCGGCGACATTGCCGAAAGAGGACCACTCGACATCCGTAATGAACTCCCCACCTGCTCCCGTGAGGATTACGATCTTGTTCGCTCGATCCTGCGAAATCCGGTAGAAGGCCTCGACAAATTCCGTGTGAGCTTGCGCGGTCATAATGAACGGGCCACCGTTGCTGTGGAACTCAGCAACCAGCACGCCTTTGTCATCTCGTCTCAGGTTTAGGTTGTGATAGGCAGTGAAGTAGTTACCTTGGAGTGTTTGCATAGCATTCTCCTCTCTGATTTACCTGCATGGCAGATGCCAAACCCTGCGGGGTTGGAAACAATTTATTCTCGATCGCCTCCCCAAATCTGACAAATCTGGGCACTGGACACAGGTACTGCTTCTAACCGTAAAAAGTGGCCTGTCCAATTCTCGCGTGGGGCACAACAATGCCGTTCAGAAAGTATACCGCACGCCGATGGAGAACAAGTCGGCATGGAATGCTCGGATCTCGCTGGTCGAATCGCGCTGGGTGCGCTGGTAGCCCAGCGTGACGGCAGCCACGCGGCTCAGCACATAGCTCGGTTCGGCCACCCCTTGATGGGTATTGTCGAAGCGGTTGAAATGCGTGTCGCCGACGAGGTCGCTCGTGAAGAGCTTACGCCGGTAGGCATAGCTCAACGACAGCGTGGCCGCGTCGATCAGCCGGATCTCCGGGCCGGTCGAGAGGAAATGCTGTCGGTACGAAACATCGTCATTGAACCGCGTATCGCCCCGCCCCTCCGCCAGGCCGCGCTCGTAAAGATAGCTCAGGTTCCACGTGAAGCGGTCGGATATCGCATAGGCCGTCCTCGGACCAATCGTCATGAAATGGGTGTCGCGTTCGGCAAACGCTTCGTCATAGAACCGTAGTCCGAACCGTCCGATGAGCGCCGCAGTCCAAGTCCGGCTGAGCGCGCGTTCCAACTCAAGGCGCCAGATATGGGACGTGACCCTTTCATCCACAACGGCATTCGCGCCGCTTCGCCGTTCGGTGTCCGTGCCCAGAAGAAGATTGGGCGTGTACCGATAACGAACGAGAAAGGACGTCAGAGAATCCACCCATTGCTTGATCTGCACACGGTAGGTGGCATGATTCAAATCGGGAGTTTCGGTGTACAAGAACCCATGGGCCTTGACCGACAGTTCGGTAGGAAGACCTTGAGCCCAGGTACGCGTGACCTCAGAAGCAGGCTCCCAGACCGTATCCTTCACGTTTCGGGTCACGCGGCCAGCCGGCTGGCTGGGATCCTCGGACGCCGCATTCATCCGCGCCCCCGAGAACTCAAAGGCATTATCGGTGTAACTCAGCTTGGCGCCCGTCTCCAACGACCACTCGGCCCACGCACACGGCGGAGAGAACAGGAGGACGAGCGCAGCGCCGAGCCGCGGGCCGTAGCAACGTCCGTGGCTCAGCACACTGCGTGACATCGGATTGTTACTTCGAATTGCCGAAGCTGCGCACGGAGAGGATCAGTTGCCAGGCTTCCTCTTCGGTGACTGTACTGCCTCACTTAATTTCTGGACAGTTTGTTGCACATTGGTCACCATCCATTCTGCAGAGAATTCAGCCCTTTTCGAGTCTCCACTTCTCAAGGGACATCCGGGTGTACTCGCTCGTTACTCTATTGAGAGGGCCTCGGCTGTCTTCCGCTACGATGGGGTATAAATAATTTCAGTGGTTTCCTGCATCCGCCTGACTTAGCTACCTGTCCAAATCTCAAGTGGGGCACAACAATAATTTGATGATTCCCCGAGCCGTACGCTTTGCGAACCCTCCGGTTTGAGCTACCCAGGACCGCAGTTTAGGCCCTGGACCGGTGTTAATGGGCGGGTCACTTATATGGCGCCAGTTGCCGTTCAGTCTCTGCCGAGGATAAACCCATCGACCTTTGCGGGCCATAGTAAGCAGACAGATAGTCGAGGAGAAATTTCCTCTCCTCGGCTCTCACCGGCGCGCCCTTATCCGTATCCCAGTTGTAGTCCACGAAGTGATGAAAGCTTGCCTCGGCTATCCCTCGACCGAGCGTGTTGCCCGTGCGCGAACACGTCTCCAAAAGGAGCGAGCATGGCGACCACCAGCGCGAGCAACCAGACTTCAGCCGAAGATGGAACCCCCAGCAAGTCCTGCTCGGTCTCGGTCGAATTCAACAGGCCGGAAGTATGAGGAACATCGCTCTGCAACATTGGGCGACCTCGTCATTCTCTTACTCGAGCGTCTTGAGCCACGCGAGGACGTCGGCGATCTCCTGCGGACTGAGTGCCTCCCGCCAGGGAGGCATGGCGCCGCGGCCGTCGAGTACCGTCTCCCAAAACCGTTCATTCTCGAGCAGAATCGGATTGGCGGCCAGTTTCGGCCCCATCATCCCGACTGCGTCCACCCCGTGGCAGGCGACACAATGCGCGGCAAAGAGTGCTTTGCCCCGGCGCGATTCCCCCGTCGGATAACTTGCTGTCCCTCGCAGAGCCGAACCCGGACTGGTCCCTTTGGCGCTGCGTTGCTCTGGTGGGGCATCCAGATGATAGTGGGTGGTCAAATAGTTCAGCAGCACCTCTTGCTCCGAAGGCGACACCTGCGCCCCCCAATGGACCATCTTGTTCACGATGGCGATCCACTTCTCCCTGTCCAGCCGTTGCTGGATGATCAGGTCGGCACTGTGACAGACCTCGCATCGCGCATGCAGCAGCCCGAGCGCCTGACGTTCCGTCGTCGGTATTTCCCCAACTCCTCCAGCGACAACAACGGACTCACCAAGAGCCGACGTCAGGCGGATGCCGATCCCGATCAGGCACACGATGGTCAATAGGCTTCGTACCATTGGCTGACTCGGTCGGAACATGGCTCTCCTTCTCTACCCCGTGACGTTGATGCGGATCCGATCGACGGCGTTCCACAGAAACCCTCCCGGATTCCACGGAGTGACCATCGGCTGGGTATGCCCCCGACTGTCTGTCGCACGGGACAGTATCGTGTAAATGCCCGGCTTCGTGCCCTTCCACACATACCGCCAGAGCCGCCAAGCATACGGCGCCCGTTCCTCGCCCAGGTCGGCGTCATGCCATTGCTTGCCCTCGTCCATAGAAATCTGCACGCGCACAATCTCACCTTCGCCGGTGAACGCGACACCCTCCACCTGTACTGTCCCGCCGAGGACCTTCGCCCCTTCCAGAGGCCGTGCGATAATCGACTTCACGGGCATCTCAGTCACGGGGATCATCTGGGAAGAATGAATTGTCGCACCAGGTTGGACTGGGATCATAGGAATTCGATACGCGGTTTGCATGTAAAAGCCATCGGCCTCCTCTTCCTGCACCGTGAGATGGGTCAACCATTTCACGCACGAGTCTCCCGCCCAACCCGGCACGATCAGGCGCAGGGGTGCTCCATGCAACATCGGAAGTGGCTCTCCATTCATCTCGTGCGCCAGCAGCGTGGTCGGATGCATGGCTTTCTCAATCGGGATGCTCCGGATAAACAAGGGCACGGTGGGAAGGACGGGCCGGTCGGCCCCCAGCAATTGAACATGCTTGGCCTTCGATCCAAGGCCAGCCCGTTTCAATACATCGCCCAACCGAACTCCTGTCCATTTCGCATTTCCGACCGCCCCCTTCTCCCACTGCGCTCCCGGAACTTTCGGGCGGAAGAAGGCTCGACCGTTACCCGAACACTGTACGACTGCATGAAGCGTCACCGCTTCAAACGTCTTCAGGTCAGAAAACGAGAGCGTGAGGCGTTGCTTGACATCCCCTTCCACATGCAACTGCCAGTCCTTCAGGCTCGAGGGACTCGGGGGACCAAAGTGACTCCGCACGAAAAAGCGGTTGTTCGGCGTGAGCCAGGATGTCAACCACTGTGGAGGGGACTCCAAATCCTGAGGACGGCTGACGCGAGTGATAAACTCAGGGTCGCTGGTTCGTTCACCTGTCTGGGCCCATGATGCCAGCGACCATATTTCTTCAGCAGTCAGGCAAACGACCGTTCCTCCCGCCAGGCGAAGTAGAAACTCCCTCCGTGACAAGCGATTTGAGTGCTCGTAAGGCATACCCTCACCCTTCACTACACCCCGGCCATCTGTTCCATCGTGCGGACAACCGAGGAGAAGTCCTCGTCGCGCCCAGCGGCGGACTGCCGGGCGAACTCGACCGCGCATACTTGCTGGGCCGCCGCCGTGATGGGCATAGCGGCCGCCAAGTGCATGGCCGTGTCCAGGATCAGCCCGAAATCCTTGAACATCAGCCTGAGCGGGAACGTGGGTGGATATGCGCCCTTGAGTACGTTCTCCAGCTTGGATTTCTGGCTCGGTGAGAGCACAACGGTGCCGCCAAGCACCTCAAGAAGACGCTCTCGTTGCAAACCCGCCTTCAGGCCGAGCGTGATGGCTTCCGCCAGCGCCTGCATGCCCAGTCCCAGCAAGGTGTTGACGCAGAGTTTCATCGTCACCCCGGAACCGGAGGGCCCCATGTAGAACGATTCTCTCGCGAGCACGCCCAGGATCGGCTGGCATCGGTCATACACGGTCTTCTCACCACCGACGAAGATGACGAGTTGTCCTTGCTCAGCCTGGGGCGTGCTGCCGGACACGGGGGAATCGAGGACAGAAACGCCCTTCCCAAGGGCCACTTCGTACAGCCGGCGAGACATTGCGGGCGAGATGGTGCTCATCTCGATGAAGGTGGCGCCGGGTCGGGCCGCGGCCAATGCCCCGTCAGACCCGGTCATCACGTTCTCAACCGCCGCGTCATCTGCGACAGAGGAAAGGATGATGTCGGCGCGGGATGCGAGCTCCCGGGGCGTGGCAGCAACCTTGGCGCCGCGCTGCTCCAGCATGCGAGTGCGTTCCCGTTCACGGTTGTAAACCGTCAAGTCGTAACCGGCGGCAAGTAGCCGGTCGGCCATGCGGCTGCCCATGGCGCCCATCCCAATGAATCCCAGACGCGCGCTAGATTGTTGTTTGTCCGTAGTCATGGTTTCTCCCCTTAGGTGTCACCCGGTTGGCCGGCCTCCGCGTGATCCTTTGTCACGTTCTGCCCGATCATGCCTAAGGACACCGCAAGAACTGTTCCACGGTAGGGTCAGCCCAGCCATTGCGGGTTGCGGGCGGTACTGTCGAATTTTTCGGTTGTCTTGAACGGCTCGTACCGCCCATCGGACGCTGCTATGGCTGTGCGCTTGAGAAGGGCCGCCATTTGTGAGGCCGTCATCGGCTCGAATGTCCGCACGGCGTCAAGCGCCTGATCCAGGATCTTCATGCTCTCGATGCCGGTGATCACGACCGACGTTGGCAATGTCATGGCATAGTGGAGGCACTCCACGGGCGTCACCACGCCGCTATCAAGAATGTTTTTGTCCGCCATTGATTTCATGCCGAGCACGCCGGTGTGATCCTTGAGCAGGACGGGTAGCACCTGGTGCTGAAAGCTGCGGAAATGCGCATCCATCACATTCAGCGGCAGCTGCACGCCGTCGAATCGAAAGTGATGTTTTGCGGCGACCTCCAACATCCGAAGATGAACGACTGGGTCCTTGTGCCCGGTGAATCCGATGTAGCGGATCTTGCCCGCCTTTTTTGCCTGGAGCACTGCTTCCTGCGCGCCACCCTCGGCAAAGATCCGATCAGGGTCCTCCATCCTGATCACCTCGTGATGTTGCAGCAGATCGATATGGTCGGTCTGCAAGCGCTTGAGGGAGTCTTCGATCTGCTTGGCTGCCCCCTGCCTCGTGCGGCCGTCGATCTTGGTCATCAGAAAAACTTTTTCCCTGTAGCCGTCGCGTAACGCCTTGCCCATACGCATTTCGCTGCCGCCGTCATGGTAGTCCCAGGAGTTGTCCATGAACGTGATGCCACGATCAATCGCGGCGCGGATGAGCCGAATGGCTTCCTGTTCGTCACTCGGGTGTCCAATATGATAACCACCGAGACCGATCACCGACACCTGCTCACCAGTGCTCCCAAGCGTTCGGTACAGCATGTCACCCTTACGGGTTGAAGTCGGAGTTGGCGGTACCGTAACGCCTTCCGCAGAGGATTGCGCCATCAGCCCCGCCGTCATACCGGCTACCGCAATGCCCAATTTCAGAACATCCCGCCTGGTCGTGTCCATCTCCTCCCTCCTTGTTGTGTTATGGATCACTCGACAGTTCTGATTGCGCCTTTTTCATCTTCCGGTGACGCAATCAATCTCAGTGGTAGCCAATGTCCCGACGCACTTTTCCGCGGAAGACCCAATAGGACCAGCCCGAGTACATGAGGATCACCGGGAGCAGGAACAGCGTGCCGACCAACAGGAAAGCCTGTGTGCTTGGCGAGGATGCAGCCTCCCAGAGCGTGAAGCGATAGGGGACCACCATCGGCCACAGGCTGATGGCGATGCCGAGGTATGACAACAGAAACAGCAGGATCGCGATCGCAAACGGTCGCACGTCCGCGGAACCGCCGAGCGCGCGCCATTCCCAAACCGCGACCGCCAACGTGGCGATGGGCACTGGCGACAGGAAGAGGATGTTGGGCCAGGAGAACCAGCGATCGGCAACCGTCTGCTCCATCAGTGGCGTCCACAGGTGGACAATGACGATCGCGATCAGGACCCCGAGGAGGCAGAGTCGGCCTTTGTGGCGGGCCCAGTCCTGGAGGGCGCCTTCCGTCTTGATGATCAGCCACCC
>Ga0209806_1002916_pt1 | contig 10458 bp, 9 predicted proteins | sample GraSoiAngelo_152_FD_186166 | JGI IMG/M metagenome (GOLD analysis project Ga0209806, IMG submission 186166) | Grasslands soil microbial communities from the Angelo Coastal Reserve, California, USA - 14_1009_12_30cm (SPAdes) (version 2) | ecosystem: Environmental > Terrestrial > Soil > Grasslands ... | reverse complement strand
ATCGAGCAACTGGTGGTCAGTGTCAACAGCGCGCCCGACAGCGGCGGCGAGCGCATCGCCTCGGTCAGGAGCGGCGATGCTCTGGAGGTCCTGGAGCGCTCGGGCGATCAGGTCCGCGTGCGCACCGCGGGCGGCAAGGAGGGCTGGATCAGGGCGAGCTACCTGTCGGCCGAAGAGCCGCTGCGGTCGCGGCTCGCGCAACGCACCGCGGAGGTGGCGCAGCTCAAGGAGGAGGTGAGCCGCCTGCAGGCACAGCTCGATGCGGCGCGCACCGCCTCGACCGCAGCGAGCGGCGGCGGCGGGACCGCCTCGACCGCGGCGCCGGCGAGCGCGCCCGCCGCGGAGGACCCCACCGCAGCGCCGCAGCGGGCGCTGTTCGCCGCCGCGGAGCAGGACAGTCCGCGGCGGGTGTGGCCGTGGGTGCTCGGTGCGGCGCTGCTCGCCCTGTGCGCCGGCTTTGCGCTCGGAGCCCTGGTGCTCGACCGGTACATCCGCCGCAAGTACGGGGGTCTGCGTATCTATTAACCCGCGGGTGAGGCTCTCAAAGTGTGCGCCGCGTCGCGGTGCCGGGGCGCCGGAACTGCCTAGACTGGGATTTAAGGCACCGGTCAGGCCAGTCAGGGGACAGCCGCCGCGTCGCCCTTCGTCCACCATGACCAGTACCCGGCGCAGCGATTTCGACGTTACCAACAGCGTGCAGGTGAGCTCGCCCGCCGCCGTGCTCGCCGCGGTCGAGGCACTCTACCGGCCGACGTGGCCGGGGCTGTCCATGGAACCGCTGGGGCGCGCCTTCGAGCATTTCGAGCGGCTGTTCGCCGGCAAGGTGGCCGGTTACCACGGCGTCGACACCGTCTACCACGACCGCCAGCACACGCTCGACATCACGCTCGCGCTCGCGCGCCTGATCGTGGGCTACGAGCGGCAGCAGGAAGAGTCCACCCGCCTGGGAGGCGCGCGCGCCGTGGTCGGCCTGGTCACCGGGCTGTTTCACGACGTAGGCTACCTGCGCCGCACCGACGACAAGGACTCGCGCAACGGCGCGGAGTTCACCCGCACGCACGTATCGCGCGGCGCGCGCTTCCTGCAGGAGTACCTGCCGGTGCTGGGCTTCCGCTCCTGGGTGCCGGTGGCCTCGGAGATCATTCACTACACCGGTTACGAAGTGCCGTTCGCGCGCATCGAGGAGACGGTTTCCGATCCGCGCGACATCACGGTCGGCCACCTGCTCGGCACGGCGGACATGATCGCCCAGATGGCCGACCGCTGTTACCTGGAGAAATGCCGTGACCGGCTGTACGCCGAGTTCGTGCTCGGCGGCGTCGCCCTGCCCTTCAGCCAGGGCAATCCCCGGGTGAAGTACGCCTCGGGGCTGGATCTGCTGCGCCAGACCCCGGAGTTCGTGGCGGAGGTGCGAGCTAAGCGGCTCGATGGGGATTTCCGTGCAGCCTACCGCTACCTGGAAGTCCTCTTCGGGGGCGGGAATCCCTACATGGAAGCGATCGAGCGCAATGTCGAGTACCTGCGCCAGGTCCTGCGCAGCGAGAGCTGGCAGCTGCTGCGGCGCCGGCCGCCCATCTTCGCGGCCAGCAACGACGAGGCCAGCAACGACCCCATGGCCACGATGCGCGGGCTGATGCTCGGGCATATAAAAAGAGTCTGGTCCGGCAGCTAAAGGCCCCTGGCCCCTAAAGGCGCCTAGCCTTAAGTCCCAGGCGGCGGTTAATATGAATCCCCAAAATACAGGGGATCCACCGCCTCAGGCCCTGCGCAGCCCGCGGCGGGCGTGGACGCATGTGACCGCCGCCACCTTCAAGTTCAAGTACGCCGGCGCCGCCTTCCTGGTGGTGGTGCTCGCTGCGGCTGCGGTGGCGACCGTGCTGCTCGTGCGCCACCAGGCCGACACGCGCACGCTCAGCGCGCTCGCCGAGCGCGCCGCGCGCGAGCGGGTCGATCCGGAGCTGCAGGCCCGGGCGCAGAGCATCGCGGAGCACGCGGCGGATGCGATCGCCGGAGCGGTGCGCGCCGGGGACGGGAGCGGCGTGCTGCGCAGGCTCCAGCCCTTCATCGAGAATCCCACGGTCGCCGCCGTCAGCGTGTCGACGCGCTCGGGAAAGCGGATCTTCAACTGGCGGCGCAGCGGCGGCGCGACCCCGGGCGCGCTCACCGTGCAGGTGGTCGCTCCGGTACGCACCTTCGTCGAGAGAATCCCCGGCGCCGTGACCCCCGAGACCCTCGCCACCCTCACCGTGGTGCTCGAGCAGGCGGCGCCGGTGTCCGAGGTGAGCTTGAGCGGACGGCTGGAAGCGGCCGGCGCCGCACGCTGGCGGCTCGCATGGCTGCTGGGCTTCGCGCTCACGGCGGCCGGCGGGCTCGCCGCCGCGGCCCTCGCCTGGCGCCTCACGCGGCAGCTGCAGCGGCCGGTCGACTCGCTCATCAAGAGCGCCGAGCGCATCGGCCAGGGCGATTACACCCGACCGGTCGAGGTGCGCAGGAACGACGCGCTCGCGGACCTGCAGCAGGCGCTCGAGCGCATGCGCGGGCGGTTGCGCCAGTCGACCATCAACAAGAACTACCTGCACAGCGTGCTCAACAGCATGACCGATGCGGTGTTCGTCACCTCCCCGGACGGGGTCATCAAGATGGCCAACTCGGCGGCCTGCAAGCTGCTGAGTTTCGGCGAGGAGGAGCTCCTCGGCCGCGGCATCCTGACGGTGCTCGAGGAGCGTGAGCGCGCCGGCTTCGATCTGCTGCAGGCGGCGCAGGAGACGCGCGAGACGGTGGTGCGCACGCGCAGCGGTCAGACCATCCCGGTGTCGTTCACCGGCTCGCGCATCGACAGCGACGACCCGCAGTTCCAGGGCAACATCTTCGTGGCGCGCAACATCACCGACCGCAAGCGCGCCGAACGCCGCATACGCTATCTGGCGCGCTACGACGCGCTCACCAAGATCCCGAACCGCATGCAGTTCCACCACCTGCTGCAGCAGACCATCGCGCGCGCGCTGCGCGCGGGGCAGGTGGTGGCGGTGCTGTACCTGGACATGGACCGCTTCAAGGAAGTCAACGACACCTTCGGCCACGGCGCCGGCGATCGCACGCTGGAGGTGCTGGCCGAGCGGCTGGCGCGCTCGCTGCCCAAGGAGACGGTGGTGGGCCGGCTCGCCGGGGATGAGTTCGCGCTGTTCGTGGAGGGCCTGCCGGCGGATGCCGACAACCGCGGACCGATTGCGCAGCTGGCACGCTCGCTGCTCACCGACGTGTGCCGCCCGTTCCAGCTGAACCAGCACGAGGTGTTCCTCACCGCGAGCGTCGGCATCGCCTTCTGCCCGCGCGACGCCGAGAACGTCATCGACCTGGTCCGCAACGCCGATGCGGCGATGTACTACTCGAAGCAGAACGGCGGCAACACCTTCGCCTTCTACTCCCCGGAAATGAACGCCGCCGCGGTCGAGCGGCTGATGTTGAAGAGCAAACTGCGGCGCGCGCTGGAGCGCGACGAGCTCGAGATCCGCTACCAGCCCAAGGTCGACCTGCGCAACGGCCGTATCATCGGCGCCGAGGCGCTGTTGCGCTGGCGCCTGCCGGGGCACGGCGACATTCCGCCCTCGCATTTCATCCCGCTGGCCGAGGAGACCAACCTCATCCTCGAGATCGGCGAGTGGGTGCTGAACCGCGTGTGCCTCGATTACCGCCAGATGCAGAGCAAGGTCGGGGATCCGGGACGCATCTCGCTCAACCTGTCGCTCAAGCAGCTGCGCCAGGCGAGTTTCATCCTGCGCTGCCGCTCGGTATTCCGCCGCCACCAGGTGTCCCCGACCGCCTTCGAGCTCGAGATCACCGAGACCACGCTGATGGCCGATCCGCAGCGCACCGTGCGCCTCCTCGATGAGCTGTACGCGATGGGCCTGCACCTGTCGATCGATGACTTCGGCACCGGCTACTCCTCGCTCTCGGCGCTGCAGCAGTTCCCGATCGGCACGCTCAAGATCGACCAGTCCTTCGTGCGCGACGCGACCGACGATGCCGGCGATGCCACCATCGTGCGCACCATCATCGAGATGGGGCGCAGTCTCGGCATGGAAGTGATCGCCGAGGGCGTCGAGTCGCAGCGGCAGCTGGAGTTCCTGCGCAGCAACGCCTGCCACTACGGCCAGGGGCGGCTGTTCGGCGAGCCGTGCACCGCGGAAGACCTGCTGGGGCTGCTCGCACGCCAGGCCGCCGGCAGCGCACCCTTTGCGCATCTGCTGCAGCGCGCCGAGGCGGTGGCCTCCCGCTCGGCCTGAAGGCGCTTCAGCGCCTGATGGAGGGGGGCCTGTCCTCGTTCTGAGCCGCGCGCTCCGCGGCGGCGCGCACCGCCTGCTGTGCCTGCTGCGACAGCGACCCGAGAGCGGCGCCCGTGGCCTGCTCGAAAGCGGAGACCACCTCGCTCAGGCGGTTGGCGCTGGCCAGCGCGGCGCCGGAGGCGACGAACGTCGCCAGCACGTCGCGCCCTTCGCGGCGGCCGAGGATGCAGTCGAGCGTCACGTGCACCTCGGGAACCGTGCCCCCGGCGGTGTAGTCGGCCTCGAAGCGCCGCACCGCGACCTGCAGCAGGTAGTCGGACGGGAACGGGCTGGTGGAGTCCTCCACCGACCGCCACGCGTCCGAGGCGCGCAGCGTTTCGACGGCGAGCGCTTCGATCAGGTCCGCAACCGGACCCGGCCAGCGGCTGCCGGCGTAGAAGTTCATGCGATGATCGGCCTGCACCAGCATGATGTGCGAGGAGTCGAGCCCGGGGTCGGCCTGCGGATGACCGACCCGGAGCGACGCCGCCAGCGCCGGGGGCGAGCCCGGGGCGCCGCGGGCGGCGGTCAGGGGGAGGGTGGCGGCCGCGGCGGGGGGTGCGCGCAGGTAGTAGGTCTGCTCGGGACGCGCGCTGCTGTGGAAGAGTCCCGAGCAGCCGCCGCTCAGGATGCACAGCAGGGGCACGGCGCGCCTCAGCGGTGGCGCAATTCTCACCGTGGGATCTCCACACCGCGCTCCTGCGGCTGATAGATGAGCTGGGCGGGATTCTCCCGCAGGCTGGTCGAGAGTGCGCGGATGTCCTCGGCCGCCTCGCGCCCCTCACGCGCAAAGCGCTCGAGCTCCGGCAGCCCGTCGCGCGTGAACGAGCGCACGTCCTCGCGGTTCTCCGCGATCAGCCTGTCGAGCTGCTCGCTGGCGCTCGCCAGATGGTCGGCAATGAGGTGTAAGCGGCGCGCGGCGCCCTCCACGTCCGGCCCGGCCGTATCGATCAGCGCGTGGGCGCTGTGCGCGGATGCGGCCAGCTCGGCGCTCGCGCCGCGCAGCTCGGCGACCAGGGCTTTGAGGTCGCGCAGGGTCTGCGGCAGCTCGCCGCTCGAGCGCTCGAGGCTCGCCAGCGTGCTGGCAACCGCGTGCAGGTTGGCGTCACTCAGCAGCAGGCCGGCCCGCTGCACCACGCTGCCGGCCGCCGCCACCACTTCCGGCAGACTCGCCAGGAACACGTCGAAACGCGACGGCGCCGAACGGATCACCGGGAATTTCAATCCCGCCACCGTCTGCGGCGGGCGCTTGTCGCCGCGATCCTCGCGCAGGTCGATGTACAGCAGCCCCGTGACTCCCTGCAGCTGCAGCTCCGCGACGGTATGCCCCGATATCGGCGTGGTCGCGTCGATATCGACGATCACCTCGACGCGGCTGGAATCGCGCGGGTCGATGCGCATGTCGACCACGCGCCCCACGCCGACACCGAGGTAACGCACCGCAGCTCCGCGGTCGAGGCCGCTGACGCTGCCGGTGAAGTAGATCTCGTAGCGGTTGTAGTCGCGATGCTCACGGGTGTCGGAATACCAGTAGACGAACAGCACTCCCAGCAGTGCCGCCAGCAGCACGAACGCCCCGACCGCGGCGTAGTTCGCCTCACGCTCCATGCGCAGCTCCTCGGCGTGCGCGCGCACGCTCGCCGTGGAAATAGGCCCTGATCCAGGGGTGCGGGTGGTCGACGATGCGTTGCAGCGTGTCCGATTCCATGCGCCCGTCCACGATCACCCCGACACGATTGCAGGTACGGAAGATGCTGTCCAGATCATGGGTGATCATGACGATGGTGAGCCGCAGCTGTTTCTGCAGGTACAGCACCAACTCATCGAAGGCGGCCGCACTCACCGGATCGAGGCCCGAGGTGGGCTCATCGAGAAACAACAGGCGCGGATCGAGCGCCAGGGCGCGGGCCAGAGCTGCGCGCTTCACCATGCCCCCGGAGAGCTCGGCCGGGTACTTGCGGGCCGCCTCGGCGGGCAGCCCGACGAGGCGGATCCGCAGCAGCGCCAGCTCCTGCAGCGCCGAGCGCTCGAGCTCGAGGTGCTCGATCATGGGCAGCTGCACGTTCTGCAGCACCGTCAGTCCCGTGTACAGGGCGCCGGCCTGGAAGGTGACGCCGTAGTGCGCCTTGACGGAGCGCAGCTGCGCCCCGCTCATGCGCGTGATGTCGCCGCCGTCGATGCGCACCACCCCGGCGATCGGGCGCTGCAGTCCGAGGATGGTCCGCAGCAGCACCGACTTGCCGGCGCCGGAGCCGCCGACGATGCCGAACACCTCGTCGGCGCGCACTTCCATGTCGAGCCCGTCGTGAACCACCTGGGTCCCGAAGCGGTTCACCAGCCCCTGCACCTGAAGGACCGGGTACAGCCTCACACGTCCAGCTCCATGAACAGCACCGCGAACAGCGCATCCGCGAGTATCACGCAGAAGATCGCCTGCACGACCGCGACGGTGACCAGGCGGCCGAGCTCGCGCGCCGACTCGCGCACCTGCAGGCCGCGATAACAGCCGGCGAGCGCGATGAGCACCGCGAACACCGGGGCCTTGACCAGGCCGACCCAGAAGGTGGTGGACGCGATCGCCTCGTTGACGCGGCTCACGTACTGGGTGAGCGGCATGTCGAGCAGATAGCGGCACAACAGCGCCCCGCCGGTGAGTCCGGTCAGATCGGCGATGATGGTGAGCAGCGGCAGCGCGAGGGTGAGTCCCAGCACCCGCGGCAGCACCAGCACCTCGAACGGATCGACGCCGGTCGCGATGAGCGCATCCACCTCCTCGTTGAGCCTCATGGAGCCGAGCTCGGCGGCAAACGCGCTCCCCGAGCGGCCGGCGACGATGATGGAGGTCAGCAGCACTCCCAGCTCGCGCAGCACCCCGATGGCGACCAGGTCGACCACGTAGATGTCCGCGCCGAGCCCGCGCAGCTGCCTCGCGCTCATGTAGGCGATGATCACGCTGATGAGGAACGCGATGAGCGCCACGATGGGCACGGCGGTAAGACCCGTGTCATACACGTGGCGGGCGATCGAAATCGGCCGCAGGCGCCGCGGACGCGCCAGGCCGCGCAGCAACGTGGTGCTGGCGCGGCCGACGAACGCCAGTGCGTGCAGCAGGTCGCGACCGGCGAGCACCGCGTTGCGTCCGATCGCGGTGAGCGGCTCTCGGGCGGGCGGGCCGGAGGCGGCCGGCGCGCCCACGGGGCTCGTATCGCTGAGAATCTCCTCCAGCAGGCGCAGCTGATCCGGCGGTGGCCCCCGGAAGCTCACCGCGACGCCGGCGGCGCGCGCGCGGCTCAGGAGCTGGCGCAGCGCCCAGGCGCCCGAGAGATCCAGCGCGCTGAGGCGCTGCGTCGCAATCGACACTTGCCGCGCCGCGGCAAGATCGACCGCGGCCAACCCGCTCTCGATGGCCGGGACCCGCTGTGCCACCCACTCGCCCGTCAGCTCGAGCTCCAGGCCCTCGTCGGTGCGCCGAACCTCGAGGCTCATGCTTGGCCGGGGGCGGGCCGGATCAGCGCTTGGCGTGCAGATGCGCCTCGAGGAACCAGAGATACTTGTCGTTGTCGCGCGAGATACCCGTGAACAGGTCGGCCGTGTCGGCATCCCCGAGCCTGGCGGCGGCGTCGATCCCGGCGCGCACCTTGGCGCCGTAGTCGGCCAGCGCCGCGGACAGCGCATCCACGTGGGCGAGACCCTCGCTGATGTCCTCCGGGTAGGGCCGCAGACTGGTGCTGCGCGCCACCGCGGCGAGCGTACCGCGCGCCGTGCCCCCCAGCGCCGTGACGCGCTCGGCGAGCGTGTCGATGTGCTCCTCGATGTTCTCGGCGACCTTGTCGAACAGCTCGTGCAGGGCGATGAAGCTCGGGCCCTTGACGTTCCAGTGCGCGTGTTTGGTCTGCGTGCCCAGATCGATGGCATCCGCAAGGCGCGCGTTCAAGAGCTCGATCACCTTGGTCCGGGTGTTGGCCGGCAGGTCGTTCCTGGTGTCAAACATACTCAGTCTCCTTTGCATGGCCGCATTGGAACATCGCGGCGCACGGGAAGGCCAATCGCCTGTCCGGATCGCGATGATAAGCGCGATCTATCGCCGCAGTCTTGTGCGGGAATGAGCTGGGATGCCGCGGCGCAACCGCGGTCGGCGGCGCGGCCCTGAACGCGCGCCCTCAGGTGTCGTCGCGGTAACGGCGCAGGCGGATCGCGCCGAACACCATCGCAGCGGCGACCGCCAGGCCGATCCACAGGTCGAGGTCGGTGAGGGCGGCCCCGAGGTTCAGTCGATCGAGCGCCGCGCCCAATGCGAACGCGCGCCCGCGCCCGACCTGCATGTGCCCGAACAGCGTCGGCCAGATGCCGTAGGTGCGGTAGACGAGCAGGTCACGCAGGTAGTGGGTGTCGAAAGTGAAGTGCTCGACGATCTGCGCGATCACCGGGGGCAGGGTTGCCCACAGAAACGGCGTGCGCCGCGCCCAGGCGGACACCAGCAGCAGGTACGCGGCGTAGGGCGCGTACCACAGCACACCCACGATGAGGCAAGCGAACAGCGCGATCTCGGCCTTGAGCCACCCGAGCATGTCCCACCCCGGGATGGGCGGCACGCGGCCGAAGGCGGCGTTGACCTCCCAGATGCCGGTGAACAGCAGCGACAGCAGCAGCCCGAGCGCAAACACGCCCAGCGGCACCACCAGCAGCGCGACCAGCAGCTTCGACAGCACGGTCTGGTCGTCCGATACCGGCAGGGACTTCCAGAACAGGATGCTGCGGTCCTTGCGCTCCGTGTACAGGCAGTCGAGCAGGTAGAAAGCCACCACGATCAGAGACACCACCGACAGGGGCGTGGAAGCCGCGCCCTGCATGACGGCAAACATCGCCATGCCGCCGGGTCGATCATCGCCCGACATGTCGCCGTGCGTCAGGTGGTATTTGAGGCCCGCGACGACGGCGCCGCACACCATCAGCGCGGCGACCACCAGCGGGGCGATCCACAGCGCGCGGTGCTCCCAGAGCTCGCGGCGAACCAGCATGAGGAGCGTGCTGGCGGTCCCGATGCGGGCGGCGGGCGCTGCTTCCCGCGGGCCTTCCCCGGCGGCGGCGGCGGCGAGGTTGCTGTTCATGTGCTGGGTGTCCCCTGCATCTTGGCGACGAACAGGTCGGCGATCGAGGGCGTGCGCAGCTCACCGAAGCCGCGCAGCTCCGCGGCCGAACGGCCCTCGAACAGCATCGCCACGCGTCCGAACACCTCGCGCTCGTAGAACGGCTTCAGGGCGCGCGCCGTGGGCGCGGCCTCTGCGGCCACGGTCAGTTGCTGGTAGTGGCTGCCCAGCTCCTCGACCGAGGAGCTCAAGGCCACGCGGCCGTGGTTGATGAAAATCACGTCGGTGAACAGGTTCTCCACCTCCTCCACCTGGTGGGTGGTGAGGAGGATGGTGCGCTCCTTGTCGAAATAATCGTTGAGGAGCGTGTCGTAGAACTTGCGGCGGTACAGCAGATCGAGCCCGAGCGTCGGCTCATCGAGCACCAGGAGGCGCGCATCGATCGCCAGGATCAGCGCCAGGTGCAGCTGCGTCACCATGCCCTTGGAGAGCTCGCGCACGCGGCTCTGCATGCGGATATCGGTCTTGCTCAAGAATTCCGTGGCGCGCGCGCGATCGAAGCGCGGATGCACCCCGCCCACGACCTCCAGCGCCTGGCTGACGCGCAGCCAGCGCGGCAGCACCGCCACGTCCGCCATGAAGCACACCTCGCGCATCAGCGCGTCGCGCTGCGTGCGCGGATCGAGGCCGAGCACCTGCAGCTCCCCGGTGAAGGGGGTGAGTCCCAGGATCGCCTTGAGGGCGGTGGTCTTGCCGGCGCCGTTCGGACCGATCAGGCCGACGATGCGCCCGGCCTCGACGCTGAAGCTGACGCCATCGAGTGCGCGGGTCGCGCCGTAGGCCTTGGCGAGGCCGCGCGCTTCAATTATTGCTGTCATCTTCCTCACCTGGTGCCGCACCGGCCTTGGGCCAGGCCGCAGGCGCTGCGGCGCCCACGCGCTGCAGATCCTCCTGGGTCAGGCCGAGGCGCTGGATGGTGGCATAGACTTTCGGCCATTCCTCCTCGAGGAAGCGCTGGCGCTCGTCCTTCATCAGCGCCTTGCGCGCAC
>Ga0209806_1002913_pt1 | contig 10462 bp, 10 predicted proteins | sample GraSoiAngelo_152_FD_186166 | JGI IMG/M metagenome (GOLD analysis project Ga0209806, IMG submission 186166) | Grasslands soil microbial communities from the Angelo Coastal Reserve, California, USA - 14_1009_12_30cm (SPAdes) (version 2) | ecosystem: Environmental > Terrestrial > Soil > Grasslands ... | reverse complement strand
GACGAGCCGCGCCCGAACAGATTCGCACCCTCGACACGCGGCTGAAACTGATCCCGGCTCTGCGCAGGCACAACGTCGTAGTGACCGCTGAAATAAAGGGTTCGCGAGCCAGATCCAGCCGACGCGAGAACGCACGCGCCTTCGCGTCTCACATCGTTGAAATCGAGCCTGCGCAATTCATCGATAAGCGTGCGAGAGCATTCTTGGTATTCATTCCCGGGTGGATTTTCCGATGGAATCGCGACTAATCGTCTCGTAAACTCCAGCATCGCCGGTTCGGAAAGCCGTTGGCTTAATCGACCGCTAAGCTGCTCGGTGTCGAGAGTCACTTTCCTCTCTCCTATAGAGCCTCTGACCCAGTCTCCATCTCTCCAGCAACTGGGGATTTCCCAGGTCCCTAGGCTAGACGAGAAGGACAGCTCCCGTTTATCACTTGATAGTGGACATCTGCAAGGTCTGTTCATCGATCTTGGCTGAGTACAGAATGAATTTGAACGGGTCGGTGTTTTGATTTTTCTCCATCAATTTCAGGTAGACAAGGCGCTTGGCCCTGGCTACAGACTCGCTGTGCTCGAACCTGCTTTCCGATGATTCAAGCAACGAGGCTGCGAGTTCGTATTTGCCGTCCGCGGCCAGACGTTCCACTGCCTTTGTCAGTTGCCTTTCCGACAATCCCAGATAGTCAACCAGGAGTTCTGTGCGGTCGGCCCGACTCAGATGGTCGAGGCCTTTGAGGTCCGCTTGCCAATAGCCGACATTCTGGTCATACAGCCGATCGATGACATGTTCACGCATAATAAAATACGGCAAAAACACAGCGGGATTGCCGGTAACGAGATCCGGGGGAATCAAATTCGCCTGTTGAATTACCGCGCGTTCCTCGCCCCGGCGGACCGAGTTTAGTACCTGTTCGCGCAGCCAGCCCAGGTCCAGTTTGAGTTGTGCCAACATGGCCGGGGACCCGAAATTCCGCGTGAGTGGCTCGTGTCCGTGCAGTAGATGCTGTGGATTCTTCTGGACCACGATGTCGATCGCATCCAGGAGTCCCTGCAGATCGCCTTCCTCCACAAAGGGTGCTCCCAGGTAAGGCATGATGAAGTCTCCCACGAACAGGACGCCCTGATCCGGCAGATTGATGAACATCGCGTCGGGCGTTTCTCCTCCCTGCACTGGGATGAGCTCGATGCGTGTCCCCCCGATCTTCAGCTCGGTCCGACGGTCGATTGTTTTGTCAGGCTTGAAGTTGCTCACGTCGTCGACGTTGAAGCGTTTACCAAAAAAGCGCTGGCCAAAACTTCCGGGTCCGTTCAGCTCGCCCGTGAGCTCTTCTTGATAGTTGCTCCGGGCATAGAAATGCACACGGGGATTCAGGGATTGAAAGTATGAGTGTCCGCCGACGTGGTCCCAGTGAGAGTGGGTTATAAAGATGGTGGTCAGCTCCGGCAGGTTAGGCGCATACGCTCGCAATGCTTCGTAGGCTTCCTTCGCGGAGTCCGGCCGCGTCCCAGCATCGATCCCAATCAGCTCCCGTCCATCGTCTGTGACCACGAAATAGTACTCCGTGAACTCGTAACCGGAGAGCGCGTACACCCTGCGCGGGACGATCTCAGTGATTCGCCGCGACGCGAAAGCATGTCCAGACATGACATCCTCAGAAAAAGGAGTGGTCAGCGTGATCGGGCTGCTGAAGTCTTTGTAGCCGCTTCGCCGCAAATAGTCCTGTGCTCTGGCTTGTTCTCCGCGGGCGAGAACGAGCTTTCCAAGGTGGTAGTAAACCTCCCGCAGCCAGCCCGGGTCCGGCGCCTTGCTGGCGTTCTCCGCGCACCAGTTCAGCTCGTCCTGGGCTGCCTTTTGCTGGTGAAAAAAGCCGGGAAGCTCCGTATAGACGATACCGGCAATCCAGTTCACAACGAAGATCTGCCCTCCGGAAAGTTGCCGCGCTTGTTCCAGGATCGCGATGGTGTCTTTGACGTAACCGATTCGGTGCAGAAACGAGACCGAAGAGGCATTCTGAGCCCGCAATAAACCAATCGCGCTCAGATACAGAGACTTTTGAGCATCCGAAAGACGTGGCCCAAATTCCTTCAGCCGTGCCGAGAAAAACTCGACGCCATCATTCTGCAGGTTGGCACTCGAATACTGCCCCATCAGCAGAAACAGGAGCTGCGGATCTTGCGGCGGCGCGACGCTGTTGATGACCTTGAAATATTCGAGCTCCGGGCGACGACGGCCAGAATTCCCTGGGACCGAGCCGGCAGGCGCTCCACGCAGGCCGACAACGAAGACTATGGTCAGGAGCACTGCCGACAAACGGAATATGGAGATTCTCACAAAGACCTCCCTTTTTGGAGAGTTGCCCTCGTCACAGTAGATGTATATACATGTATATGGGTTACAAAAACTCACGCCGCCAGCGCAGCTTCTGTCACCCGCGATACCGTCTCTTTCATTTGTTTCCATCTGGCATCGCCAAGTTCTCGACGCAGTTTTTGCTCTGCCAACTCCCAGTACGGTTGAGCCTTGACCATTTGCCGCTTGCCTGCTCGCGTCAGGCTAAACAAGCGTTCCCGCCTGTCCTTTCCGCGCTTCACCTGAACCCAACCCTGCTTGCGCAGAAGGCCTAACGTCCTTGTCAAGGTCGTGCTATCCATTGCAAAGCCCGCACTCAGCCGTTTTTGACTAGCCTCTCCGGTCGCAGCCAATGCCGTGAGCAAACCAAATTGCGTGATCTCGAGTCCCGCCTTCCGCAGCTCTTGATCATAAATCCGCGTTATCACCCGCGTGAGTCGCCGCAGGTTCTGGCATGCACAGGGCAACTCGAAGAGAGAATCCGCGGGCTGCCGTCGAGAAACATCTGTTTCCATACTGTATGTATATACATCCATTATACCCTTTGTCAATTTCAGTCTCGGACTGACCGCGCTTATTCCGAGTCTTTTACTTCCGCAAAGCTGAACCGCTTGTCGACTTTTTCGTAGGCTTTGCCGTCGACTTCGACATAGGGGTAGACGAAGTAATTCAGCGCCGGGCCATCCTGCTTAGGAGACAGCATGATGTCGCGTCCCGTAGAGAATTGCACGCGATTGGCGTCAACTGTGCCGAAGAAATAATCTTCCTTCTCTTTGGCTTTCCACGCCTCCGAGATGTCAACGGGGATCCAGCCGGTTTTGGTTGCATAGAATTCGGCCCAGCAGTGATAGCCGGCGATGTCACCTTTGTCCTTGTTCTCCGGCAAAGGGAAGCCGATGTCGAAGCGCGCCGGAATCTTTTCAGCCCGCAGCATACCGATGAACGGAGAATGGAAGTCCGTGCAGTTGCCGTGCTTGGCGTCGCAAGCCCACAGCGCATCACCGCGTCCCCAACCGGAGCCCGTCTTGTCGTAGCGCATATTCGTGAACAGGTAATCATAGGCAGCCTTGGCTTTTGCGATCGTACCGGTCTGCGATCCGGTTACGTCGACCGCCAGCGCCTTGATCTTGCCATCCGTAGGAATCAAAATGTCGGGCGCGACCAACCGGTTCATCGACGCGGACACGACGCTAGGCTTCTGGTCTTTGCGCTGCAGTTGCGCGTAATCGCCGCGCGAGTATTCCCGGCGCGTGACCTGGTATTCGAGGGTGAACTCTGCCTTACCCGGAGCGGAGTTCTGTATCTCGGCGTACATCATCCGATTGCCGTACTCGGGGTCGCGCGTCATCTGCGTATTGGCCGGAGCTTTGACGGCCAGAACCCGCACAGTCTGATGCTGGTCAGTCTGCGGCACTGGAACCCACACGCGCACTTGCTTCGCGCCGGCGGGAATATCCTTCACGGCGAAGTTGTATGTAAAGCGAAAGGTGCGCGCTGGCGGGCTGAACTTCTGCGCATTCGAAGGGGCTTCGGCGGCCAACAGACACGCCGGAAAAAAGAGCACCAGCAACGACGAGAGCACTCGCAGCCTCATGGAGACACTCCTTGCAATTGAGCGGTCGATTTTGAGGTGTGGAATCGGTGCGCGAAGAGAGTGAACTGGTGCATGTAAAACCATGAGTGGGAATTGAAGTTGCACCAGGGACATAGGTCGAGATTTTACCAGCAGTGGAGGCTAGCTGTCAGACGGCGAGGAAGGTGCATTTTAGCGGCAAGCAGCATCCGATCTTTGCTGAAAGAACGTTGACGTCTGCTGAAACTTCTAATCTGGTGTAGCATCCATTGCTTGCGAGGTTCACGATGACTACGAACATAACGGCAGTGCCAAATGAGGTAACAAAGGTGGCCTACCAATCGCAAGCGGCGAACGGTCTCGCCATCGTGCGGGTGACGATCGGCGCGATGCTGGTGTGGGTTTTCTTCGAGAATTTGGGGAAAGGCCTGTATACGCCTGCGGGCTACGCTGGCCTCATCAACGACTACATTAAACATAGTCACTCGCCGGCTGTGTGGAAGGCTGTTATGGGCCTGGCGGCGAGCCATGCCGCGATGGCGGCTCCCATGCAAGCCCTGACGGAAATCTCGCTCGGCGTTCTGCTGGTCATCGGTCTGCTCACGCGCCCAGCTGCTTTCGTGGCGTTCCTATACCTCGGAAGCCTTTGGGTCTCAGAGTGGGGGACCTCTTGGATCTGGGAACTGCTGGTTCCGGTACTCGCATCGCTTGCGCTCGCGGTCGGGCGCGCGGGCAGAGCCTGGGGCGTAGACGCATGGCTGGCGGAGCGTCGGCCGTCCTCTCCGTGGTGGTGATTTGAGCCAAGGCCCTGTGCGAGTGTCGGTCATCATTCCTACGCGCAACGAAGCGTCGGCTATCAGCCGCGTTCTCGCCGATCTCCCCGCCGACCTCGTCACCGAGGTGCTGGTGGTCGACAGCAACTCAACTGACGGCACACCCGAGATCGCGGCGAAGATGGGAGCGCGCGTCGTCCACGAACCTCACCGCGGATATGGCCGTGCTTGCCTCAAAGGGCTCGCCATCGCCGATGCACCCGATGTAGTCGTGTTCCTCGACGGGGATTACAGTGATCGACCGGCTGAACTGCCGCTTCTTCTCGCACCTATCGCCGAAGGCCGCGCGGATATCACACTGGGGTCGCGTCTCGGGGAGCAACGTATCGTCGGGGCGCTACCGTGGCACGCTGTGTTTGGTAATTGGCTGGCGGCCAGCTTGATCAAGCTTCTGTATGGTGTGAGGATCAGTGACCTCGGCCCGTTTCGCGCGGCGCGCGCCGATGTTCTGCGCGAACTCGCGCTCGAAGAGGCCACGTACGGCTGGGCTGTAGAAATGATCTTGAAGGGCGCCCTCAAGGGATTCCGCATTGTCGAGGTGCCGGTTAGCTATTATCCGCGCATTGGGAAATCGAAGATCAGCGGTACCGTGCGAGGCACGCTCGGAGCGGCGTGGTTCATTCTCAGCCGCATAGTGCGTTATTATTTTCGGCGTCGACGGGCTGGCACGCCGCGGGCGGCGTGAGGTCTGCACGGCAATGTCTTATGGAATCCTCCAGCCAGGCTAAAGTGGGTCCACGCGGTGGGGACTGCACGTTGGTCATTATGGCCAAGGCACCGAAGCCTGGCACGGTCAAAACCAGGCTGGCACATTGTCTTCCTCCACCTGCTGTCACGGCGCTTTATCGCTGTCTTCTGGACGACACCATGACGCTGGCGCAGTCGGTGGGCAACGTTGAGGTTGCGATTATGTGCCCTCCCTCGGATGTCGACGATCTGGCGCGCTTGGCAGGTGATTCGGTGCGCGTCGTAGCGCAGACGGGTGAGGGCCTTGCTGCAGGCCTTAACTCGGTATTTGCGCAGTTCGCGGCGACGGGTCAGCAGCGCATCATCGCGTTCAACAGCGACAGCCCACATCTGCCAGCATCTGTATTGCAGAGAGCGTTCGAGGCCCTCGCTACGAGCGATGTGGTTATCGGACCGACACACGACGGAGGTTACTATCTGGTCGGAGCGAAGGCTACCCATCCTGGACTTTTCAACGGCAATGGGATGGGAACGTCGAGTGCGCTTGAGACGCTTCTGGAGCGCGTCCGGGCGCAGGGGCTTTCAGTACGACTCGCAGATCCCTTTTACGACATCGATGTGGCGTCCGACTTGATCCGGCTCGACGAGGAACTGCGGCTCTCTCCGCTGAGGGCACCGAGAACGGCCGCCTGGTTGGCGCAGTGGAGGCAAGTGGTCGAGCAGTTGCGCCTCGGAGAACTGTGAGGCTCACGCCACCCCGCAGGCTCTACATTCTCGGGTTCATCTTGCTTGTGGCGTTAACGATCTGCTCACGCCAGTTCAGCAGCCGGGGCGCACCGTCCTTCCTCGTTCCGCTTGCGGTTGCCGGCGTTGCGTATCTGCTCGCCATCCGCGAGTTTCTCTCCACGCCAAGTTTCCCGAAGCGCGTCATCCTCATCGGGCTCGGGTTGTCTGCTGTGTGGCATCTTCTATTTCTGCGGCTGCCGCCGGGTTCAGACGATGACATTCACCGCTATGTTTGGGATGGCCGCGTGCAGCGGCTTGGCTATAACCCTTACATCCTCGTTCCGAGCGACCCTGCACTCGAGGGGGTGCACACGCCCGAAACCCGCACGCTAAACAATCCTTATCTCCCAAGCCCATACCCGCCAGGCGCTGAACTTTTCTTTCGCTCCGTAACGGCGATTCACGAGTCTACCTTCGCACTGAAAGCGGCGTTTGTATTGTGCGCCTGGGTAATTGTTCTCGTTTTACTCGATGTCTTGCGCAGCAGCCAGCAGGGAAAGCACTGGGTTCTGGCGTATGCCTGGCACCCATTGCTCGCGACGGAGGTGGCGGGCAGCGGGCACATCGATATTGTCGGGCTACTGCTGCTGTTGGTGTCAATCGCGGCGCTGGGCCGCCGCTGGCGTACCGTTGCGGCCTTGGCATTTGGGCTGGCGGTTGCAGTGAAATTGCTCCCGATTGTACTGCTGCCGCTCTACTGGAAGCGTGTTCGTGCCCGCGACGCTGTGCTGGCGGCACTCGTGCTGGCAACCTTATACATCCCATTTCTCAACCATGGCCGCATTCCGGTCGGGTCGCTCGGCACCTACCTGCACAGTTTTCGCTTTAACGATCCGGTGTTTGCAACGCTGGAGCGAGTGGCGGATCCGAAGTTTGTAGTTGGGTTGGCGGTACTCGTCGGCTTGCTTACCGCAGTATGGCTGAGAAGAAATTGCGCAGCGTGGTCTTCGGACGCATTTGCCTGGCCCATGGCAGCATCGCTCCTCTGTGCACCGGTCGTCTATCCATGGTACTTGCTCTGGCTGCTACCGTTCCTGCGTTCGGCCTCCGCCCTGCCGATTGTCATCTGGACCGTGAGCATTCTCCCTACATACTACGTTTGGCATCTGCGCACACTTGGACGCCCGTGGTTGGTTCCTGGCTGGATTATGCTGTTAGAATACGGGTCCGTCGCCATGGCCGGTGCGATTATGTGGTTGTGCCGGAGCAGACGAGCCTAAGCGCGCTCTACCGATTAAAGTAAGATGCAGCGCGCCGGCGGACCACTTCTGTATCCGGAACCCTTTGTCCGACATCCAAGGCAGCATCCGTCCGATCTACGAAAGGGGAACCTCCATGACAAAATCGAATCGTGTTTCGATGATTCGTCTTCTGGTTTTAGCCGTGCTGGTCCTTGCTACAACTTCCTGGGGGCAGACGCGCCCGCCAATTCTCGAACAGGTCGCCAAAACCTATGGTCTCGATTCGTGGAATCAAATCGAAGCGATCCGCTACACCTGGAACGGAGAAATCACCGGACTCTTTAAAGCTTCCCGCACCTGGGAGTGGGAGCCAAAGACGGGCAAGGTCTCCTTTGAGGGTAAGGATAAAGACGGCAAGCCGGTCAAGGTTGCTTACATGCGATCGGAGATCAACCCACAGGCTGACGATGTGAAAAAGCAGACCGACGCAGGTTTCACCAACGATAATTATTGGCTCCTGTTCCCCTTACACGCTTACTGGGACACCAGCGCCACCGTTACGGATCAAGGCATGAAAAAACTGCCGACAGGCGCCGGTTCAGCCACGTTAGTCTCCGTGAAATATCCAGCTGAACTGGGCGGTTACACGCCCGGTGACACCTGGGACCTGTACGTCGGCAAAGACAACCGAGTCCAGTTACTTGTCTTCCACCACGGCGGGGACAAAAAGCCAAGCCTCGTCACCGCAACCTGGTCAGGCTACAAAAAGGCAGGTCCTCTGCTGATCTCAACGGAGCATCGCGGCAACGCCGATGGCAAGCCCCTGCACATCTCCATTTCTGAGGTGTCAGTTAAGCTGACAGGCTCGGATAAGTGGATGAAAGCGGAATAAACGAGAGACAGGCTTATTCGAACAGTTGATGTCGTTCTTACCTGGCAATCACGACAGTAGTACACGAACTGCTCAACTTGGGCAGATCGCGGTTCGCGGCCAGCCGCACCTCCAGCCTGGGGCGTTGCCCGCGAATAATCGGACAATAAAAATCAGGCTGTAGAAGTGCTCCTTGCAAGCGGCGCCGTCCAGCACATCCGCCGTGGCATGAGTCCCGGAATTCGCACGGCTCGCAAGCCTGTGGAAGGGTCCGTGCCTGCTCGAAGGGTGTTGAGTTCAGGATGTCGGGTCCTGCAGAGATCAAATCCGAAAGCGGTTCACCCAATCCCGGCCAATAAACGCAGGGTTGTGTCGTGGCTCGGGGTGTGACTCGTACGGTGCTCACGCCACAACCTGCCCGGAGAGGTGGAAGCCCCGCCATTGCTCGAACTAACGGTTCCCCAATGGCGATCACATCGGTCTCCGCAAACAGGCGCCGGAACCCTTCCCAATACTCTTCGTATGACAACGCATAAGCGTCAGACCGCACGGCCTGGTACACGTTCACACGCAGGGGAGCGTCAAACTGTTTGGCCACGCGAGCCACATCTGCCAAGCGCAAGTAATTCGACTTCATCATGACCGCAATGATGGTTACAGGAATACCCAACCGCACACAGCGTTCCGCCTGCTGGCGGATGAGTTCCCAGTTGCCAACTCCGCGCTGTGCATCCTGCTCGGCTTGTGTGGGGTAATCGAGAGAGAATTCGATGTCGTGAAAAGCGCGCAATTCGTTATCTTCCAAAATGGCCACGCTGTGCCCATTAGAAGTGATGGTGAGTTTGATGGACCGCGTGCGCAGGTAGGCGAGTATTGCCTTGAAGTCCGGATGCATGCCGTTCTCACCGGTGCCGAGATTCACCGAGCGTACGGGCAGGCGTTCCATAACTGCCTTCACTTGCTCCAGGGAGAGACGGTCCGCGCGAGTTGGATCGCGGTAGCAGAAGGCGCAGGTGAGATTGCACTCGTTGGTGAGGCCGAGCCCGAGCGAAATTCCGGCTTTAGGCGCTACCACGTCGCTTGTGGTCGATGAAGAATGCAATGTGTTCATGAATCATCCCTCAAGACTGGGCCTGCGCGACGTGCCAGGTAGTGCGTGTAACGGCTGACGGCAGCGAAATCCGGCTGGCTCCCTAGCTTGCGCTCCAGTGCAAAAACGCGTTCGTACTCAGTGCTGAGCGACACCCGTGGAGATAAGTAATCTGCCATGACCCGCACGCCGCGCTCCGCAATCACTTCGAGCGACGCCGCTTTCAACATGGCTCTTGTCATGACTGGCGTAAATAACCGCACTCTGCCTCCATACAGAGCTTCATTGCCCCACTCAGCGGTGAGGTTGTTTTCGGCCGCAGCCAAGTCGCCCGCCAGGATAGCGGCTTTCAAGGCCTCACCGGCGCGGTTGCGCACAAGAACAGACAGTATCGCCGATGAATTTCGCAAAGCGCGTTCTGCACCGCTCAACACAGCCCCTGGGTCGTCGACAAACTCGAGGACATTGTGGATAAGAATTACATCGAACATGCCTTCTTGGAACAAGGTCGACAGCCGGTCGGCGTCGCCCTGTTTGGTTTCGATTTTCTCAGTAATCCCGGCTTCCTGCGCGGCGCGTTTCGCGATATCCAGCATCGCCGGAGAGGAGTCCAGCAGTGTGACCTGAAAGCCCAGGCGCGCGAGGCGCAACCCGTTCGCTCCGGTGCCGCACCCGAGATCCAGAGCGCGCACAGACGCTTTGCCCTGCGGCAGCGCCAGAAATTCCTGCAAGTTAGAAAAGGGCAAGTCGAGACGTAACCGACCTTCCGGGGTTTCAAGGTAGGTGGCATACTTATCCGCTTCGCTCTGAAAGCGCTCGCTATCGGCATTCGCGGTCAGCTTTTTCATGCGACACTCACGAAACAGTCATCATGGCCGACGAATTCTGAAGTTTACTACCAACAAGCCGCGCGACGATGACGATGACTCATGCTCCCGCAACCCATAGGTTCGCAAGGATTGACAACTTTGACTGAGCCGAATAAGCTCTCGGTGCCTTTTCCGGTTCCGGGCAGCAAGCGATGCGGAAGTGGCGTGCGCTGGCAATTCGAATTGTTTGGCTTGCTATCGTTTGTGCTGCCCAGCGGACACT
>Ga0209806_1002910_pt1 | contig 10471 bp, 9 predicted proteins | sample GraSoiAngelo_152_FD_186166 | JGI IMG/M metagenome (GOLD analysis project Ga0209806, IMG submission 186166) | Grasslands soil microbial communities from the Angelo Coastal Reserve, California, USA - 14_1009_12_30cm (SPAdes) (version 2) | ecosystem: Environmental > Terrestrial > Soil > Grasslands ... | reverse complement strand
CCAAACACTCGACAAACGCAAATCGCGGTGGAATTGGTGTTTAGAAAGCCGCATAGAAACAACGAGACGACCTTTTTGCTCCCTTGCGATCATCCGGCTGGGAATGGGCAAAAGGTCTACGAAAGGGGCAAGCGGTTGCGAAAGTGCCGGAGTCAGTATCGCGGCCGGCGTAGGCTTCTCTTTTTGTTGCAATTTCGTTTCCATCCCTTTCATCGCTTATCGCGTGGGTTAGGTTTGCTTATTTGAGTTGCAGGTACTTTTTGCAGCTAATCGTAATAATCGAGTGGCTTCGAAGTTCTAAGTACGTCCGATATTGGAAATTGGGTTTCTTTGGGGAGGAGACCGGCATTATTGAGAAAATCTTGTCTTGGCTGACGAGAGCCCCAACGTTTTCATCTCTGATATACGAGACTGAAAGTGGAGATTGGACTGTGACCGGGTTCTTATCGAAGTTGTTCAAAGACAGGAAAGGCTACAAGCGGTTTGCTGACTCGGGAACACCCGTACATCGTTATGTTGCGGAGAAGAAGCTCGGTCGCAAGTTGAATAAGAGAGAGGTGGTTCACCACATAAACAGAGTCAAGACGGACAACCGGAGAAAGAACGTGTGGGTGTTCAAGTCCCAGAAGAAGCATGACTCTGCCCACCGGCGGGACAAGAAACGGTTTGGTAGATGGTGAACGTTCCATCTCCCTCGATACCCCTTGGGACCCCATGTACGATCCGGCCGTGAGCATACATGTGTGAGAGCGGGCGGTCAACATAATGCGTCAAGATTTGCGCAGCAAGAACGACTCGTTTGCTTGGTCCGGTTTCGATAATGTGACACGAGCATATAGTCAATTATTCATCCGGTCAATCATCACGAAGGTGGGGGTTCAACCCAGTCACTAGAGCCAGTTTATCCGACGCGAAATTCAGCTACTTGGACATTCTCGGCCTAGAGTTTCGAACAGTTACCACTCCGCCAACCAACAATCTCGGAACCATTAGGAAGCGAGGCCGACCGAAGAAACGTTAGGACATATTGTCCCTCGATAATCTCGAAGCACAATATTTTCAGGATGGCCGTAAATGTATTCAGTTGTAAACGTAGGTCATTTAAGATATTCGAGTAAACTTTCAGCGAAAATGTCACCTATCTTCCTTGATGTCGAACGAAATCTCATGAAGATTATGCCATTGCTTCTCGTCACACTAACACTCATAGCTCTGCCGGCACGGGCAGCTAATGCTGGAGCTTTTCCGGCTCCATCAAGTCTAGTGAACTGGTGGCCTGCCGACGGTAATGCGAAAGATATCATGGGTGGCAATAATGGCACTCTGATAAACGGAGCAAGCTTTAGTCCAGGAGAAGTTAGACAGTCATTCAGCCTTAACGGAATAGGTCAATACGTACAAGCCGCTTCAGCGATTCCATTTCGCTCGAACGATTTCAGCATCGATTTATGGGCAAGGCTCAATTCGGTTATTCCTTCCACCCTCTCCAATCCGAGCGATATTTTCATTGGCGATGACAATGGAGGCGGAGAGAATGACAAGTGGTTCTTCGCCCTTGGTGGAGGTGCACTTTACTTCCACATCAATAGCCCAACGATCTCATGCCGAGCTGGAACGAACGGACCATGCTTCTTTGCCCAATACCCCTTCACGCCGAACCTCAATCAATGGTACAATCTCGCAGTTACCAGAAGCTCAGGCACGATCACGATATACGTTAACGGCGCCCAAGTTTCATCCGACTTTACTCTTGACACCTCTAATCCGACGGCACCTATGACAATCGGATGGGCCGAGGGGCTCTCGTTCGTCGATGGGTTAATTGATGAAGTTCAGATCTATAACGGCGCACTTGCCGCGTCAGACATCCAGTCCATTTTTGACGCGGATAGCAACGGGATCGCGCTACACACTTCGACGATCGTCAGCTGCTCTCCGAACACGATCGAGGATCACCATTCGACGACATGTATCGCCAGCGTGACTAACCCATCGAGATTCGCAACCCCTACAGGAATTGTCTCTTGGAGCAGCAACGGGGTCGGCACCTTCAGCACGACGAGTTGCACCCTCTCCGGCACAGGGTCAACAAGCACCTGCACAGTGATCTATACAGCGACTCCAGGCAAACCAACCCTTCAAACAATCACAGGATCATATAGCGGCGACACATACCATTTCGAAAGCTCGGGTAGTATGGCAATAACGGTCCATTAGAAGAGCAGACCATTAAATAACCACAGAGGAAGCCAGCCCCTTCCTTCTTTTTTATCAGATAATATCTACGCGCAACTCTGCACAACTCCTGAATAAATCGACTATATTACATGTATCGAATTATTTCGGAGGACAATCCACCCATTTTGGCCGGATTTATTCAGGTTGTCGGGTAGATGGAACGGTTAATCTGGTCGTTTTGACCGTACTAACAGATCATTCGATGGACATATTCGAAGTTGGTAATCGAGCATGAATACTGAGGAGGCGACAAAGAAAAAAGGGAGAATTGTGTGTCGTCGTTCGTGGCTCAGCTGTAGATGACGCCAGCATCAATGTACGTATTCTGCGCGCAGACAATTTGTCCGGGTGCGGTGCTCACTTCAATCGTGAAGTTTAGGAAATACGGTCCCGTGCGTCTGGCGGAAAAGAATGACAGCGTGTAGTAATTGTCGACTTTCAAGCCATACGTCGTAGTGGTGAGAAGCCCATTAGGCTGGGCATATCCGGTATAAGAGCCCCAGCGTGTCGTATTGCCGTACGTTTCAATGGTGTATGATGGGTTAGTTGATGAACTCACATTAAATGTGCTCGTGAAGGTTGGCAGAAGGAAGGTGAACGAATGACTCGCGCTGACATTCCAGGGACTGAATGCTATTAGAACATCGGATCCATCGCTTGGCGAGCACACTTTAGGAAACGCACCGCGCGTTACAAAGGGAGTGATGTAGCTTAAAGGGGGCGGAGTTGCTGCGCGGACATCCACAAATACCAAGAGCGCGCTCAGAGAGAGAAGGCAGAGAACCGACGCCTTTAGCTTCCAATTCTTTACCGTGGTAATTCGTTGGCTAATCTTGGAGAGAGTTGACATTTTCGATGCTAATCGTATTGGCAAGTGCATAAAATATTAACGTCCAGATTTGCAGCAATCCCAGCGGATCGAACCGCTCGAAAAATGCGCAATCAATGTTGCAATGTTTGACAGTATGACAGTAACAGAGATACGACCGCTTAAGCCCTCTCAAACCCAGAAAAAAGACAAACTAATACGGTTGTTTCGTCCGGTTCAGCGTGAACCAGACCGTGGCTAAATCACGATGCGAGACTTGTGGGCAATGGTTCGAGGACGCCCAGTCAGATGAACACCTGAATCAGCATGCGGACGAACCCGCCGAACCGTCATCGGAGCTAAAGAGGGAATGCCCTGACTGTAGAACAACAATGGACGTGTACCGCGGCGTACCATTCAAGATTGGCAGAAGCGACCCAGCGGCTCGCCTATTGCTTGGGTGGGTATCTGAGCTTGGGGAAGAACCAATCATGATGGACATGTACGTTTGCCCTCAATGCGGGCGAATATTACAGTATGCGAACAAGACAACCAGAAACCGCCTAAAGCGGTCCGCGCCACACCAGCCGTAGTTCGGGATTCTGAACCGAGAATTCGTTGAAAGTGAAGGATTCGAAGAGACCAAGGGCTGTCCAGTTCTGAGTCGTTAATGGGAGAGATTGAAGAGAAATACAGAGACAGGGAGGATAGTTGAAGCCGTAAAGCAGAAGGCGGAAACCGGGGAGAAAGCCCAGACGCTGGCTCAGAACAGGGCTTGACTTCATAATAGTATAGTCTTATATTCTGTCGAGCAGAATTTCACCGGGTTTGAAGCCCCGAACTGTCCCGCTCTTAGTCGCTGTGGTCCTATTAGCGACTCTCTCAGCCTTTTCGACCAGTATTGTGAGCGTCCGAGCCACTACGGCTCCGAGCCTCAGCCAGTACATCTGCTCCTTTTGTCCCACCCTTAGTTATCCAACCACTCAACACTGGAAGGTGGGCGTACTGAATAACGACCCTTCCGATACAATATATGCCCAGGTCAACATCACTGGGGCTGGCAGTTTAGGAGATAACTTCCAAGTCAGTTCGGGCGTTCTTGCTCCCATCCTGCACGGTCACGCGTCGAATAACAACAACTTATACTTCCAAGAGACAGCCTCTATGAGAGGCGAGACTTTCACTTTCAGCGTGGATATACAGTGGGGACTATCTTCGGCATCATTAGCATACGACGCTCCACAGAGCTGTGGATCAGCTTTCGTCTGTGATAAGAGTTCCTTTAGAGTGCTCTGACTGGCCTAGCACTCATCAATAGCAGGTCCACGAATGGTTATGCGTGACCCACAATATTCCAATGGTGCTTCAAGCCGATACTCAACACAGAACTTTGAACTTTAAGTTATCAAAAGAGGACGGGCAAACTCGAAACCGTCCACGACAAATGTTAATCCGAATCAGGAAGCTCATCTAAGTCTTCGTGGTTCATGCTTTTCTGATGGTTTTCCATCCTCCCAGGATTGATCGGCTTGCCATCCGCTTCGCTCTGGCTTGAAACCGCTATCCTTTTTGGTCACTGGGTCACTACACCCTTCCATCAGCATGTCCATAATTGACCGAGCTTTCAAAAGAATAATCGATCCAATATCAGTCCTAGACTGGATAGGTAGGATACAGACCGTTTTCTCAATATTGAAGAGAATAAGACGGGCTTGGATGAAGTGGCGTAGCCTTTACGGACAGACAGGGAATTACCTCCCATATTACGAGCCCTCGACTATCCCCCCACAAAGAGTGGACCGGATCGGAGCAACCATTGTCTTTGGCAGGGCAATTCCGTTTCATGTCATGCCTTCCCGAGCACGTCTGGCCTGGAGCAGGGTCTTGGTATCCCGGAATGAATCGTTCGCAAATATCGAGAAGCATTGAGGAATTGCTTTAGTTTTCGCGGTTCATGCTGTTCTGAGCACTCTTTGCACAACGCCAACCGAAACGTTTTGCCATAGAGCCTCATATCCGTATTTGTTGGCCTCTCTTGAACTGGGCATCTAATATTTGACTCGCTCTCTCAGTCATTTAGATGATAAGGCGTTGGTGTCTGAGCAACTTTTTGGGCTAATTCTGAGCGCGGCTATAGGAATCGTAGGTATCCTTTCATCCTTAACGGTAGCTATTTTATCGAATAGGTCTGCCGAGAGACGACTGGTTATCCAACTTCAACATGAGGAAACCAAGAAAGCGATCGTTGATCTGAATAGTCGAATGATTTCCTCAGCCACAGCGCAAATGTATCAAATCACCATTTCAGAATTCCTGAATAGCATAGAATCAGCATATCTTCCAGATGTTGTGAGGAAATGGGCAACAATGACGCTCGACGAGTATTCAAAAAGACGTGAGGAACATTCGAAACAATTGGACAAAAGCAGTCCAAAGCAACGACTCAAACTCGAAGACCAATTTCGAGAATATAGGTCCAACTTCGCCAAGGAGGCAACCGCGCATTTGATGCATTCTCTCACGGGTCGTCGTCAGGGGCTCCGGCTTGCCAAGCTCAGGAATGATATGGGGAAAATTCGTAAAGTTTTCAAACGAGGAAATACTTGATTATTACGTTTCAGTAGCAAATTCTTCAGCCTCTAACGCTCATCTGTTTGCTGACCTTCATTGATGGGTAATGGGAGACAGCACAATTTGCAAATCATGCTTCCAAGAAATTCCCGAAGACGAGCCTTGGCATTACAGATATGGCAAGAAGAAAGGATTGTTCGAGCCCAGCCATAACAAATGTCCGCCGAAGAAACCTGGGTCCCCGAGCAACGCGTATAAACATCGCCCATGAACCCTAATCGAAGCCTTGACTCCCAAGCCTCCAAAGAGGCAGAAGGCGACATTTGGACTCGTTCTGGCATACGCTGCGGTATTCGTCATAGCCGATGGTCTTTCTCTGGTTTTCTCCCCTCAAGCCTGTTCTAATCGCTCTCGGACCACTGGAAATTGTCGCTCTGGGATATATGGCTCTGAAAGCTGTCTTCAATGCAGCTCCAAAGAGCGTTCAGAAGGGACTTATCAGATTATCAAAGATGTAACCAGAAACGCGAACAGCCCAAGAAAAGCAGCCTGTTAAGATAAGTCGAGTCACCTCTACCGCTTAAGAGGGACTCTTACCTACGAGTTTGTAGAGAACTCTTGGTGGACCCACTATTTTTCTTCGGTGCTGGTTCTTCGGCTCGATTTGGTATTCCTACGATGAAGGAGATGGTCGGGCAATTCAAGGACGAATTATCGAAGCAATCTGGCAACGACAACAATGAGGAGGTTCAATTGTATATTGGTGTCGAAGACGTTCTCCGCAAAGACTTCGACAGAGTAGACTTGGAAGCTGTCTTCTCAGTAATTGACGGAATCGCTGGAGGACTGACTCCCAAGGAACTCGGCTACCTCGCAACATTCTTTGTTAGACGTGCTCGGGATCCAACATTGTTCGATCCACCTGCTCCTGAAATCCGCAATGCGGCCAGACGCTTGCTCGGCAAGTTCGAAGATTTCGTCAAACGAGTGTGCTGGGTGAAGACGGAAATGCTGAATGATATCATGGCGACTTATGTGAACTTCTTTTCGACGGTAAAGAACACGTTAGGAGGATACCCCGAAACAATAACGTACAATGGGACTCGCTACAACGTAGACCCAAATTGGCAGATGTTCACAACGAATTATGATAACGTGTTGGAAGTGTTCTTTCGAAGCGGGGCAGCACAGCTATCTCCAAACATTAGTCTAAACACAGGCTTCGACTACGACCCTCGCTCTCAATCTCAGATCATGAATCCCCAACGTTTTCTCCAATCAAATGGACTGAAATTGGTTAAGCTGCATGGTTCTGTAACTTGGTGGGTCGAAGAGGGAACTTGGGCGGTTGTAGAGAAAGACCAACCGCCAAGCAGAACTTACATTCCTCGGAAATACGGGGAGCAAGTAATGCTGTATCCAATCCAGCAGAAGGATACGTTTGTACCCCCGTACCTCGACATGTTCTATGCTTTAGATCAAGCTCTTAGACAGAGCAAGAAGTGGCTAGTCATAGGTTACTCGTTCGCCGACGACATCCTTCGAGCCATGTTTGCTCGGTCCTCCAAGCCCGATACAGTCATGGTGCTCGTCCATACAGACGAAAGCGTGGCGAAAAGAGTGAAAGAAGAACCCGGTTGGAAGGGTCAGATTCGTACTATTACAACCAAGTTCGGCGAGTCTGAAACCAACAGCAAGATTGGACAGCTGCTCTGACAGCCGCGAACTTTCCACTGTCAACTCCAACTACAAAGAGCCCCCAAAGGTGGTCATTATGGAAGTGGACTCTATGGGGTTTGGCAGCTTTGGTGTTCATCGGATTGCTGATCTGGCTGTATTCCCGCGGTTCAATTCCCTAATTTCGCCAGACTCTACTCACAGCTTTTCGACGACGATATTCGCGCATTCCTTACACATGAAGCACCTTCCGCCCCAGCGGAAGGTCATCTCATGCGTCGTGACCTTGCAGCACGTCCAACACCAAACCGGAAGCAAACGGGCGAAGAAGTCGGGGTTCTTCTCCATAGACGGCAAGGTTCCAAGTTGGCGGGGAATCGTTGAGGTTATGTTTGAGAGACCAAAGCGAAAGTAGGACTCTTTCATATCGAAGGTTGGTCTACCCCCGCCTAAGCTTCATTGTTCTATGTGGGGCATGAGTTTTCAAGCTCTCCCCTACGCCCAATGCTGCAGGATTCTTACGAGGCAGGCGGCTGGGCTAAGGACCTAGGCTGACCCACCAGACAGAAAAGCTAGTTCCATCGTTGTAGAAGGGAAGCATTGGTACGGCCTTGGTGTATGAATTTGAATCGACCATGGTCTCTTGGATAAGCTGGAAAGTCCCCAAGGGTCCGGAGCCTGCTCCAACTGTCGCGGAACAGTTTTCGAAAAACAGCTTGCCAAAGTTGGCGAGAGGTATGATTGAGAGCGTCGTTGAATTCGTGGGTGCTTCCAGAATCCATTCAGCCGACGCCCTCGAGGCAACACTGGCTATGGTCGAATTCACTCTTTCGACACTCCAGTATTCCGATTGATCTCGCATGGATGCAATGAACTGAGAACCGTCCCACTTGACTTCAGCGGTAACGATATCTCCTGGTACGACGGGGTATGGGCTTAGCAGTCGTCTTGGCAAGGCTGGGTACCACTCATACCACGCGTAGTAAACACCGGTCGAATTTCCTGGATTGCACCTGGAGGCTGTCCCTATCTGCTCGACGGTATTAGATGCGTTGATACCCCCATCAATTCCCACCCATGCCAAGGCCAACTGAGTCGAGTAGGACTGGGAAGAGCATGCTACCTTCGGCACGGTCCATGAACCCACAACATCTGTGACCAAACTCGCGTTACAGCAAACTATGAAGCCGCTCCAATTACGCGAAGTTCTCGCTATTGATACCGGATAGGGGTTTGGATGCGTATTTGGAGAGCTAAGAGTTGAAGTTCTATCAATCGCTAAGAATGCGCCTAGCACTATAACAGCAATCAATAGCATGCCTATGATAACAATGTAGGCTTTGTGGCTGTGAACTCCTTCGGTTGTCAAGATGGGAAATGATTGGCTGTGAGGTTCGCTCTGGGAAGGTAGAGAGATTTCGGTTTGAGTTTGAGGTGGGAATGCCGAGGGTCCGCTCGACAAAGCCCTTCCACAGACTCCGCACTTTGTCGAATCGTCTTGTGAGAGAGAATTGCAACCGGGGCATCTCTTCAAATCGAAAGCCTCAGAACCCCTATCATTACGCTGATTAGTTAGGATTACGGTGATTGTCAAACAGAGACCGGAGTTTCAGCCAATTACCGAGTCAACAATGAAGGCTCCGAGTTATACAGAAAGCAACATGTGGAGAGTCAAGCTCTTCGATGTCAATCCGCCTCAGCCCCCCATCCGACAAGCGATAAGAGTCCTTCAAACTTCAAAATGGTCTACCGCCAAAAAGATGCTGTAAGTCCTCTCCGACGTCGATATACGTAAAACGATATACTTCTACTCCAAAGGCAGAGAGCTATCAGAGGTAATACAGATTGCAATTGACCGAGTCAGAGCTTCGGTCGTCTAGTTGGATCGCGGTTTTGGGGCTTCGGGTGGGTTGGGACCTTTACTCCGGATAGTGCGGAGCAGCCCTTACAGAGTGGAAAATTCTCTCCCCGGTCTCTTACGCGCAAGGTCACGCAACTCGATACCGTAAGCATCAACTTCTTTTCCGAAGTTAAGCAGCGGAAGACCCTCGACCTATTTGCGTGTAAGATATCCAATGATTCGACAACGCGTCTCACTTTCGAATTTCACGCACGCGGCATAATCAGAACCACTCCATTTGTCTTTCTTAATCAAGAATCGAAACCGTTTTTCTCCGGGCAGCACCGCCTTAACCTCAAGGGTTCCAACACTCGGAATCCAAAATCGAAGGGTTTCTTACCAACCAAGTCTTGAAAAATCACATCATTGTAGAGCGACGCTATTCCGAGCTCGTAGAGTAGATCAGCCATCGCAAACTCGGCAAGCATCCCATACACGTTGTTTTCAAGTTCCTCATCATCATGCCAATTCTCGCTTACCAACTTGGATACGAGCTTTGGCGAGCGCGATTGGGGGAATGTCTCGCTCAAGTTCCAACTCCCCCGTTTCTTGACTTTTGTTTAGTGTATCAAGGAGATTGTTGATTTTTTTCATTCCCAAGTAATTGTCGCGGATGTGAGTTATGAACGCGCCGGGGCGGGTCCCATGGACGCGCGGTCATTTTTGAAAATTGATTCCGTACGAAAAGGTCCGCGAATATTTCGGGCGGGGGTTTTGGGACATCGGACCAAGGAGCGGGTCCCCCATCTACGTCATTGTTGGTGCAATAGGGTTCCCGACGATAGCCGAGTCTGTCAGTAATATTCAGAAACTCATTCTACTTAGTTTGTTCTTACCGGTCGTTTTTCTCTCTCAAGTCTCCGCCTTGTACTCACAATGTACATGCCGAGGAGTCCGGGGATAGTCAGCACGAATATTATGCCTTGGTCTACGAATTCTTGAGGACCAACTGTTAGGACTCCCCATGGAAAGGTAGCGATGCCAGTACCGGCGAGAAAAAGCGCCACTTGTAAGTAGAGTAGGACGACAACATAACCCCGGACTGAAAACAATAGAGTCCGAGTTTGCATGCTTTTTTGAAAGAGGATTCCAAGAAAAAAAGATTGCGGATTAGCGTTCGAGTGAGTGCTTTCAATTTCGCTTCAAGGTATACAGTATATTCGGCACGAGCGAGCGAAGCCACCGAGGCACAACGACACCCGCGGGTCCCATTGATATGAGTCCCGTATGCGATGGGATGATTGGCGGCGAACATCGACATTATGCTCAAGAATTTG
>Ga0209806_1002892_pt1 | contig 10514 bp, 10 predicted proteins | sample GraSoiAngelo_152_FD_186166 | JGI IMG/M metagenome (GOLD analysis project Ga0209806, IMG submission 186166) | Grasslands soil microbial communities from the Angelo Coastal Reserve, California, USA - 14_1009_12_30cm (SPAdes) (version 2) | ecosystem: Environmental > Terrestrial > Soil > Grasslands ... | reverse complement strand
TGGCTGCGGCGGTAAAGGAGATCGGCAGAAATGTAACAGCCATCCGAGGAGACGTGTCGAATCTTGGCGACCTTGAGCGTCTGTTTGCACAAATCAAGCAAGAAAAGGGCAAACTCGATATTGTGTTCGCCAATGCCGGGGTCGCGAAGTTTGCGGCGCTCGGCGCGATCACCGAGGAGCTCTACGACTGGACCTTCGACATCAATGTGAAAGGCCTGCTTTTCACGGTGCAGAAGGCACTACCCCTTTTGCCGGATGGCGCTTCCATCATCTTGAATTCATGCGTGAGCCACTATCACTCTCTATCTCTGGATCCGGGAAAAGATACGCCTGCGCAGCGTCACCTTCTTGATCTTCAAAATTGCTCAGACCCACCCCAACCAGCCGATAGCGCTGCTGTGGGCTGAGTTCCACTCGTTCCCGAAGGCTGAGCGCAATATCCGTCAACTCTTCACAGGAGGAAGGAGGTGAGCCAGGTGTATGGCTCCGAGTGAGAATCTTGAACTCGCTCGTCTTCAGCTTCAGAACTACTGTCCGCGCAGCCCGCGATTCTTTGCGCGACGCGGACCAGACCTTTTCTGCGAGCCGCCGGATCATTGGCTCCGTTTCGGCCAGCGGAACGTCATGCTCGAATGTATCCTCGGCCGATATCGACTGTGTCGGCCGGTCCGGAACGACCGGGCTCTCGTCGATGCCGCGCGCGAGTTCCCACAGGCGCAAACCATACCGGCCGAACTCGTGTTCGAGCGCTGGCAGATCCAGCTTTCGTAGATCCGCGACCGTCTGTACTCCAAGCTTGCCAAGCTTCTCCCCGGTGACTTTGCCGACCCCGGGGATGCGTTCAACGGGCAAGGCCCGAAGAAACGCATCTACCTCCTCTGGCCGGATGACAAAAAGCCCGTCAGGCTTGCGCCAGTCCGAAGCCAGCTTAGCGAGGAACTTGTTCGGCGCGACTCCCGCCGAAGCTGTCAGATTCACCTCCTGGCGGATTTGTTCCCGGATCGTACGCGCCACCAGAGTCGCGGTCGGTAGGTTCGCCTTGTTCTCGGTGACATCGAGGTACGCTTCGTCGAGCGACAGTGGCTCGATCAGATCGGTATGACGCTTGAAGATCTCCCGCACACTGCGCGAGACGGCACGGTACCGTGTGAAATCCGGAGCGACGAAAATAGCCTCGGGACACATGCGTTCGGCGCGCATGGCCGGCATGGCTGAGCGAACGCCGAACTTCCTGGCCTCGTAGGAAGCGGCGCAGACGACAGAACGATTGCCCCGCCAGGCAACAATCACGGGCTTGCCGCGCAGTTGCGCATCGTCGCGCTGCTCAACCGAAGCGTAAAAGGCGTCCATGTCGACATGGATGATTTTCCGCACGATTCCCCGGCACCAATACTATCCGCCTCCGAAACACGGTGAAATGTGTAGCAGGCTGATGGTTTATCGCCATTACAGTAGATTCTAGTAATGCATGTAGCGGTTCCCGGGCCGACGTTCTATTCCACGCTCGCCGTTGCCGTCCTCTTGCTGCATGCCATGTTCATCCTGTGGGTAGTCTTTGGTGTTCTCCTGACACGCTCGCGTCCGATTTCGCGCTGGCTGCATATCGGCTCTCTAGTCTGGGGCATTCTTACGGAACTGCTTCCTTGGCCCTGTCCTTTGACTATGCTGGAGAATTGGCTTGAAGCGAAGGCGGGAGTCGAACCATACCAGGGCGGGTTTCTGTTCCATTACCTCGACAGCTTGGTCTATCCGGATATGTCTGCAACCGTGCTCACGGTGGCGGGGGTGATCGTCTGCGCTCTGAACCTTGCGTTCTATGGTCGGCAGCTCTGTCGCGCTCGACTCCGATAGTCGCAGGTAGCTCTGAAGTCTGGGACGGATATGCAGCACGCCGTCCACGAGATGGGCCGCGGAGGCTCACCAGAGCGCATGCCTAAAACTCATCTTTCATGGACGGCTGCGGCGGTCATAGTACCATGCCGGCAGATGCAATCCCCTAGGGCGAAAGCCGTGTTTGGCGAGAACTATATCGTCGCTTTCTTTCGGATTCTGTGAGGCGCTGGGAAGTTCAGCACAATATCGCGCGGTGCCATCTCCACTACCCCTGAGGTAATGACGCCCGCGCGCTTCTCGGGAAGGTTTCCGCCGAAGAGGCGCGCTATGTTGAACAGCGAGTTGCTTCCGCAGAACAGACATCGATCGTGTGGGCTGTCACTGACGACGTCACACTCAGCGCACAGGACTGCGTTTTGAAGGGCAACCGCATTAACACGTCTGCTTTCTTGAGAAGGGCTACTCGCCTTGGAATCATTCATCACATCACCTCCACCTCGAACCTGCCACTTCCCTACTTTCATTCGGACCGACTCAAGCCCCGATCACCGCCTCGCCCATAGAACTGCACCTTCCCATCCACGACATTGGCGATTTATCGGCCATCACTGAGGAACTGCATCACATTCTTCCCTTCCCTCGAAAGTTGCGCCCAGCGGGAGCTGGTCTTCGGGTTTTGTTCCAGCCCTCGCAACCGCTGCCCTTCAAACTCGAAATCGACCTCGTGTAGCTTGGATCGGCTTGTCCTCCGAACCCGGTAGCTTCGGTTTCCGACCGTGGCAGCCTGGGTGTTCTCTGCCATCGCCTGCCGCCACACCGAAATGAGAGTTTCTTCTAAGCTCGCGGCCATCGTTTATCATCCGCTGAATTTGCGAACGTCCCGTCGATTCTTCTCAGGATTCGTTCGGCCCACTGCACGGCCGACGCGACCAGCGCTTCCGTTCGCGGACTTGGCCGGCTGTCATGCAGATCCTCTGTCGTCTTTAGATGACGCGCGACCAGAATGCTGGCCATGATTCCAAGTACGCGTTTTCGCCCTTCTTCCATCTCACTTTTTTCTTTATGTTTGTGCTTCGATGGCCAGGACATCCAAAAGCGGCCTTTGGCTTTTGCGTTCCAGTCGCTGCATTCGACGATCAAATCTCGCCGTTATCTCGCGATACACGCCAGGTGCGATTTCACCGACCTGAATGGCGCGGCGAAGTTCATCGAGCGCCTGACGGACGATCTGCCGAGCGTGCTCCGGATTGCGCGCCTTGTGTTCGTAATAGATCGCGAGTTGCTCATAGGCCTCATAGCCATGCCGTGTATTTCCGAGTGCACCTTTCCAAAGCTCACAGGCCAGATCGAAATCACCCTCGCGCTTGGCGAGCTTTGCAAGGGAGCGTCGCGCCGCTCGATCGGTTTCCATCGGCAAAAAAGACGCGATCGACCTCTCGTAAAGCTTGCGAGCTCGCGTGCACTCCCCTCGTTTTTCGCAGATGCGGGAGACACCGAACAGTTCCAGGCCATCTTGCCCTAGGTTTTCTGCGTCGCTGAGCAGGGAAAGAGTCCGGCGGGACAGCACTGCCAGTCCACGCAGGTCCATTTGGTTGTGGTTGAGTACCGGAACCAGCTGTTCCGGTGGACCTCCGCGCAAATAATCGAAGTGGATTTGTGGAATTAAACCTGAGAGAAGGTCTGCTCCCCGGTCCCAGCCCAACACGTGGCGTTCGAGTTCTGACAGCCGTACGGACCCAAGTCGCAGCCGCCAAAGGTTCCGCGCCGTGAAGGAAGTCGAGATGGGCTCGCGGAGTCGGCGCAGAAATCTTCAGGCACATGCGATAGCGGGTTTCGAGCAGTGGCCAATCGAATGACTTGCCGTTGAAGGTAACAAGTACTGGGTGTTCGGCGATCCGCTCTCGTAAAGCGAACAGTAACGCGCGTTCCTCGCTGTACTCGCGCAAGAAGAACTGTTCGATCTCCAGCCCGCCGCCTTCCCACCACGCGATGCCAACGAGAAATGCATACGTGCCGCTGCCGCCGGCAAGGCCCGTGGTCTCGGTATCGAGAAAAAGCCACTGCCCTGCATCCGCAATCTCATCCGGTGCGTCCGGTAGGAGCAATCTCAAGGCGCGAAGATCAGGCGAGTATTGCGGAGGCTGAGCACACCAGCCGCGCACCGAAAGATAGTCTCCGTACTGATTCGTCTTCGGAATGGCTCCCAGAGCTTGGGACAATCGGGCGGGATCATAAGGGATCCTCTTCGTGCGGGGGGATAACCCGCCGGCATCGTTCAGCAAAGAACCTTGCCGACCGCGCGCCGAGGCTACCGGTGCGGCGGAGCGCCGCAGAGCCTTTAGCCCGTGAACGCGCTCAAGGCTAACGTATCGCACGCTCATGCCGTTTCCGCCGTTCTCGCGGACTCGAATTGGGGGCGTTGACACAGCCGCCTAAGAATCTCAAGCGCGACTTCTTTCGTTCCCTCGCTACGGTCGGCAGTCGGCCCGACGCAGGAAGGGCATCCGTTTTCGCACGGGCACGCGCTGATCAGTTCCAGAGTACGATTCAAAAGCGCGTGACACACGCAATACAGCGGCTGGCTGATTCCGATCCCGCCGGGATACGCGTCGTAGATATAGAGATACAAGGTCGCCGCTCAGGGCGACAACGGTTTCGTCTGTCTTGTGATGCGCGGATGGGCTGCGCCCACCCTATACTCCCGCGCAGTTCCGTGACCTGGTCTATGACGCTGCCGTTCGCGCACCAATCTGTTTCAACCCGCCAGCGGCCAAGGAAGTGCTGCCTTATTACGAGCTAAGAAGCAAACTGGGAATGGAAGGAAAAACGCCGGATCAGATCAGAGAGAGTGTGCAAGCGGCCTAGGCCATGGGTCAACTTCCGCGGAGGGACGGGGTCTCCTTCGGATACATGTGGTCGGCGGACCAAAACCTCGGCACTGGTATTGGCCACTGGCATCCGCACATGATGATCTTCGCTCCGTATTACGACAACTCTATGCTCGGCAACAACGAGTTCGGTAGCCTGTTCCCGCAATTGTCCGACGGCTCCGGAACGCCATTTGCCGTGGTTGTCATTACTGTTGACAATGGCTGGCCGTCAAGATGCGCCCGTGAACGCCAACCCCAGAAAGAAAGTCGCGGTCTGTCTGGAAGGATTCCTTTCCGGTGCTCGCCGTTGCCAGTAGCGCCCCACCGGCATGTCCTTCTACTGGCCAAAGAAATAGGCCGCGAGTTTCCTGTTGCCAGTCAGTCACGCAGCCCAAACAACTCAGAAAGTTGTCGCGTCATGATAAGCGATCAATCGCCGAACTAGTGTTAAAATCAGCACAATTCTCACGGTCAGGCTCGCATTGCCGGTGTAGGCCCGCAGTCCCCGGACCGCGACAGTGAGAACTCAACGAACTCACCGCATTCAACCTGGCTCAGTTGGTTCATCCGGTTGACGCACCGGTGCCCTCCGCGTACTATCTGCCGAAAATGGAAAACGAGTAGACTGACAGATGTTCTCCCGGTCATTTTGAAATCAGGCCGGGTGCAAAATCAATCCAGCTTTCTCGTACTGTCATGGAGCCAGTTGCCCCACCCCGTCATAAACTCCCTTCCGGACGGATGCCAAATCTAGGCTGGCGAACTGGTTCCATCATCCTCGTGGTAATCGCAGTCGTTCTTCTATCCCTGGTGCTTCGTGCCAAATTCCAAGGGGCGGAAATCTCTAGGTTTCTGGTGATCGTTGTGGCGGCAGCCTTCGGCACCGTAATTCTCCTTGGCACGGCGTTCTTGGTTCGTGCGCTACAGGAGCACCGTGCGAGCCAAGATCAGTTTCAGCAGATGGCAAGCAACATCCGGGAAATCTTCTGGATGATCGATGCCCGCACGCGGTGCGCGATCTACGTCAACGAAGCCTACGAGACGATCACCGGCCGATCGTGCCAATCACTAATGGAAAATCCAACATCCTATGAGGACATCATCCACCCCGAAGACCGCGAGCACGTGCTGGCGAAACTCGAAGAAGCGACTCACACCGGCCAGTTCGATGAACGCTTTCGCATCCTCTGTGCTCACGGCGAGGTGCGGTGGGTTAAGGTGCACGGCTTTCCTGTTCGCGATCACTCCGGGACAATTCTCCGCCTCGTAGGGACTGCGCAGGAGATCACCGCTCAGAAAGAGGCGGAAGACCAGGTTGTCAGAAACCTTGCTAAAGCCGAATCGGCATGGGCGGAAGCCGACGCATTACGTAAAGCCACCCTCGCACTTACACAGGATTTGCGCATGGACTTCGTCATGGACACGCTTCTGAGGTCGCTGGCCGAGATAGTTCCTTACACGTGTGCGCGGGTCCTGGTTCCGGAAGGCGGACCCCACTGGTTGACGCTGGGAGAGAGAGCATGTCCGGAGTCGGCCGACAAACCGTATAGACCGCCGCTGACTCTTATCGCCGACAAGTCTCCCTTCCTGCAGCGGATAGCGAGCGAAAAGAAGACCATATTGATCGCAGACACAAATCGGGAAGAGGCCTGGCAGAGCTTCAAGGGACACCGCAACTTCGATCTTGGTTGTGCGTGCCATTGATCGCATCCGAAGAATTCCTAGGATTTCTTTCCGCCGGCCACACCGATCCGAATCGCTATACACAAGAACATCTCCGCCGCGCTGAGCTATTGGCAATTCCCGCGGCAGCCGCAATCCAGAATGCCCGTCTGTATCAGACCGCGAGAATTTACGGTGAAGAACTGGAAAAACGTCTTTTAGATCTGAAGCACGCCGAGGCCGCCCTTGCGGAAGCGGAGGGGGGTCGGAAACTTTCCGAAGAGAAATTTCAGAAAGTCTTTCGTTCCAGCCCAATTCCGTTCTCCATCACGACTCTGAAGGAAGGACGATTCCTGGACGTAAATACTGCGTTTGAGCAGCGGTACGGCTATGCGCGAGAAGAAATGCTTGGCCACACAGTCCACGAACTGAGAGTTTGGGAAGACCCGGCGGATCGGGTACTCATGATCGAGCAACTCCAGCGGGGCGGCCCGATCCGGAACGTGATCACGCGGCTTCGCACCAAGGCTGGCGAGATCAAGCTCACAGCTTATTCTGCAGACAGGATCCAGTTCGACGGCCAATCCTGCATTCTTGCGGTTTCGGAGGACCTGCCCGAATACAACCAAGAGAAAGTGAATTAAAGCACCCTCGGAAATTTCTTCTCAGCTGTCGTCGGTCCTTATTCCCGCAACGACAGCATGCCGGGCAGAGTATGAATGAACTGACGGTTGAGGGGACGGCAAAAATGGCTGCTGGCCTCATTTTAAAGGAAGTACTCATTCGGTCTCTCTTCAGATTGTTCGATGCCTCGATGAACTGTCGAAAGTGTCTCCCACACAGAAAGAAGTAATCGCTGATCTTGTTTCCGGCATATTAATAGAATTTGTCTTTCAGCCGGCGGCGCGGCACAAGACAAACCACTGTACGCGGGGGATCTCTGAGCCATCAGCACAGTTCAGAACGGTAGAAGTGCCGCCGCTCGAAAAGGACCAGCGGCAGTTCGAAGACATGGGTCTCGCCTAAGTCGAAAACAAACTCCTTTCCGCAGTCCGACGCAGGAACCGGGCGACGAACTTGTCTTCGCCCGTTCGAACTCGGCTTGGCTGTGTCACCACAACCCACGCTCCACACTTGGGGCAAGTGACGCAAGAGCACGCAATGCGATCGGCCATATCAGGATTATATTGCCGCGGAAATCGACCCATTTTGCCAGCGGTAGGGACTGCCGAAGACCACCGCCTTCCGAGTTTCGCGACTGTACGCAGCCTGGGTGGTGAACTCGGTGACGGGCTCCGTGGGTCGGAACAAGACGAGGCAAAACCCGTCACTGCAGTCAGTTGTCCGCAAGTTTTGTCCGCCCTGAATCCGGTGCAAGACCTTGCATTCGGTCCGTTTGACGGAAGGTCAGTCCGGGTCTATAGAACCATCTCAGTCGCAGCTGGAGCAGACCGATCACATCTTTGCGTGACTCAGAGTGGCTACCCATATCACAACCGCGATCGACGCGCCGAGAAAGGTGCCGCAGGCCTCCGAACGACCTGTAGCGGCCAAAGTTGCCGCGGAGTTTCTGCAGATGCACGTGAGGAGTATCACGCGCTTGGCGGGGATCGGACACATTCCTGGCCACCCCATCGGGTACGGACAGCGCAAGAAATGGCTCTTCTACGTCTCCGAATTGGACGAATGGTTGCGGTGTCAGGTATGCTCCGAGTCCTCCCGGCGGCGTCAAGGCAAAGGAGGACAAGTTGCCTAGACGCAACCGTTATCAATTTGGAAATCTCGAACTTCAGAAACGAACCAAAGGCCCCGACGTATGGATTTTTCGCTACCGCGACCGGGCAAACCCTGCAGTCACTCGCCCTGCCATCACGCTGGGGACCACGAGGGATTTCCCTTCCCAGGCCGATGCCAGACGAGCGGCCGAGGGGCTGCGACTGCAAATCAACAGTGGCCTGCCATTGCGGGAGGCCGTCACTTTCCAGGGCTTGCTCGATCGCTACGTCAGCGAAGAGATCGAACTGGGCGAACTCGCACATACAACCAAGGAGGTAGACCGCAGCCGGATCAACAGCCACATTTCCCCGAAGTGGGGAAAGTGCTTACTGAAGGATGTCAAACCCTACCTGGTACAAGGCTGGCTTCGAAAATTGCCGGTCGCTCCCAAGACCAAAGGTCACCTGCGCGGGCTGATGTACCGACTGTTCGAGAAGGCTATGCTTTGGGAGCTGACTCCCATCGAACGGAACCCGATGGGCCTGGTCGAGCTCAAAGGAGTCAGCAAGCGTCTCCGCGCACCACGCATCCTAACCGAAGAGGAGTTCGTCGCCCTCTTGAACCAACTCCTTCAACCGTATCGATCGATGGTTCTTCTCGCCGGCTGCACAGGGCTGCGGATCAGCGAGGTCTTGGGTTTGCGCTGGCATTCGGTGGATTTCGAGCGCCTGGTCATGGTCGTCAAGGAGGGTTACGCCCGGAGCCAGGTCACGAAACTCAAGTCCGAATATTCCGAGGACGAACTGCCTTTGGACCCGGACGTTGCGACCATTCTCCTCGAATGGAAACGGCTTTGCCCGGAATCCAGTGGAGATTGGGTGTTCCCCAGTCCCCGGACAACGAAACCCTACGATTCAAGCTCTCTGCGCCAGAAGATGCTGAAACCAGCGGCGCGGCGGGCAAAGATCCCGGGATCGATCGGCTGGCATACGCTGCGTCACAGCTATCGGGCCTGGCTCGACGACTCGGGCGCTCCGTTAGGAGTGCAGCAAAAGCTGATGCGTCACGCGAACATCTCGACCACCATGAACGTGTACGGTGGTGCGTTCATGGAAGCGAAACGCAAGGCGAACACCTCAGTCGTCCAGCGGGTTCTCGCTCCGAATCAGTCCAAATAGCAAAAGGCCGTCTCGAGGACGGCCTTCGCTTCGTGCGGTTCCGCTTAATGGACTATTTTGGACTAGAATCGAAAATCTTAATTCCTCGTAACCTTATGATTGCGTTGGTTGCGGGGGGTGGATTTGATCTATAAGCCCGCACTGATTCTACATAAGTTATTGATTCTGCAATGCGCGAAAGTGGCCCCAAGTGCGAAAACGGCAAATCTTTCCTACACTTTTCCTACACTTCGTCCTTCAAAGCCAAAGCACAAACACGCTTGCCGCTTATCTTCGTGGCCTCTTTCGAGGTTCCTTCCTGCTCCAAAACAGTCTGAGGGTATCAAGATTTTTCCCACCTCGCAATCGGAAGTGACGACGCCGCTGCTCATTGTCACGGAAGAATCGGGTTGAGCCAAGAGGTTCGACACTGATTGGGCGCGACCGCTGCCCTGTCACGTCGAAGGACGTGCAAGGCAGTGCAAGACGCTGGAAGGACCGTGAAGTGCTTTTTGGTCATTTGCAGGGGCGTAGTTCAGCTGGTTAGAACGCCTGTCACGTGGGAGGTCGCGGGTTCGAGTCCCGTCGCTCCCGCCAATTCACGCAGGTCCAGCCCGGAGACATGGGTAACAGAATGTACCGGCTACATGGGTAACACTTTTGGGCCAAAGGGATTTTCCAGCGGTTCTAACACGCGAGTCTCCAGATCGAAGTATCCCAAATCATAATCCATAAAACTGACCAGCCAGATGTCGTCGCGGCTGCTGCCCTAATCCGACGGATAGTGCGAACGGCTTACGATTGGGAGAACATGACTGCAATTAAGCTCAGAATAATGGGACAATAGAAAATCGCTGGGCTCGCTACGGAACTGTGGCAGTTTATGCCTAGTCCATCCTTCTATGCCCTGAGGTGCCACGCGCCATGACCGGTTCTTGCCAGATTTCCAGGAACGCCCCTAGCTGGCTGCGCGTCTGACCATGCACTCGACCGCGCAATGATTTGGATCTCCAGACTTGCCGGTCCATATGGTTGTGCATGGCCCGTGTTTATAGGATGCGAATGGCACGAACGTGCCATTCTCGCCCATCGGTCAAAGTAGCTAATGTCGCCTGGAAAAGCGGAGAAACAAATGGAAAACACAATCCTCGGGCGTTGGAAGGAAGAAGCTTATGTGCTGATGCGGGTGATGATGGGATTCATGATCCTTTGTCATGGAGGACAGAAGCTATTTGGACTGCTCGATGGCGAAGGGCACCCGCAAGGGCTATGGTTC
>Ga0209806_1002886_pt1 | contig 10531 bp, 10 predicted proteins | sample GraSoiAngelo_152_FD_186166 | JGI IMG/M metagenome (GOLD analysis project Ga0209806, IMG submission 186166) | Grasslands soil microbial communities from the Angelo Coastal Reserve, California, USA - 14_1009_12_30cm (SPAdes) (version 2) | ecosystem: Environmental > Terrestrial > Soil > Grasslands ... | reverse complement strand
AGAGAGTTCCTCGGACACATCGTCCCATTTTTGAAGTTCGCCCTTCCGCGCTACGAGAGCGAGAAAAAGGCGCGGCTTGGCGTCGCTTTCGGCTGCACCGGAGGGCGCCATCGCTCCGTCGTGATCGCCGATGAGATCGCACGTGGCGCCCGCGAGTTCTGGCCGGGCGAGATCGAGGTGGAGCACCGCGACGTCGACAGACCCGAGGTCCGCACCTGATGCGCGAACGCCTCGTCATCGGCAACTGGAAAATGAACCCGCCGACGATCGCCGACGCGGTCGAGCTCGCCCGCGACGTCGCCGAGCGGATGCCCGCAGGCGTCTCCGTGGGCGTGGCCCCGGCCGCGATCGCCCTGCCCGCGGTCGCGGACGCGCTCCGGGACGCGAACGTCGACGTCTATGCGCAGGACGTGCACTGGGAGGAACGCGGCGCGTTCACGGGCCAGATCTCGGTCTCGATGGTCCGCGGTCTGGCGATCGGGACCATCGTCGGGCACTCCGAGGTCCGGCGTGAGCTCGGCGACACCGACGCGCGCGTCGCCAAGAAGCTCGCGCGAGCCGTCGCCGCGGGCCTGCGTCCCGTCCTGTGTGTCGGCGAGAGCGCGGCAGAGCACGCCGACGGCAACGCGAGCGTTGTTGTCGCGCGCCAGATCGTCGCCGACCTTGCCGAGGCGCCCCGGCGCGGCCTCGAGCGCCTTGTCGTCGCTTACGAGCCGATCTGGGCGATCGGAACAGGTAACCCGGCGACCGGCGTATGGGCGTCGTTACTCGTGCGCGCGATCCGCGCGGCGCTCAAGCAGTCCGGCCTTGACCCTGACGCGATCCCGGTCCTGTACGGCGGCAGCGTGAGCGCGCGGTCGGTCGGCGAATTCGCGGCCGCCGAGGGCATCGACGGCGCGCTCGTCGGCGGCGCGTCGCTCGACTCCGAGGAGTTCGCGGCCGTGGTCCGCGCGTTCGCTTGACGGACGCGCGCAAAGCGTCGTATCGACCGGTCGTTCTCTGCGTGCTCGACGGATGGGGTATCGCACCGGATTCACCTACGAACGCCGTCACCCGCGCGAACACGCCGCGACTGCGCGCGCTCGCGCAGGCCTACCCGCACGCGACCCTTCGTGCGAGCGGCCGCGACGTGGGGCTGCCGGATGGGGTGATGGGGAACAGCGAGGTCGGTCATCTCACCATGGGTGCCGGCTACGTGCAGTACCAGGAGCTCGTGCGGATAAACGATGCCATCGAGAACGGGTCGTTCTTCGCGAACGACGCGCTGCGCGCCGCATGCGCCGCCGCACGTCAGCATCGCGGGACGCTTCACCTCATGGGACTCATCTCGACCGGCGGTGTGCATGCGGACATGAAGCATCTTGCCGCGCTCGGCCAGCTCGCGCGCCGAGAGAAAGTCGAGAACGTCGTGGTCCACGCATTCCTCGATGGCCGCGACATGCCACCGCGCAGCGCGCTCGAGCTCATCCCGCTCGTTACCGCTCGCATCGCTACCGTCCACGGCCGGTACTACGCGATGGATCGCGACAAGAGGTGGGATCGGGTCGAGCGCTCATACCGGGCGATCGTCGACGCCGACGGCCCTCGAGTCGCCAGCGCGGAGGAGGCCATTCGTTCGTGTTACTCGGATCCCGCGTGCCGCGACGAGCTGCTTGAGCCTCATGTCGTCGGCGACGGTGCGCCGATGCGTGACGGCGACGGCGTCATCTTCTTCAACTTTCGCCCCGACCGTGCACGAGAGCTCACCTGGGCTCTCATGAAGTCCGACTTCGACGGATTCACGCGGACGCGCGTCGTTAGAGACCTCACCTTCGTGACGTTGACCGACTACAAGGTGAACCTTTCGAATGTTCTCGTCGCGTTCCCGTCGCAGGACGTGACGCCTATGGCCCAGATCCTCGCCGACCGGGGCCTGAAGCAGTTCCACACCGCCGAGACCGAGAAATACGCGCACGTGACGTATTTCTTCAACGGCGGCCGCGAGCAGCCATTCGAGGGAGAAGACCGCGAGCTGGTCCCGTCCGCCAAGGTGGCGACCTACGACCTGAAGCCCGAGATGAGTGCGGCCGGTGTCGCCGCCGCGCTCGTCAAGGCGGTTCGCAGCGGGAGCTATGACTTCGCGATCGTCAACCTGGCGAATCCCGACATGGTCGGTCACACCGGAGACTTCGCGGCCACCCTGAAGGCGATGGAGGCGACCGACGCGGCTGTCGGTCGGATCGTCGATGCGACGCTCGAGGCCGGAGGTTGTGTCCTTCTCACGGCCGACCACGGGAACGCGGAGGAGATGGCGTTTCCGAACGGCGAGCCAAACACCCAACACAGCACGAATCCTGTGCCGGTCATCTTGATCGCGAAAGACGCCGCCCGCTTCGCGGTGCGTGACGGCGGACTCGTCGACGTCGCGCCGACACTCCTCGGTCTGCTCCGCCTTCCCGTCCCTCCCCGGATGACTGGACAAACTCTGCTTCTCGATCGGCGCGGGACCTGATGCGCTCGCGCGCGACGATCGCGTGGGCGGGATACCTCCTCCCGGCGACCGGACTCGCGCTCTACGCCGTGGTGCAGTGGCTAACCGCTTTGGCGAACCGTATTCCCGTTATGTACGGCGAAGGAGCCGTGGCGAACGCGGCGCGACTCGCGCGCGACGGTGTTTCCTACCTCGACCCAGACCCGCAGCGCTTCGTCGCGGCCAACTACCCGCCGCTGTACTTCCATCTCGCGTCGATCGGCGATCCATTCATCTCGGGCCGCATCGCGAGCATCGCGGCGACGCTCGCGGTGGCGGTGATGGTCGTCCTGAGCGCCCGCGGCGCCGGCCGCCTGGCCGCCGCGGCGATGGGCGCGGGCTGGCTGGCCCTCGCCCCGGTGATGATCTGGGGACCGGCGCTGAAGCCCGACCTGGTCGCGCTTGCGCTGACCGCGCTTGCGGTGGTCATGCTCGACCGCCGCCGCGAGCTCGCCCCGATCGCGGGATTCGCGCTCGTGTTCGCCGCCCTTGCGAAGCCCACCGCGCTCCTACCGGCGGCGGCGCTCGTCACGTGGCTGGCGTGGTCGGATCGCAGGACGCTCGGACGTCTCGGCTTCGGTGCGGCGGTCGCCGCTATCGCTGCGGCCGTGACCGTGTACCTCGATTCGGTCCCCGATGTCTGGCGGCACGTCGTGACCTGGAACGCCCTGTCGTGGTCGGCGGAGCAGGCCCTCTCTGTTGCCCTCATCGGGATCACCGTGATCGCCATCTCGGCCGGGATCGCCGCTCTTACGGGCGGCCTCCGCGGCGCGCGGGCCGCGTACCTCGCGGGCGCGCTGGCGATTGTTGTTCTCTCTGGACGTGAGGGGGCGACGATCAACTACCTGCTCGATCTCACCGTCGCGATCATGCTGTCGATCGCCGCGATCGCGCCGAGACTCCGACCGACTGCGCTTATCCCGCTTGCCTTGCTGGCGCAGCTCGTCGTCGGAACCCTCGTGCTCGACCCGCTTCGCGTGGTGCCAGGTCGCGTTCCGACCACGGGTGCTTGGTCGGATCAGCTTCGCGGTGGAACGATCGATCTGGCCTTGCGCATAGATGGACGTTACCTCGTGGAAGACTCGGGACTGCTCGCCAAGAGCGGGATCCCGCCGGTCGTGGACGATCTCTTCCTTTGGTCGCGTCTCGTCGAGCGAGGCATCATCGATGCGGATCCGATCGTCAACCAAGTCCGCGAGGGGCGCATCGACTCCGTGATCGCGCAGACGGATCTCGAGCATCTCGACGCGGCCCCCGGGTTTGAGCGCCAGCGGTGGGCCGGGATCCTCGTGCGAGCGGTCCTGGACCGTTACCGACTGGCTCACCACGTTGGTGACCTTTGGATCTATGAGCCCCGCTGACCGCTAGACTTTCTTTCCATGGACGCCCTCCAGATCAGCCAGATCGTCATAGCCATCGCGGTCGCCACCTCGATCCTGCTGCAGGCGCGCGGTACGGGGCTCTCGTCAACGTTCGGTGGTGAGTCGACCGCGTATCGCAGCAGGCGCGGGCTCGAGCGAACCCTCTTTCGGTTGACGATCGTGCTCATCCTCGTCTTCGTCGCCATATCGCTCTGGGGCGCGCGGCAGGCGACCACCGGCTAGGTGACCGGGCGCGACAAGTTCATCGTTATCGCCCTCATCGGGCTCATGGTCGTTGCCAGCGTCGCGGCGATCGCGGTGGATCAGAACCCGGCGAGCGGCGACCCGGCTTACGGCGGGACGTACGTCGAAGGAGTCGCCGGCGTTCCCCAGTACCTGAATCCCGTCATCGCCGCGACCGACGTCGATTCCGATATTGCCCGCCTCGCGTTCAGCGGGCTCACGCGTTACGACCAGACCGGCGCGATCGTTTCCGACCTGGCCTCGGCGTTCCACACCGAGAGCAACGGGCGCATCTGGACCTTCGACATCCGCGAGGACGCCACATGGCACGACGGCCAACCGGTCACGGCGGATGACGTCGTGTTCACGGTGAAGCTGCTTCAGGATCGAGGCTACGTCGGTCCCTACAGCGACGCCTTCCGCGGCGTCAGCGTCGAGCGCGTCGCGCCGCGCACCGTGCGCTTTACGTTGCCGGACGTGTACGGCCCGTTCGCCGACAGCACCACGGTCCCACTTCTTCCCGCGCACGTCCTCGGAAACGTGCCCTACGCGGAGCTTGCCCGGCAACCGTTCAACGCGAATCCGATCGGGACCGGGCCCTTCCGTGTCGCGGAGGTCGACGCGCGACAGATCGTGCTCGTGCGGAACGACGACTTCTATCGCACGCGTCCCGCCCGGAACCGGCCGTACCTCGACAGAGTCATCCTCCGCTTCTATCCCGACTCGACCGAGGCCCTGCTCGCGCTGTCTCGCGGTGAGATCGACGGAGTCGGCGGCCTGTCGAGCCAGGATGCCGAGCGCGCGCGGTCGCTCAAGGGTGCGGTCCTGTATAGCCTTCCGACCGACAACTTCGTGTCCCTGTTCCTGAACGTTCGGCCCGAGCGGGTTGTCTTCCGCGACCGAGCGGTCCGGCAGGCAATCGCGACAGCGATCGACCGCGGCCGTGTGTTGCGGCTCGCGGCTGACGGGCGTGGGACCGTGGCGGACGAATTCGTGCCGAACAGCTCGTGGGCCTACGTAAAAGACGTCACGCGCTACACGTTCTCCACCGAAGACGCGGCCGCATTACTCGACCAAGCGGACTGGAAGGACCACGACGGGGATGGCATCCGCGACAAGGGCGGGCAGAAGCTCGCGTTCACGATCTCCACGTCGGATGAGCCCGCGCGCACGGCGGCCGCGACGGAGATCCAGCGGGACCTGAACGCGGTGGGCATGAGCGTGACGGTGAAGTCGATGCCCTTCGGCCAGCTCGTGGACAGCGTGGCGCGCCAGCGGTCCTTCGACGCGCTGCTTGTCGAGATCGCGGTGGCGGGCGATCCGGATCCGTACACGTTCTTCCACTCGACCGAGGTGAACGACCCCGGCCACAATTTTTCGGGGTTCTCCACCCTGCCGATCGATCGGAACCTCGAGGCCGCGCGCCGAACGTTCGACGAGGCCGCGCGCCGTGAGCTCTACGCGCCGGTGTTCCAAGCGATCTCGAAAGAGGTTCCGGTCGTGTTCCTGTATTTCAGCGACTACCTGTATGCGCAGAGCCGGCTCGTGCAGGGACTGCGCATCGCTCCGCTGACCGACCCGCGCGAGCGTTTTTGGAACGTCGAAGACTGGTACGTGCGAACACAGCCGAAGCGCTGATGCGCCTGTCATCATTTTTGACGACAGCATTGGCGCGATTTCAGGGCTTCACACGACCCGCGACTTGTGCGTAGATGCGCACGTGGCTAAGACTTCTAAACCTAGGGCGAAACGGTACGAACGCCGCATCCCTTTATCCCAGGACAAGCGCATTCGCGGCTACCGGACACTTCCACTCGAGTGGTCTCCGGCGATGGCATATGTGGTCGGACTGCTCGCGACGGATGGATGCCTCTCCAGTGACCGCCGACACATCATTCTTACGAGTCGTGATCGGCAGTTGGTCGAGACCTATCTCAGCTGCCTTGGCCGACCTCTCCGCTGGAGAGTAGGCCGGACGCGGCGAGGCAAACGCGCGTACTACGCGCAGTTTTCCGATGTGCTCTTCTATGACTGGCTCTTATCAATTGGCTTGACGCCGAGAAAGAGCTTGACGCTTGGGCCGATCGACGTTCCTGACGCCTACCTCATCCCACTCGCGCGAGGACTTCTCGACGGCGACGGGTCGATTTGCGTGTTTCGCGACAAGCCCACACGTGCTAAATATCCGAACTACGAATACGAGCGACTGTGGGTGTTCTTTCTGTCAGCCAGTCGAGCCCACATCGATTGGCTTCGTGGCCGCATCAAAGAGTCGTTCGGCTTGATTGGCTATGTTGAGCGGATCGTTCGGAAGAAGAGGCACGACCTGTTCCGGCTGAAGTATGGAAAGCGTGAATCGATCATCTTGTTGCGGCTTCTGTACTCCGATCCGAACGCGCCCTGCCTCGACAGGAAACGGCAAAAATGGATCAACTACGCGTATACAAACAGAGTCGTCTGTGCGGAAGGGGGGATTTGAACCCCCAAGCCCTTGCGGGCAATAGGCCCTGAACCTATCGCGTCTGCCAGTTCCGCCACTTCCGCGTGACTAAACAATTCTAGCGAGCAAGGGCCCCGGCGACTGCATACCATCGCGACGATGCGTCGTACACCCGATGTGGTCATCGTCGGTGGCGGGATCATCGGCGCTTCCATCGCATACCACCTGACAAAGAAAGGTGTGCGCGATGTTCTCGTTCTCGAACGCGACCGACTCGGCTCTGGCTCGACTGGGAAGAACGCGGGCGGCATTCGGCTGCAGTTCTCGAGCGAGATCAACGTGAAGCTCTCGCAGCGCTCGCTGCCGCACATCGAGCGATTCGCGGAGGAGATCGGGACCGATCCGCATTTCCATCAGGTCGGTTACCTGTTTCTCATCACCGAGGACCGTGACGTGGCCGCCTTCGAGCGTTCGCTCGCGATGTGGTCGCGCCTCGGCATCCCGGCTCGCCGCGTGACCGCCGCGGAGGCAAAAGCGCTCTTCGGGCACGCACGAACGGACGACGTGCGCTTCGGGACCTTCTGCGCGAAGGACGGCTACGCGGATCCTTCGAGCATGCTGAATGGCTACGTCGCGCGCGCACGGGAGGCCGGCGTGACGTTCGTGGAGGACGCTGGCGTGGTCGCTATCTCATGCACGAACGGCCGCGTCGCCGGTGTGCGCACGACGGCTGAGGAGATCGGTGCGCGCACCGTCGTAAATGCCGCCGGGCCATGGGCGGGTGAGGTCGCGAAGCTCGCCGGCCTCGACCTCCCCATTCAGCCGCTCCGGCGGCATATCTTCGTGACCGAACCCGTCGCAGGGCTCGACGAGGACTTCCCCCTCACCATCGAGTTCGCGACCGGTCTCTACGCACACCGCGAGTCCGGAGGCGTGCTCCTGGGTATGGCGGACCCGAATGAGAAACCCGCGTTCGACGACGGCGTGAACTGGGATTTCATGCCGACGGTCGTCGAGCGCGCGCTTGCGCGCTTTCCGATCCTTGAGCGAACGTCCATCAAGACAGGTTGGGCGGGGCTTTACGAAGACACGCCCGACAAGCATCCGATACTCGGAAAGGTCGACGCGATCGAGGGCTTCATCAACGCCGCGGGATTCTCGGGGCACGGCATCATGCACGCGCCCGCGACGGGAGAGCTCATGGCCGAGCTCATCGTCGACGGTCGGACCTCGCTCGACATAAGCGCGCTCAGCCTGTCGCGATTCAAAACGGGCCAGCTGGTGCGAGAGCACAACGTCATATGAGCGCCGCCTTCCTCCTGCTCATCCTTGACCTCGTGCTGGTGGCGGGTGCCGCGATCTTCCTCTTCCTTGTCATCATTCGCCGTGGTCGCATCGCCACGAATCTCGGCCTCGCGCTCCTATTGATCGTGCTGGCGGCGACGGTCTGGTACACGTCCATCAAGACGCCGCCTCCGGTTCCCTGAGTACCATCGCCCTCGGTGTACACGCGCGATGAGATCCGGCTAACGACGCTTTCAACCTGCGCCGGCTGAGGGGCCAAGCTGGGCCCCGGCCCGCTGGCGCAGGTGCTGCGTCCGATGCGCGCTCAAAAGACTCCCGCGGAGCTACTCGTCGGCCTCGATGTGGCCGACGACGCGGCCGTATATCTCGTTGGCCCCGACACGGCGATCGTAGAGACGCTGGACTTCTTCCCGCCCATCGTCGACGACGCCTACGCCTCAGGCGCGATCGGCGCGGCCAACGCGATGTCGGATGTGTACGCCATGGGCGGCGAGGTCCTGTTCGCGCTGAACATCGCGGCTTGGCCCGAGGACGCGCCGCTCACGCAGCTGGAGAGGGTCTTTCAGGGCGCGATCGACAAGATCGCCGAGGCCGGGGCCGTCATCGCCGGTGGCCACACGGTCATCGATCGCGAACCGAAGTACGGGCTCGCGGTGACGGGTCGCGTGCACCCCGAACGCATGCTCCTCAAGTCGCGGCTCCGCGCGGGTGACGCGTTGTGGTTGACGAAACCGATCGGGACCGGTGTCCTGACGACCGCACACAAGAACGGAAAGCTCGACGCCGCCGATCTCGCTTCCGCGATCGCCTCGATGGTCACGCTCAACCGCGCCGCGGCGCAGGCTGCCGTCGATGCTGAACTGCACGCTGCCACCGATGTGACCGGGTTCGGCTTGGCCGGTCACGCACACGAGATGGCCGAGCAATCGGCGGTCGGTGTTCGGATCCGTGCGAGTCTCGTCCCGCTTCTTCCCGGCGCGCGTGGACACGCCGACACGGGGATTAGCTTCGGTGGCCTCGAACGGAACCGGTCGCATTTCGACGATCGCGCGAAGGTCCGCTTCGATGACGTGGATGACGCCCTGCGCACGTTGATCCTGGATCCGCAGACCTCGGGTGGCCTCCTCGTCGGAGTGCCGTCCGCGCACGCGGAGGCCTGGAGGCGGGCCTGCTCCGCCAGAGGCGTGCGTCCGATTCAGATCGGCGAGGTGATCGAGGGAAGCGGCGTGATCGTCGTTCCTTGAGTTCGACGGTCGAGGCGGCGGAAGAGGCGACACCCGTCCCGAGCCGCCGCGCCGCAGAGCTTGCGGCGCTCCACCCGCAGCGGGCGACGCTCGAGCTGGCGTGGCCCGGAATCGTCGAGAATTTCGTCGCCTTCAGCGGCCAGGCGGCGATCTTTGCGTTCGTCGGACAGCTCGGGGCCGTGGCGACCTCAGCGGTCGGCGCAGCGTTTCAGTTCTCGTTCCTCCTTTTTCCGATTTGGCGATCGCTCGCGATCGGGACGATCGCGCACGTCAGCCGACGGATGGGCGAAGGCCGGCCGCACCTCGCCGCCGATGTCACGCGGCAGTCCCTTCTGGTTGGCGCGATCGCCGGACTCGGGGTGGGTTCGACGTTCATCGTCTTCGCGGCCCCGCTCCTCCGGTTACTCGGAGCTTCCGAGGACGTCGTCGCGACCGGAACGCCGATCCTGGCCGTGATCGGAGCTGGCAGCGTGTTCCAGACGGTCTGGTTCATCGGTGTGTCCGCCGTGCGCGCCGCCGGCGATAGCCGAACTCCGATGTGGCTCGCGGTGGCCTCGGCTGCGCTCTCCGTGCCGCTCGCGTACCTCTTCATAGACGTGGTGCGGGTCGGGCCTATCGGCGCCGCCTACGCGGTCGTGCTCGACGGCGCGGTCATCTGTGCCCTTGTTGTCGCGGTGCTATGGCGCGGTTCGGCGGACCTGCGGCTCGGGGACGGGTCGTGGCGTCTCGATCGCGCAACGGTCCGGTCAATCTTCGCGATCAGCCTGCCATCCGCTGCCGAGAGCGCGATGTTCAGCTTCGGGATCCTCGCGCTCTCGGGGTTTGCGTTCCGTCTCGGGACTGCGCCGGGCGCCGCGCACCAGATCGTCAATCAGGTCGAGAGCCTGTCGTTCCTCCCGTGCATCGCGTTTTCGGGCGCGGCGAGCGCGCTCGTCGGCCAGGCGCTTGGCATGGGCGACCCGCAGCGCGCCACGCGCTCCGGTTGGGTCGCCGTGCGCATGGCCGTCCTCTGGTCGACGACGGCGGGCATCGCGTTCATGGTCGTTCCGCAGCTGCTGCTCGGAGTGTTCACGAACGACGAGCGCGTGGTCCAGGCGGGTGTCGGCGCTCTGGCGATTGTCGGTATCGCCCAGCCGGCTCAGGCGCTGATCTTCACGCTCGGCGGCGCGCTCCGCGGGGCGGGGGACACGCGCTTCCCGCTCATCGCCACGGTCGTCAACTGGTTCGTGGTGCGGCTCCCACTGGCATATGTGCTCGCATTCCCGCTCGGGCTGGGTCTTGCTGGGGTGTGGGCAGGGATCGCGGCGGATTATTTCGTCCGCGCGGGACTGCTCGCGTGGCGCTTCAACTCAGGAGCGTGGCAAAGGGTGCGTGTGTAACTTGTTTGCTTACGGTGCCCAGGGCGGGACTTGAACCCGCACGCCTTATT
>Ga0209806_1002882_pt1 | contig 10540 bp, 11 predicted proteins | sample GraSoiAngelo_152_FD_186166 | JGI IMG/M metagenome (GOLD analysis project Ga0209806, IMG submission 186166) | Grasslands soil microbial communities from the Angelo Coastal Reserve, California, USA - 14_1009_12_30cm (SPAdes) (version 2) | ecosystem: Environmental > Terrestrial > Soil > Grasslands ... | reverse complement strand
ATTGTGAGGTTCGAAGAAGCTCGTGAAGGTCCAGGTCGGAGCGGTGGAGATGAACGTCCACTCGTCGAAATAGAAGGTGTAGGTGCGGCTCAGCCAAAGGATCGCGCCGCAGGCAACGAGCCCCGCGAGCACGACGATGAGTCGTGCGTGCGGAACGCGGACGTCAGCGGCTGTCATGCGGCTCAGGCGGCGACCGCCGAAACGTTCCGCCGCGCGATCAGACAGACGAACCACACGCCGACGGCAATCAGCAAGGGCAGCGGCGACAGCGGCCATGCGAACTCGGCCGTGAGCGCGACCACGAGCAGCCACCCGCGCTGCCAGGCCGGAAGCTGCTCACGCCAGAAGAGCCAGGCCGCGAGGGCCAGGATCGTGAAGTCCTGGAGGTGCCAGTAGGCGGCCCCGACCGAGGTGGCCACGATGCCGAGCGCAAAGACCCTGGCGTGGCTCGAGTACCGGTTCAGGTAGGCGCCCACCAACGCTGCGACGGCGACGACCGCTTGCCCCAGATAGGCGAGCGCATCTGGGCCGAGCACGAAGGCAAGGGTGAAGTAGCGGTTGTTGGCGACGTGGCGGGACTGCTCCAGCAGGCTCAGGTAGTCACTCAAGCCCTGGCCGCCGATGACCGCAAGCGACGCGGCCGCCAGCAACCCGGCGATCACCGCCCAACCCACCACGATCTTCCAGCGGCCGGCAGCCAGCAACACGAGCGGGAGCAGGAGGGTTAGCTGAGGCTTGATGACCGTCAGGCCGAGAAGCGCCCCGGCGAGGTATGGCTTTTCGTCTTCGGCCAATCTCCAGGCCGCCGCGACAAAAAGGAGGATCAGAAGGTCTGGCTGGGCAAGGCGCAGCCCGTAGAGGAGCGGATACCAGGCCAGCGCACCCAGCAGCCACAAACCGCGCCGCGGCCACTCGCCCGGGGCAGCGAGCCACCAGCCCGCGCCCAGGGCAAGAACCGAGATCATGAGCCAGGCGTAAACCGCGCCTGCCGCGCCGAACACGCTCAAAGGCAGGACCAGCCAGGCGAACGGCGGCGGCGACACAAACCACTCGTCGTCGTTGAACACGGCGTGCGGCCGGAGCTCCGCGAAAAGCTGATGCTGCAGAGAGAGCGAATAGATGTGGCTCCAGCCGTGCTCGAGCCCGATGCGGAGGCCGATGTAGACGAAGGTCAGGTCGTTGTCCAGGATGTCGGCGCGAAGCGGAACGACGACCACAAACCAACCCGTCAGGACCAGCGCGATGAACAGGAACCACGCAACGCCGGCGGCGCCGAGGTTGCGCCACGCGCGGGCGTCGAGCCTGGCTAGGCCTAACCCCGCTCGGCGAGTGGCACTGGTTTCCGAGGTTCCGGTCCGATGTATTCCGATTGCGGCCGGATTATGCGGTTGTGGGCCGCCTGCTCGAGCACATGAGCGCTCCATCCGGTGACCCGGGCGGCGGCAAAGGTGGGGGTGAAGTACTCCTTGGGCAGGCCGATCGCCTGGAGAACGCCCGCCGAGTAGAACTCGACGTTGGTCGACTGGGGTCGCTCCGGATGCTCCTCATGCAGGATCTGGAGCGCCACCTCTTCGACCCTGGTCGCCAGCTCATAGAACTTGGGGTTCATCCGGCGGCACATCTCTTTGAGGATCTTCGCCCGCGGGTCGTAGACGCGATAGACGCGGTGGCCGAAGCCCATGAACTTCACCTTGCGCCGCCGCGCGTCGCGCATCCAGCGCTCGGCGTTGTCCGCCGTGCCGATCAGCTCGAGCTGCTCGATCACCGCCGCCGGAGCGCCACCGTGAGCGGGGCCCTTCAGCGCACCGATTGCCCCCACCAGGGCTGAGGTGAGGTCCGATTCGGTGGACGCGATCACGCGCGCGGTGAAGGTGGAAGCGTTCATGCCGTGGTCCGCCAAAAGGACCATGTAGGTGTTCAGCGCCCGCACGATCTCGGGGCTCGATTCCTTGCCGTTCATCATGTGGAGGTAGTTGGCGGCGTGGCCGAGATCCGCCCGCGGTTGGATGGGTTCGAGCCCCAGCTGCCGTCGATGGAACATCGCCAGGATCGTCGGGATCGACGCCGTGGCGTGGATGGCAAGGGGCACGCTCGGCTTGCTGAGCCGGTGCTCGACTCCCTGGACTGAGACCACGCTGCGGAGGACGTCCATCGGGTCGGTGTCCTTGGGCAGGGCGTCGAGCGCGATGTTTGCGGCCTGGGTCAGCGTGCGGTGACCGGCGAGTTCGAGGGAGAGCGCGTCCAGCTCGGAACCGTTGGGCAGGCGTCCTTCCCACAGCAGGAACGCGACCTCCTCGAAGGACATCTCCTCGGCGAGGTCTGCGATGACGTAGCCCTCGTAGACGAGGCGCCCGTTCTCGCCGTCGACCATCGAGATCGCGGTCTGGGACGCGACCACGCCCTCGAGGCCCGGGACGTAGCTGCCGCTACCGCTCAACGCTTGGCGAGCTGGAGAGGTTTCTTGCCCGGCTCGGGGCCGATCCAGCGCGAGGCCGGACGGATGATGCGAAGGTCGGACAGCGACTCCAGCACGTGCGCCGTCCATCCGGACACGCGCGACGTGGCGAAGACGGTGGTGAAGAGCTCTTTTGGAATCCCCGCGCCCGTCAGCACGACGGACGCCCAGAAGTCAACGTTGGTCGCGTTGGGCCGCTCCGGATGCGCCTCGTGCAGGATCGCCAGCGCCAGCTCTTCGGTCCGAGCAGCGGTTCGGTGGAGGTCCGGCGCGGCGTTCTTCGCCATCTCGCGCAGGATCTTGGCCCTGGGGTCATACGTGCGGTAGACGCGATGCCCAAAGCCGGCGAATCGTTCATGCCGCGCGTGCGCTTCGCGCAGCCACTTCTCCGCATTTTCTGCGGAGCCGATCTTGTCGAGCATGTTCCTCGCGGCGAGAGTGGCGCCTCCATGGGCCGGCCCTTTGAGGGCCGCGATCGCTCCGACGACACACGAAGTCAGATCGCTGCCGGTCGACGCCACCACTCGGGCGGCGAACGTCGACGCGTTGAGCCCGTGGTCCGCGAGAAGGACGAGGTAGGTGTCCACCAGGTGCACCTTCTCGGCCGCCGGCTCCTCGCCACTCATCATCCAGAGCAGGTTCGCCGCGTGCCCGAGATCGGCGCGCGGTTCGACGATGTCCCTGCCCTGCCGCCGTCGATTCGTTGCGCCGACGATCGTTGGGAAGATCGCTGTCAGCGCGACGGCTTCCTCCAGCGTCGGCTTGGTCAGCGTCTTTGCGGCGCCCTGCGCCGAGACCACCGTGCGCAGGACGTCCATCGGCTCGGTTGCCGCGTCCATCGCCGTCAAGGTCCCCCGCGCGGATTTGTTGAGGGTGCGCGCCGTCGCCATCTGTTCACGGAGGGAGTCGAGCTGGCTCTCGTTGGGAAGGTCGCCGTGCCAGAGCAGGTAGGCGGCCTCTTCGAAGCTCACGACCGGAACGAGGTCTTCGATCAGGTATCCGCCGCGATAGATGAGACGGCCGTTCGCGCCGTCCACTTCGCTGACGGCGGTCTCAGCGGCAACCACACCTTCCAGCCCGGGGCTGAACTCCGCCACTTCGAGATTAAGTGTAGGTGGAGCCGGTTTTCCGACGATCGTGCTACGCCCGCCATAACCAATCACCCGACGGGGCGTTGGCGATGTATGGCGACCAGAGCCGCGAGGTGGACCGGACCCCTTGCCGTGGCAGCGATGCTCGCGGCCGGGTGCGGCCCAGGCGCCGGTTCATCGACGGGGAACGCCACATCATCGCCCCGCACGACGCAGACGGTGACGTCTAGCGCTCCGGGTGCGTGTGCGCCTATCAATCCGTGCCTCGCCCTGGTCACGCTTCAAGGCAGCACCGACATTGTTGTCCGGGACTTCAGCGATGTCAGTCAGGCCAAGACTGTCGCCAACCTGGGGACGACCCCCAGGCCCGTGTTCGTGAGCGCGACGGAATTCTCCTACGCCGATGACGGCGGTCTTGTCCGCGCCCCTCTTTCTGGATCCCCAAAGACTGTTGTGTCCGGTCAGCTCGTGGGCCTCTTCGCCTGGAGCCCTGATGGAAGGTCAGTCGTGTATACGACCGAGACCGCCACGGGGATGGATGTGCACCAACTGACCGCCGGCGTCGATCGTGTGCTGGGCTCTGCTCCGAGTGGAGGCGCCGGCGGGTGCGAAACCATCGCCGGCTGCGCGATCGCAAACTCACTCGACTTTCGGCTGGCTTACTCGCAGGGTGGGACTTACGTCTCTCTGGTCGTCAGCGGTTTTGGTCCAAGTTCGTTCCGTCTCTGGTCATCAGATGGAAAGCTGCTCCGGAGCAACGACTCGCAGGGCACGACGATGTCGGTCTGGTCAAACGGCAGCCTCTACTTTCGGGATTCCGGGGGCGTGGAGGTCTGGCGCGACGGCGTCGTTTCCACGTTTCTTCCCGGCGTGGCGTGGATTCGGCCGCACGCATCGCCGGGCGGCGGACAGATCGTCTATGCAGTCCGCGACAGCAGCGGCTGGGCCCACACGTACGTCGTGGACACCACCACGAGAACCGTTCGCGAGATCAAGGCGACCCGTGCTGAACCAATCTTCCTGACATCGCGATATATCTGGTACCGGGGTGAGCGTGCTTGCACGGAAGCGGACTCTTGCGGCCCCCAGCCGCCATTCCACCCCTCCAGCGGCAAGACCTATGTCTACGACCTGCAAGAAGGCACCGAGACGGAATCGGTGATCACGAGCGTAATCGACGTCTTTCCGCACGCGGGCTGATCCGGCTGCGTTCCGGGGGTTCCCGGCCTAGACCATCCCCAGCTCCCAGCGCGCTTCTTCGGACATGCGCTCTGGGGTCCAGACCGGCTCGTAGACGATGTCGACGCCCGCGTCGGCGATCCCGGGCAGCGTGAGCAGGTGGTCGCGGACGTCGGCCATCACGTCGGCGGCCATCGGGCAGCCGAGCGCGGTCAGGGTCATCTTCACGTCGACCCGCTCCAGCTTGATCGCGATGTCGTAGACCAGGCCGAGGTCGATGATGTTGACCGGGATCTCCGGGTCGAAGCACTGCCGCAGCACCTCGATCACGTCCTCGGGCTTCACGGTCGCGTCCGGCGCGACATCGGTCGTGACGGCGGGCTGTGCGCTCAAGGCGTCTCCAGCGGGAGGCCGGCATCCTTCCAGGCCTTGGTGCCGCCGCGGAAGTTGACGACGTCCTTCACGCCCAGGGCTACGGCCATCTCGGAGGCGACCGCGGAACGCTCGCCCACCCCGCACACGAAGATCGTCTTGTCCTCGAACTTCTGTGCCACCGGGTTGGCCAGGATCGAGCTCAGCACGACGTGTCGCGCGCCCGGGAGGTGGCCCTTGTTCCACTCCCAGTCCTCGCGCACGTCGACCACGCTGTAGCCCTCGCCGATCAACTTTTTGATGTCGTCGACCTTGAGGTCGCGGAACGGTGCCGTTTGCTCGGTCATACCTAACTATTACTCCTCATCGTCGCCGGCCAATCCATACGCGCCGACCTTCAACACCTTCAATGAGAGCAGCGCGCATTTGATGCGCGCCGGCGAGATGTCGATCCCAAGCTCGCCGAGGACATCGTCTTTGCTGACTTTCTTCGCCTCTTCGAGCGACATGCCCTTCAGGCGCTCGGTCAGCAGCGACGCGGAAGCCTGCGAGATGGCGCAGCCGCGCCCGTGGAACCGGATGTCGCTGATCACCCCGTCCTGGACCCGAAAATCCATACCGACCACGTCGCCGCAGAGCGGGTTGTCCTCCTCGTGGGTGATGTCGGGATGCTCGAGGCGGCCGTAGTTCCGCGGGTTTTTGTAGTGGTCGAGGATGTACTCGCGATAGAACTGATCGTCGGCGGGGGCGGTGTTCATCTCAGGCAAAGATCCGCTGGGCTTCCGTGATCGAGCTTACGAGCCGGTCGACCTCCTCCTTCTGCGTGTAGACGTAGAACGAGGCGCGCGCGGTGGCCGCGACACCCAGCCGCGTCATCAGCGGCATCGCGCAGTGGTGGCCGGCGCGCAGGCAGACCTGGTCGCGGTCGGCGATCGTCGCCAGGTCGTGGGGGTGGATGCCCTCGAGCGAGAACGAGACGACGCCTGCGCGGCGCGACGGCGGCGGCCCGTAGAGCGTCAGGCCTTCCACGTCGCTCAGCGCCTCATACGCGTACTCGGTGATCTCGAGCTCGTGCGCGCGCACGGCGTCCATGCCCAGACCGCTCAGGTAGTCGACGGCCGCGCCCAGCCCGATCACCTCGGCGATCGCCTGGGTGCCGGCCTCGAACTTCCAGGGGAGGTCGTGATAGGTGGTGCCCTCGATGCGAACCGTCTTGATCATGTCGCCGCCGGCCATGAACGGGTCCATCGCCTCGAGCAGCTCGCGCCGCCCGTACAGGATGCCCGCGCCGGTCGGGCCGAGCATCTTGTGGCCGCTGAAGGCGTAGAAATCGCAGCCCAGCGCCCGGACGTCGACCGGCTGGTGCGGCGTGCTCTGCGCTCCATCGACCAGGACGGTCGCGCCTGCCTTCTTGGCCGCGGCGACCATGTCGCGAGCCGGGTTGATGGTGCCCATCGCGTTGCTGACGAGGTTGAACGCGACCAGCTTGGGGCTGCGCTTCAAGAGGTCCGCAAACTGGTCCTGCCGCAGCTCGCCCTTCTCGTCGATGTCGACGTACTCGATCCGCGCCCCTTTCTCGGCGGCAAGGATCTGCCAGGGCACGATGTTGGAGTGGTGGTCGAGGATCGTCAGCACGATCAGGTCGCCCTGCTTGATGTTCTTGCGTCCCCACGCGTAGGCGACCAGGTTGATCGCCTCGGTCGTGCCGCGCGTGTAGATGATCTCCTTGGTCGACGCGGCGTTGATGAAGGCGCGGACCTTCTCTCGGGTCGCCTCGTAGCGCACGGTGGCTTCTTCCGCGATGCGGTAAGCCGCGCGGTGGATGTTCGAGTTGAACTTCTCGAAGTACTCCAGCATCGCGCCGGTCACCTGCTTGGGGCGCTGCGATGTGTTCGCCGAGTCGAGGTAGGCGATGCCGGTCTCGAAGATCGGAAAGTCCTTCCGGATCGCGGCGACGTCAAGGGTTCGAATGGCCATCGTCATTCAGGGACCTCGACGTAGATGTCCGACCCCTCCACCTTGACCGGATAGGTCCTGGCGGGGATCACCGCCGGCAGGCCGGTGACCTTGCCGGTCCGCAGGTTGAAACGCGACCCGTGCTGCGGGCACTCTACGTCCAGGCCCCACAGCTCGCCGTCGCTGAGCGAGAACTCTTCATGCGTGCACACGTCGTTGAGCGCGTAGAAATTGCCGTCTTCGGCATGGGCTAGGCATACCGGCGTCCCGCCTGCCTCAACGTGCTTCATCGATTCGGCCGGCAGCTCCTCCACCGAGGCGACGCGATGGCTAGCCAATGCGAGACTCCAGCTCGGCTTCGACGAGCTTGCGCGCGTGCTCGAAGGGAATGCGGTCGAGCACATCGCCGAAGAAGCCCTGGATGAGCATCCGCTTCGCCGTCTGCAGCGGAATGCCGCGCGAGCGCAGGTAGAAGAGGTGCTCGGGGTCGACCGGTCCGACCGTTGCGCCGTGCGTGCAGCGCACGTCGTTGTTATCGATCTCGAGCATCGGGATCGAGGTCGCCTTCGCCTTGTCCGAGAGGACGAGGTTGCGATTGGCCTGGTAGGCGTCGGAGCGTGCCGCGTGCTTTTCGATCCGGATCATCCCGGCGTAAACGGTGCGCGAGACATCCTGCAGAGCGCCCTTGAAGAGGAGGTCGGATCGTGTGTTGCCGACGCGGTGGTCCTGCAGCGTGTGGAAGTCGAAGAACTGATCGCCCGAGGCGAAGTAGATCGCCTTCAGCTCCGCGTTGGCGCCCTCGCCGGCGAGGGAAGCCTCGACTCGGGTCTTGGAGAACTTGCCGCCCAGCGTGACGTTGAAAAGTCGCAGCGTCGAGTCCTTGCCCAGCTCCGCGCGCTGGTCGGCGAAGTGCCAGACCTTGCGGCCCCACTTCTGCACTGCCACATAACCGACCTGAGAGCCTTCGCCGAGGAAGATCTCGGTCGATCCGGTGCGGTAACCGGTCTCAGCGTCGTCTTCAGCGATGTACTCGTCGAGGTAGTTGAAGCGAGCCCCGCGGCCGGCGACGATCAGGGTGTGGGGTAGAACGCTGTTGCCGCCCTCGTGCGACAAGTGCTGGCCCAGCACCGGCTGGTCGAACTCCACCCCGTCCGGCACGTAGAGGAAGGTGCCGCCGGTGAAGAACGCTGCATGGAGGGCGGCGAAGCGGTCGCGGTCGGCGTGCACAAGGGAGAACAACCGTGGTTCGACCAGCTCGGGGTGGTCCATGGCGGCCTGGCGGAGTGGCTTGAGGATCACTCCCGCCGGCAGCCCCGAGGGCCGCTCCAGCTTCAGCCCGTCGAGATGCTCGAGCTTTGAGAAATCGCTCGGGTTGAAGCGGCTGACATCGGTCCGCCGCCATTCCTCGTCGGTCTTGCTAGGCGAGGGCAGCCGCTCGTAGGTCGCAAGCGCCGACTGCCGGCGGTCGCGCAGCCAGTCGGGCTCGCCCCGGAGCTCTTCCAGGGACTCCGCGTTGAAACCCATCGCTACCCTACCGAGCCCTCCATCTCGAGCTGGATGAGCCGGTTCAGCTCCACCGCGTACTCGAGCGGGAGCTCCTTGGTGAACGGCTCGATGAAGCCGTTGACGATCATCGTTTCGGCTTCGGCGCGCGGGATGCCGCGGCTCATCAAGTAGAAGAGCTGCTCGTCGGAGACCTTGCTCACCGTCGCCTCGTGGCCGAGGGTCACGTTCTCTGCGTCGACGTCGTTGTACGGGTACGTGTCCGACCGCGACTCGTCGTCGAGCAGCAGCGCGTCGCACTTGACGAACGACTTGCAGTTGTTCGCTCCGGGGTAGATCTTGATGTGGCCGCGGTAAGACGTCCGGCCGCCGCCCTTCGAGATCGACTTCGACGTGATGGTCGAGGTCGTGTTCGGCGCGACGTGGATCATCTTTCCGCCCGCGTCCTGGTGCTGGCCCTTGCCCGCGAAAGCGACCGAGAGCACGTCGCCCTTGGCGCCGGGCTCCATCAGGTAGACGCTTGGGTATTTCATCGTGATCTGCGACCCAAGGTTGCCGTCGACCCACTCCATCGTCGCGTCGGCGTAGGCCATCGCTCGCTTGGTGACCAGGTTGAAGACGTTGGTGGACCAGTTCTGGATCGTCGTGTAACGGCAGCGCGCGTTCTTCTTGACGATGATCTCGACCACCGCGCTGTGCAGCGAGTCGGTCGTATAGATCGGCGCGGTGCAGCCCTCGATGTAGTGCACGAACGATCCCTCGTCGCAGATGATCAGCGTGCGCTCGAACTGGCCCATGTTCTCCGCGTTGATGCGGAAGTACGCCTGCAGAGGAATCTCGACCTTGACGCCCTTCGGCACGTAGATGAACGAGCCGCCCGACCACACCGCCGTGTTCAACGCCGAGAACTTGTTGTCCGCGGGCGGGATCACGGTGCCGAAGTACTGCTTGAACAGCTCCGGGTGATCGCGCAGCGCGGAGTCGGTGTCGGTGAAGATGACGCCCTGTTGGGTCAGCTTCTCCTGCAGCGAGTGATAGACGACCTCTGACTCGTACTGCGCCGACACACCGGCAAGGAACTTGCGCTCCGCCTCCGGCACGCCGAGCCGGTCGTACGTCGCCTTGATGTCAGGCGGCAATTCCTCCCACGACTTGGACTGCTTGTCGGAGGCCTTGAGGTAGTAGAAGATGTTCTCGAAGTCGATCACGGAAAGGTCCGCGCCCCACGTCGGCATCGGCTTCTTGCGGAAGATCTCGAGCGAGCGAAGACGCATGTTCAACATCCACTCCGGCTCCTGCTTCATCCACGAGATCTCTTTCACGATCTCGGGATTCAGGCCACGCTTGGCCTTGAAGACATATTCCTCGGGGACGAAGAAGCCGTACTTCTCCTTGTAATCGGTCCCTACTTCTACTTTCGGAACGGTTGCCATCAGGCGACCTCCTCGGGCTGAGCGGTTTCCTCTTTGCCCCACTCCGCGTAACCGGTTTTCTCCAGCCTCTCCGCCACTTCCGGCCCACCCGACAGCACGAACTTGCCGTCCACCAACACGTGGACGAAGTCCGGCTTGATGAACTCGAGGATTCGCGTGTAGTGCGTGATGATCAGGATGCCGAGCTCGGGCCCGCGCATGCGGTTGACCGCCTCGGCCACGAACTTGATCGAGTCGATGTCGAGACCGGAATCGGTCTCGTCGAGGATCGCGATCTCGGGCTTGAGCATGGCCATCTGCAGGATCTCGGCGCGCTTCTTTTCGCCGCCCGAGAAACCGTCGTTGATGTAGCGGGGCAAGAAGGAGTCGTCCATGTGCAGCACCTCGAGCTCGCCCTTCAACAGGCCGCGAAACTCCTTCGGCGTGACCTGCTTCGACTTGTCTTTGCCGTCATATCCACGCTTCGAGTTCATGGCGGTGCGAAGGAAATTGGCCATCGAGATACCCGGTACCACCACGGGGTACTGGAACGCGAGGAACATGCCAAGCCG
>Ga0209806_1002881_pt1 | contig 10543 bp, 13 predicted proteins | sample GraSoiAngelo_152_FD_186166 | JGI IMG/M metagenome (GOLD analysis project Ga0209806, IMG submission 186166) | Grasslands soil microbial communities from the Angelo Coastal Reserve, California, USA - 14_1009_12_30cm (SPAdes) (version 2) | ecosystem: Environmental > Terrestrial > Soil > Grasslands ... | reverse complement strand
TTGGGACCCTTTCTCGTCGACCGAATATGAATTTGAGTGGCCCGTCTTCGGAATAGGCAGACCAATCTCGGTCCTCAACCAGGGCGGGGTAAACCCTGTACTCACCAGGGCTGCTCTCGCGCGGTCGGGGATTCAGTCTGTTCAGTCGAGACCATTACGGAATGGCGTGACCGAATTCCTGGATACGGCTGCTGAAGTGTCAGTCAATATAACGTCACGAACTGACTTTGCATTGACTGCGGCTAACTCCTCAAGTTCTCGACAATCTGCACATGTGAGCAGCTCAACTACTCTGTCCTCTCGCTGGCGCTGGGTTCAGCTCGAAATGCGTGTATGGCCAGATTCGTGCACTCCCTCAGTAATCAAATCGACCGGCGGAGAGACTCACTTTGACCGAAGCCGCACATGCCGGTACGACTCGTTCAATCAGGAGGAAGAATATATGACTCGTTGCATACCACAGATAATCCTTGCGCTTGCGATCTTAACCCCCTACACATCTCTGCATTCGCAAAGCAAGAAGGCGTTCAACGGCTACGACTTGGTCGACAAGACAGGGAATATTCGCAAGCCAACTGACGTTCGAGACCTTTACCAGTTTCTCGGAACTTACACTCCTACCGGTTCCAATGGTGACACTGAAATGCACGTCACCTATGCTTCGCCGGGTGCGGCTCAGTATTACCGGAAAAACGGAAAGTTTGCCGATGGAACCGTACTCGTCAAAGAAACGTTCACGACCGATCATGCCCAAATGACGACAGGCGACGCACGTTGGGCTACGAATAAAACCATAGTGTGGTTCGTGATGATCAAGGACGCCAAGAATCGGTTCCCCAATAACCCGCTGTGGGGTAATGGATGGGGATGGGCACTTTTCAAAGCCGATGCGCCCGATAAGCAAGTCGCAACCAGCTTCAAAAAGAACTGTCTCAGCTGTCATGTTCCAGCTCAGTCAACTGACTGGTTATACGTACAAGGTTACCCAGTCCTCAAATCCAAGTAAGCAGAAGACTCTACAGAGACTCGCTTCTGAAACCGCTCACGAGGAGAATTGCAATGCACAAGTATCTGTTGACAATCGTCCTTGGACTTGGACTCACCGCCTTAGGCGGGCACCTCGTGGTCGCTCGGTCGATTGCTGCCCAGAGTAAACAATCAAGCGTGGTGTTTAACGCTGATGGCACAGTGAATCAACCAGACCCCCACGTTTTCCGCAGGTGGGTCTTTGTAGGCGCTCCCCTGACTCCCGAGGGCCTCAATAATGGGAAGTTCAACTGCGACCAGCCCGGAGGTTGTACCAAGTCGAACTTCCCCGAATTTCATCACGTATATATCGAGCAGAAAAACGTTGATGCATATCTGAAAACAGGCGAGTTTCCAGAAGGAACGGTCATAGTAAAAGAACTGACCCGGGTTCTTAACCCAACGTTCCCAGACGGCTCTCGTAAGGAACCTTCCGGACGCGGGTATTTTAACGGTGCGTACAACGGCATCGACATGTCCATAAAAGACAGCAAGCGCTTCGAAAAGACGAACGGCTGGGGTTTCTTCACCTATGGGCATCATCCATTGCCATACGAGAAGACCTCCGCGGAAAGGCCTGTGGCCGAGTGCGCCGGATGCCATACCGCCAATGTCGCGGACACAGACATGACTTGGATTCAATTCTACCCGATGCTTCGCGATAAAGATCCAAAGTAAGTGCCGAGAGTTGGACTTCCGTGGCTGAGGCGCCCAGCGAAGGGAGCAGCGAAACGAGTATGCGATCACGAATGGCGTGGGCGATCTTTGTGCTCGTGTTGGTGCTGATCGGGGTTGCTCTGATGCGTTTTAACCTGACGGCGCTGCATGAACCGGGACCGGCTGAAACGCGCCTGGCCAATTTGTCCAAGCGTTATTTCATTCACCGCGCTAGCCGGCACGGAATTCCTCCGCGCCCCCAGGACACCAAAGCAAGCATTGAAAGAGGCGGTTCACACTACGGACTCGATTGCGGCGTATGTCATGCGGACGATGGCCGCGCACAAAGACCGCTGGGGCAGTGGATGTACCCACGCGCATCCGATCTCACGAGCAAGCAGGTGCAGAGCTACTCCGACCAGGAGCTGTTTTGGATTATCCAGAATGGAATCCGCTTCACGGGAATGCCGGCTTTCGGTAACGTCGAGACCTCAGATCATGTTTGGGATCTCGTGAATTACCTGCGGACTCTGCCGGGCGATTCACAAAAAGGAGATTCAACGAACTAGCGAAAGCTTGGTATGAACTTCGAGACTGTTCTTCGCTGTACATCTTGAGCGCCTCGAACATTTACGACGGACTAGTTCGGATCTCCGGTGTCGGCCTTATGTGTCACCTGTTTGTCTTGCTGTCGTTATGGCGTCACGGACGAGTTGCAGCGTGCCGTTACGGAAGCATAGCCGGTATATCGAGCCAATACGATTTGGCGATATTCGGACCTCTGGCAATCGCATTGCAACAATTCATTCGCGTAAAGTACGGAACTTTCTGTTGATCTGCAAATGGCGGTGAACGTATTGCGCGCAACAAGATCAACCACCTTAAACTACCAACCCGAAAATTGGAGGATCTGCATGCCTGAAAACAAAATTGAAGAAGTCGACATTTTGAACTTTGCCCTTAATCTGGAATACCTTGAGGCTGAGTTTTACACGTACGCGACCACCGGAAAATCTATTACGAGCTTTGGAGTCGGAACCAAAGGCAACTCGAATGGGGACAATCCCGCAAACGGTGGCACTACTAAGGGAGGCGCTAAGGTCAGCTTTTCCAAAGAAGAATCCATCCTTCACGATATCGCGACCCAGATCGGTGCCGATGAACGCGCACACGTAGTGCTGCTGCGCGGCGCACTCGGCTCATCAGCGGTTGCAATGCCCAACATCGACCTGAGTGCGCTTGGTTTCGGCTTCGGAAACCAGAACGATTTTCTCCGAGCAGCACGCATTCTCGAGGACATCGGCGTGACCGCATATTCGGGCGCTGCCCATATGCTTAAGACTCCCGACATCATGATGACAGCGCACGGTCTCCTTGGAGCTGAGGCCGAACACGCCGCCGCGATACGAACACACATTGCACGGCTGAAGATAGCAACGACAGCAATGGACGGCGTAGACTTGGTTCCTCCACCAAGCGGGGAAGCAAGGCAGGTCCTCTCTGTGAAAGGGAGCGACGGGTTGATCGCGACCAGGACGGCTGGGGAGGTGCTCTATCTTGCGTTTGGAGGGAAAGCGGGGGCCAAACAAGGCGGCTTCTTCCCGACTGGCCTTAACGGCATGATCATCTCAAGCACCGAGGCAGCGGCAGCCGCAAAGATTGCCGCATAGCAACTCCCTTAAGCACTGGCGCTCATGCGGCGCCTGAATCGCAAACAACACCCGCGCGGTTGGCCGGCATTCTCTTCACCACAGGATCCGGTCAGCCGCGCACAACTCGCATCGGCGGTTTCCGACCGAGGGTTGGTCGAAGGAAGGAGAATACATGTCGCAAGTGTCCTTCTCCGCGGATATCAAACCGTTGTTTCGCGCCGTTGACATTTCGCACATGAAACCATTTGGCGTAGAACTGGACAGTTACACCTACATGTCGAATCCGGACAACGCAAACAAAGTGCTCGCGACCCTCTCTCCGCACGATGGCGAGCCCCCCACAATGCCTCCCGGTGGGCCCTATTGGACAGCTGACCAGCTCGCATTATTCGCCCAATGGCAGAGCGGCGGATACCAGCCGTGATCTTTTTTCGCGACCGAAAACAACGCCCATCCGAGTGGGCCGGTAGGGAGTCAAAGCTTGGTTTTCGAGGCGGCGTGAAGAACTGGCGGTCAACACTCACGATGCGTGCGTCCGCATCCGAGTATTTGAATTTGCATCTTCGCTCGCACGAACTTCTTCATGACGTTCCGCTTTATGACGTGTCGTCTGTGGATCTTCCTGGAGGCGGCAGCGGGCGGACCATCGCGGACATTCGTACGCTCGAATCCGCGACCCCTCCGAGCCACATCGCGACTCTCCTTTACGGCCTCCGCTATCTCTTGGGGCGGGTATTCGGTTGGGATCGAGAACCGATGCGGCCGGAAGACTCATTTCTGGAACGCCTGTCGCAACGCGACCGATGCGACTCCGAAATAACGCCAGGTACTGTGGATGGACACTTTTGGATCTTGTACCAATTTCCGGGAGAAGCGCTTCGTGAAACCCGCAACAATACCGTCCACGGTTTCATCTGCACCGCCCTGGTGAGCAGCCCAAACGGGTACATTTTGTATTGGGGGGTCTACGTCCGCCGCGCGTCGTGGCTTACGCGACCGTACCTCGTTGCGATCGAACCATTTCGCCGCGTTCTGTATCCAGCAATGCTTCGCCGCATTCGTCGCGCGTGGATTGCTGCTTACGTCGGCACGAGCCGAAACGATACTGCCGGCTGATAGACGATTTCGCTTCAGGCAATATTTCATGCCAGATGTGAGCCGGATGGGTTGTGGCCAGCAGTGAACCTGAACTATTGCAGTGACTCCGGCTGACGGGCTTAAACCGGCCAATCTCTTCAGCTCTCAGTACGCGGTACCCAGTCCTTTTTGGACCGGCATTCCCGGTCCCTGGCATTCTCCATCTCATTCTTTCACGCCCGATTTAGGCGTCGGGCCACACGAGTGTCTTTGGCACTCGGGCAAACTTCAGTGTGGAGCCGTCCTGCTCTGTTTTAGGCGGCGCGGCGGCTGCTCGTTTAGTCGTTCGAGGCGGGTCTCGCCGAGTCGTGCGCTATTGCCGGGAAGCAATGTTTTCTCGGCGACTTTTGCTCCGTCGTAGCGCGCGTTTGGACCTGCGATGACTCGCGGGGACCTTTGAGGAAGGCCAGGGCGTGGGTGGATTAGTTCATCGACACTGCGTTTGTCTGATTCAGCCCCAATATTTCGTGTCGTCGTCGCGCGTCATTCGGCTGCCAACGGCTCGCAACATATTTCTGAGGTCTCTAGTGTTCATCATCGTGGTGATGATGTTTGCCGAACGGAGTCCAACCAAAAGCAGGCACGACTTCGTTGAGAAACAGATCAAAAAGGACCACAGCGCCTACTCTTCGACTCGGCAGATAACCACGGAGTGGAACATCCGCCGCCGCACTGATCTGGAAGTACTTCCCGACGCAAGCAGCCCCCGGTCGGAGAAAAGTCGCGCTCGAACCCGAAGTACCCCCAACCGGGATCGAACCGTTGAATTCGACGAATGGGTACATGTTTCTGAGAACTGTTCGTAGGGAGTGACCCAGCCGCAGGTTATGCTCCAGGTCAAACCCGGTATCAGAATTTCGAATGAAGCGGTTCAGGTACGGTACGCTGTACTCCAATACCATGTCGTATGTCGCGTGTCGCTCGCGTTCACCCGTTACTGCCGCTTCGTAACCAATGTCTCCCTGCAACGCAAAAGGACGCAGCCAACCCCACTTTAGGTCACCAAATCCTTTGGCAAATATGAGGGCTGGTTGTAACTTGGTGCGATTTTCTGCCACGATGTGGGACCCGGTGGGAGCGGTCAAAAATATCGCAGGGGTCAGCACAAGTTCATGCTTTGCACTGCGATAGAGTGTGAGTTTGGTTCCGACCTCAAGATCATCGAACCCGGCGATGGTTGATCCTGCAACACGACGGTAAACGCGCGATTGTTCGATCACGACCGACCAACGGTTCGGGTAAAGAGCTTTCTCCAAGGAGGTACTGAAACTACGGGAACTTCCATCTGGCAACATAAGGAACTCGGCGCGTGGCAAATCCAATTCGTCCTTGATATTCGCATCCTCTGTGAACAGGGGCTCGATGAACTTTCTCTGGCCGACAGTGCCGTGCCCCCAAAGATTCGAAGGGATGCCTGCGAGCATGACAGCGATAATCAGGAACCTTCCACGGTGAGTTCGCGTTTCCATTCAGACTCCCAACTTGATTCCGCCACGAGCAGATGACTCCGCCTGCTTATTCCGCCGAAGCAATTCGTCGAGGCTGAACGGAAACTTTGCAGATGTTGCCAGCAACAGCGCGCCGCCGGCAGCTGAAAACACCGACAAATCGAGGGGTGCTTTCACTCCCAAAGCCATCGTCATCGTCAGTGCAAAGGTGGTCAGAAGAACTCCACTTAACAAAGCAGTGGTGCGAGTTCTCCAACCGAGAACAAGGAGAAGACCGAAGAGAGTTTCAGCAGCCGTGGCGATAATCGCCAACGGCGGGATCGTTGCCGCCGGCAAAAACCAATTCAGCTTAGCGGTATAGGCCACAAACTGAGCATAATTGCCCCATGCCACATTGGGCTGTCCGTAAACGCCCCAGAGACCAAATCGGTCTGCGACTGCAGACAAAAAGGAGATCCCCAGAGCGAGGCGTAGAAACACCGAGCTGACCGTTGCCAATCCCGCCCATCGTGTGTTCATCATTTGCTCGCTTACTTGGCGGGCACCGTTATCGCAGCGCCCTTGTTTTTCACGAAAAACGCGACAAATTTCGCCGGTTTGGTTTTACTTGCATTCCGCCCAAGGACGTGGACATCATCCGGGCCTTCGTAGAAGGTCTGACCAGGCGTCAGAGTCACTTCCTCTCCGCCTCTTACCTGCATCACGACCGAGCCTTCCAGCACATAAACAAACGCATAGGCGTTGTGCCGATGTATTTCGTCTGAATGGCCCGGCGGATATTCCACCGTGATCATCACACCTTCTTTGCCGGGACACTCTGCCAAGTCTTGGGACATGAGCGGCGCTACCTTAGCCTCTTGTGCTACCAGCGTGGTGGACATGAGACATACCAGCGCCAGAACTATTTTTGTGAACGTCATACGCTAATCCTCCGCTTGACCGACGCCATTTGACTTCGCCGTGTGTATGGGGTGCCACCTACTCGCCGATTCGTATTGCTTTCATGCGTGCTGTAAATCCTCTATCGGTTTTCAAGGGATGGTGCACTTTGCGCTCCACTCATCGCTGATCTCTTTACTTCTCAAACCGCTTTCAGTGGCTCACTAACAGTCTCGCGTTCAGATGACCAAGCCTATGGGCAAACGCGACGATCATAGCCTGTCGCGATTTGGACAGAGTGAGTGTCAACGGATGACATGCTCCTCACCGAATCCCGCATTTTCCTGTGCCGACGGGATACAGAATCGATCACTCCGGCCTAGCCGCACGAGCAAAGAAAACTTATAGGCAATATGAGCTGTTTTGGTCCTCTTTGGCATGGGTCCCGAGCTCGGCATTCGCTGCAACAAAGAGGTGTCTGCAATCTGGAAACCACGACCTTCTAGGATCGCCGTCTGGTTCGTGGCAGCTGGCGTGCTCACTGCAGAAATGGTGATGTGACGTTTGAGAAGCGAAAAATTTCGTTTTTCCGATCAGCGACAATAACTTGAGCCAGTTCGCTCTTTCACGCATAGGAGAAGTTCTAATGGGTACCATCTCACGAGGTTTGTTCGGCAGACGAACTGTTGCCGATGTGAAGCTACCGCCAGGGCAATACCTAACGACTGATTTCCCGGTCCTCTCAGCCGGGCCGACTCCCCACATTGCACTCGAAAAATGGGAGTTTACGATCGACGATGGAACGAACGTTTTGCGACGATGGAATTGGAAATCGTTTCGGGAGCTGCCCACCGAGAACATTACAGTTGATCTGCACTGCGTGACGCGATGGTCGAAGCTCGGCACGCATTGGGAAGGCGTGTCTCTCGACACCATCCTTGGCGAGATAGAAACCGACGCCGAGTATGCAATGGTGCGTTCCTATGGTGACTACACGACAAATCTGCCTATTGTGGATCTCAGGAACAAGCAGGCATGGATCGCGTTCCGATTTGACGACGAAGATCTTGCCCCTGAACACGGTGGCCCTGCACGACTTCTTGTCCCGCATCTCTATTTATGGAAGAGTGCCAAATGGGTACGGGGCATCAGACTCATGCACGAGGATCAGCCTGGTTTCTGGGAAAGCCTCGGCTACCACGACTATGGAGACCCGTGGCGCGAACAGCGTTACTCGGGCGACGAGTGATGTGGCGAGTGGGAACAGTGGTTGCTCTTCACGACGAGACGCCGACAGCAAGGACGATTACGCTCCAAGTAGCGGATTGGCCTAGCCACGTCGCAGGCCAGCACGTCGACGTGAGGTTGACGGCCTCGGATGGATACTCGGCGGTTCGATCGTACTCGATTGCTTCGGCTCCGAACTCGGAAGGGCGAGTTGAACTGACCGTCGAGCGACTGCCCGACGGCGAGGTCTCACCCTATCTCACGCAAGAACTTGCAGTCGGGGATCGTGTGGAATTAAGAGGGCCGATCGGCGGTTGGTTCGTGTGGCGATCGCAGCAAACGGAACCGATCCAATTAATTGCAGGCGGTTCGGGCATCGTTCCCCTTATGGCAATGGTTCGCTCTCGTGCATCAGCACGTAGCACTGTACCCTTTCGATTGCTGTATTCGGTGCGGGAACCTGGAGCCGTCTTCTACCGTGATGAACTGCAAGCCATATCGAGTCGGGGCGGTTCTGTAACGCTTACGTACGCATATACACGGGCCACTCCGAAGGACTGGCCCAGACTGCCCGGCCGCATCGACGCATCTCTTATCGCCGAGACGAACTGGTCTTCCAAGCTAATCCCGACTTGTTATGTGTGCGGCCCCACATCGTTCGTAGAAAGTACTGCTGCCCTGCTTGTCACTTGCGGCAACCGCCCTGACAAGATCAGGACCGAGCGCTTTGGCCCGACAGGCGGTCGCAATGAGTTCCACTAACTACGATTACCTCGACGGCAATGCTGCCGCGGGTGAATTGAGCAAAGTGTTTGCTGTCGATATCACGACTGCAGAGGGACGGTGCGGTGAATGTGGCACCACGAAATGCCTGGCTGAGGCACACTTATACATGCATGGCCCTGGTCTTGTGGCGCGATGCCCCGCTTGCGAGCACGTACTCCTTCGTCTTGTGAATGTTCGCGAGCATATGTTCCTCGATTTCCGTGGCATGACCTATTTGCGCCTTGACACATCGCGGTCCGAGGAGGCCAGTTGAATGTGTTTCGATCCAGAATGGCTGGGTATTCTGTCGGGAGAGGCCACGCTGCTTAGATGAAGGAGAATAAAATTTGGCAACTGCGATGATCACAACCCGCCCACCCTTGCCTCCGTTCACTCGTGAAAGTGCGACTCAAAAGGTGCGCATGGCTGAAGATGGCTGGAACACTCGCGATCCCGAAAAAGTAGCGCTGGCTTACGCGGTCGATTCACGATGGAGGAACCGTTCGGAATTCATCCGTGGACGAACGGAAATCATTGCGTTCCTCTCTCGCAAATGGGCAAGAGAGTTGGACTACAGGCTCATCAAGGAATTGTGGGCGTTCACCGAGAATCGTATTGCCGTACGCTTCGCCTACGAGTGGCGTGAGGACTCAGGTCACTGGTATCGCTCCTACGGCAACGAGGCCTGGAAATTCAATGAGGACGGGTTAATGGCGACGCGCCTTGCCTCCATCAATGATCTTCCGATCTCGGAATCAGATCGCAAATATCACTGGCCCCTAGGCCGCCGTCCGGACAACCATCAAGGACTGAGCGACCTGGGCTTATAGCGTCCAGTATCGCTTTATCGATAACCCTCGCGACCTTCGGATACACACTTCAATTGCCGAAAGCATTCAGGAGCTTGTCCCTGTTTGCCTTATACAAGAAACACCGTAGAGACCTGCCGAGGTTCCTAGTATAAGCTCAAGCGTTAGTCTGCCCGACAATCAAGAGTCAACTCGCAATGTCCTGCTTGCCGAGACGAAGGTGTTGGCCGTGGTGAACTTTGATGAAAATCTCGCTCGACAAAATCGCACTCGGCATTACCGATGATGAAGTCCGCCTCGGCAGCCACCTCATCCACTTCTGGCATACTGACAGCGAATTCGAGCGCGGAGTTCGCTTTCTCGAGTTGGGGATCGATGACGAATCTCAGTGCTCCGTTCTATTCGGACACGACGAAGCGAATGAGCGAGTCTTGCAGACTCTGCGAAAGGCAGGCCGCGACCTCGATCGCGTTATTCGAGACGGGCGTTTGGTCATTCTGCGGCGGGAGTCTTCTGCAGCCGCGACCCTGGCCAGCATCGACGCGGCGTTTTCGAAAGCCGTAGGCAAAGGAGCAATAGCGATCAGGTATCTAGGCAACCTCGGCATGGGGCAGGCTCCCTTACCTGGCAGGGGTGCAGACGAAGTCGTCGACGTCGAAAGTGGGGCAACTACGTTGGCCGCTCGGTATCCGTGTGTGATCGTTTGTATGTACGACATCAACACAGTTTCTGGACGTCTTGTGCTAGACGGCGGATTTGGAGCTCACCCTCTCGCAGTTTGCCGTGGCGCTCTGCGGGACAACCCGTACTACGCAACAGAAAACAAAAGCATATCGGCGTAGCGCCTGCAAAACATGACCGCTGAAACACAATCACCCGCCCAGACTAGCGAACCGCTAGACCTGCAGATGCTGATTGAGACAATTCCCGCAATGGTGGTGTG
>Ga0209806_1002880_pt1 | contig 10544 bp, 10 predicted proteins | sample GraSoiAngelo_152_FD_186166 | JGI IMG/M metagenome (GOLD analysis project Ga0209806, IMG submission 186166) | Grasslands soil microbial communities from the Angelo Coastal Reserve, California, USA - 14_1009_12_30cm (SPAdes) (version 2) | ecosystem: Environmental > Terrestrial > Soil > Grasslands ... | reverse complement strand
TTCCTGGCACTCTCGGGCGGCATGCCGCTGGCCCTGGTCGGCACCGCCTTCTTCCTCCTGGGCATGGGGGTGCTGGCGACCGGTATCGGAATCTGGGTCCGGGCGGCCGCTCACCGCGAGGTGGACCGGCGGCTCCGGGCCAAAGACGAAGCCCGGACCAAGCGCCGTGAGATTCTCTCGGCCTGGGGCGTTCGGTCATCCGGGGAGCTCCAGCAAGCGCTGGTGGAGCACCTGCAGAAGGTCCGCTACGACGCCACCAGGCTGGAGCTGGACCGGCAGGCGACCGAGCTCGAGGAGAAGGCCCAGACAGCCGGCCGGGCGTTGCGGGAGATGGTCGGGTCGTGGGGCCTTTCGCAGCCGGCCCCGACGGACGAGTCCGTGGAACAGACGGCCAAACTGATCGATGTGCTCGCCCAGGACGGGCTCGCCTGGGCGGCAGCCAGCCAGAGGGCCCAGGACGCTTCGCGCGCGGAGGCGGCTCTGGACGAGAAGCGCGAGCAGCTTCGGCAGCGACTGCACAGCGTCCTCGACCGCTTAGGCTTCGACCGGCGAGAGGCGCTCGCGGCCGGTCGCGACTTCATCATCTCCTGTGAAGCAGCCCGTGCCGCCCAGCAGGTGCGCACCCGGATCGAGCAGCTCGACGCCCAGCTCGAACAGCTCCGGCAGCCGGCCGAGCGCGCCCAGGCCGAGCAGACAAAGGCTGAGGATTACACCCGCCAGCTGTCCGCCATCTACGGACCGGCCGGTATCAATGCCACGGACCCAGAAGCGGCGGCACAGGCGTGGGATGCGGCGGTCGACCGGGCCCAGGCGCACCGCGGCTCGACCGCCCGGCTGAGCGACCTGGACGATCAGCTGAAGACGGTCGCCGGGGAACAGGAGAGCGCCTCACTCGCCAAGCTGGTGGCCGACCTCGAATCGCAGCTCGCCGAAACCATGCGTGGCCTCGACCCGCAGCGGGTCGCCGAGTACCGCGCCCTGCCGCTGGCGGAATTGGAGCGTCAGCGAGACCAGCACCGGGCGGCCAAGGAGCGGGCCCAGGAGGAGCGGGCTCGGGCCGAGGGTCTGCTCAACGACCGGCTCATGCAGATCGGGGACGTCGCCTCCCTGGAAGAAGAGATCAGCGCCGTCAGGGAACAGCTCCAACATCTGGAGGTCGAGGCGCACGCGTACGACCTCGCCATCGAAACCCTGGAAGCGGCTGCCCGGTCCGTCCGTCGCGCGGTTATCCCCCGCCTCAAGTCGCAACTGCAGGGACAGCTGTCGCCGATCACGAACGGGCGCTATCGCGACGTCCAGGTCGGGGACGACCTGACTCTGCAGGTAAAGTCCCAGGAGCAGCGCGGTTTCCGAGACGTGGACAACCTCAGCCTGGGAACGCGCTCGCTGATCTACCTGCTGGAGCGGGTGGCACTGGCCCGCATCATCGGAGGCAACGCCGAACCCCCTCCCCTGCTCCTCGACGAGGCCCTGGTGCATGCCGACCGGCGCCGGATGCGGGCTGCGCTCGATGAGCTGGGCCGGCTCGGCCAGGACCATCAGATCGTCCTCTTCTCCAAGGACGATTCACTCGCGGAGCGTGCGGAGAAGGCGCAGAGCTGGACGATCATCCGGCTTCCAGGCCCGTCGCTGGTTGCAGCCGCCGTGGACGAAGGACCGGAGGACGGCTCAGCCCCGGAGCACTCTCTGGAAGAGGAGCACCAGGTCTCGAACGCTTAGGGCTAGCGCGCCGGGCGCAATCCGCCCTTGAGCACACGGAATCGGGGCGGTGTCTGATCTGGCGTCGCCATTCGAGGCCTGCCCGGGGATGCCGGCCCTGTCGGCGCCTGCTTGAGACGCTGACGGTACATGCTGGCCACCCGGGCGGCAGCCTGCTGCGCCGCCGCGATGGTCTCGGAGGCAGCGACATCAGGATGAACCAGGACCTCCTGGTCCAGCGGGATCTGCTCGCTGACGCACAGCTGGCGGGTGGGGTCGATGATCAGGACGCTGACGAAGGGCGCCTCGCTCTTGACGGTGGGGTGAATCTGCGACCACGGTATGACGTTGCCCATGGCCGCCACGCTAAACGGCGGTTGTGACAGCTGTCTGTCACAGCCGCGCCGCGAGCGCCGCCTTGACGGCTGGCCACTCAGAGGCGATCACCGAGAAGACGACCGAGTCCCGCAGGCTCCCGTCCAGGCGGATCCGGTGGTTGCGGAGGGTGCCCTCGTATTTGGCGCCCAGCTTCTTGATGGCGGCCTGGGAGTGAAGGTTGAGGGAATCGGTCTTCAAGACGACCCGGACGGCGCCCCAGGTCTCGAAGGCGTGCTGGAACATCAGGTGCTTGCATTCCGGGTTGACCACGGTGCCCCAGGTGTCGGGGGCGTACCAGGTCCAGCCTATCTCCACGCCGCGGTGCGCTTCCTGGACGTCCATGTAGCGGGTGCTGCCGATGACCCGGCCGTCTGCTTGCACCACCGCGAACGGATACTCCTCTCCCCGGTCCTGCGCCTTCAGGGCCGTCGAGATCCACTCCGCCATCGATGCGCGGCTGGTCGGTCTGGCGGACATCCAGGTCCAGATTTGTGGATCCTGGGCTACCTCGATCAGCGCCGCCGCATGGGTCACGGCAAGGGGTTCCAACCGCAGGTGGCGACCGCGCAGCTCGACGGGACCGAGCGCTGGCATGGTGGATCTAGAAGGGACGGGCGGTCATCAAGAAGACAACGACCGCAAGCAGGAACCAGGTGATCACCTGGATGGTGGCAGCCGCCGGCTCGGGCGCGTCCGGGGTTCCGGTTTTAAGGGAGGCGCGCGTCCGGCGCAGATTGGGTGATAGGAATGCGCCGTCCAGCCCAGCGGCGGCCACGTACAGAAGAAAGCCGAGCAGCAACCATCCGGTGAGCAGCTTGAAACGCCCGAACCACAACAGGACTCCCGTGACCAGTAGCAGGCCGGAGCCCAGGTAAACCATCAACACCTGGATCCGCCAGGCCAGATGGTAGAGACCGATCCGGACATCGTTGGAGGCGCGCGTGGCCAGCGGCCGCAGCAGGACGTGCGCCGTCACGCCGCCCACCATGAAGATTGCGCCAAAGATGTGGAGGGTCTTGAGCGCAACCACCCAACCAGCATAGCCTTATAGTTGCACCGTGCCGCAGGACACGCGTGAGCGGGCCGAGGTGGTGATCCCGCACGCGTGGTTGCTGCCAAACCTGGGCCTCGACGCGGTGCGCTCCCTGCAACGCGGCGACACTGAGTGTGAGATGGAAAAGGGTGACCTGCGGCTCAAGGGAGTCGAGGTCCTGGTCGCACGGAACTGGGTCAAGGAGGAATTCTGGCCTCGCATCCAGGATGCCGTGCAAGCGGGCTACGCAGCGGAAAAGACTTACACCTTCATGCGAGCGCACGGCGACCGGCGGCGGACGCGACGGCCGAAGAAGTAGAGTCGTCCGGCTCCCTGAAGGCGCAGACGCGGTTGCGCCCCAGCGCCTTCGCCTGATAGACGGCACGGTCGGCCGCCGCCAGAAGAGTAGATGGCGTGCCCCCATGAACCGGAAAGAGGGCGACACCGACGCTGAGGGAGGCGGAAAGCCGGCCGCCGTCCGGTGCCTTGAGCTCGATCAGCTCCACGGCGTGCCGGATACGCTCGGCAACAGCGCTAGCCTCGTCCAGGTTCGCCTCGGGCATCAGGACGGCGAACTCATCGCCACCAAACCTGGCGGGGACGTCATACTCGCGGAGGGCGCCCCGGATGGTTTCCGCGACCCGGCGGATCAGCTGGTCCCCCATCAGGTGGCCGTACCGGTTATTGGCTTCGCGCAGCAGGTCCAGGTCGCCGAGCAGCACACTGAGGGGACGGTTGAACCGGCGGGCGCGGTCGATCTCCATCTCGGCAACCTGATTCCAGTGCTTCATGTTGAACAGCTCGGTCTTGGGGTCGGTTCGGGCCTCCTCCTGGAGGAACGGCACCAGCAGCGACCGGTAGATCAGGAATAACGGACCCAGGCAGAGCGGAACCATTAAGGGGTCGGTGAGCCACAACAGAGACCCGAGCGCGCCGATGGTCATCAATGCCAGGTCGGTGCCCAGGTTGTCGACGTCGAGCGTCCCGGCGCGCGCGATCGGGACGTTGCGGGCCCACATGATCACCAGAGCGGTCAGCAAATGATTGACGAGGACAAAGGCCAGGCCTGCCGCCAGGGCGTAGCCGATCGGGTTCCACTCGGGCGACGGGCTTCGCAGATGGAAGATGGCTGCGGCGGCCAGGGCGGACAGCGAAAAGTTCGCGACGTTGAAGGCCAGGATGTACCAGCGGTAGCGCTGGCGCGTCAGCTCTACCAGGTGGGAGACCAGGATGATGGCGATCACGTAGCCGGGGCGCAGGAGCAGCGCGGCACTGAAGATGAAGATGGTCGTCGTGTAGTACGACTGGTGCTTGGGGCTCTTCACCTTGAACTGCTGGGCCACACTGGCACTGAGTAGAAGCAGACCCGCCACCGGAGCCATGGCCAAACGAGGCGGCGCGGCCACGACGGCCGCGGTGGCCAGGACGGCCGCCACGGCGAGCACTCCGGTGATGTAGATTCGAGCGCTCCGAGGAAGCTCGCGCATCTCTCCGTTAAGCCGCCGGTGCCTGCAGCTGTTCTGGCTGGTGTTCGTGGTCGCTCAGCAGGAAGGCCAGGGCCGGTCGGAAGAGGAAGAGCGGGCCGGCCGTGATCAGGGTCATCCAGGGACCTGCGACCAGTGTCAGGACCAGCATCGGCGCCGATATCCAGGTGATGATCAGGTCGACGGCCAGCAATTCCGGCCGGAACAGCCCGGAGCGTGCCGGCGAGAGATTCCGTGCCAGCCAGAGGATGCCGGCGAGAAGGGCACGATTGAGGAGGACAAAGGTGCATCCGGCGGCCAGTGCGGCCTCGGTCGAGGACAGCAGACCGGGCGCGAGCAACCTGATCGCCTGATGGAAGATGACACCGCTGACCGCCGCGGCCAGGAAGTAGCCGCCGACATTGAATACCTGGATGTACCAGACCCGACGGACGCGCGCCTGCTCGGCGGCGTGAATCAGAAGTATGAAAACGATCAGCTGGGCGATGCTGAAGGATGCCGCGGCCACCACGATGAAGGGCAGGGTCGCCTGGTACGCCTGGTGGCGGGAGGCCTGCACCGGAAAGCTGTGGGCCACCATACCCAACCCGGTGATCAGGAGGAACTGAGCCAGCGAAGCCGTCGAGCTGCTCGCAGACCAAAGCAGGATCGCCGTCAGGGCTGCGCTAAACAGCACCGCCGCCAGGTAGACGCGGGCGCCCGTGCGCAGGAGGTCCCGGCGCATGGTTATGAGCTCCAGCTCACTGCGTTCCAGGCGATGTCCGTCCAGGAAACGCTGTCCCAGGAGACGCTATCCCATGACACGCTGTCCCAGGACACGGTCGGCAGCGTGGTGAAGCCCCGGGCTTGCATGTACATGACTTGCAGGTAGTTGTTCGGTTGCAGGCCGGCGTTGGCATTGCCCAACGTCCCCCTGTAGGCGATCGCCCGGCCCGCGTCCGGGTAGCCCGCACCGATGCCTGGAAGCGCCAGTTTATTCGCCGTCGCCCGGAGCACACCCTTCAGCTGTGACGGTCCGATGGATGGGTGCGCCTCGAGGTAGAGGGCGGCCACCCCGGAGACCTGGGGAGCCGCCATCGAGGATCCGCTGAGCTGGATGTACCGGCTCCCGACGAGGTTTCCTGGATAACCGACGGCGAAGGCACTTCCGGCCGCAAGTGTGGTCACGATGTGCCGGCCGGGAGCGACCAGGTCGGGCTTTGAGAACCCGTCCTGGGTGACCCCGTAGCTCGAGAACGCTGCCAGGGTGTCGTCCGCGATGGTCCTGGTTCCGCGGTCATCGGTGGCGCCGACCGTGATCACATAGGGGTCATTCGCGGGCGCGTACAGCTCGCTGTTCGGACCCTTGTTGCCGGCGGCAACGACCACCAGGATGCCCTTGAGCCAGGCATACTCCACCGCCGCGTCCAGCGGGCTGGTTTGATACGACTCCTGGACGGATGCCTGCAGCGACAGGTTGATGACGCGGATGTTGTAGGTCTTGCGGTTGACGGTTGCCCAGAGCAGGGCGTTCATGATGGCGGACGTGGGCGCCGCCCCGGTGCCGTCGTTAACCCGGATGTTGATCAGGCTGGCCCGCGGCGCGACGCCGACATACGCGCCTCCACTGGCCGTTCCGTCGCCCGCGATGATGCCGGCCACGGCGGTGCCATGCCCATAGGTGTCACTCGCGTCGTTGACATTCGGGTTGAAGTCCTTGCTGGTGACGACCCGACCGGCCAGGTCGGGGTGGGCCGCAATTCCGCTATCGATCACAGCGATCCCGATTCCATTGCCGGTCAGCGGCGACGGGCGATTGCTCCAGCTGGCCGCCGCGTCCACGACCTGCGGATACAGGCTCGCCAGCGCACCTGGATCGAATGGAGTGTCGGAGAGCTGCACCGGGGCGTCATAAATGATCCGGTCGACCCTGGGGTCGCTCGCGAAGAAGCTGACCTGCGACGCCGTAAGCCGGGCTGCAACCCCGTGGGCGATCGGAACCCGGACCGCCTGCTTGATGCCGGCGTGTCGCAGGTCGGCATAGAGCTCGGGCAGGCCTGCCTGGGCAACCAGGATCACATCGACGGCGGCGCCAACGCTCATCGCGCTGCGGGTTTCCCGGTCGAGCCGTTCGTGCCGCCCCGCCGCGGCGAGCGCTGGAGCCGGCGACAGGGCAGCGAGCGCCAGGCTGATCCCGAGGCCGGCAGAGAGTCCTGTCCGGAGCAAGGCGGGCATCCGGTGACAGGTCGATAACATCTGGATCATTGCGGTGACGCCAACGTAACAGCGCCGCATTACGACACCTGTGACGGCAGCGACGTCGCCAGCCGAGGACTCTTTGCTACTCTCAGGCGCGTGCGGGGGTGGCTGGATGTCGAGCGGGAGGTCATCGATGGCTTCTTCCGCTTCTCTCCCAGCTTCGCCCGGAGGGCAGGGGACCATCGATTCGACGGCCTTGCCGGTGACCTCTCCGGATCCGCCATTGCGGCCCGCTTGGCGGAGGTCGGTAAACAGCTCCAGGACCTCGCCAAACCCAACGGGCTGAGCCGCGACCAGGAGATCGACCGGCGAGCGCTGATCGCCCAGCTGCGAGGCGAGGAGTTCGAGCTGGCCGACCTGCGACGCCCGTACACGGACCCTCTTACCTACGCCGGGTTCGGTTCGGAGCTCGACATCAGCCCCTACGTCAAACGGGACTACGCGCCGCTCCCAGACCGGCTGGCAGCCCTCCGCAACCACCTGGGCGGTTATGCCGGATACCTGGAGAGCGCCAGGAGCAATCTCGAGCCCTCCTTGCCCAGACCAAACCTCGAGGTTGCGATCGAAGCGGCCAGGGGACAGCTCGACTACCTGGAGGGGGAGATTCTCTCGGTGGCCCAGGCCGATGCGTCGACAGCCACCGCCGTCCGGGACGCCGCGAGCGAGGTAACGAGCTTCGTCGACTTTCTCGAGCGGAGGCGGCCCCAGGCGCACGACGACTACGCGCTTGGGTGTGAGCGGTTCATTCGGTTTCTGCGGGCGCGGGAGATGGTCGACCTGGACGTGGAAAGCCTGGAAAGCATGGTCAACCGTGACGTCGAGCGGAACCTCGCGCGCGCCTCCGAGATCGCAGACCGGATTGCCCCAGGCTCCGGGGTTGCGGCGGCGATGACCGCCCTCCAGCAGCGCCACCCCACGGTCGACTCCCTGGTCGGCGACGTCCGTAACATGCTCGAGAAGATCCGCTCCTTCATCCTCGACCGCCAGATCGCCAGCGTCCCTTCCGAGGTGCGCTGCCAGGTCAAGGCCACGCCCGCGTACATGGCATTCATCACGGCGGCCCTTGACGGCGCTGGGCCACTCGAGACCCGAGCGACCGAGAGCTATTACTACGTCACGGTACCGGCGGCCGATTGGGGACCGCAAAAAACCGACGAGTGGCTTCGCTACCTCAATTACGTGGTGCTGGAGAACACCTCCATCCACGAGGCATACCCGGGGCACTACCTGCAGGGACTTCACGAGCGGCAGGCCCGTTCCCTGTCCCGCCAGGTGTTCTGGGTGCAGAGCACGGGCGAGGGCTGGGCCCACTACTGCGAACAGATGATGCTGGAGGCCGGCTACTCCACCGATCCACTGTTCGAGCTGGCTCAGCTGGTGGACGCGCTCCTGCGTGACTGCAGGTTTCTGACATCACTTGGTCTTCACTGCCGGCAGATGCCGATGGAGGAGGCTGTCCAGACCTTCATGCGGGTAGGCTTCCAGAGCGAGCTACCGGCCCGGCGGGAGGCGACCCGCGGGGCCTGGGATCCTCTTTACCTCAACTACACTCTCGGCAAGCTGCTGATCTATGAGCTGCGCCACGACGCCGAACGCGATCCCGGTTATTCATTGAAGGCGTTTCACGATGCGTTTCTGGCCTGCGGCAACCTGCCCATTCCGCTCGTGCGTGAACTGGTCCTAGCCTAGACCCGCCCGGGCTCGGGCATCCTTATGAATCCACTCGGATCCCTCCAGAACCTGAGCGGCGACCTGCTGGTGGCCGCCATCTGCGGACTGATCTTCATCGAGGAGATCGGCGTGCCCGTCCCATTCGCGCCGGGTGACCTGCTGTTGCTGCTGGCCGGGATTGCAATCGCGAGCGATAACGCGGATCCCCTTCCAATGCTGGCCGGGGTGGCGGCGGCCACCGTCCTGGGATCTCTGTTGGGCCGCGAGATCTTCTCGCTGGTGGGGCGGCCGGCCTTGCTGAAGGCGGCGGAAGCACTCGGCTTTCGACAGGCGGTCGAGCGGGCCACGGAGACGTTGCGTCGAGGCGGGGCGAGGGCCGTCTTCATCGGTCGTCTGACACCTGGTCTGCGAATTAGCACCACCCAGGTGGCTGGGGTGAGCAAGATCCCCCGGCTCACATTCCTTGCCGGGCTGGTGCCTTCGGTGGTCGTCTACATGGCCGTGTTCATCGGCGCGGGGGTGCTTGCCGGCGACCGCATCGTCGGCATGTTCCACCGGGTGCAGCACCGACTGTTCGTTGTGATCGTCTCTCTCCTGCTGGCGCTCGCGGTTGTCCTCTCGATCCGGTTTCTGGCGCGCCGGGGCGCGCTCACCACCCTCGAGCCGATCGTGCTCGGACTCCGCCGCGACCTCGCCGACTCGGTCGAGGCACGCCTGCCCTGGCACGGTGGCGCCGGCGCACGCTGGCGGCAATACCCACTCCTGCGGCGTTTCTGGGCCGGCTTCCTCGACCTCGCCCTGATCTTTGGATTTACCGTCTTCGCCCTGACGGCGCTGGCCGGCTTCGAGAACACCGAGGTCGTGTTCGACCCGGAGGGGCTCCTCCTCGTGGTGCTGGTGGCGCTCCTTTACCGGATTCCGATGGAGGCTGCTACCGGGCAGACGCTGGGCAAACGCATGATGGGCATCTCCGTCCACGGACCCGATGGCAGCGTCCCGGGATTGTGGCGGGCCTCGCTCAGGAATATCCTCGCCCTCGTGCCTGTGCTGTGGCTGGCCGATGCGGTCCTCCTCCTCACCGGGCGCCGGCGCCAGCGGGTTGCCGACTACGTGAGTGGGACGACCGTGCGCCGGGTGGCCGACTGAGAGCCGTGGAAGCTTTTGTCTGCCGCACCTGCGGAGTGCAGCACGCGGCCAGCCCGGCACCGCCGCCGGGGTGCGCCGTCTGTGAGGACGAGCGGCAATACGTGCCCCCCGGAGGCCAGCGGTGGGCGACCCTCAACGAGCTGTCCGCCGAGGGGCGCCGGATCGATGTCCGAGACCTGGAGCCCGGGCTCAGCGGGATCGGTGCCGATCCCACCATCGGCATCGGCCAGCGCGCCCTTCTCGTGCAGACCGCCGCCGGAAATCTTCTCTGGGACTGCCTGGGCTTCATCGACGAGCAGGGTGTCGCCGCAGTGCGCGCACGCGGTGGCCTGCATGGCATTGCCATGTCGCACCCGCATTTTTACGGAGTCTGCGTGGAGTGGAGCCAGGCATTCGGTGGCGCTCCGATCTATATCCCGGTGGCCGACCGCGAATGGGTGATGCGACCCGACCCGGCAGTCACCATCTGGGAGGGAATCCTCAAGCCGCTGCCCGGTTTGACGCTGATCCAGTGCGGAGGCCATTTCGAAGGGAGCGCCGTCCTCCATTGGGCGGAGGGAGCGGACGGTCTCGGCGCCCTGCTCACCGGTGACTCGATCACGGTGGTCCCGGACCGCCGCTTCGTCAGCTTCATGCGAAGCTACCCCAACCTGATTCCACTGTCCGAGGCGGAGATTCGACGGATCGTTTCGACCGTCGAGCCCTATCGCTTCGACCGCGTCTACGGTGGCTGGTGGGACCGGGTCGTGGCCAGGGATGGAAAGGATGCCATCAAGCGGTCGGCGGATCGATACCTTCAATGGAGCCAGGGGACCGCAGGCCGGCGCGTCTGAACGGCCGGCTCAGGAATCGCGCCGGCGCACCATCAGCCAGGATTCGACCCGCCGGCCATGCCT
>Ga0209806_1002878_pt1 | contig 10547 bp, 13 predicted proteins | sample GraSoiAngelo_152_FD_186166 | JGI IMG/M metagenome (GOLD analysis project Ga0209806, IMG submission 186166) | Grasslands soil microbial communities from the Angelo Coastal Reserve, California, USA - 14_1009_12_30cm (SPAdes) (version 2) | ecosystem: Environmental > Terrestrial > Soil > Grasslands ... | reverse complement strand
CTGGATGTCGTCGAGGGACCGTAGGTGGCGCGGCGTGGCGCTGCTGGGAGCGCTCGCGGCCGGCTGCGCCCGGACGCACGCGCCCGAGCTCGCGTCCACGCAGGGTAGCCTCCGCACGGCCTTCGAGGGGGCTTTCCTGGTCGGGGCGGCGCTCAACGCCGCGCAGTTCTCAGAGGTCGATACGGTGGGAGCCCGCATCGTGAAGGCGCAATTCAACACGATCTCGCCCGAGAACGTGCTCAAGTGGGCGTCGGTGCATCCCCGTCGCGGGAGCTACGACTTCGCCGCCGCCGACCGCTACGTCGCGTTCGGCGAGCGGAACAGGATGTTCGTCGTGGGGCATAACTTGGTCTGGCACCAGCAAACGCCGCGCTGGGTGTTCGAGGACTCCGGGGGCCGCCCCGTCAGCCGGGATACGCTGCTCGCCCGCCTGCGCGACCACATCCACACCGTGGTGGGGCGCTACCGCGGCCGGATCAAGGGCTGGGACGTCGTGAACGAGGCGCTCAACGACGACGGCACGCTGCGACGCACCCCCTGGCTCACGATTCTGGGAGAGGACTACCTCGCCGCGGCGTTCCGGTTTGCCCACGAGGCCGACCCCGACGCGGAGCTGTACTACAACGACTACGAGCTCGAGAGCGCGCCCAAGCGGCAGGGCGCCGTCGAGCTGATCCGGCGGCTCCGAGACCAGGGAATCCCGATCGCGGCCGTCGGGCTGCAGAACCACGACCGTCTCGACTGGCCGTCGCCTGCGCAGGAAGATTCCACGATCGACGCGTTCGCGGCGCTGGGCGTGCGGGTGATGATCACCGAGCTCGACGTGGACGTACTGCCGCGGGGGGCGGACCCGTTCGCGGACGGCCTCCCCGACTCGCTGCAACAGGCGCTGGCGCGGCGCTATGCGGAGCTGTTCGCCTCCTACCTGCGGCACCGCGGGACGGTGACGCGGGTGACCTTCTGGGGCGTCACCGACCGGGACTCCTGGCTCAACAACTGGCCGGTGCGAGGGCGCACGAATTATCCTTTGCTGTTCGATCGGGACGGCCGGCCCAAGCCGGCGTTCGCGGCCGTCATCGGTACCGCTCCGGCAAAGCAAGGAAGGCACGATTGACGCACGCATTGAAACCGGTGTCGAAGCAGAGTCTCCCTGACCGGCTGGCGCGGCAGATCCGGGTGCTGATACAGCAAGGAGAGTACCGCCAAGGCGACAAGCTGCCGCCCATCATGGAGATGGCACGCCGCTTCCGCGTGGGGCATCCGACGGTGCGCGAGGCGCTCAAGAGCCTCGAGACCATCGGGTTGGTGTCGATCCGCCACGGCTCCGGGGTGTACGTCAACCGTACCGACGAAGTCTTGGTGCTCGCGAGCCCGCACCATTCGGGCGCGTTCACCAAGCGGCTGCTGCTCGATCTCCTCCGGACCCGGCAACCCCTCGAGGTCGGTGCCATCGCGGCCGCCGTCGAGCACGCAACGCCCTCGCATCTGAAGGAGATGCGACGACTGCTCACCACCGCGGAGCAGAACTTCGACGACGACGACGTGCTGAACCGGGTCAACATGGAGTTCCATCGGCAGATCTCGATCGCGTCGGGGAACACGGTGATGCTGCAGACGCTCGACGTGTTGCGCGAGCTGTTTACCGCGGAGCAGCGCCTCATCCTCGCCATCGTCGCCTCGCGCGAGCGGGACCACAAGGAGCACCTCGGCATCCTCGAGGCCCTGGAGCGGCGCGACGCGACGCTCGCCGTGGAGCGCATGCGCAATCACATCGAGGGCGTGGTGAAGACCGTGCAGAAATGGAATCCCGAGGATCACCCGGTCGACCGGGGGTGATGCCCGCGACACTCACATGCGCGTCGACACCAGTATGACCCCCTGGCCGTGGTCGAGTCCCCACCGCGCCGACGCCGCGATGCCGTCGATGTACCGGATGGACAGCACGTTGGTCATGGGAAGCGCGCGCAGCGTTTCCACGCTACCCAACCGGCTCTCGTCCAGGTACACGAGCACCTGACTGGGAGAGGTGAAGCTGTCCGGGCCCCTCGTCTCGAGCCAGGAGGAGCGGAGCGCCGCCACCGCCTCGTAGGCCGTGACGAAGTGGTGCTCTCGCAGCTGCTGCTCGGTGAGGAGGTTGTGGTCCGGGTGGATCCCCGGGCTTGCGCCCGGAGTCAGTTCGCCCGGCGCCCGCGCCGTACAGGCCGCTACCAGGCAGGCGAGCACGGCCAGGAACGAGAGAGGAGGACGCTTCCGAGGCATGACGCTAAGATACTCCGGGCTTGACGATCGCACCTTCTTCGTCACCGGCGCCAACTCCGGTATCGGCCGTGCCCTGGTCGAGGCGCTCGCGGCCCGCCGCGGCCGGGTGGTGCTCGCCACCCGCTCCGAAGAGCGCACCCGGCCCGTGCTGAGCGCGATCCAGAGCCGCTACCCGGCCGCGCGGCCGCACTGGGTGTCCCTCGATGTGTCGGATCTCGGCTCGGTGCGGCGTGCCGCCCAGGCGTACCTCGCGTCCGGTGAGCCGATCGACGTGCTGGTCAACAATGCCGGCATCGCGGGGACGCGCGCTCTGAGCAAGGACGGCTTCGACCTGACGTACGCGACCAACCACATCGGGCCGTTTCTGCTCACCAGCCTGCTGTTGCCGCGGCTGCGCGAGTCGCCGCAAGGACGGGTGGTCAATGTGGCGAGCGCCGCCCACATGACGGTCCAGCAGATCGACTGGTCGGGGCTCGAGCGCCGGGCGACGCCGCGGCGCAGCGGCTACCGCGACTACGGCGTCACCAAGCTCATGAACGTGCTGCACGCCAAGGAGCTGGCGCGCCGCCTGGCCGACACCCGGGTGACGACCTACGCGCTCCACCCCGGGGTCGTGGCGTCCAACATCTGGCGCGCCCTGCCGCTACCGCTGCAATGGCTGGGCAAGCTGTTCATGGTCTCGAACGAGCAAGGCGCGGAAAGCCCGCTCTACTGCGCCGCCGCCCCGGAGCTCGCGGCGACCACCGGCCGGTACTACGACCGCATGCACGAGGTCCGGCCGAGTCCGCTGGCGGAAGACGCTGCCCTGGCACAGGAGCTCTGGGCCAGAACCGAAGCGGCGGTGGGATCCGCGACTTGAGGGCTGCTACGCGCGCACCACCTTGGCGACGGTGTCCCAGGTGCGCGTCGTCACGTCCTTGCCGAAGGTCTTTTCGATCAGTGTCATGAACACCGGCCCCTTGGGGGTCGGCAGGTAGGCACCCAACACCTCCCGCCCTTTTATCACCAGAATACGCGCGCCGTCCCGTTCGATCGGCAGCTCGGGCGGGGATGTTGGCTTGGCGCGCAGGAACGTGACGATGCGCTTCGCTCTGGGATCCACCCGAACCGCTCGGTACGGGTCCGCCGCGAGCAGCTCGCGCAGCGCGTCCATCGAGCGCACGAAGCAGGGAAAGGCCTGACCCAGCCGCCGCGCCATCGCCGTCTCGGCCCGGCGCTCAAGCGTCACCTCCGATGCGGCGCGCGCGGTGAACACGACGTTGCCGCTCGCGAGCACGGTTCTCACATCCGTGAAGCCGGCCGACTCGAACGCGGCCTTGAGATCGGGCATCTTCGCGTTCATCGGCATCACGCCGCGAAGCAACGCCGCATATCGTGGCATAGCCGTCCTCGGGAAGCTAAGATCTCAGGTAAACCAGGAGTCGCCCCATGCTCACCGCCGCGCCGATCCGCGCGCGCCTACGCTAGGCCAGAGCCACGCCGCGCCGCGCACGCCGCTCGAATCGCCGTGAGCGGCGCGCGCCACGCGCGTACCGACGGGCTCGGAGCCCGCGCCCGCCGCGAACAGGTAGCGCGGCAGGACGGCGTACACCGCCTCCGGCAGTCCGGCGATGTTCGACATCCCGCCGCCCAGCACTACGACATCGGGGTCGAGCACGTGGATCAGCGACACGAGGGCGCGGCCGAGACGGTCGTGGTATCGCGCCAGCGTGGCCGCCGCGCCCGCCTCCCCTGCCGCGGCGGCCTGCACGATCTCGCGCCCCGACAGGGCGACACCCGTCCGCTCGACGTGGTCGCGCTCGAACCCGGGGCCGGAGAGCCAGGCCTCGATGCAGCCGCGCTTGGCACAGTAACACGGCGGACCGGGCCACTCGTCGGACGTGGGCCAGGGAAGCGGATTGTGCCCCCATTCGCCGGCGATCAGGTTCGCGCCCAGCAGCACCTGACCGTCGACCACGATCCCTCCGCCGACTCCCGTGCCGAGGATGACGCCGAACACGACGTGCGCGCCCGCGGCCGCGCCGTCGGTCGCCTCGGAGATCGCGAAACAGTTCGCGTCGTTCATGAGTCTCACGGGGCGCTCGAGTCGCGCCTCGAGATCGCGTCCCAGGGGCCGCCCGTTGAGCCAGACGGAGTTGGCGTTCTTCACGCGCCCGGAGTGGGGCACGACCGCCCCCGGAATGCCCATGCCCACCGTGCCCACCTCGCCGGCGGCGCGGTCCAGCTCCCGCACCAGCCCCGTGACGGCGTCGAGCAAGGCCAGGTAATCGGGCGGCGTGGTCACGCGTCGCCGGGCGATCTCCTCGCCGGCAGGCGAGAGCACGATCCCTTCGATCTTCGTTCCGCCGAGGTCGATACCGATGCGCACGCAGGCAGTCTACGCGGCGCCCGAGAGATGCGATAGACGGAGGCGAGAATGCTGTTTTCGACGGCGACCCTGACATTCCTGCGCGGCCTCAAGCGTCACAACGACCGGGCGTGGTTCGAGGCGCACCGCCCCGAATTCGAAGCGGTCGTGCAACAGCCGATGCGCCAGCTGATCGAGGAGCTCGACGTCAGGCTCGCGCGCCTCGCGCCCGAGATCATCGGCGACCCCAAACGATCGCTGTTCCGCATCTACCGCGACATCCGGTTTTCCGGCGACAAGTCCCCGTACAAGACCCACGCCGCCTGCTGGTTCTACCATCGCGACGGCTCGCGCGCGGTGGGGCGCGAGGCCGCAGGTGGCGGCGCCGGGTTCTACTTCCAGATCGCGCCGGGCGACTCGTTTCTGGGCGGCGGCATGTGGATGCCGCAACGCGAGGCGCTGCGCGCCCTGCGTGCGGCCATCGCCCGAGACCCGAAGCGATTCTCGCAGATCGCCACCGCGCGGCGACTGGTGCGGCGGTTCGGCGGCCTGTCCGAGGAGGCGGTGCTGCGCCGGGTGCCGCGCGGCTTCGCGCCGGATCATCCGGCGGCGCGGTGGCTCAAGTTCCAGTCGTTCGTGATGGGCCGGGCGTTGACCGACGCCCAGGCGGTAAGCGCCCGTCTGCCGGCGCTCCTCGAGGACGACTTCCGCCTCATGCTGCCGCTGGTGCGATGGATCAACGGCGTGTTGGGGTTACCAGCGGCCGAGCGTCGCTAGGCCGGCGCGAGTCGCTGCCGGATGGCGCCGAGATGGTACGCCGTGTGCGCCAGGGCGCCGATCGCCACGCCCAGAGCGTCCTCGTCCCATCGGGTATGCGTCTCCACGGCGACCAGCAACCGCTCGTACTCATCGCGCAGCCGCGCCCGTAAGGCGGCCCACGCGGCATCGTCGACCACGGACACAGTCCAGCTGCGACTGCGGTCGCGCGAGGTCGATTCGCCGCGCAGGCCCCTGGCCGAGAGCGCCACGCTCGAGGTCAGGTGGTGGACGTGGCCGGCGATGGTCGTGCGGCCCGGCCCCCCCTCGCGAGACGCCGCGGCGGCGCTCAAACCGCCGATCGTACCGAACACCCCGGTCCCCGGGGAGGTGTCGGTAAAGTACGTCCAGGGACCGGGGGGCCCGTCGAAGGCTTCACGCAGCATCCGGGTGAGCAGGCTCACCGTCACGGCGGGGGGCGTACCGGTCATACCCGATCCTCCTCCTGTCGGGGGTGGCGTTCTCACGCCAGCCTCGTCCGAATGTCGATTTCCGACGTGAGCGTCCGATGGACCGGACACTTGTCGGCGATCTCCAGTGCCTTAGTACGCTGCTCCTCGGTGAGCTCCCCGTCCAGGTCGATCTCGCGCTCGATCCGATCGAGCAGAGCCTGTTTGGTCTCGCATTCGACGCAATCGTCCGCGTGGACCCTCGAGTGCCGGAGGCGTACCACCACGCCCGTGAGCGACCATCCTTTCCGTCGCGCATACAGCGCGATGGTCATGGACGTTCAGGCGCCGAGCGCCGCCAGGAGCAGATCGTAGGGTCCGGGCCCCCGGTCGGTCCCGCCCGCGGAGACGGGTTCGTCGGCGATGAGCCGGTGACGCCCCACGACGATCTGCTGGACGAATCCTTGCCCGCCGCCGCGCACGACCACGAGGCCTTGCTCCACTGGCTCGACCATGACGTGACCTCTCTGTGAAAGTATTGTCACTGCTTCGGCACGATCTTGAGGTTGGCGAAATCGCCATCGGAGCCGTTTCCCACCCACAGGCCCACCCGTCCCTTGTGACGATCGCTTAGCTGGCTGACCACGAGACTCGGCTCCTTCGCGTCGGCGACGAATACGCTCACCTTCGGGCTCGCGACCACGACGCGCACGTGGAACCAGCCGTTCGGATCTGGCGCGGGAGCGACGGCCTGCTCGTACTCCCCCGGGTGCTCGGCTCTCAGCTTCTGCCACGTGTACGTTGGGTGTGAGACGTATTGCACCGCGTGCTTACGTCTCGCCGGGTCGTCGGTCTTGAAGTTGAACGGACGCAAGTAGACGGCGTCATATGTCGTGTCGTCCACTCCGTGAAACGCCACGCCCACGAAGCTCTGTCCCTGCACGTCCTTGCCTCTGATATCGAGCTCGATCGTGCCGTTGCCGAGCTCGACGCCCCGCAGGTACGCCACACCGTTGCCGGCGGCTTCGCTCAGCCGCACACCAGTTCTCGTCCCGTCCGTGAGGGCGCTCGCGCTGCGGTTGAACACGTCCAGGCTCTTGGGCTCGAGGGTTTTCGCCTGACCGCCGGCTCGGGACGCGGTGCAGAGTCCGACGGCGGCAAGCATGAGGGAGACAGCAATGCGCCTGTTCATGACGTCTCCGTTTCAGGGAGGTACCGGACCCGTACGGGCGAGCACCGCCGCTAGCTTCGCCGCAATATCGGGCCACCCTCGTGATGGCGTCAGGGGCGGCGGTGTGCGCGCGTTCTTGATTGCAGCCGCTCCGCTAGGCAGCTTGAGCCTTACATGATTGAGGTCCAACCCGTCGTGCTGGAAGGGCACGGCATCCGTCTCGAGCCGCTGACCGATAGCCACCACTCGGCGCTGGCCGCGGCGGCGGTCGATGGGAGGCTGTGGGAGCTGTGGTTCATCGCCGTGCCCCCGCCCGAGGGCATGCCGGCCTACGTGGCCGAGGCGCTGAAGGGGCAACGCGAAGGCCACATGCTCCCGTGGGTCGTGCGTGACCTGGCGAGTGGGACCGTCATCGGCTCGACGCGCTATCACGATATCGCTCCCCAGCTCGATCGGGTGGAGATCGGGCACACCTGGTACGCGGGCAGCCGCCAGCGCACGCACGTCAATACGACCTGCAAGCTGCTGCTCCTCGGCCACGCCTTCGACACGCTCGGATGCAACGTCGTGGGCCTCCGCACCGATAATTTCAATTTCCGCTCGCAGCACGCGATCGAGGCGCTGGGCGCGAAGAAGGACGGTGTGATCCGTCACTACGGCGTGCGCCGCGACGGCACCGTCCGGGACGTGGTGATGTACAGTATCCTGGTCACGGAGTGGCCGGACGTCCGGCGGCACCTCGAGCTGCGCCTCGCGCGCCATGGCTGAGTCGCGCGCGACCTCGCGGCATCGCCGCCAGCTCGCGGCGGCGGCTCTTGTCTCCGCACTGGGCGCCTGCATCACGCACGCTCGCGAGCAGGCCGGTCACTTCGAAATCCGCTCCGCCCGCGAAGACTTCGGCGGACACTCGCACACGACCATGTCGCTCGTATACCATGGCCGCACGCTGGCCGACGGCCTCACGGACTGGACGGTCGACCGCCGGCGCCCCGACCGGATCGTCTACGCATCCACCACGCCGTGCGGCACCTTTTTCCTGGACGCCGCGACGCAACGCCGCCTCGTGCTCGCCCCCGCACCCATCATCGTGCACGCGGCCGAGGACGATTCCCCCGAGTTCGCAGGCAGCAACCCCTGGTCGTCGGACGGACGGTATGTGTGGATCGGAAACGACATCGCGAATCCGATCGTGGTCGATCTCGACCGTGGGGAACGGATCGATCTCACCGACGCGTTGTCCACTCGCGGACAGCGCATCTCGGCAACCGCGCTGATGTGGTCACCCGACGGCGATCAGATCGCGGTGATCGTGGAACCGGGAGGGTACAACGACCCGGATCGCGATCTCGTCGTCATCACGCTGTCGCCGCTCCATGCCACCTACGTCGCCACGATGACCGAGGCCGTCGCTCACGGCCTCGAGCTGTGGACGACCGCCGACTTCCTGTGGCGCAGCGGTCGCCTGGTCCCGGCGTCCCAGGGCCAGCGTGGGTCGATCATCATCAAGTCGCTCGGGCAGGTCGGATGGACGCCCACACGTCCGAGCGCTCCACCGGTGGCCCTGGTGGGTGCGGTCTGTCTACCCGATGGGGGTAACGCCGAGCAGATCGAGGGCGTGGCGCTGGGTCCGGGTGGGGGTGGCGAGAACGGCGATGAGGCGATCGCGCCCGAGGCGGACGACATTGCGGGTGAGCGTGGCGAGGTCGCCGAGCAGGGTATGGAAGCTGTGCACCGGGAGTGGTTCGCCCTCTGCAGGCTCGGTGCGTTTGCGGGCGGCCTTGCGGCGCGCGGCTGGTGAGGGCTCGGCCTTGGCCACCGGCGAGCTGCGCTGCGCGTCGCGCGCGGCCGGATCGGGCTCGTCGAATAGCATCGGGGCGAGGCTCCGGCGCATGTGCCATTGCAGATAATAGGCCAGCATGCAGAGCAAGACGTGCGCGCGCACCCGCGGCGCGGTCCAATGGAACACCGGACGCAGTTCGAGATCGACGGTCTTCAGCGAGCGGAAGGCGTGCTCGACGCCACTAAGACTTTTATAGGCGCGCACTGTCGCGGCAGCGTCAGACTGTGCCGCCGGCAGGTTGGTGCGGATCACATAGATGCCGTCGAGCGCGGCCTCCGCGGCAATGCTGACCGGGTCTCTGGCGAAGCTGAACGCCTCGTCGGTGATGCTGATCTGGAAATGCTTGGCCATGTGGCGCCGTCCCAGCACGGCGCCGATCGCCTGGCCGATTGCCGCGGCGCCGCGCAATGGACTGCGCGCCCTCTGCACGCGGGCCGCGATGCGCGCGAGCTCCTTTTCGGTGGCGGCCAACAGCTCGGCGCGTTTGCGGGCCCGCTCTTCGGCGAGCAGCGGGTTTTTGCAGACCACCAGGCGTTCGCCCGGGTAGTCGGGGCTGGTGATCTCCGCCATATCGCGGTCGTCAAACAGCGAGGGCTGCAACGGCCCGCCTTCGGCGGCCAGCTGCTTGATCGCCGGCGCCCGCAGTGCAGTGATCCAATCGAGGCCAGCCGGGCGCAATGTCTGCTCGAGGCGCGCGCTGGTCAGCACGCCGCGGTCGCCCACCATCACCACGCGCTGCAGCCTGAAGCGCTGCTTCAGCTTCTCGATCTGCGACGACAAGGTCAGCGGATCGGCGGTATTGCCCTCGAACACCTCGACGGCGACCGGGCAACCGTCGGCGGCGCACATCAGGCCAATGACAATCTGCGGCCGGTCGCCCCGGTGGTCGCGGCTGTAGCCATGCTGGGCCAGTTCGCAGCAGCGTCCTTCGAGGTAGAGCCTGCCCTCGCGAAAGCGGGGGTGGAGGTAACGTCGTAGAGCAGCAGCGCGCCATTCTTGAGGTGGCGACGGACCAGCTGGGCCTCGATGAACGGCTGCTCGCGGCCCAGCCAGTCGAGCGCGGCATAGACCTCCTTGGCGGTGACGCGGCCGAGCCCCAGCATCTCGCCCAGCGAATGGCTGGCGGTGGCGGGATCCAGCATCCGCGCGGTCGCCAGCTTGGCCGCCGGCTCGAGCAGGCGGGCGATGATCAGGGCCAGCGCCAGATCGCGGCGGCGTTGCGGCGCCCGGCGCGGCAGCACGGCATCGAGCGCGATGCGGCGCGCGGTGCCCAGCGCGGCGAGCACGTGCCCGTGCGGCAGCGCGCGGACGATTTCCACCGCCTCAGCGGCGGGCAGCAGTTTATCGCCGCGCAGTACGGCGCGGAGCTGCTCGATGCGCTCGGCGGGCCAGCGCGACAAATTGGCGAGGGTTCGGTTCTTGGTCTTGCCGGCCTCGCGGTAGCTCTCGCGCAGCAGGATGGCCGGCGGCGAGCCTCGGTTGGGGACAACGGCGACATACATGCGCCGTCATGACCACGGGACAAGGCGGCTGTCAATCTAAATCACCAAATTACATGACCGCTTATACGACGAATATCAGGTTTTTCCATCAGCTTAAGTTAGAAAATGGTCAAAGTTCGGTCTAGGCGCACCCTCCTGTGTCCGCTCGGGTGACGCCATTGGTTTACCCGACGCCGCCTAGGTGCCTTTGGGCCGCCGCAATATCGCCAGGTTCCAAACCCAG
>Ga0209806_1002873_pt1 | contig 10560 bp, 8 predicted proteins | sample GraSoiAngelo_152_FD_186166 | JGI IMG/M metagenome (GOLD analysis project Ga0209806, IMG submission 186166) | Grasslands soil microbial communities from the Angelo Coastal Reserve, California, USA - 14_1009_12_30cm (SPAdes) (version 2) | ecosystem: Environmental > Terrestrial > Soil > Grasslands ... | reverse complement strand
CTCTGCTGCGAATTGGCCGGCAGCCCGCAGTGCACCGGCACCAGGCCGCACGGGTCGACGCCCACCGCCTGCTGACGCAGGAAGTAGTTGCCCGCGGCCCCGACGTAGTTGCTCTGCGACGTGGCGCTTCCGATCTCGTAGATCAGCTCACGGGCGGCGTCGGAAGTGACCTTGGTGTCTCCGGTTGCCGGCGATGGTGCGGTCATGAAGGACGTCGTCTGCGGGATGAGGGTGGCCAGCATGGTGTTGAGCTGACTTGTGAACGTCCCGAGCTGCTTCAAGCCCGCGTCGAGCTTGCTCGCGTACCCCTTGCCGAGCACCTGGTGGGTCGTGAGGTTGAGCGCGTCGGTGCCCTGGATGTAGCTCTTCAGGGCGGCTCCTTCCTGCGCGGCGAGCGTCGCATTGACGCTGTTGAGGTTGTCGATGACTCCAGCCAGGGCATCACGACTCTGATTGAGCTGCGTCGCGGTCACGCCGAAGTCGACCAGGATGCTGTTCAGCTCCGGATCGCGCGTGACCAGCTCCTGCGTGGGCACCTGACTGTGCACCGACAGGTCACTGAGGTTCGGGACCAGCTGCTGCAGCGTCCCTTCCTGCCCCTGGATCGCGGCGGCGCCGGTGCGAATCAGCGACGTGAGCGCGTCACGGGTGGGCTTGTCGAACGTGTTGAGGATCTGGTCGAAGTCCACCACCGGCTTGGTCGCCCGCAGGCCGATGGTCGCGTTGTTCGCCATCGGATCGGAGCTGTGACCGGGGTTGAGCTGGAGGTACTTCTGTCCCAGCAGCGTCGCCAGGCGGACGCTCGCGGTCGTGTCGGACGGCAGCGGCCAATTCGAGTTGTCCACGTGGAAGACGACGTTCGTGTAGTTGCCGTGCGCAGTGACCGAAACCACCTGTCCCACCAGCCGGCCGCCGATGCGCACGTCGCTTCCAACCGACATGGCGTCGGCGTCGGACACCGCTGCGGTCAGCGTGAAGGTCTGCGACCACGGCGCACCGTACGTCAGGTTGATCGTGGCCATGATGCCCACGACGACCGCGATGATCACACCCGCGGCAAACCCGGCCATCAGCGGGCTCATCAGGGAACGGTGTCCGGTCGCGTTCACCCGACGCCTCCGGTGCCAAGGATGGGGCCGCACCCGTTTGGCAGGTTGCTGGGCAGGCTGAGCGTTCCGTTCGGCGGGGCGAGATATGCCGGAACGTTGTTGACGTTCGGGTGCTCCGCGTGTATGCCACCGCTCTGCTTCGCGCTCTCGGTATGCGGCGGTGTGGTCGGGTCGATGCGCAGCGCGTCGACGCCACCGTTCGTACCGGTGTTGTATCCGGTGGCGGTGACGAACTCACCGAGGAGCACGTCGAGGTTGGGGATGTGCGGGTTGACCTGCGTGACGATTGGCGTGATGTACGTGGAGATGGCTTCGGCGCACGTCAGCGCTTGAGGACCGATGGTGAAGAGACGGGCCAGGTCGCTCTCGCCTGCCACCGGGATCTTGTTGCCTGCGTCGGGCTGGACCACCGGCGCAAGTCCACGGTTCAGCTCGGAGAAGACGCTTGCCGCGTGCACCAGGATCCCTTGCACGTCGCTCTCGCGCTGTGCCAGCACGCCAAGTGTGGTGTCGAGATTCGTGATCAGCGGACGCAGGTTGAAGTCTTCGCGCGCCAGCTCTCCGCTGATCGTGTTGAATTCGAAGTTGAGGCGGCTCAGCTGCGGCGAGTCGCCGGCCAGGACGCTGGTGACCGGGATCGTGTCCTTCGTCAACGGATCTGCGTAGAGCAGAGTCTGGTTCAGATCCGGCGCGCCGGAGCCACCCAGCGCGAGCACGCCCTCCTGGAGCTGGGTGCGGATCGCCTCGGTGACGCTCGGCGTGAACACGTTGTTGAGCTCGTCGAGGCCGACCGGGCTTTGTGTCTGGCTGAGGCCGAAGAACGGGTGATCACCAAGCGAGGGGTTGCCCAGCGGCCCCGGCTGCAGATCGACGAACACGTTGCTCAACACGCCCTTGGGCTTGACCGCCACGAACGTCCCCTGGTGGAGCGGCCAGTGGCTGCCGTCCACCTGGAACTGCACTTGCGCGAACTGCTTTCCGGTGGTCTGGTCGACCGCGAAGTCGACCGACGTCACCGAGCCCGCGATCTCGCCCGCGATGCGCACGTCGTTGCCGGTGACGAGGCCGTCGGCGTCGGCAAAACGCGCCGTCACCGTGTCGCCCATCGCGCTGCCGAGGCCGAGGAAGCCGAACCCGGTCATGGAACCGGCGAGCACGGCGATGAGGAAGAGCCCTCGCGACGAGCCGAGCGCGGCGGTAATCCGGCGGGTTATGTTCATGACTTCGGACACGACGCATTGAGCTGATGCAGCAGCGCCTGGATCTCCTTCCCAAGATCACTGCTCGGAGAGACCTGGCCCAGGGTGGTGGTGATCGCGTCGCAATGAAACGAGATGACGAGGTTCAGCGCTCTCACGTCACTGGGCTGGCTGAACATGGAATTCCATTCGTCGGTGACGATCTCTCCCACCTTCGATGACACCGTCAGCTGGTCGTTCGGGTAGTTGACGTTGCCGAGGAGCGTGCCGGTGAACACCTGGTCGATGCCGCACGGGCGGCCGCCGCACGCGGCCTGCGGCTGGATGATCTGGTTGAGGAGGTCGTTCTGCCCACACCGCTCCCGCTGGCCGAGCGCGTCGTTGCAGCTGTTGTGCTGTGACTGCAGCGCCGGGAGGAGCTCGTTGATCGCCTGCTGCTGCTGGCGGATGGTCGGTGTCAATGCCGTGTTCAGATCGACCGCGACGTTCGCAGCTCCCCGCAGCGTCTGCGTGAGCGCCTGATCCTTCTGCGCGATGGCACCGAGCGCGATGCTTCCGTTGCTCAACACCCCACCGACCTGATCGTGCTCGTCAGCGAGCGTTCTCATGATCGTGTTGAGCTGAACGAATATGGCGTCGACCTGTGGCTGGTCCTGCTCGTACACGTGCGCCAGCGGATCGAGGTTCTGCACCACCGTCTGGAGCTGCGGCAGGATGCTCTGGATGTTGCCGGCTCGCTGCTGGAGGGCAGCGTCGAGTGCTTGCAGCACCTGCTGCTGATGCTGGCGTGTCGCCTGGTCGAAAGCGTTGAAGATCTCGTCGTTCGACACGTCGTTGCCCGTCTGGCTCGGCGCCAGAAAGCCGCCGCTCGCGATCGGTTCGGCGCTGGCGCGGTTGCCGACGGTGAGGTCGATGTACTTCTCGCCCAGGAGCGTCTTCGGACGCACCTTGGCGTAGCCGTTCGTGTAGACGGGTATGGCACCCGGACCGCTGATCTGCATCGTCACCACCGTCTCGCCCGGGTACGACGGATCGCTCGCAACGCCGACAACCTTGCCTGCGTCGACACCGCTGACCCGCACGTCGGCGGCGGTGGGTATGCCGTCGGCGTTGCTGCACACCGCATGGACCGTGTAGCTCTGCCCGAAGGGCACGGGCTGCCCGATGTTGGCCGCGAGGAACTCGATGCCGACGATGCAGAGCGCGGTGAAGCCCGCGATGATCAGTCCGTTGATCAGGGTGCGCGACCGCTTCATTGCGCACCTCGGGTGCTCATCGCGGTCCACACATCGGAAGGCGACCCGCTGTACGCCGCTGGCGCATTACCGTTGCCGCTGCAGCCGCCCTGCCCGGGCTCGCAGGCCACCGAGAACACCGACCAGAAGTGCTGGCCGGTGGCCGGATCGGTGTCGGCGAACGAGGTGTTGAGGTCGGGGAACACGTCACCGATGTAGCGACGGTAGGGATCGACGCCGGCGAGGATCTGATTGCTCTGATGGAGGAATCCGTTCAGCGTGGTCAGCGTGTTGGGCAACGACCCATTGGGATTGCTGGGGTTGTCGAGCAGTGCTCGCAACCGCTGCGCGGTGCCGTTGCTCACCAGCGAGTCGAAGCTGGTCAGCAGCGCATCGGCCTGCTGGACGGTCCCCGCGATGCCCACCTCCTGGTTCGCCAGCTGCGACATCACCTGGTTCCACGTACCGAACTCCTGCTTCACCTGCTCACGCTGGTTGGCGAGCACGTCGTAGAACCGCTGCAGCTCCTGCACGATGTTCTGCATCTGCTGCTGCCGCACGGAGAGCTCGGTGGCCGGCCCGTTGAGCGCGGTGAGCAGCTGGTTCGTCGACGACGCCTCCGCGTTCATGTTCTGGCCGTTGTTGGTGGTTGCGCTGCCCAGCGCGTTGATGAGCAGCTGCACCCGCTGCACCGTCTCCGGGTCGAAGATGGCAAGCACCTGATCGATCTCGGTGATCGGCACCGTGTGGTTCACGGGGATATTGCCGCCGCTGTCCAGCGTGCTCGGGGATGCGCCTCGCTGCACGTCGATGTAGGTCTCGCCGAGCAGGTTCTTCTTCCGCACCTCGGCGGTCGCGTCGTTGTGGAGCGGCAACGCGGCGGGGTCGTCGAAGACCAGCTGCACCTCGGCCTTGCCGTTGACCACGGTCACGTCGCCGACGTGGCCGACCTTGGTGCCGTTCATGAACACCTCGTTGTTGCTGAGGATGTCGGCGGCGTCGGCGAACGTCGCTGTGACGGCATACGGATGCGAGCCGGGAAGCGTGATGCCCATCTGCATGACGATGAAGCCGATCACGCCGACCGAGATCACCAGATACACCAGGTAGATCGGGAGGTTCCAGCGGCTGCGCATCGCCTACGAGCCCAGGAACCCGGCGAACAGCGCCGCGCCACCGACGCCGCCCCAGTAGGCGGCCGGACTCGTGCGCGGCGAGCTGGAGTTCTCGCACGAGCCGCTGCCAGGCGTGGTTGGCTGCGGTGGCACGTTCGTGAGGCAGATCCGGAAGATCGGATTGCCGAGGCTGTCGAGTGTGTTCGGCGCGCCGAGTTGGAGCGCGCCACCAGAGACGGTCGGACCACGCACCAGCCCTTCTTCGAGCACCTGCAGGGCGCATGGATTGCCATACCCGGCGCTACCTTTCGGTCCCGGGCAGTTCGCGGTGATGCCTGCGCCAAGGCTTTGCAGCATCGCCGTCTCCGCCTGGAGGTTGCTCGCCAGCGTTGGTGCGATGTCGATGGAAGCCTTCAGGCTCGGCACGGCCCCGTCGAACGCGGTGTTGAGGTCGGCGAGGGCGCTGTTCGCGTCGGTGAACTGCCGGCTGAACGACGCCTTCACCGCCTCGATGTCGTTCAGCACGTTCTGCCCGTTGGTGATCAGCTGGCTCATCTGCGTGAGCTGATCGTTGGTGGTGATCCGGCTCAGCACGCCGTCGAGCTCCACCAGGATCTTGTCCAAGTCTGCGTTGCGATTGTTCAAGGTCCTGCCGGTGACCGCGAAGTTGGCGAGGTCCGCCTTGCCCGCGGCGATCGCCGCGTTGAGGTCCTGACCGCGGCCGGCGAGCCCGGCGCCGAAGTCATCCAGCAGCACGCGCACCGCCGTGCGCGTTGTGGGGCCGAGGCTGTTGATGAATTGATCCAGCTCGACCGGGTCCGCGTTGGTGCGCGCATGCAGCACCTGGTTCGTATCGTAGACGGCAGCGCTGGACGGCCCGTCGTGCAGGTCCACGTACTTCTCGCCCAACAGCGACTTGGGCCGGATGTCCGCTGACAAGCCTTGATGCAGTGGCCAATGGGCTCCGTCGATCTCGACCGTGACCAACGCCGTGTTCGACCGCGCCGGCTCAATCCTCTGGATGTACCCGACCTTCGCGCCGGCCTCGAGCACGTCGCTGCCCGCGACGAGACCGTCCGCGCTTGGGAACGTGATCTGCATCGCACGCGACGGCGTGCCACCGATGCTCACCGAGGCAAACGCGAACGCCGTGCCGCCGAGCAGCGCGACGAGCACCGCCAGGCCGAGCAACAGCCGGAGCGTTACCTTCATTCGACTCAATCCATCCCGAGCGGGCCTTCCGACGAGGCGTTGAAGAACTGGTGCACGAACTCGTCGTCGGACTGCTCGGTCTCGCGCTTGGTGCCGAAGAGGCGCATCTTGCCCTTGTAGAGGATGCCGATGTTGTCCGCAAACCGGCGCACCGCGCCGACGTCGTGGCTGACCACCACCGACGTCGCCTTGTACTTCTCGCTGATCTCGCGAATCAGGTCGCAGAGCAGCGTCGTGCGCACCGGGTCGAGACCCGAGTCCGGCTCGTCGAAGAGCAGGATGTTCGGCTCCATGACCAGCGCCCGGGCAAAGCCGGCGCGCTTGCGCATGCCGCCGCTCAGCTCGTTGGGCATGCGCTTCTCGGCGCCGGCAAGACCCACCTCCTGCAGGTGCTCCATGACGATGTCGCGGATCTCGCGCTCGCTCTTGCGGGTGTGCTGCCGCAGCGGGAAGGCCACGTTGTCGTAGAGGTGCATGGAGGAGAACAGCGCCCCGTCCTGGAACATCATCCCGATGCCGGCGCGCAGCGCGAGGAGCTCGCGCTCACTGAGGGCGGGCACATCCTTCCCGTCGACGAACACGTCACCGCTGTCCGGCGGCAGCAGGCCGACAACATGCCGGAGCGTCACGCTCTTGCCCGTGCCCGACGGCCCCATGAGCACCGAGATCTCGCCGCGCGGGATGCGACAGGTGACCCCGTCGAGCACCTTGAGCGCGCCGAAGGACTTGTGCACCTCGACCAGCTCGATGACCGCTTCCTTGACCCAGGTGGACTCCGACTGCGACTCCGGTCGCTGGCGAAGCCCTGCCGCCGGCACTCGCCGGTCCTGCGGCCGCAGCGCCGCAGGAGGCAGCGGGAGCACCGGCCCCGATGGCGCCGGCTGTACGGCTACCGGCGCCTGGGCCGTGCGCACCACGCTCCCCGTGAGCTCGGCGTCCCCTCCAGAAGCGGGCATGGCGTTCGTCTCCATATCTATATGTATCAGATCTGGATCGGCAAGTTCGGGTTAGTGCCCCAGAAGACCTGGGTGAGGAGTGCATTGACCACGACCGTGATGACCAGGGCGAGCGCCATCGTCTTGGCCACGGCCTTGCCGATGCCGACCGCACCACCCGTGACGTTGTAGCCGTAGTAGACGGCCACGCACACGATGAGGAAGGCGAACACCACCGCCTTGATCATCGAGAAGCCGAGGTCCTGCAGATTGATGAAGCGGTAGAAGTAGTCACCGTACACGCCGCTGGAGATCGTGCCCGATGGCACCTGGTACATCTGGACCACATACGAGCCCACGTACGAGATGCCCAGCGACAGCAGGTACATGAACGGCAGCACGATGAAGCACGACAGCATGCGCGTGCTGACCAGGTAGATCTTGGACGGGATGCCCATCACCTCGAGGGCGTCGATCTCCTCGTTGACGCGCATGGTGCCCAGCTCCGCGACCAGTCCGCAGCCCACCTTGGCGCCGATCGCGAAGCCGAAGAAGAGCGGGGTGATCTCACGCGTGTCGCAGATCGCGTTGAACACTCCGGCCAGCGACTGCGCGCCGATCTGGGACAGCGAGTAGTACGCCTCGACGCTGCACTCGCTGCCGGTGAAGTACGTGAGCACCAGCGCCACCGGCGTGGAGCCGATCGCCAGGAACGCCGCATACCACCAGATCTCGCGCATGTAGCGTGTCGACTGGGGGATGTGGACGACTGCGCCACCAGCGAAGTTGACGATCTTGCCCAGGGTCTCGAGGCGGCTGCGCACCCCGGCGCCGACGCCGCGCCATGGCTCGGCCGCGGGTGCCTTCGGCGGCGCCGGGCGGATCGGGGTCGCTACAGCCATGGCACCGTCACCGCAGCACGTTGTTGGTGTGGAACAGCGCCAGCACCGTGGGTGTGTACAGGTACTCGAAGATCTGGATGCTCACGAAGCACGCCACCACCGCCTGGTGCACGGCGCGGGCCACCCCCTCGGCGCCACCGCGCGCGGTGATGCCCTTGTAGCAGCAGATGGTGGCGATCAGCATGCCGAAGACGATGCACTTGATCTCCCCGCCGTACAGGTCCTGCAGCGTGCCCTGGGTGAAGAAGGTGCTGATGAAGGCACCGCTGTTGACCCCGACCAGGGCCACCGACGCCAGGTAGCCGCTGAGGCAGGTGAAGGCGATCATCGGCACGTTGTAGAGCGCGGTCATGAAGGCCACCGCGAGGAAGCGCGGCACCACGATGAAGAGCACGTTGGAGATGCCCATGACGCTGAGCGCCTCGAGCTCGTCGCGCACCTTGCGGGCCCCGAGGTCGGCGGTGATCGCGGTGCCGCAGACCGCGGCCACCATCAGGCCGGTGGCCACCGGGGCGAACTCCCGGACGTTGGCCAGCACCATGAAGCCGCCGATGCGCCACTCCGCCGAGGCCAGCTTGAAGAAGTTGCCCGCCTCGAGGGCGACGATGGTGCCCCAGCCCAGGCCGGTGAGCAGGAGGGGGACGAAGCAGGCGCCCAGGATGAAGCGGCACTGCTCCAGGAACTCGGCCAGGTAGAAGGGGCGCTGGAAGATCCCGCGCATGGCCGCGGCGAACAGGATCGACTGATCTCCCAGGGTCGCCAGGCCCTGACGGGCACGGCTAGCCACGTGCTTCTCTTCCCTTCCGCTCTATCCCAGCATCAACCCTTGAAGCATGCAACGGGCTGAATTCCCTTACCCCCCCGCTGTGCCCAAAAGTGAAGGCGGAAGTATAGGCATGCCGGACCGCGTTCTTGCAACTCACCACAGTGGGTGGTGCGACAACCGTGTGGTACCTGTGCCCGGATCCGGAAGCCTGGCAGGGAGCGCTCTGGCTGTCACCGCGGCCCTGACTGCACGCCGGGGGGGCAAGGGTGTATAGATTGCGGTCCACTCATAGAAGGGATGGGCCGACAACATGCCGTTCCCGGCCGGGGGGGAGCCAGGTTATGGCCGGATTCCCGTCTGGATGACGGGGAACCCGCGACCTCCGCGTGCGCCGCCCTAGCCTGGGACGAGCGTGGCATTCCGCATTCAAGAAGTACTCCACTCAATAGGAAACGAGGATGGGGGAGAAAAAGGAGACCAAAGAAAACAGATGACACATCGAACTCGGAAGCTGGGCACCCTTGCCGCCATCGCGGTTGTGTCCTTGGCGTCCGGCGTGACGCTGGCGCATGCGACGGCGGAAACGAAGGTTGACTGCCTCCTGGTCAACCCAGGAGCAGGCGGCACCGGGCAAACGTCGTGCCCCGGCGCGGTGTTGTTCACGGCGACGAGTGATCAGATATTCAACGTGGCTGCCGGCGCGCTCACAACCGACTGCACGTTCGTCGCATCGACCCTCTCGCCCACGTTCCTCACCGGCCAGGGTCTGGGCCCGTTCCACATCCAGACCCCGCAATTCAACGACATCGCTCGCAGCGACCCCAACGCCTTCGCTGACTCCGGCAAGTCGTTCGGTAGTGGGGCACCTGTGACGTACACGGCCACCACGGTCACCGATACGACGAAGGCCTTTCCAGCGATATTCGTCGGCATGAAGATCCAATCAAAATTCAATACTTCGACCGTGTCCAGCGTCAGCGGGAACACAATTACTATAAGCCCCGCTTGGAGTCCGTCGACGCCGGCAGCTGGCGATCCCTACCAGGTGGCGCCGTGCACCGACAACCTCGGCGGTACCACCCAGACCGTCACTATCAACGGTTGGAGCGAAACCGCGATAGACACGCCGACCGATGAAGGCGGAGCGGAAGGCGCCGGCTCCTCTACGTGCCCCAATCCGCTTCCTAATGCACCGCCATATACCTGTGACGTGGTGAATGTGAACGTTCCGTTGAACGGTGCCGTGGTTTACGAAAGCCCCGGACAATGTCAGCTGACAGTCAACTCCAGCACCAACCACACCACGCCACTTCATGTGGATGCTGCATCTGACGACAACACCACCTTGACGGTCGAAGGCAACGCCACCAGCACGGATGCTGCCAGTACCATTCCTGTACAGGTGGCCGCGGGTGGTGGTGTCACGTGTCCCGGCGGCGGATCGCTGGTGAACGTCACCGCCTACTACACTGGGAGCGTCGTGTATAGCGTACCGGTCCACGACGGGTAGTTCCTGATCCCAACACTGGTGTAGAAAAGGGGTGTGAGACTGTGTCTCACACCCCTTTCGTTTTGCTATAACGGGATCTGAGCTAGGAAAGCCCCAAGATGTTCGGTTTGCGCATGAGGTCGCGAGTTATCGTCGCGTCGGCGACGATTGCCGTTGCCGCTTGCGGCAGCGCCACATCGAGCTCTCCCCCGCGCCAGAGCGGCTTCTTAGCGCTCAACGGCGAGCTACTCCCCGGCACCTCGGAGTCGAATTGGGGGAAACTCATGGAGGCGAACGGTCAGCCCAGCCCGGCGATCGACATGATGTCCGCCTCCTCCCTCGACAACTCATATTACGCCGCGTTTTTCAACTTCTTTTCAATTGCGGATGCAGCCTCCTTCTATGCGAACCCCCCTGCCAAAATTCAGGGATTCATCGATCAGGCCTTGGGCTACGCCCCACTCGCCGGATCGACAGGCATTGCGACGCCTTCAAAAGGCCTCGACCTTCGGTCGTGCACCGGCCTGGACGCCGGCGCTTCGCTGCTCCCTTCAGGCCAGTGTACGGACGGAACCCCGTCGTATTCCATCGGTGTAGC